>Ga0160448_100067_pt1 | contig 67595 bp, 67 predicted proteins | sample HID1973M_E1MG_FD_108269 | JGI IMG/M metagenome (GOLD analysis project Ga0160448, IMG submission 108269) | Enriched mosquito-associated microbial communities from UW Madison campus, WI, USA - HID1973M_E1 MG | ecosystem: Host-associated > Arthropoda: Insects > Digestive system > Unclassified ...
CGGGGGTATGGCGCAAGCAGCACACGGATGTGCTGCGCTCGGCTGTCGGAGGCAGGACGCCGGAGCCAGCCGATGCGCCATACCCCCGCACTGCCGCGGCTCCCACCGAAGCCGACACCACCCGACGCCTTCGCTCCTGCGGTTGCGGTTGCGGTTGCCCCCACCGGAACCCGGAAAAGCGGAAGGGCGCCATCGGCGCCCTTCGCTTCCGGCCCGACCCGACCCGGTAAGGGTGGACCGCCGATTCCACGCACGAAACGCGGCTACTTCTTCTTCGGCGCGATCATCATCACCATCTGCCGGCCTTCCAGGCGCGGCCGCGACTCGATCACGATGTCCTCGCCCAGGTCCGCCTCGATCCGCGCCGCCATCTGCCGGCCCAGCTCCTGGTGGCTCATCTCGCGGCCACGGAAACGGATATTGACCTTGACCTTGTCGCCCTCCTCCAGAAAGCGGCGCATGTTGCGCAGCTTGATCTGGTAGTCGCCCTCGTCGGTCACCGGACGGAACTTCAGCTCCTTGATCTCGACCTGCTTCGACTTCTTCTTGGCCTCGTTGGCCTTCTTCTGCATCTCGAAGCGGAACTTGCCGAAATCCATGATCTTGCAGACCGGCGGGTCCGCATTGGGCTGGATCTCGACCAGGTCCAGGGCTTCGTCCTCGGCCATGCGCAACGCCTCGTCGCGCGACAGGACGCCGATCATCTCGCCGTCGGACCCGATCACGCGCACGCGCGGGACGCGGATCTCTCCGTTCTTCCGGTTTTGTTTTTCAGGGGTGCTGATGTTGCAGTCTCCAGGGGTGGACTGGGCGGCGTGCCGACGGGGGCGGCATGCCCTCTCGATTTCATGCCATCTGTTGCGAACGCAGCGTTTCGGCGAACGCGGACACCGCCATTGTGCCCAAATCTTCCCCGGAACGCGTGCGCACCGCCACGGCGCCGTTCTCCTTCTCGCGGTCCCCGACCACCAGCAGGTACGGCACCCGTTGCAGCGTGTGCTCGCGGATCTTAAAGCCGATCTTCTCGTTGCGCAAATCGGCCTCGACCCTGAACCCTTGATTCGCAAGGGTTTTCTGGACCTCAGTCACGTATTCAGCCTGGGCGTCGGTGATGTTCATGACCATCGCCTGGACCGGGGCCAGCCAAGCCGGGAAGGACCCGGCATGGTGCTCGATCAGGATCCCGAGGAACCGCTCCATGGAGCCGACGATGGCCCGGTGCAGCATCACCGGGTGCCGGCGCTGGCTGGCCTCGTCCACGTACTCGGCGCCCAGCCGGCCGGGCATCATGAAATCGACCTGCATGGTGCCCAGCTGCCAGGTCCGGCCGATGGCGTCCTTGAGGTGGTACTCGATCTTGGGGCCATAGAAGGCGCCCTCGCCCGGCAGCTCCTGCCACTCCACCCCGGAGGCACGCAGCGCCGAGCGCAGGGCGTCCTCGGCCTTGTCCCATGTGGCGTCGTCGCCCAGCCGCGAGTCCGGGCGCAGGGCGATCTTGATCTGGATGTCTTCGAAGCCGAAGTCGGCATAGACCTTGAGCGCCTGCGCGTGGAAAGCGCGGACCTCGGCCTCGACCTGGTCCTCGGTGCAGAAGATGTGGCCGTCGTCCTGGGTGAAGCCGCGCACGCGCAGGATGCCGTGCAGCGCGCCGGAGGGCTCGTTGCGGTGGCAGGCGCCGAACTCGCCGTAGCGGATCGGCAGGTCGCGGTAGCTGTGCAGGCCCTGGTTGAACACCTGGACGTGGCCCGGGCAGTTCATCGGCTTGACCGCGTAGGTGCGCTTCTCCGACTCGGTGAAGAACATGTTGTCCTTGTAGTTGTCCCAGTGGCCGGACTTCTGCCACAGCGACACGTCCAGGATCTGCGGGCAGCGCACCTCGCCGTAGCCGGTCTGCCGGTACACGCGGCGCATGTACTGTTCGACCACTTGCCAGATCGACCAGCCCTTGGGATGCCAGAACACCAGGCCCGGGGCCTCCTCCTGCAGGTGGAACAGGTTCTGCTGCTTGCCGATCCGGCGGTGGTCGCGCTTCTCGGCTTCCTCGATCCGCTGGATATAGGCCTTGAGCTGCTTCTCGTCGGCCCAGGCGGTGCCGTAGATGCGCTGCAGCTGTTCGTTCTTCGCATCGCCGCGCCAGTAGGCACCGGAGATGCGGGTCAGCTTGAACGCCTTGAGGAAGCGGGTGTTGGGCACGTGCGGGCCACGGCACATGTCCACGTATTCCTGGTGGTGGTACAGGCCCATCGCGGTGACGTCGTCGGGCATGTCCTCGATCAGGCGCAGCTTGTAGTCCTCGCCGCGCTCGCGGAACACGCGCACGACCTCGGCGCGCGGGGTCATCTGCTTGACCACGTCGTAGTCCTGGGCGACCAGTTCGCGCATGCGTGCCTCGATCGCGGCCAGGTCGTCGGGGGTGAACGGGCGCTCGCTGTGGATGTCGTAGTAGAAGCCCTCGGCGATCACCGGGCCGATCACCATCTTCGCGTCCGGGTACAGCTGCTTGACCGCGTGGCCGACCAGATGCGCGCAGGAGTGGCGGATGATCTCCACGCCCTCCTCGTCCCTGGGCGTGATGATGCGCAACGTGGCGTCGTGGTCGATGACGTCGCTGGCGTCGACCAGGCGGCCGTCGACCTGGCCGGCGACGGTGGCCTTGGCCAGGCCGGCGCCGATCGACTGGGCGACCTGCAGGACGGAAACGGGGGCGTCGAATTCGCGGCGGCTGCCGTCGGGGAGCGTGATCGTGATCATGGGACCTGGGGGGACTCTTCTGTGCGCAGGCCGGAGCCGGCGCTTTTGCATTGGGCAGTCCGGCCATGGATGGCCGGGTTCTTGTTCAGTGATGAACGCGCGGGCAAAAAGAAAGCGCCTCGAGGGCGCCAGCTGGAATCGCGGGGGCCTCGGCGGCGTTCAGCGGTGGGCGGTGGTAGTGCTCATGTCGCACGCTCGGCCGGCGTTGCCGCGGGCCACCCTTTGCGGTCCTGGCGCGCCGGCACCGTGCCGGCGGCGATGCGGGGATTCTAGCCCAGCCGGCGCGCAGTAGCACGAACCCGGCGGCGGCGCATGGCATCATGCCGCCACGCAGTACGCCATCCGGCCTGGAAGGGGGCCGGCCGCATGACCATCAAGGGCAAGGCCACCTCGCTCGACATCGCCCACCTGGCCGGGGTCTCCCAGCCGACGGTGTCGCGTGCCCTGCGCGGCAGCCCGTCGGTCAATCCGGAGACGCGGGAGAAGATCCTCGCCATCGCCCGCGAGCTGAACTACAAGGTCGACAAGAACGCCTCCAACCTGCGCGCCCAGCAGTCAGGCACGCTGGCCCTGCTGTTCTTCGAGGATCCGACCCCGGACGACTCGCTGATCAACCCGTTCTTCCACTCGATGCTCGGCTCGATCACGCGTGCCTGCGCGCTGCGCGGCTTCGACCTGCTGGTGTCCTTCCAGCAGCTGTCGACCAACTGGCACGCCGATTTCGAGGACAGCCACAAGGCCGACGGCATCATCCTGCTCGGCTACGGCGACTATCTGGAGGCGGAGTCCCAGCTGCAGCGGCTGGTCAGCCAGGGCACCCACTTCGTGCGCTGGGGCGCGGCGCTGCCGGGCCAGCCGGGCGTGTCGATCGGCTGCGACAACTTCCAGGGCGGCCACGACATCACCGCGCACCTGCTGGCGCAGGGGCGGCGCCGGATAGCCTTCCTCGGCCACGCCTCCAACCACTATCCGGAATTCTTCGAGCGCTACCGCGGCCATGTGGAGGCGCTGCGCGGGGCCGGGCTGGAACCGGATCCTGCGTTGCAGACCGATGCGATCACCACCGAGCAGTCCGGCCACGCGGCCGCGGCGGCACTGCTTGAATCCGGCGCGGGCTTCGATGCGGTATTCGCCGCCAGCGACCTGATCGCCCTGGGCGCGCTGAAGGCGCTGCGCGAGCACGGCCTGCGGGTGCCGGAGGACGTGGCGGTGGCCGGGTTCGACGACATCGCCATGGCCAACTTCGTCCAGCCCGGCCTGTCGACCGTGCAGCAGGACACCAAGCAGGCGGGCGAAGTGCTGGTCGACAGCCTGATCCGCCTGATCCAGGGCGAGACGGTGGAAAGCCGGACCCTGCCGGTGCGGCTGGTACTGCGCGGGTCCAGCGCCACGGCCTGAGCCGGGCGCGGGCAGGCCCTGCCGAGGTTCAGTGCGCCATCGATTCCGCCAGGCGCGCGCGAAGGTCCGCGCGGGTCAACGGCTGGTCGAAGAAGAACACGCGCACGCCATGCGCCGGCACCTCCACGCTCAGTTCTCCGCCGACCTCGAGCGCCTGTCCGCTGAAACCATCACGCCAGCGTCCCGGCTGCAGGTAGTCCGACACCCGCATCGTCTGCTTCGCGTCGCCCTTGTTGAGCAGCACCAGCGCCGTCTGCGCGACGCCGTCATGCTGGTAGGCGCGGTAGAACACGGCCTGGTCGCCGGCCAGGCGCACATCCAGCTGCACACCGCGCTGCAGCGCCGGCGATTGCCGGCGCAGGGTCGCGATCCGCCTCAGGTTGCGGTGGATGTCGCTGCCGGGGGCGGCGGCGATGCGTTCCTGGCCGAAGTAGTTGCGGTTGCCGCGATGTTCTCCGCGCCCGCGCATGAAGCCGGTCTCGGAGCCGTAATAGACCACCGGGATGCCGCGCGCGGTGAACAGCCAGTTGTGCGCGTCGATGAAGCCCGCGTCGCTGGCATCCAGCCGCGGCATGTCGTGGTTGTCGTAGAACGTGGCCAGATCGTAGGGATTGGCGTACGGCCCGCCCTGCAGGTGCAGGGCCTGCGCCAGGCGCTCGAAGCCGGCGCCCTTGCGGCCGAACGCCTCGTCCATCGCCTGCTTCATCGGGAAGTCGAGCACGCTGATGCCACCGTTCTCCGCCAGGGTGAACGGGGCGATCTTCGCCGCGTCGTAGTCGAAGGCCTCGCCGAACATGAACATGCCCGGATGCCCGGCGCGGATCCGCCGTGCGAACTCCTTCCAGAACCACAGCGGCTGGTGGCGGATGGTGTCGATCCGCAGCGCGTCAACGCCCTGCCCGATCCACTGCAGGTAGGCGCCGACCAGGTAATCCATCACCGCCGGATTGTCGGCGTTGAAGTCGCCGAGCTGGGCCAGGTCGGGTCGGGTGTTGTAGAAGCGGTGCAACGGGTTGTGCGCCGGATCGAGCTGCGGCGGCGGCAGGTTCTGGTGGTCGGCGACCAGGCGCCCCTGCGCGTCGAACAGCTGCCCGAACTGCGGCTGCGCCACCGGCATGGTCCAGGCCGGCGAGCCATGGTTGCCGACGATGTCGAGCACGGTCTTCAGGCCCTGCGCGTGCATGCCGCGGGTGAACTCCGCGAAATCCAGTCCCGCGCTCGGCAGGTGCTCGTCGAGCCGGTAGAAATCCACGCCCCAGTAGCCGTGGTAGCCGGTCTTTCCGCGGTCGCTGAGGAAGCCGTCGCAGGTGATCTCGTCGCCGCCGGTGAAGGCCTGGTCCGGGTTGTCGACGATCGGCGTGATCCAGACCGCGGTGAAACCCAGGTCGCGGATGTAGCCGGCGTTGTCGAGCAGGCCGCGGAAATCGCCGCCCAGGTAGCCGATGTTGCCGGACACTCCGTCGCACGGCGCCAGCGGCAGGTCGAAGGTCGGATGCGCCCCGCCCTGGTCGCGCTGGTCGTTGCCCGGATCGCCGTTGACGAAGCGGTCGGTGAGGACGAAGTAGATCGCCTCGCCGGCGAACGGCTCCAGCGTGCCGTAGTAGTCCTCGACGGCGGCGGCATTCCCGGCCTGGGCCAGGCCGAGGCCGGCCGCCAGGGCCAGTGCGGACATGCGGATCATGGGTTCACCTCCAGCGCCGGCTGGCGCGGCACGAACAGCACGCACAGCCCCGCCAGCAGCAGGCTGGCCCCGCCGATCGCCAGCGCCCACAACGGCTGGCCGGCGAACAGCGACTTCAGCAGGAAGCCCAGCAGGCTGGCCGCCACCAGCTGCGGGATGACGATGAAGAAATTGAAGATGCCCATGTAGATGCCCATCTTGGTCGCCGGCACGCTGTCGGAAAGCATCGCGTAGGGCAGCGACAGGATCGAGGCCCAGGCGAAGCCGACGCCGACCATCGACAGCAGCAGCCACTGCGGATCGCGCACCAGCAGGAAGGACAGCAGGCCCGCGGCGCCCAGCCACAGGTTGACCAGGTGCGTGGCGCGCAGGCCGAAGGCGCGCGCCATCCACGGGATCGCAACCGCGGCGACAGCCGCGAACCCGTTGTAGGCGGCGAACAGCACGCCGACCCAGTTGGCGCCCTCGTTGTACGCCGCCGAGGTCGGATCGTCGCTGCCGAAATGGGTGCCGGCCACCGCGGCGGTGGTGTAGATCCACATCGCGAACAGCGCGAACCAGGAGAAGAACTGCACCACCGCCAGCCGGCGCATGGTCGACGGCATCGCGCGCAGATCGCCCGCGATGGTCGGCAGCATGGCCCCGGGTTTCATCGCCCGCGCCAGGAGCAGCAGCAGGCCGAACGCGGCGGGCATGCCGGCCAGCACGTAAAGCATCCGGTCCCAGCCGCGCACGGCGATGAACGCGGCAAGCACGACGCCGGCAGCCAGCCAGCCCAGGGCGGCCACGGACGAAGCCTTCGCCGCATCGGGCGCCGCCACCGCATCGACCGGCCGCGCATCCTCGAAGCCGGCCAGCGCCTCCGGCGGATACTCGCGCGTGCGCAGCACGGTCCAGCCGATCGCGCCGAACAGGACCACGCCACCGAAGTAGAACGCGTAGCGCACCGTGTCCGGGACCTCGCCGGCCGCGGCGGTGTTGGCCACGCCGGCCCTGGCCAGTAGCCACGGCAACAGGCTGGCGACGATCGCGCCGGTGCCGATGAAGAAGCTCTGCATCGCATAGCCGCTGGCGCGCTGCGCGGTGGGCAGCTGGTCGCCGACGAAGGCGCGGAACGGTTCCATCGACACGTTGATCGATGCGTCCAGGATCCACAGCGTGCCGGCGGCGATCCACAGCGTCGGCGAATTGGGCATCACGAACAGCGCCAGCGTCGCCAACACCGCACCGGCGAGGAAGTACGGCCGGCGCCGGCCGAGCCGGGTCCAGGTGCGGTCGGAGAAGTAGCCCACCACCGGCTGTACCAGCAGGCCGGTCAATGGCGCGGCGATCCACAGGCCGGGCACCTGTTCCATGTCCGCGCCCAGGGTCTGGAAGATGCGGCTGACATTGGCGTTCTGCAGGGCGAATCCGAACTGGATGCCCAGGAAGCCGAAGCACATGTTCCAGATCTGCCAGAACGACAGGCGCGGTTTGCGTTCCATCAAGCGGTTCCCCCCTCCGGGAATCACGGATGCGTCGGATGATCGTGTTGCGGTGCAGCGCCCGAAGTGCAGCCGCAAGCATGGTAGTCGGCCACGCCGTGGCGCAAGCGATGCTGCATACGTATTCATCGCATGCGGCGTCCGCATCGCCGGTGCGGCGTGGAATAGTCGGCTCCCCGGCGACACGGGCGCCGCGGGTTCATTACCGACAAAGACGTCTCCTGGGAGGGAAGATGCGAGATCACGCCAAGGGCGACCGGCGCCGGCACGACGCCGGCTCCACGTTTTCGAGCTCAGGCCAGAGAATGTGGCTGGCGCTGTTGATGGCGCTGCTGGCCATCGTCCTGCCCGTGCACGCCGAAACCGTGGCCCGCGTCGCCTCGCCCGGCAACGTGCTGTCGGTCACCCTGGAAGTGCACGGCGAAGGCCGGATCAGCTACCGCGTCGACCGCCTCGGCAAACCGGTGATCGACGCCTCGCGACTGGGCTTCCTGCTCGGCGACGGGCGCCTGGAGCGCAACCTGGCCCTGGTCGGCCAGTCCTCCCGCAGCTTCGACGAGACCTGGGAACAGCCCTGGGGCGAACGGCGCCTGACCCGCAACCACTACAACGAGCTGCGCGCCAGCTTCGCCGGGAAGGGTGTGGGCCAGAAGCCCGGCCGCCGCTTCGACGTGGTGTTCCGGGTCTACGACGACGGCATCGGCTTCCGCTACGAGTTCCCGAAGCAGCCGGCCATGGACGAGGTGCGCATCCGCCAGGAACTGACCGAGTTCGCCGTCGCGCGGCCGGCCACGGCGTGGTGGATCCCCGCGTTCGAATGGAACCGCGCCGAATACCTGTACAAGCGCACGCCGCTGTCGGAAGTGGCGGTGGTGCAGACCCCGCTGACGCTGCGCACCGACGAGGGCCTGCATCTGTCGATCCACGAGGCCGCGCTGGTCGACTACGCCGGCATGAACCTGGCGAAGGGCGAAGGCGGCGTGCTGCGCGCGGCGCTCACGCCGGGCGGCGACGCGGCCGCCGTGGTCCGCAGGACTCCGTTCACCACACCCTGGCGCACTCTCCAGGTCAGCGACACCGCTGGCGGCCTGGCCGAGTCCAGCCTGATCCTCAACCTCAACGAACCCAACCACCTCGGCGACGTGGGCTGGTTCAAGCCGGCCAAGTACGTCGGTGTGTGGTGGTCGATGCACCTGGATCTGGAGACCTGGGGCACGGGCCCGCGGCATGGCGCCACCACCGCCAATACGAAGAGGTACATCGACTTCGCCGCCGAGAACGGCTTCCGCGGCGTACTCGTGGAAGGCTGGAACCCGGGCTGGGACGGCGACTGGTTCGCCAATGGCTGGGGCTTCGACTTCACCCGGCCCACCGCCGACTTCGACCTGGAAGGCCTGTCGAAGTACGCCGCCGGCAAAGGTGTTCATCTGATCGGCCACCACGAGACCGCCTGCGCGGTCAGCCATTACGAGCGGCAGTTGCCGGCGGCGCTGGACCTGTACGCGCGCAACGGCGTGGACGTGGTCAAGACCGGTTACGTCTGCGACGCCGGCGACATCCAGCGCCAGGATCGCGAGGGCGGCCCGATCGTGCGCGAGTGGCATGAAGGCCAGTGGATGAGCAACCACCACCTGCGCGTGGTCGAGGAAGCGGCGAAGCGGCACATCGCGGTCAACTCGCACGAACCGATCAAGGACACCGGCCTGCGCCGCACGTATCCCAACTGGGTCGCGCGCGAAGGCGCGCGCGGCATGGAATACAACGCCTGGGGCCAGCCGCCGAACCCGCCCGAGCACGAGGCCAACCTGGTGTTCACCCGCATGCTGGGCGGGCCGATGGACTTCACCCCCGGCATCGTCAGCCTCAAGGGCCGTGGCGGCCAGCCGATCGAGAGCACGCTGGCCAAGCAGCTGGCGCTGTACGTGGTCATCTACAGCCCGATCCAGATGGTCGCCGACCTGCCCGAGCACTACGCCCAGCACCCCGATGCATTCCTGTTCATCAGGGACGTGGCGGTGGACTGGGAGGAGAGCCACGTGCTGAACGGCGAGGTCGGCGATTACGTCACCTTCGCGCGCAAGGCGCGCGGCGGTGAAGAATGGTTCCTCGGCAGCGTCACCGACGAGAACCCGCGCGACCTGGACGTGCCGCTGTCGTTCCTCGATCCGGACCGGAGCTACCGCGCCGAGATCTACCGCGACGGCGACCATGCGCACTGGAAGGACGCGCCCTTCGATTTCGCCCGCGAGGAACGGCAGGTGCGCAGCACCGACACGCTGCGGCTGCACCTGGCCGCCGGTGGCGGGCAGGCGATCCGCTTCGTGCCGGTCGACGCCGCGGGCGGGAACTGAGTCACCAGGGCGCGCACGATGCGCGCCCTGCCGTACCGCCGTCAGGGAACCCGCGCTCCGCCTGCGCGGAGCGCAGTGTCGCGCCTCGCGTTTCCACACCACGGATGCGCAGGAAACGCAATGAATACGTATGCAGGAATCTTCCCGGCGCATGACGCGCCACTACCATGACGACGCACCGTAACGCCGCCACCTGCGCGCCATCGCGAACACAAGACACGGCACGGCCGCACACCACAACCCGAGATTTTCCGACATTACCTGGGAGGGGAAAATGTTGAACCTGCAGCGCAACCTGCTGAGTACCGCACTCGCGTCCGCGATCGCGTTCACCGCCACCGGCGCCTACGCGCAAAGCACGGCCGGGAGCGACGAACAGACCAGCCAGGCGCAGACCACCGACCTGGACACCGTCGTGGTCACCGGCATCCGCGCCGGCATCGAAGGCGCCATCTCCACCAAGCGCGATTCCACTTCCATCGTCGAGGCGATCTCGGCAGAGGACATCGGCAAGCTGCCCGACGTGAGCATCGCCGAATCGATCGCCCGCCTGCCCGGCCTGGCCGCGCAGCGCGTCGCCGGGCGCGCGCAGGTCATCAGCGTGCGCGGCCTGTCGCCGGACTTCTCCACCACGCTGCTCAACGGCCGCGAGATGGTCAGCACCGGCGACAACCGCAGCGTCGAGTTCGACCAGTACCCGTCCGAACTGGTCAACGGCGTCACCGTGTACAAGACCCCCGACGCCGGCCTGGTCGGCCAGGGCCTGTCGGGCACGATCGACATGCAGACCATCCGCCCGCTGAGCTACGACGGCAGCGCGATCATGGTCGGCGGCCGCTACAGCCGCAATTCTCTCGGTTCGGCGGCCAATTCGGATGCCGACGGCCAGCGCCTCAACGCCACATACATCGGCAAGTTCGCCGACGACACCTTCGGCATCGCCATCGGCTATTCGCACATCAGCGGCGCGATCCAGGAAAACCAGGTCGGCTGGTACGAGCCGTGGCAGCAGCTGGGCGACGGCTGGCGTCCGGGCGTGCCCGCGGGCACCTGGTACTCCGATGGCGTCAAGGCACTGCGCCGCACCGGCTACGCCGACCGCGACGGCGTCATGGCCACCCTGCAGTTCCGCCCGTCCAACGCCTGGACCAGCACGCTGGACCTGTTCTATACCAAGGCCGAGCAGGAAGACACAGCCAACCAGTTCGAGGTCAACCTCAGCGGCTGGAACGGCGGCTACGACCCGGGCCTGCTGCTGACCGGCGTGACCACCAACGGCAACGGCACCTTCACCGGCGGCACGGCGAACAACGTCTACCCGCTGGTGCGCGGCATGTACAACAAGCGCGAGGACGAGATCAACGCGTTCGGCTGGCTCAACGAATTCAACATCGGCCAGGTCGAAGTCGTCGCCGACGTCGGCTGGTCCAAGGCCACCCGCGACGAGCTCAACCTGGAGAACAACCTGCAGCTGTACCCGATGCCGCAGCTGGACTCGGTGGACCTGACCGTCTCCGGCTCCGGCTTCTCGCAGCTCGTCCCGGGGCTGGACTACTCCGATCCGAGCCAGCTCTACCTCAACAACACGATCTACGGCTCCGGCTACGGCAAGGTGCCGAGCGTGGAGGACGAGCTGAAGACCTTCAAGCTGGCGGCCACCATCCCGGCCGGCGGCTGGTTCTCCGGCGTGGACGTGGGCGTGAACTACGCCGACCGCGAGAAGGACAAGACCCAGCCCGAAGGCAACATCAACCTCGGCGCCCAGGGCCCGGTGCCGGTCGGCTCGGACCTGCAGTACAGCCCGGTCAACCTGGGCTTCGCCGGAATCGGCTACATCCCCGCGTGGAACGTGCCCGAGGCGGTCGCCCGCTACATGGACTTCCAGCCCGTGGACGACCTGTCCTACCTGATCCCCAAGGCCTGGACGGTCAACGAGGAGATCACCACCGCCTTCGCCCGCGCCAACCTCGACACCGAATGGGGCGGCGTGCCGGTCACCGGCAACTTCGGCCTGCAGCTGCAGCACGTGGACCAGTCGTCCGACTCCCGGTTCTGGGATTCCACCCAGCCGGCCGGCCAGGAGATCCAGCCGATCCACGGCGGCAAGACCTACACCGACGTGCTGCCGAGCATGAACCTGGCCTTCGCCTTCGCCCACGAGCAGATGCTGCGCGTGGCCCTGGCTCGGCAGGTGGCGCGTCCGCGCGTGGACCAGTTGCGCTCGTCGCTGGAGTTCGGCGTCAACACCGCCACCGGCCGTCCGGGCGGCGCCGGCGGCAACCCCGAGCTGGATCCGTGGCGCGCCAACGCCTTCGACATCTCCTACGAGAAGTACTTCGGCACCAAGGCCTACGTGGCTGCCGCCTACTTCTACAAGGACCTGCGCAGCTACATCTACACCCAGACCCGCGACGACTACGACTTCTCCGACCTGCTCGTGGACTACGTGCCCGGCCCGAACGATCCGCCGGTGACGTCGATCGGCGACTTCACCCAGCCGATGAACGGCCAGGGCGGTTCGCTGCAGGGCCTGGAACTGACCGCATCGCTGCCGTTCGAACTGTTCAGCACCGCGCTGACCGGCTTCGGCGTCGTCGCCAGCGCCAGCTTCTTCGACAGCGACATCCAGATCCTCGATCCGGAAAGCGCCTCGAGCGTGGGCAGCGACCCGATCAGCCTGCCGGGCCTGTCCGACCGGGTCTACAACTGGACGCTGTACTACGAGCGCAACGGCTTCGAGGCCCGCGTCAACCAGCGCCGGCGCTCGGACTTCATCGGCGAGATCGGCAACTTCAACGGCAACCGCACCCTGCGCTACGTGGTCGGCGAGAACATCACCGACGCCCAGGTCAGCTACAGCTTCGGCGACAACAGCAGCCTGTCCGGCATGACCCTGCTGCTGCAGGCCAGCAACCTGACCAACGAGGCCTACCGGACCTACGCACAGAGCACGGACCGTCCGCTGGAGTACATCGAGTGGGGCCGCACGATCACCTTCGGGGTGAACTACCGCTTCTGATGGCACCTCCCCGCCCCGCCGCCTCCTCGGCGGGGCTTCCGCCGCGCCTTCCCCGAGGAGGCGCGGCGGCCTTCTCCGCATCGTCGGCGGCCGCCCGGAGCGCGGTCCCCGGCCAGACCGGAACGGAACCCTATGAGTCACTCTCCCTGGTGGCGCGGCGCCGTCATCTACCAGATCTACCCGCGCAGCTTCCTGGACACCGACGGCGACGGCGTGGGCGACCTGCCCGGCATCGTCGACCGGCTCGACTACGTGGCCTCGCTGGGCGTCGACGCGATCTGGATCTCGCCGTTCTTCAAGTCGCCGATGGCCGATTTCGGCTACGACATCGCCGACCAGCGCGCCGTAGACCCGCTGTTCGGCACGCTGGAGGACTTCGACCGGCTGCTGGCCAGGGCGCACGCGCTGGGCCTGAAGGTGATGATCGACCAGGTCTTCAGCCACACCTCCGACCAGCACGAATGGTTCCGCGAGAGCCGCCAGGACCGCGACAACCCCAAGGCCGACTGGTATGTCTGGGCCGACGCGCGCGAGGACGGCACCCCGCCCAACAACTGGATGTCGCTGTTCGGCGGCGTGGCCTGGCGCTGGGAACCGCGCCGCTGCCAGTACTACCTGCACAACTTCCTGTCCTCGCAGCCGGACCTGAACTTCCACAACCCGGAGGTGCAGCAGGCCACCCTGGACTACATCCGGTTCTGGCTCGACCGCGGCGTCGATGGCTTCCGCCTGGACTCGATCAACTTCTGCTTCCATGACGCACTGCTGCGCGACAATCCGCCCAAACCGGTGGACAAGCGCTTGGGCCGAGGCTTCAGCGCCGACAACCCGTACGCCTTCCAGTACCACTGGCACAACAACACCCAGCCGGAGAACCTGCCGTTCCTGGAGCGCGTGCGCGCCCTGCTCGACCGCTACCCCGGCGCGGTGACCCTGGGCGAGATCTCCTCGGAGGACTCGCTGGCCACCACCGCCGAGTACACCTCCGGCCACCGCCTGCACATGGGCTACAGCTTCGAGCTGCTGGTGGACGATTTCAGCGCGGCCTACATCCGCGACACGGTCTCGAAGCTGGAAGCGGCGATGACCGAGGGCTGGCCGTGCTGGGCGGTGTCCAACCACGACGTGCGCCGCGCGGTGACCCGCTGGGGCGGCGACGCCCCCTCCCCGCAGCTGGCGAAGATGCTGGTGGCGATGGTCTGCTCGCTGCGCGGCTCGGTCTGCCTGTACCAGGGCGAGGAACTGGGCCTGGCGGAGGCCGACGTGCCCTACGAGGCGCTGCGGGATCCCTACGGCATCACCTTCTGGCCCAACTTCAAGGGTCGCGATGGTTGCCGCACGCCGATGCCGTGGACGGGCGAGGCCGATGCCGGCTTCAGCGCCGGCACGCCCTGGCTGCCGGTGCCCGCCGCGCACCGGGCGCTTTCGGTGGCTGCGCAGGACGCGGATCCGGATTCGGTGCTCAACGCGTTCCGGCGCTTCATGCACTGGCGCAGGACGCAGCCGGCGCTGGTCGCCGGCGCGATCGCCTTCCTCGACACGCCCGAGCCGGTGCTGGCGTTCATTCGCGAGGACGACGGACAGCGCCTGCTGGCCGCCTTCAACCTGTCCGCGGCGGAGACGGAATTCATCCTGCCACCCGGCCGCTGGCTGCCTGCCGGCGATCATGGGCTGCCCGCCCCGCCGGTGGACGGCAACGGCGTGGCACGCCTGCCGGCCTACGGCGTCCTGTTCGCGCAGGCGGGCTGAACCGGTACCGACCGCGTCCGGTTAATCGGCGGCAGCCACCGCCTCGGGCCGTTGGCGGAATGGAAATACGGCCGGCGGCGGCCAGCAACGCGCCGGCGAAAAGGCCATCGCATCGCCAGCGCCGTATCGCCGGCGGCGGCCTTCGCGGCGGATTCACCGGCAGGCCGGCAGCGTGCGGTCACGCGCCCAGGAGCCACGCATGCCGGCGACCACCACCCCACGCACCCCACGCACCCCACGCACAGTGTTCACCGTCGGCACGGGGGAACCGCGCAGCGCGCACGAACGCGCCAGCCAGGCGTGGGTGGCGCAACGGCTGGCGGCGATGTTCGGCTGGGCATTCGGCGGCGAGTACGAGCATCGCGACCCCGCTGTCGCGTATCCCTACTTCGTACCCGACGAGACGCTGACGGCGGCGTACGCGGCTGCGCTCGGCATCGCCGGCGAGGATGACCTGTTCGGCGGCGTGGTCCCGTACGGTTTCGTCGCCAGCAAAGTCATCACCCATGCGCTTCCATCCGTGGACTCCCTGGCGCCGGCGGGCTGGGAGCATGGCCTGGCGGCCGGACTGGACGACGCCGTGTTGCCCGGCTTCAGCGTGTTCGAGGCGTTCGCGATCGAGCCTGCCGCACGGCGGTTGCTGGCGCTGGGTGGTGCGGTCCGGCTGAAGGAACCCCAGGCACGGGGCGGCAACGGCCAGCATCTTGTCGCCGACGCGGAGGCGCTGCGCGACCTGGTGGTCGCGCTGGATCCGGATGCCATCCGGCGCCACGGCGTCGTGCTGGAGCAGCACCTGGAAGAAGCGACGACCCTCAGCGTAGGCGAATTGCACATCGGCGGACGCCGCCTGGCGTACCTGGGCACCCAACGCCAGATCGAGGACGTGCGCGGCAATGCGGTCTACGGCGGCTCCCGTCTGCGGGCGGTGCGGGGCGGACTCGATGCGCTGGAAGCGGTCGCAGCCGATCCGGCCGAGCGCACCGCGCTGCGCCATGCACGCCGCTACGACGCGGCAGTGGCCGCCGCCTATCCGGGCTTCTTCGCTTCGCGCCGCAACTACGACGTCGTCGCCGGCCACGATGCGCACGGCATGTGGCGCTGCGGCGTGCTGGAGCAGTCGTGGCGGATGGGCGGCGCATCCCCGGCCGAGATCGTCGCGCTGGCGGCGTTGCTGGCGGCGGACGCGCCGACGGTGCTGGACGTCTCCTGCCACGAGTCGCACGATCCTGCGCATGTCGCCCCGCGCGGCGCCGAAGTGCACTTCCACGATCCTTCGGCCGCGCGCGGGCCCGTGCTCAAGTACGCACTGGTGGAGGGTGCCCATGGAAATCCGGCTTGACCCGGTGGAGATCGGCGTCGGGGAAGAACAGGTCAACGGAACCCTGCTCTCGCCGGCGCCCGCCTTGCCGGGCGTGCTGTTCGTGCATGGCTGGGGCGGCAGCCAGGAACACGACCTGGGCCGCGCGCGCCAGGCCGCCGGCGTCGGCTGCGTCTGCCTGACCTTCGACCTGCGCGGGCATGAACGCACCGCCGCGCAGTGGGAAACGGTGAGCCGGCCGCAGAACCTGGCGGACCTGCTGGCCGCCTACGACTGGTTCGTGTCGCGACCGGCGGTCGATCCGGCCGCGGTCGCCGTAGTCGGCATCAGCTACGGCGGCTACCTGGCCAGCCTGCTGACCGGCCTGCGGCCGGTGCGCTGGCTGGCGCTGCGCTCGCCGGCACTCTACAAGGATGCAGGCTGGGATCTGCCCAAGCGGCGTCTGCACGACGATCCGGACCTGGCCGCATTCCGCCGCCGCGCCACCTCGTGGCAGGAGAACCGCGCGCTGGCCGCCTGCCACGGGTTCGACGGCGACGTGCTGCTGGTCGAGGCCGAATACGACGAGATCGTGCCGCATCCGGTGACCGAGAATTACGCCGCCGCCTTTTCCAGGGCGCGGTCGCTGACCCGCCGGCGCATCGCCGACGCCGACCATGCCTTCTCCGGCAAGCCCCAGCAGAAGGCCTATACCGATGTCCTGGTCGGCTGGCTGACCGAGATGGTGGCCGGTGCGCGCGAGCGGGAAGCCGGGGAAAAGGTGGCCGAACGCAAGCGGATCCGGCGGGCGGAGGACATCGCCGCCGGACGCTGATCCGGGGGACGGCGCGGCGCGGCCGCGCCGCCGGATCGCATTTGCGGTGATTTTTCCTGTTTTTCCTCTTGGCGGCGGGCCGCGCATGGCCTACATTCGCCTTGCCGACCCCGTCGGTGACCCAAACCACCCATATCGAACGGAACAGGAAAGTTATGGCGAAGACCACCAAGAAGCCGGCCGCCAAGAAGGCCGCGCCGAAAGCGGCGAAGGCCGCTCCGAAGAAGGCGGCTCCGGCTGCCGCCAAACCGCTGAAGGAAGTGCTGGGCAAGTCCGCCCTGGTCAAGCACCTGGCCGAGGCCAGCGGCGTGGCCGCCAAGGACGTCAAGGCCGTGCTGGCTGCGGTCGAGAACGCCGTCTCCGGCGCGATCAGCAAGAAGGGCGCGGGCAGCTTCACCCTGCCGGGCCTGTTCAAGGTCACCTCGGTCAAGGTGCCGGCCAAGCCGAAGCGCAAGGGCATCAACCCGTTCACCAAGGAAGAGCAGTGGTTCGCCGCCAAGCCGGCTTCGGTCAAGGTGAAGGTGCGTCCGCTGAAGAAGCTCAAGGACGCCGCGGCCTGATTGGCGCGAGATCCCACGCTTTCCCGACGGGGCGGCAGCGATGCCGCCCCGTTTTTTTGGTTCTTCGCCCGATTGCGCGGAAGCAGGGACAAGGACTGCCTCTCCGTGGTGGCCAGGATGCTGGGCAGGCAGGCTCTGGACGCTGCGGCCCGTGCAGTCGGTGGAGAGCGAAAAAAGCACTGGCTCCGGACGGGGCCGAAGCTTGCTGGGGGGGTTTAGAGCGAAAGCGCTGGCTTCGGACGGGGCCGCCGCACCCTGGGGGTCTGGCGCATCGCTCGGCTCCGCCGTCCATGGCTCCGACGAGCGAGCGCAGCACATCCGTGTGCTGCTTGCGCCAGACCCCCAGGGCACGACGTCCTCCGGTGGCGTTGAGGGTGTGGCTTCGATCGGGGGAAAGCGGAGCATTGGAACCCGGACATTCGTAGAGCGGGGTTTGCCCCGCTGCTTTCGTCCGGTAACCGCAAAGGCAGCGGGGCAAGCCCCGCTCTACGAGGGCAGGCAAAGTCGACGCGACAGCGGGCCCGCAAAGGCGCCCATGCCAGGAACGAAGCCACACCCTCAACGCGCCGGAAAGACGCGGTAGTGCGGGGGTATGGCGCAAGCAGCACAGGGATGTGCTGCGCTCGGCTGTCGGAGGCAGGACGCCGCAGCCAGCCGATGCGCCATACCCCCGTACTGCCGCGGCTCCCACCGAAGCCGGCCAAACCAGACGCCCTTAGCTCCTGCTCCTGCTCCTGGGGCCATGCTTCATCTGCCGCGGCTCCACGCCGGCCATGCACCGCCGGCGCGATACTGGCCGCATGCAGGCGCCCGACTCCGGACGATCCCGTTCCCGCTCCACGCGATTCGCCCACGCACTGTCGCGGATGCTGCTGGCCGCCCTGCTGTTCTGGCTGCTGGCGGTGGGCGCAGGCTGGCTCTGGCGCCAGCCGTTGCTCGAACGGCCACGCACGCTGTGGGAACTGTCGCGGATGCCGCCCCCAGAGTCGCTGCCGGTTCCGGTGCAGGGCGTGGCGCCGCGGCAGATCGCCGACACGTTCGGTGCCCCGCGCGGCAGCCATCGCACCCATGCTGGCGTGGACATCTTCGCCGCGCGCGGCACGCCGGTACTAAGTGCCACCCGCGGCATCGTGCTGTCGATCCGCGACCGGAGCCTGGGCGGGCGCCAGGTCTGGGTCCTCGGCCCGGCAGGCGAACGGCACTATTACGCGCATCTGGACGACTGGGCGACCGGACTGGCCGAAGGCGACCTCGTCCAGCCGGGCACGCCGCTGGGCACGGTAGGCAACACCGGCAACGCGCGGACCACGCCGCCGCACCTGCATTACGGCGTCTATGGCCGCGACGGTGCGCTGGATCCCTTGCCGCGGATGCATGCCCGGCGCTGAATGGCCTTTCCGGCGCGTGGAACGGTCCATCGTGGCCGCACCCCTCGCTGCCGGCGCGTGCCGGACCTATCTTGGTGGCGTCCCCCGACGCGATTGTCAGTCATGGCTTCATCACCCCACCGATACCGGGTCACCGTCACTCCGGTCCAGCGCGATGGCCTGCCCTGCAGCGGCCGTTGCAGCATCGAATTCGACCAGGCCTGCGGCGAGGACTGGATGCGCCTGATCGAAGGCAGCCAGCGCCTGCCCGGATTCAGCGGCGACGAACGCATCGCACTGGTGGTCGGCGCGCGCCTGCTCGATGCGCTCGCGCGCCGCCCGCACGATGCCGCGACCGATCCCCTGCGCGACCTGCGCGTGCCGCTGGCGGCGCTTCTGGAGCGGATCGAGGCGGGCCAGGCCTGACCGGAGCCGGACACGACGACGGGCCAGCGGTATGCTGCCGCCACTCCACGACGACGGTCCGCGCATGCGCCACTGGCTGCTGCTCCTCCTCGTTCTTCCCCTGGCCCATTGCTCCTGCCAGCGCCAGCCCGATGCGGAAGCAACGGCCGCGCCGACGCAGGATGCCGCGGCAGCCGGCGGACAGGAAGACGCCGCATCCGCGGACACTGTCGCCGCCGCCGTCGCCGCACGGGCGGCTTCGAACGCCGCGCAGCAGGCCGCATCCACTCTGCACGCCTATCTGGGCGTCCTGCCGCGCGCCGACCGCAGCGCGGCGGACGCGTTCTGGTCCGACGGCAAACCCGGCTCGCCCGCCGGCGACGCAGTGCTGCGCGGGGTCGCCGACCTGCGCGGCATGCGCATCCTGAACGACGCGCCGAAGGCACTGGACCGGGAATCGCCGCCGCGCGCATTCGAAGTTCCGGTCCGACTGCGCCTGGACACCGCCGACGGTACCCACCAGCTGCACGGCTGGTACCGCCTGCGTGCACGCATCGATGGCCAGGGCTGGGAAATCACCTCCGCCTCGCTGCAGCCCGTGCTGGACTGAGCCTTCATCCCCGGTCCAGCAACGGTACGGTCAAGATGGATTCCGTTTCCGGTCGGAGTCCTCCCATGCGATCCCGCTCCCCGCTGTCGTGGCTGCTGTGCGCATGCCTGCTGTTTGCCTCCAGTCCGTCCCTCCAGGCAGAGCCGCAGATCGAAGGCCGCCGCATCAGCGTCGCGCAGGACGATGCGCAGCAGTTCCTCGACAGCCGCTTCCCGGTGACCCAGGACGCCCTGGGCGGCCTGCTCGAGGTGACCGCCGCGCACCCCAGGCTGGCCATCCCCGCCGGAACCCGCATGCGCCTGGCCTTCGACCTGGCCGTGGCCACCGCCGGCGCCGCGCCGGTGCCGATGGGCAACGTGGTCCTCACCAGCGCGTTGCGCTACGACACGGCGCAGAGGGCATTCTTCCTCGACCAGCCGCGGATCGACGCCTTCCACGCCGCCGGTGGCGGCGAGGGACTGAGCGACGGCAACCGCGAGCTGCTGAGCGCCTGGCTGGCCGACTACGCCCGCAGCCAGCCGGTGTACCGGATCGAGCCGGCGATCGCCGCGCTGCTCGGCGACCTGCAGGTGGAATCGGCCGGCGTCGAGGACGGCCGGCTGGTGGTGACCTTCAACCGCGCGGTCGGCGGCCTGGCGCCCTGAGTCCCGCTCAGCGCTTGGGCTGCAGCATGGTCCCGGTGCACTTGGGCGAGCCACACAGGCAGGCCCAGATCTTCTTCAGCCGCGGCGTGTGGCGCTCGGCCAGGGTGATGCCGTAGTTGTAGGCCAGCTCCTCGCCCGGGGCGATGTCGCGGATCGCCTCGATGAAGACGCGGTCCTTGCGGCCGTCGCCACCGTCGTCCTCGTCGATCACCGCCTCGCAGTTGGGATCGCAGCTGTGGTTGATCCAGCGCGCGTCGTTGCCCTCGTAACTGGCATCGATCACCCAGTCGTCGTTGAGGGTGAACAGGAATGTGTGGCCACTGTCGACGTCGCCGCCGGCGTCGTTGTCGACCTGCTCGTGGCTGCGCCGGCGCCCCTTGTATTCGATGATGCGCTCGCCCTTGCGGATCGGCGCCACGGCGAAAACGCCGTTGCCGTGGATGGGCGACTTCCTGGCGACGATCTTGCGGGGCATGCGCGTTCCGGACTGTGGGCGAGCGCCGATTCTGGCGCATGCGGGCGCGCAGCCCAAGCCCACCGCAACGCAATGCCCGTCGAACGTGCGCGGCAGCCGGCCGTTTCCGCCCCCTGAAGGAAGTCACCGTGACCGGCGCCATGGCCTCCGTTTCCGCTGTCCTCCGGCGGCCGTGATCGGCGTATTCCCACCACCGTCACCCTTCATCGCGAGTTCTTCCATGCAAGCCAGCCATGCCCGCCAGGCCCTGCGCGCCTGCCTGATCCCGACCGTTCCGTTCCTGCTGGCCGCGTGCCAGTTCGCCACTTCCACGCCGGCGTCGTCACCGGTTCCGGCTGCGCCCGCCGTCGACCTGGCCGCCCGCGGCGAATACCTGGTCCGCGTGGCCGGCTGCAACGACTGCCATACCGCCGGCTACGCCGAGCGCCAGGGCGAGGTACCCATGGAACAGTGGCTGACCGGCTCGGCACCGCTGGGCTATACCGGACCGTGGGGAACCACCTACGCCACCAACCTGCGCCTGCGCATGCAGGACATGAGCGAGGCCCAGTGGCTGGAGTACAGCGCCCATCTGCGCGCCCGGCCGATCATGCCGGACTTCGCGCTGCGGGCCATGAGCGAGGACGACCGCCGCGCCTTGTACCACTTCATCCGCGGCCTCGGCCCGGCCGGCGAACGCGCGCCCGACGCCTTGCCGCCTGGACAGACCCCGCCGCCGCCCTACCTGGCCCTGGTCCTGCCACCCGCGCCCGCTGCCGGGATCGCCACGGCCGCTGAACCGCACTGAAGCACCACCGGCCGGGTCGCCCGGCCGGCTTGGCCGGGCGGAGCCGAAAGCGTACAATTTCGGTACGCTTTCACTACCCCGCCCCGCCATGCTCCGCGTCACCAAGCTGACCGATTACGCCACCGTGGTCCTGACCGTGCTCGCCGCGCGCCAGGGCCAGGTGCTGAGCGCGGCCGAGCTGGCCGAGCATTCCGGGCTGGAACAGCCCACCGTCAGCAAGCTGCTCAAGCCGCTGGCCCAGGCCGGCCTGGTCGAAGGGCTGCGCGGCGTGCACGGCGGCTACCGGCTCAGTCGCGACGCCGGCCGGATCAGCCTGATCGAGATCGTCGAGGCGATGGAAGGCCCGCTGGCGATGACCGAGTGCAGCCAGCACGACAGCCATTGCGGCATCGCCCACCAGTGCGGCGTGCGCGCCAACTGGCGCCTGATCAACGACGTGGTCGCAGACGCCCTGCGCGGGGTGACCCTGGCGCAGATGCTGCACCCGCCCTCCCCCGACACTCCGACACGCCGGCGCGAGATCGCCATGCGCGTCGCCAGCTGAACCCCTAGGCAGCCCCATGGCCACCGAAATCGACACCGCCACCGCACCCGAAACGCCCCTGCAGAACGCCGAGATCCTCGAACGCCTGGGTCGCCGCTACGAGGCCGGCTTCGTCACCGACATCGAATCCGACTCGCTGCCGCCCGGCCTGGACGAGGACGTGATCCGCGCCCTGTCGGCGAAGAAGGACGAGCCGGAGTGGATGACCGACTGGCGCCTGGACGCCTACCGCCGCTGGCTGACCATGCCGGTGCCGCACTGGGCCAAGCTGAAGATCGCGCCGATCGACTTCCAGGCGATCAGCTACTACTCCGCGCCCAAGGGCCCGAAATACGCCTCGCTGGACGAGGTGCCGCAGGAGCTTCTGGACACCTACGACAAGCTCGGCGTGCCGCTGCACGAGCGGGCCAAGCTGGCCGGCGTGGCGGTGGACGCGGTGTTCGATTCGGTCAGCGTCGGCACCACTTTCCGCAAGGAACTGGCCGAGAAGGGCGTCATTTTCTGCTCGATGTCCGAGGCGATCCGCGAGCACCCGGAACTGGTGAAGAAGTACCTCGGCAGCGTGGTCCCGCATGGCGACAACTACTTCGCCGCGCTGAACTCGGCGGTGTTCTCCGACGGCAGCTTCGTGTTCATCCCCAGGGGCGTGCGCTGCCCGATGGAGCTGAGCACCTATTTCCGGATCAACGCCGGCCATACCGGCCAGTTCGAACGCACCCTGATCATCGCCGAGGAGAACAGCTACGTCTCCTACCTGGAAGGCTGCACCGCGCCGATGCGCGACGAGAACCAGCTGCATGCCGCGGTGGTGGAGCTGGTCGTCCTGGACGACGCCGAGATCAAGTACTCCACGGTGCAGAACTGGTACCCGGGCGACGAGAACGGCGTCGGCGGCATCTACAACTTCGTCACCAAGCGCGCCGAATGCCGCGGCGCGCGCAGCAAGGTCACCTGGACCCAGGTCGAGACCGGTTCGGCCATCACCTGGAAGTACCCGAGCTGCGTGCTGCTGGGCGACGACTCCTCCGGCGAGTTCCACTCGGTGGCGCTGACCCACCACCGCCAGCAGGCCGACACCGGCACCAAGATGATCCACGTCGGCAAGCGCACCAAGTCCAAGATCGTGTCCAAGGGCATCAGCGCCGGGCGCGGGCAGAACACCTACCGCGGCCTGGTCAAGGTCGACCGCCAAGCCGACGGCGCGCGCAACTACACCCAGTGCGACAGCCTTCTGATCGGCAAGCAGTGCGGCGCCCACACCTTCCCCTACATCGAGGTGAAGAACCCGGGCGCCACCGTCGAGCACGAAGCCACCACCTCCAAGATCAGCGACGACCAGCTGTTCTACTGCCGCTCGCGCGGCCTGGGCCCGGAAGACGCGGTGTCGCTGATCGTAGACGGCTTCTGCAAGCAGGTCTTCCGCGAGCTGCCGATGGAATTCGCGGTGGAGGCCAAGAAGCTGCTGGAAGTGTCGCTGGAAGGCAGCATCGGCTGACGCCCGCCGCGGCCTGTTGGTCGCGCGCAAACGCATTCGAAATCAATGGCGGGCCTGCCCGCTCCATGGAAACCATCATGCTGAAGATCGAAAACCTCCACGCCAGCATCGCCGGCAAGGAAATCCTCAAGGGCCTGTCGCTGGATGTGAAGCCCGGCGAAGTGCACGCCATCATGGGTCCCAACGGCGCCGGCAAGTCCACCCTGGGCAACATCCTGGCCGGGCGCGAGGGCTACGAGGTAACCGCCGGGAGCGTCCAGTTCGAAGGCGCGCCGCTGCTGGAACTGGAGCCGGAGCAGCGTGCCGCCGGCGGCGTGTTCCTGGCCTTCCAGTACCCGGTCGAGATCCCCGGGGTGAACAACACCTACTTCCTGCGCAGTGCGCTCAACGCCCAGCGCAAGGCGCGCGGCGAGGCCGAGCTTGACTCGATGCAGTTCCTCAAGCGGGTGCGCGAGAAGCTGGCCGTGCTGCACCTGAATGACGAGCTGCTGCACCGCGGCGTGAACGAGGGCTTCTCCGGCGGCGAGAAGAAGCGCAACGAGATCTTCCAGCTGGCCGTGCTGGAGCCCAGGCTGGCGATCCTGGACGAGACCGACTCGGGCCTGGACATCGACGCGCTCAAGACCGTGGCCGACGGCGTCAACGCGCTGCGCTCGCCCGACCGCTCGTTCCTGGTCATCACCCACTACCAGCGCCTGCTCGACTACATCAAACCCGACGTGGTCCACGTGCTCGCCGACGGCCGCATCGTCGAAAGCGGCGGCCCGGAACTGGCGCTGGAGCTGGAGAAGCACGGCTATGCCTGGCTGAAGGACCGCATCGCACCGGAGGCGACCGCCTGATGGGCGCATTGCTCGACTCGTTCCGCGAGGCGTTCGCCACGCTGCGCGACGCCGACACACAGCAGCTGGGCGACGGCCGCCGCCAGGCGCTCGACGCCCTGCTCGCCGACGGCCTGCCCGGCCCGCGCGAGGAAGCCTGGAAGTACACCCCGCTGCGCACCCTGGAGCGCCGCGCGTTCGCACCGGCCGACCCGGCGCCGCCGGCGTTCGACGCCGCGCTGCTGGACGCCATTCCCGCGCCGCGCCTGGTGTTCGCCAACGGCCGCTTCGTCGCGGCCCACAGCGACCTGTCCGTCCTGCCCGATGGCGTGGCGGTCGAGCCGCTCTCGCAGACCCTCGCCCGGGGCGAGCCGCGCGACGTCGATTTCATCCTGCGCCGCTACGACGGACGCGCCGACGTATTCGCGCGCGCCAACGCCGCCCTGGCCGACGAAGGCGTGGTCGTGCGCGTGGAATCCGGGGCGCGGGTGGCCACTCCCCTGCACCTGGTCTTCGTCGGCGTGCCGCAGGAGAGCGACTGCGCCTGGCACCTGCGCCACTTCGTCGACCTGCGCGAGGACGCGCGCCTGGACCTGGTCGAGCACCAGCTCGCCGCCGGCGACCATGCCCACCTGACCAACGACGTGCTGCACCTGCACGCGGGCCAGCGCGCAGTGGTCCGCCATGCGCGCATCCAGGCCGACGCCGTCCGCGCCACCCGTTTCGCCCGCACCGACGCGGTGCTGGCACGCGGGTCCCGCTACCAGCGCATCGACCTGGAACTGGGCGCGGCCCTGAGCCGGCATGAACTCAACGTGCGCCTGGAAGGCGACGGCGCGAAGCTGGTCGCCAATGGCGTGCTGCTTGGCGACGGCCGCCGCCACGTCGATACGCGCCTGGGCATCGAGCACGTCGCCCGCGACACCTCCAGCGAACTGCTCTGGCGGGGAATCGCCGATGGCCGCAGCCGCGTGGTCTTCCACGGCGGCATCGACATCCGCCCCGGCGCCGACGGAACCGACGCGGCCTTGTCGAACAAGAACCTGCTGCTGTCGGCCGATGCGGAGATCGACACCCAGCCGGTGCTGGTGATCGACGCCGACGAGGTCAAGGCCGCACATGGCGCCACGGTCGGCCAGCTCGACGCCAACGCCCTGTTCTACCTGCGCTCGCGCGGCCTGCCCGAAGCCCAGGCGCAGCGCCTGTTGACCGTGGCGTTCTGCCGCGAGCCGCTGTTTGCGCTCGCGGACGAGGGCGGAGACGACGGCCTGCGCCAGTTCCTGCTGTCCCGCCTGGACGCGGCGCTGGCGGCCTCGCTCGGCACCGGGGATGCGGCATGAACCTGCAACCGGCCGCCGTCCACGATGCCGCGCTGGCGTCCCACGATGCCGGCGTCGACTGGGCGCGGGTGCGCGCCGACTTCCCGCTGCTGATGCGCGAGGTCCACGGCAAGCCGCTGGTCTATTTCGACAACGCCAACACCGGGCAGAAGCCGCTGCCGGTGATCGCCTCGCAGGACGAGTTCTACCGCCGCCAGAACGCCAACGTCAGCCGCGCGGTGCATGCGCTGGGCACCGAAGCCACCGACGCCTACGAGGGCGCCCGCGGCAAGCTGGCCCGCTTCCTAGGTGTGCGCAGCGACGAACTGGTGCTGTGCAGCGGCACGACCTTCGCCATCAACCTGGTCGCCTATTCCTGGGCGCTGCCGCAGCTGAAGGCCGGCGACATCATCCTGGTCTCGCGGATGGAGCACCACGCCAACATCGTGCCCTGGCAGCTGGTCACCGGGCGCACCGGCGCGAAGATCCGCGTCGCCGAGATCCTGCCCGACGGCAGCCTCGACCTGGACGCGCTGTACAGGGCGATGACGCCGGATGTGAGGCTGCTCGCCGTCGCCCACGTCTCCAACGTACTCGGCACCGTCAACCCGGTCCGCGAGATCTGCCGCGAGGCGCGCCGCCGCGGCATCGTCACCGTCGTCGACGGTTCCCAGGCCGCGCCGCACCTGAAGCTGGATGTGCCGGCGATCGGTTGCGACTTCTACGCCATCACCGGCCACAAGATGTGCGGCCCCACCGGCACCGGCGCGTTGTGGGCGCGGCGCGAGCACCTGCAGGCGATGCCGCCGTTCCTCGGTGGCGGCGAAATGATCAGGGAAGTCGGCTTCGACGGCACCGTGTTCAACGACCCGCCGCACCTCTTCGAGGCCGGCACCCCGAACATCGCCGGCTTCATCGGCCTGGGCGCGGCGGTCGACTACCTCGAGTCGGTAGGCATGGAACGTATCGCCGCGCGCGAGGCCGAGTTGCTGGCCCATGCCACCGAGGCGCTGCAAGCCATTCCGGGCCTGCGCATCTTCGGCACCGCGCCAGGCAAGGCCGCGGTGATCTCGTTCCTGGTCGACGGCGCCCATGCCCACGACCTGGCCACGCTGCTGGACCTGGAAGGCGTCGCCGTACGCTCCGGCCAGCACTGCGCGCATCCGCTGTTGCAGTATTTCGGCGTGGCCGCGACCCTGCGCGCCTCGCTGGCCTTCTACAACACCCACGAGGAAATCGAGCGCTTCGCCGACGCGCTGGAGAAGACGCGGCGCCTGCTCGTCGCCTGACCGACCCGGCGCTAGAATTCCCTGCATGGATTCCCTCGCTTTCCGCGCGGCCACCGAGGCCGACATCCCCTTCCTGGTCGAACTGGTCACCTCGGCCTACCGCGGCGACGCCAGCCGCCAGGGCTGGACCACCGAAGCCGACATTCTCGATGGCCAGCGCATCGACCCGGATGTGCTGCGCGACGACATCGCCCGCCAGCGCAGCGTGGTCCTGCTGGCCGAACGTGCGGGCGACCTGCTCGCCTGCGCGCACGTGGCCGAGGAGGACGGCGCCGGTTATTTCGGCATGTTCTCGGTCCGCCCGGACCGGCAGGGCGGCGGGGTCGGCAAGGCCGTGCTGGCCGAAGCCGAGCGCATCGCCCACGAGGACTGGGAGTTGCCGGCCATGCGCATGACCGTGATCGACGTCCGCGACGAACTGATCGCCTTCTACCAGCGCCGCGGCTATGTCCGCACCGGCATCCGCAAGCCTTTCCCGTACGGGGACGAGCGCTACGGCATTCCGCTGCGCGACGACCTGCGCTTCGAAGTACTGGAAAAGGACCTGCGCACGGCGGCCGCGGCATGAGCCAGGCCTGGACCTTCGTCTGCCCGGCCGGCGAGCTGTTGCCGGGGGAGATGAAGCAGGTATTCGACGAAGTGACCGGCACGCCGATCCTGGTCTTCAACCTGGACGGCGACTTCTACGCGCTCGAGGACCGCTGCAGCCACGAGGACTTCGAATTGTCCGCGGGCGCCATCGACCCTGCCGAAGGCAGCGTGGAATGCATCCTGCATGGCGCCCGCTTCGACATCCGCGACGGCCGCGCCCTGTGTGCCCCGGCCTATTCGCCGGTACCCAAGTTCCCGGTGAAGATCGAACAAGGCGGGGTCTGGACCCGCGACGACCGCGGGTAGGCACGGGAGTCCGCTTCGTCGCTGGGGTCCCTCCAATGTTGTAAATAGGAATCCATCTCATTAACATGCGCGGTTGCATCCACCCGCCGGCCGATGACAACTCATGTTCCGCCGCCCGACAGCAGGGACCAGGCGGACCGCCCACCTTCATGAAATGGACCCCCATGAATCACATCAGGACCCGCAAACACACCCCTGGCAGTCAGCGCACCCAACCGAGCCTGGCTACCGCCACCCTGATCACCGGCCTTGCGCTGGCCGCACCCGCCACGGCCGCGGACCTGGCCGACACGGCCACCAACGGCGCACGCAACGACGCGACCACGCTGGACGGATTGGAAGTCAAGGGCGTACGCGGCTACAAGGCCGAGCGCGTTTCTTCGCCCAAGTTCACGCAGCCTCTGCAGGACACCCCGCAGACCATCCAGGTCATCACCCGGGACCTGTTCAACCAGCAAGGCGCGACGACATTGACCGAAGCGCTGCGCAACAGCCCAGGCGTAGGCACTTTCTACGTGGGCGAGAACGGCAACACCACCACCGGTGACAGCATCTACATGCGCGGCTTCGACACGTCCAGCAGCCTGTTCGTCGATGGCGTGCGCGACCTGGGCTCGGTCTCGCGCGACCTGTTCAACATCGAGCAGGTGGAAGTGACCAAGGGACCTGCCGGTACCGACAACGGCCGCACCGCGCCCAGCGGCGCGATCAACATGGTCAGCAAGCAGGCGCTTTCGCAGGACGCCACGTCCGCCACGCTTACGGCCGGCAACGACGGCCAGCAGCGGGCCACCGCGGACTGGAACCAGTCGCTCAACGGTTTGGGCGGCAGCGCGTTGCGGTTGAACGCAATGTGGCAGGACAGCGATGTCGCCGGCCGGGACCATGTCAACAACAAGCGCTGGGGCATCGCGCCGTCGCTGGGTTTCGGAATGAATGGCCCTACCCGCGCCTGGCTCAATCTGCTGTATGTGAATCAGGAGAATGTTCCGGACGGCGGCGTGCCCACGATCGGCCTGCCGGGCTGGGAACCACAAGCCGGCCTGGAGCAGCTGGCCGGACATCCGGTCGATCCGGACAATTTCTATGGAACCCGGCATGACCATGACGATGCGACGGCGCAGATGGCGACATTCCGCATCGAGCACGATTTCTCCGAGACGCTGCGACTGAGCAACATCGCACGCTGGGGGCAGACGGAGCAGGACTACCTGCTGACCGCCTTCATGGGCACCGGCGGGCCGGCCGGCAACATCACCTATACCGACCCGGACGACCTGTCTACCTACTACATCGCCCGCAGCCTGCCCACTTTCAAGGACCAGACGAACACGATCCTGACCGACCAGCTCAACCTTCGCGCCGACTTCGCCACCGGCAGCGTGCAGCACAACCTGAGCACCGGTCTTGAATTCGCGCGCGAGGAACTGGAGAGCCGCGGCCTGGGCGTCACTGGCGGCACCACTTGGCCGCCCGCCAACCTGTACGACCCGGACTGGAACGTCGACGGCCTGACCTGGGGCCACAACGGCGCGGGCAGCCGTGGCGAAACCACGACCTGGTCGGCCTACCTGTTCGATACGCTCGAATTCGGCGAACGCTTCCTGTTGACCGGCGGCCTGCGGCTGGACCGCTACAGCACCGAATTCCGCAGCACCGCAGCTTGCGGCGGCCGCGGCGGCCCCGACTGCGGAACCAACCCGCCCGGCACCGTGCTGCCCTCGGTCGATGCCGAAACGTCCGACACCCTCTTCAACTGGAAGCTCGGCGCGGTCTACAAGCCGTCCGAGGCAGTCAGCGTCTACGCCAACTACGCGATCTCGCAGCAGCCGCCCGGCGGGGCATCGCTGGAACTGAGCGCATCGGCCAACAACGCCAACAACCCGATCTACGATCCGCAGGAAGCCGAAACGTTCGAAATAGGCAGCAAATGGGATGTTCTCGACGATCTGGCGGTGAATCTCGCCCTGTTCCAGACCACCGTCGACAACGAAGTGATCAGCGATGGTGCTGGCGGCTTCTACCAGGAAGGCGAGAAGCGGGTAAAGGGTGTCGAACTTTCGACGGTGGGCAACATCACCGAGAACTGGTCCGTATCGGCTGGCTATACGCGCATGAACACGCGCGTCAGCCAGGGTCCGGTCATCACCTCCGATGGCACGTCCAACCTGACCTATACCCCCGACGAGGCATTCACCAGCTGGACCACCTACCGCTTCCCCCTCGGCCTGACGCTGGGAGGCGGCGCGCGTTATTCCGGCGAGATGCACCGGGGTACCGACGGCGCCGCGGGCACGCCCAAGACCACCAAGTCGTACACGGTCTGGGACGCGGTGGCTTCGTACGCCGTCACCGAACGCTTCGTGCTGCGCCTGAATGCCTTCAACATGTTCGACAAGCAGTACGTGGCCGCGATCAACAAGAGCGGCTACCGCTACACTCCCGGCATGCCGCGCACGTTCCTGCTGAGCGCGGACTTCAGTTTCTGATGCGGGTGGCCGGGGCGCGACGCCCCGGCACCACCGGGGAGATAGCCATGCTGCTGCACGTGCCACAGGTACTGAACGCCCAGGAACTGGCCCGTGTGCGGCTGGCGCTCGAGTCGGCGCAGTGGACCGACGGTCGCGAGACCGTCGGCGTGCAGGGAGCCCAGGTCAAGCGCAACCAGCAGCTGCCCGATGCCTCTTCGCTGAGGGCCGAACTGGGCCAGGTCGTGCTCGCGGCGCTGGGCCGCAGCCCGCTGTACTTCGCCGCGGCGCTGCCGCTGCGCACGCTGCCGCCGCGCTTCAACCGGTACACCGGTGGCGGCGAGTACGGCTTCCACGTCGACGGCGCGGTGATGGCTGCCGGCAACGATGCGGGATACAGCCACATCCGCTCGGACCTGTCCTGCACCTTGTTCCTGTGCGAACCGGAGGAGTACGACGGCGGCGAACTGGTCGTCAGCGACACCTATGGCGAGCACGAGGTCAAGCTACCGGCAGGCGATCTGATCCTCTATCCGTCCAGCAGCCTGCACCGGGTCGTCCCGGTGACCCGCGGCGCGCGCCTGGCATCGTTCTTCTGGGTCCAAAGCATGGTCCGCGACGACAGCCGGCGCCGCCTCCTGTTCGAAATGGATACGTCCATCGAGACGCTACGCCGCAGCGGCGCCGAACCCGGGGCGGTACTCCAGTTGACCGGGATCTATCACAACCTGCTGCGCCAATGGGCCGAGGTATGAGGCTGCCGTGACCGACAGCCCAGCCGCCCGCCACGATCCGGTTTCCGCCCAGCGCCGCCGCGGCTTCTGGCTGCGCCAGCTGCACCAGTGGCACTGGATCAGTTCAGCGGTATGCCTGGTGGGGATGCTGCTGTTCACCGCCACCGGCATCACCCTGAACCATGCCGCGAGGATCGAAGCCCAGCCGCAGGTGGACAACCGCACCGCGGAACTGCCAGCTCCCCTGCTCGCGCAGCTGGCCGGTTCGCCGGAAGCAGGCAACGCGCCGCTGCCGCCGGACGTGGCCGCATGGCTGGGCGACACGCTCGACGTACCGCTGGGCAGGCGCGCGGCGGAATGGTCCCCGCAGGAGGCCTATGTCTCCATGCCTTCGCCCGGCGCCGACGCCTGGTTGAGCATCGACCGCGAAACCGGCGCGGTGGAATTCGAGCGCACCGGCCGCGGCTGGGTCTCCTATCTCAACGACCTGCACAAGGGCCGCAACGCCGGACCGGCCTGGGGCTGGTTCATCGACGTATTCGCCATCGCCTGCCTGGTGTTCTGCATCACCGGGCTGTTCCTGCTGCACCTGCACGCGCGGCAGCGGCGCCTGACCTGGCCGTTGGTCGGCCTGGGCCTGCTGGTGCCACTGCTGCTCATGCTGATCTTCATCCACTGACGAGGTCCGTTCCATGCGTGCCAAGCTGTTCATCGCGGTCAGCGGCCTGCTGACGCTCCCGGCCTACGCGGCCGAGCTCGAGATCAACATCGAGATCCCCAAGCTCAACGTCGCCGAATACCACCGTCCCTACGTGGCCATCTGGCTGGAGGGCGCCGACCAGAAGGTCGCCGGCAACCTGGCGGTCTGGTACCAGATGAAGGACACCGCCGAGGGACACGGCACCAAGTGGCTGCCGGACCTGCGCCAGTGGTGGCGCAAGTCCGGCCGCACGCTGCAGGTGCCGGTCGACGGCGTCACCGGGCCGACGCGGCCGGTCGGCACGCACGTGCTGTCCTTCACCGACGCGCAGCCGCAGCTCAAGGATCTGGCGCCTGGCGAATACACGCTGGTGGTCGAGGCCGCGCGCGAAGTCGGCGGACGCGAACTGGTGAAGGTGCCCTTTTCCTGGCCGGCCAAAACGCCGCAATCCGGCCAGGCCCGGGGCAGCACCGAACTGGGTGCCGTCGGCCTGGCGGTCAAGCCCTGAGCCTGCGCACGGACAACCACGCACACGGATGCAACCGCATCCACCGCACCCGTTGCGGACACTTCCGGAGGTTTACATGAAGCGTTCCCTGATCCTCGCCGCCGCCATTGCCTTGGCTGTCCCGTTCACCGCCTCGGCGCACAAGGCCTGGCTGCGCCCGTCGCAGACGGTGCTCGCCGGCACCGATCCGTGGATCACGGTGGACGCGGCGGTGTCCAACGACCTGTTCTACTTCAACCATGTGCCTCTGCGCCTGGACAACCTGGCCATCACCGCACCGGACGGCAGCCGGATCGAACCGCAGAACATGGCGACCGGCCAGTACCGCAATACGTTCGACGTGCAGCTCACCCAGCCGGGCACCTACCGCATCGCGGTGGTCAACAGCGGCCTGTCCGGAAGCTGGGAAGAAGACGGCAAGCCGAAGCGCTGGCGCGGCACACCGGCGTCCTTCGCCACCGAGGTGCCGAAGGACGCAAAGAACCTGAAGATCTCGCAGAACGTCGGCCGCGTGGAAACCTTCGTCACCAACGGCTCGCCCAGCGAAACCGCGCTGAAAACCACCGGCGAGGGCATGGAACTGGTCCCGCTGACCCATCCCAACGACCTGTTCGCCGGCGAAGCGGCCAGGTTCCGCCTGCTGGTCGACGGCAAGCCGGCCCAGGGCGTCGAGTTCGAGATCGTGCGCGGCGAAACCCGTTACCGCAACGCACAGGACGAGATCAAGGCGGTGACCGATGCGAAGGGCGAGTTCGCCGTCACCTGGCCCGAAGCTGGCATGTACTGGCTGGAAGCCACCCGGGAGGACGACAAGACCAGCCTGCCGCAGGCCGGGCAGCGTCGCCTCAGCTACGTGGCCACGCTGGAAGTGTTGCCGCAGTAAGCGCCTGACGCATCCGCAGTGGAACGGACGGCCTTGGACAGCCTCGCCAGCCTCGGCGGCGAGACCATGGGAACGCGCTGGAGCGCGCGCGTGGCCGTGCGCGCCGGCACCGACCTGCACGCGCTGCATGCCGGCATACAGGCGCAACTGGACCGCATCGTGGCGCAGATGAGCACATGGGAGGACGGCTCGAACATCAGCCGCTACCGCCGTGCCGCGGGCGGGAGCTGGCAGCACCTGCCCGAGGAATTCGCCACGGTGCTCGATTGCGCCATCGAGGTCGCCGCGGCCAGCGACGGCGCGTTCGATCCTACCGTGGGTCCGCTGGTGGAGCTGTGGGGTTTCGGCAGCACCGGCGCGCCGCGACGCGTGCCGGCCGCCGCCGAGATCGAGCGCGAACGTGCGCACAGCGGCTGGCAGCGCCTGCAACGCCGCGCCGACGGGTGCGAACTGCTGCAGCCCGGCAATCTGCAGCTGGATCTGTCGGCGATCGCCAAGGGTTATGGCGCCGACCGGGTCGCCGGGCATCTGCGCGCGTGCGGCATCGCCAGCGCACTGGTCGAGATCGGTGGCGAGATCCGCGCCTGTGGGCGCAAACCCGATGGCGAACCGTGGCGGGTGCTGGTCGAGTCGGCCGCCGACGGCGACGCGGCGGCCGACGAACTGCCGCCGCGCGTGCTTCGGCTCGAGGATGCCGCCGTGGCCACCTCCGGCGACCGCTGGCACCGCTTCGAACAGGACGGCCGCCGCTACGCACACACCATCGACCCGCACACCGGCATGCCGGTGGCCGACGCGGCCGCCTCGGTCACCGTGGTCGCGGGCGATGCCATGCATGCCGACGCCTGGGCGACGGCGCTGACCGTGATGGGTCCGACCGCAGGCCTGGAGTTCGCACGCGCGCGACGACTGGCGGCCCGCTTCGTGGCCCGGGACGGCGGCGTCCTGCGCGAATCGATGACCGAAGCCTTTGAAGCGCACCTGGCCGCATGAGCGACGCCGGCGATATTCCCGCATCGCGCGTGCCGTGGGCGCTGCCCGGCAATCTTGGCCTGCTTGCGCTGCTGGTGCTTGGCGCCTGCCTGCTGCTGCCGCTGCACGACGACGCGTGGTGGCCGGCCCAGCCGCAACCGCGGCGCTGGTGGATGGCTGGACTGGCGCTGGTTGCCTATCTCGCCGGCTGTGCCCTCCTGCTCCGTCGTCGACGCGTCGTCGAGGCGGAGTCCATCGCAGGCAATGGCGCGCCGCTCCTGCTGGTCACGTGGGCCAGCCAGACCGGCTTCGCGCAGGTGCTGGCCGAGCGCAGCGCGGCGATGCTGCGCGATGCGGGCGTGCCGGTCCTGGCGCTGCCGCTGGATGCGGTGGACGCGGCACTGCTCGGCCGCACGCGCCGCGCCCTGTTCCTCGCCAGCACCACCGGCGAAGGCGACCCGCCCGACCATGCGCTCGCCTTCCTGCAACGGACCATGCCGCAGGCGCCTGCGCTGGCCGGACTGGAATATGCGCTGCTCGCGCTCGGCGATCGCGAATACCAGTACTTCTGCGCTTTCGGCCGGCAACTCGACGAATGGCTGCGCGCACGGGGCGCCATGCCGCTGTTCGATCCGGTCGAAGTCGACAACGCCGACGAGGCCACGCTGCGCCACTGGCAGTACGAGGTCGGCCGGATCGGCGGCCTGACCGATCTGCCGGACTGGAGTCCTCCGGCCTACGAATCGTGGTTGCTACGGTCACGCAGCCAGGTGAACGCCGGCAGCCCGGGCGCTCCGGTGTTCGACCTGGCGCTGGAGCCCGTGGACGGAAAGTTGCCGGACTGGCAGGCGGGCGACATCGCCGAGATCGGACCGCGGAATCCGCCGGATCAGGTACGGGCGCTGCTCGCTGCCCTGCAACTGGCCGGCGACACCGTTGTGCAGGCCAGCAACCGGCACGAGCCGTTGGCCATGCTTCTCGCGCGCTCGCGACTGCCGTCCGTGCAGGCGGTCCAGGGCCTTGCCGCGTGGGAGCTGGCCGAACGCCTGCAACCGCTGCCGCACCGGGAATACTCGATCGCATCGATTCCCGCGGAGCGCGCAATGCGCCTGCTGGTCCGGCGCATGGACGGTCCGGATGGACGCCCGGGCCTGGGCAGCGGCTGGCTGTGCGATACCGCCCGGCCCGGACAGGCGATCGACCTGCGCCTGCGCCGCAATCCCGGTTTCCATCCCCCTCCCATCGACCGTCCGCTGGTGCTGGTCGGCAACGGCACCGGCATCGCCGGCCTGCGTGCGCACCTGCAGGCGCGGATCGCGGCCGGCGCCGGCGGCAACTGGCTGCTGTTCGGCGAGCGCAGTCCGGACCATGATCGCCCGTACGCCGGGGAGATCCGCCGCTGGCAGGCGCAGGGCTGGCTGGAACGCGTCGACCTGGCATTCTCGCGGGCAGACGACAGTCCCGAGTACGTGCAACACCGGCTGCAGGCGGCGGCGGACGAACTGGTCGAATGGGTGGACCGCGGCGCCTCGATCCTGGTCTGCGGCAGCGCGGTCGGCATGGCCCCGGCGGTCGATGCCGTGCTCGCCACCGTGCTCGGCGAAGCGCGGCGCGATGCCTTGCGGATCGAAGGACGTTACCGCCGCGACGTCTACTGAGATTCGCCCGAAGCCGGGATCGATCCATCATCGCTCCCCGCCGGCCGCACCCGGACCAGGAGCGCCTCGCCGGCGCCTTCGATCGCGTAGCGCCGCCGACCGGTGCCTGCCAGCCAGGCGGTGTCGCCCTGCATGAGCGCGGCCGGTTCCTGCCCATCGCAGCCGATCCGCGCCGACCCCGACAGCAGGTGGACCGCCCAGGACGTGGCGGGATCGCCGAAACACCACATGCCGCCGACGAGCGGGCGATGCAGCACCGTCACCGCCACGGCGGCCGGGCGCCACATCACGTTGAAAACCTGCACCGGACCCTGCAGCGGAATGCCGGTGACGGGCCTTTCGCCGTCGAAGCGCAGGCGCTGGTGCGGTGGCAGCAGATCGAACTGTTCTCCGTCGTCGAAGTGCAGTCGCAGTCCGTTGCCCTGCAGCAACACCTGTTCGCGCTCCACCCCGGGAAACGGCGAGAAATCGGCAACCGCATCGAGTTCGGCGATGGACAGGCGCAGATCCCAGAATTCGCCCCCGGGGACCACGAGGACCTCGCGGGTCCAGCCACGACCATTGCGCCAGCGCGTGCGCCGGTACTCGTTGGCCGGAATCGCGAGAACGGCGCGGTCGGTCATGGCTGCATTCTGCCCCAGGCCACGCAACCGGCCGGTGAAGTCGCCGTCCGGCTGCACGTCCTGTGCAGCACCGGACGACGGATACTTCCCTGTCGGCTTCCCGCCCCGCCATCGCATCGGTCGCATACATGCAACCGGTGCCGGCGCGCTTCCCTGCGCGGACCGGCACCTTCTGGATCCGTCCCCGGCCCGTCGGCGGCGTCCATTCCGCCCGGCCTGTCCATCTGCCACGCAACCCGCACCGGAGAACGGCCAGAACCTTCAGCGCCGGGCGACCGGCTTGGCGGACGTCGCGGCCGGCTTGTCCGAGGCCGGCTTGTCCGAGGCCGGCGCCGGATGGCCCGGGCCCACCGCGATCAGGTCGCGGTTGCGCTCGACCGTCTTCAGCCCGATGCCCGTCACCAGGGCGAGTTCGTCGGCGCTCTTGAACGGGCCGTTGGCCTTGCGGTACTCGACGATCGCTTCGGCCTTGGACGGACCGATCCCGACCAGCATCTTTTCCAGCTGGCCCGCATCGGCGGTGTTGATGTCGACCTTGTCGGCGGCGAACGCACTCCCGGCCATCAGCAGCATGGACAGCAGCAGCGACTTGAGCAGAACGGAAAACGGCTTCATGGCAACGCTCCTTGTTGGGTGGTATCGATCTCCGGCGCGGTCCTGTCCGCAGCCGGCCGTGGCAGTTTCGCGCGACGCCGGCTCGGTTCCCATCGCCGCCACGCCCGCCGACGACCGGCCACATGCCCGTTCACCTGTAGGAAATTTCCGGGAGAAGGCGGGAGCGTAGAATCGCCCCATGGAATTCCGCACAGGACCCCTCATGGACAACACCCGGCTCGACCCCCGCACCGCAGAGAAATTCATCGCCGAGAAGTGGGACGACGACATCGTCCCGCAACTGGTGGACTACATCCGCATCCCCAACAAGTCGCCCATGTTCGACAAGGACTGGCAGGCCAACGGGCACATGGACGCGGCGGTCGAACTGATGCAGTCGTGGGCCAGGGCCCAGGCCATCCCCGGGCTGCAGGTCGAAGTGGTCCGCCTGGAGGGCCGTACTCCGCTGATCTACGCCGAGGTCCCCGCCAGCGGCGCGGACGCGGGCGAGGACACCGTGCTGCTCTACGGCCACCTGGACAAACAGCCCGAGATGACCGGCTGGGATGCCGACCTGGGCCCCTGGCTGCCGGTCATCAAGGGCGACCGGCTCTACGGGCGCGGCGGCGCCGATGACGGCTACGCGATCTTCGGCTCGCTGGCCGCGATCCAGGCGCTGCAGCAGCAGGGCGTACCACATGCGCGCTGTGTGCTGCTGATCGAGGCCTGCGAGGAATCGGGCAGCTACGACCTGCCCGCCTACGTCGACCACCTCGCCGCGCGCATCGGCAAGCCCTCGCTGGTGGTGTGCCTGGACTCGGGTTGCGGCAACTACGACCAGCTGTGGTGCACCACCTCGCTGCGCGGACTGGCCGGCGGCAACCTGACGGTGAAGGTGCTCAGCGAGGGCGTGCACTCGGGCGACGCCTCGGGCATCGTCCCGTCCAGCTTCCGCCTGCTGCGCCAGCTGCTGTCGCGGCTGGAGGACGAAGCGACCGGCAGGATCAGGGTCGAGGGCCTGTACGTCGAAGTCCCGGCCGAGCGCCTGGAGCAGGCCGGCAAGGTCGCCGGCGTGCTCGGCGACGAGGTGTTCGACAAGTTCCCGTTCCTGGACGGCATGAAGCCCATGTCCGACGACCTCACCGAGCTGGTGCTCAACCGCACCTGGCGCCCGGCGCTGTCGGTGACCGGCGTGGACGGCCTGCCGCCGCTGTCCTCGGCCGGCAACGTGCTGCGTCCGCATACTTCGGTGAAGCTTTCGCTGCGCCTGCCGCCGACCCTGGACGGGCGGCGCGCCGGCGAGCTGCTCAAGGAGGTGCTGCTGAGGGATCCGCCGAACGGGGCCAAGGTCGAGCTCGACCTGGAGAAGGCCTCCACCGGCTGGAACGCGCCGGCGCAGTCGCCATGGCTGACCGGAGCGATCGAAGCGGCCTCGCAGGCCGCCTTCGGCAAGCCGGCGATGTACATGGGCGAAGGCGGCACGATCCCGTTCATGGGCATGCTCGGCGAGAAGTTCCCGGGCGCGCAGTTCATGATCACCGGCGTGCTCGGCCCGCACTCCAACGCGCACGGCCCCAACGAATTCCTGCACATCCCGATGGGCAAGCGCGTCACCCAGTGCGTGTCGCACGTGATCGCCGAGCACTATCTGGCCAGCGTCCGCGGCGAAACCACGGGCGTGGGCGCGGTGGCCGGCGGTCAGGCGCACGGCGGGCACGGGTGCTGTTGAGGGGGCCGTTGCCGCCTTCACGAGGCACTGGAAGCGCCGGGGTATCCCGGCGCTTTCCGTTTGCGGCATCGCCATTCCGGCCGGACACGCGGCGAGGCACGGTGTGCGCTAGCCTTGGCCAGTCCCCCGCTCACCCGGCCGGAGTTTGCACATGGAACAGATCTTTGGTGGTGGCATCATCTGGACGATCTTCATCGGCCTGATCGCCGGCCTGCTGGCCCGCGCACTCAAGCCCGGCAACGACAGGCTCAGCCTGCTGTGGACCATCGTGCTGGGCATCGCCGGCGCGCTGCTGGCCTGGTTCATCGGCGGCGCGCTGGGCTGGTACGCGCCCGGGGAGCCGGCGGGCTTCATCGCCTCCGTGGTCGGCGCGATCGTGCTGCTGGTCCTCTACGGCGTCCTGCGCAAGAAGAAGGCCTGATCCCCGGCGACGGCATCCAGGTCCGGAGAGCCCCGCGATGCGGGGCTCTCCGTTCCGGGCGACTCCGCGACCGCACATGCCGCGCGCCGTTTGCGGTCCCACCGCGCCCCTCGCGGGCCGGCGGCGGCGCGGTTTACCCTGTGTCATCACCGTCGCCGCGCCGATCCGACCGCATGACCGTAGACAACCAGGCCGCCCCCGCCCGCGAAGTCCAGCGTCTGGACTGGGCCCGCGGCGCGCTCGGCGATCCGCGGGCCACGCTGGAACGCGCCTCGGTCGATGCCGGCTTCCGCAGCTACTGGCGCAGCGGGGGCATCGGGCCAAGCCGGATCGTGATGGATTCGCCGCCCGCGCTGGAGGACGTGGGCCCGTGGCTGTCCATGCGCGACCTGCTCGAAAACGGCGGCGTGCGCGTGCCTCGGGTGCTGGCGCGCGACGTGGACAACGGTTTCCTGCTGCTGGAAGACCTCGGCGGCCCCACCCTGGCCCAAGCCATCGACGCGGACAGCGCCGACGCGTGGTTCGATGCGGCCATCGACCAGTTGCTGCGGCTGCAGGCGATCGCGCCGCCGGCCGGGATGGGCGAGTTCGGCGAGGCGTTGCTGCAGCGCGATGCGGGACTGTTCGAGGAATGGTTCCTGCGCCGGCACCTGGGCATCGAACTGGACTGCGGCGAGGCCGAAGCATTTCAGCTGGCGCAACGCCGGCTGATGGACAACGCGCTGGGCCAGGCCCGCGTGCTGGCCCATCGCGACTTCATGCCGCGCAACCTGATGCCGGTGCGGCCGGGGCCGGCGGTGCTGGATTTCCAGGATTGCGTGCGCGGCCCGGTCGCCTACGACCCGGTGAGCCTGTTCAAGGACGCGTTCCTGTCCTGGCCGCTGGCGCGGGTGGACGGCTGGCTGGCGCGTTACCACGCGCGGGCGCTGGTCGCCGGCGTGCCGGTGCCGGCGCTGGAGGTGTTCCTGCGCGACGCCGACTGGATGGGTATCCAGCGCCACCTGAAGATCCTCGGCATCTTCGCCCGCCTGCACTACCGCGACGGCAAGTCGAAGTACCTGCCGGACGTGCCGCGCTTCATCGCCTACCTGGACGAGGTGCTGCCGCGCCACCCGGACCTGGGCGGACTGCGGCGCCTGCTCGACTCGCGCATCCGCCCCGCCCTTGCGGCACAGGCCGTGGCATGAAGGCACTGGTGTTCGCCGCCGGGCTGGGCGAACGCATGCGCCCGCTCACCGACCACACGCCCAAGCCGCTGCTCGAGGCCGGGGGCAAGCCGCTGATCGCCTGGCACCTGGAAAAGCTGGCGGCGATGGGGGTGTCCGAGGTGGTGGTCAACACTTCCTGGCTGGCGCCACGCTTCCCCGAACACCTGGGCGACGGCTCGCGCTGGGGCCTGCGCCTGCACTACAGCTACGAAGGCCCCACGCCGCTGGAAACCGGCGGCGGCATGCTGCGCGCGCTGGCGCTGCTGGGCGATGTGCCGTTCATCGCGGTCAACGGCGACATCTGGACCGACTTCGATTTCTCCCGCCTGCCGCGCCAACCACGCGGCGACGCGCACCTGGTGCTGGTCGACAATCCCGGGCACCACCCGCAGGGCGATTTCGCCCTGCACGCGGACGGGACCGTCGCCGCCGAAGGCCCGGCAAGGCTCACCTTTTCGGGCATCGGCGTGTACCGCCCGGGCGTGCTCGAAGGCTGGCGCGACACCGTCATCGGCGATCCGGGCACGCCCCCCCGCTTCAAGCTCGCGCCGCTGCTGCGCGCGGCGATGGCGCGAACGGCGGCCACCGGCGAACGCCATGCCGGCCAGTGGACCGACGTGGGCACGCCCGGGCGGCTGGCGGCGCTGGACCGGCAGTTGCGCGGCCGTGCCGGCTGACTGCGACGGGACGCGGTCCGCGCGTAGTATCCGCCAATGGACGAGCAGAACCTGGAGGAAGGGACCGAGGCGGCGCGGCGACGAGGCCGCGTTTGAGGAGATCTGCCGCGACGAGGCCCGTAACCGGGATGCGCCGATGTCAGCCGCCGCCGGCGAGCAGGCCGCGCAGGAACGGCACCGTCACCCGCCGCTGCGCGGCCAGCGATTCGCGGTCGATCCGTTCCAGCAGCGAGGCCAGCTGCGCGATGTCGCGGCCGGTGCGGTTGAGCAGCCAGTCGATCGCCGGTTCCTCCAGTACCAGCCCGCGCCGGCGGGCGCGGGCGCGCAGGACCTCGCGGCGGCCAGCGTCGTCCAGCGGACGCAAGGCGATGCGGGTGCATTGCCCCAGCCGCGAACGCAGGTCCGGAAGCAGCAGCGGCAGCGCCGCCGGCGCCGCCGCGGCCAGGTACAGAACGCCGCGCCCGGCGGCGCGGGCGCGGTTGTGGAAGTCGAACAGGGCCACTTCGTCATCGCGGCCGCCGGCGATCGCGTCCACGCCATCCAGCGCGACGACGTCGGCCGCGTCCAGCGCCTCCAGCGCCTCGCCCAGGCGTCCGGCCGCGGCGCGCAGCGGCAGGTAGGCGGCGCGGCGACCGGCCTGTTCGGCCTCGGCGCACACGGCCAGGCCCAGGTGGGTCTTGCCGGTGCCGGCCCCGCCCTCGACGTAGAGCCAGTCCGCACCGGCCGTACGCGCCAGTGCACGCAGCTGTTCCAGCGCGCCGTCCGGCGCGCCGACGAAACCGTCCAGCCGCTGGTCCGGCGGATAGCGCAGCGACAGCGGCAGCTGGGGCGTGGCCCCGGGCGCGCCGCTCACGGCTGTTCCGGCTCCCGGCTGGCGGCCTGCTGCACCGAACCGGGGTCCACGTATGGATCGAGCACGATCGCCACGTGCTCGCCCGTGTACAGGTCGCTTTCCCGGTAGCGCTCCTTGGCGAACCGCAGCAGCACGTTGGCCACCGCCGCCACCGGCAGCGCCAGCAGCATGCCGAGGAAGCCGAACAGCTGGCCGCCGGCCATGATCGCGAAGATCACCGCCATCGGATGCAGGCCGATCTTGTCGCCGACGATGCGCGGGGTCAGCACGTAGCTTTCCAGCAGCTGGCCGACCGTGAACACCACGCCGACCAGCACCAGCAGCTTCGGGTCGAAGCCTTGCGCCTGCACCAGCGCCGCGACCAGCGCCAGGACCACGCCGGTGGTCGCGCCCAGATAGGGGATGAAGCTGATCAGCCCGGCGATGATTCCGATCAGCAGCCCCAGCTTGAGCCCGACCAGCGACAGTCCGGCCGCATAGATCACGCCCAGCGCGATCATCACCAGGAACTGGCCGCGCAGGAACGCGCCGAGCACGTCGTTGGATTCGCGGGCCAGCCGCGACACCGTGCCGATGTGGTCGCGCGGGACCAGCGCCGCGACGCGCCCGACCAACAGGTCCCAGTCGCGCAGGAAGTAGAAGGTGAGGATCGGCAGCAGCACGATGTTGGCGACCCAGGCGATCATCGCCACGCCCGAGCGCGACACGTAGCCGAACAGCGTCGCGGCGAAACCGCCGGCCTGCTGCCAGTGCGCACGGACCCATTCGGCGATCCGTCCGGTGTCCAGCCAGCCCAGCAGGTCCAGCCCGGTCCTGGTTTCCAGCCAGGGCAGCGCGGTATCCAGGAACCAGTCACGGTATTCGGGCAGGGCCTTGACCAGCGTGGTGATCTGCCGTTCCAGCAGCGGCACCAGGATCAGCAGCGCCAGCACCAGCACCAGCACCATCAGCGTGAATACGATGACGACGGCCACGTTGCGCGAACGGCCCCTGCGCTCCAGCCGGTCCACCAGCGGGTCGCCCAGCCAGCCCAGCAGCGCGCCCAGCACGAACGGGGTCAGGATCGGCGCCAGCATCGACACCAGCCAGACCGCCACCGCAGCGACCGCCACCCACCTGAGCTGGCGCAGGAAGCGGGCGATCTCGTACTCGGGGGCGTCCTCGCTCATCGGATGCGGTACTCCGCCTGCACGCCCTCGACCGCGACCACCGGCGCGTCGGCGCCGAGCATGCGCTGGAAGCCGGACATGCCGGTGAGCAGGTCCAGGTCGAACTCGGCGCGTTCGGATTCGGCGCGCACCGGGGCGATGCGGCGCACCACCGGCATCTTCTGCAGCATCGCCGACACCCGCAGGTAGTCCTCGGCGCTGCGCAGGCCGGTGAAGGCCACCCGGTAGGTGCCGGCCGGCTCGGACGCCGGCACCTTGGCGTAGCGCTGGATCAGCGCGTCGGCGGCCACGTCGGCACCGCTGGCCATCGCGCGGCGGGCATCGGCGTCGCTGACCGAGCGGGTCGCCAGCACACGGCCGGAGTCGACGAAGGTCCAGTCGGCGGTCCAGCCGGCGCCGCTGCGGTACAGCTTGCCGATCAGCTGCATCGGCGGGCTGTAGCGCGCCGAGGCGCGGGCGACGGCCGCCGCATCGTCGCGCCAGATCGCGCCCACCGCGGCCTGTTCGGCGGCGGCACCGGCCGGCAGGCCGAGCCGGTAGCCGCGATCCTGGGCCCGGTCGAGCACGCTGCGCGCGGCGTTGACCTGGCTGGTGCTCAGCAGGCGCGGACCGCTGCCGTCGTCGATCGCCAGCCACAGCACCGGCTTGGGCCGTGGCTGCGCCCATACCGGCAGGCCCAGCGCGGACACCATCGTGTCCACCGCCTCGGGCACGAAACGCACCACCAGCACGGTGCGGAAGGTCGGCGCGCCGGTCGCCGAGACGCCCTGGTCCTGGCGGAAGTCGTAGCTGTCCACGTAGGCCCTGGCGTTGCGCAGCTCCTGCGCCACGCCGGGCCGGTTGACCACGCCCGCGTCGCCGGACAGCTTCTCCAGCACCTGCGCCAGCGCGCGGGCATAGCCGGCCTCGCGCGCATCGGGCGTCTGGCTGTTGACCGGCACTTCGGCCGCATACAGCCCTTGCGCGGTGGCCACGTCGCCTTCCGTGCGCAGGCCGTCCTGTGCCGGCGCCGGCGCCGGGGCGATCGCCAGGCCCAGCGCCAGGCAGAGGATCGGGATCAGGCCAGCGGGTGCACGGCAGGCTCGCATGCGGTTTCCTTGCCTCGGAACGGGAGATGCGGGGAATTGTTGCCCGAATGCCGGCATGGCGCCAATCGAGCCCCTCCCGGGAGGCCGTCCACGCCGGCCGGCCGCGGGGAGCGGCTGCTAGAATGCGCGTCTTCGCATACCGCTGCCACAGGCCCGCACGTGAGCCAGACCCCCACGCCCGCTCCCCTCACCTACCGCGACGCGGGCGTCGACATCGACGCGGGCAACGAGGTGGTGGAGCGGATCAAGCCGCTGGTCAGGCGCAGCTTCCGGCCCGAGGTGATGGGCGGGCTGGGCGGTTTCGGCGCGCTGTTCGACCTGTCCGGCAAGTACCGCGAGCCGGTCCTGGTCTCCGGCACCGACGGCGTGGGGACGAAGCTGAAGCTGGCCCAGCAGCTCAGCCGCCACGACACCATCGGCATCGACCTGGTCGCCATGTGCGTCAACGACGTGCTGGTCCAGGGCGCCGAACCGCTGTTCTTCCTCGACTACTTCGCCACCGGCAAGCTGGACGTGGAGACCACCGTGGCCGTGGTCGGCGGGATCGCGGCCGGCTGCACCGAGGCCGGCTGCGCGCTGATCGGCGGAGAGACCGCCGAGATGCCGGACATGTACCCGCCGGGCGAATACGACCTGGCCGGCTTCACCGTCGGCGCGGTGGAGAAGTCGCAGCTGCTCGATGGCGCCAAGGTGCGCGCCGGCGACGTGCTGCTCGGCATCGCCTCCTCCGGCCCGCATTCCAACGGCTATTCGCTGGTCCGCCGCATCTGGGACCGGGCCGGCCGCCCGGCCGACGTGCAGGTCGGCGGGGTGGCCCTGGCCGACGCGCTGATGGCGCCCACGCGGCTGTACGTGAAGCCGGTGCTGGCGCTGCTGCGCGAACACGGCGATTCGATCCACGCCATGGCCCACATCACCGGCGGCGGCCTGACCGAGAACATCATCCGGGTGATCCCGGATGGGCTGGGCCTGGAGATCGAGACTTCGGCCATTGTCCTGCCGCCGGTGTTCGACTGGCTGCAGCGCGAGGGCGCGGTGGCCGACGCGGAGATGTGGCGCACCTTCAACTGCGGCGTCGGCTTCGTGCTGGTGCTGCCGCAGGCCGCGGTGGCCGCGATCGGTGCCAGCCTCGATGCGCTGGGCCTGGCCCATCGCCCGATCGGCCAGGTGGTCGCTGCCGGCGGTGGCGAACGCGTCCGCATCGGCTGACCGCCGCGCCATGGCCCCCACGACCGGACGCAAGCCGCGCCTGGCGGTGCTGGTGTCCGGCCGCGGCAGCAACCTGCAGGCACTGCTCGACGCGATCGCCGATGGTCGCCTGGATGCGGACATCGTGGGCGTGTTCTCCGACCGCCCCGCCGCCGCAGCGCTGGAACGGGTGCCGGCCCACCTGCGCTGGAGCGCCGATGCGCGCGCCTTCCCCGACCGCGCCGCGTTCGATTCGGCACTGGCCGACGCGGTCGACGCGGCCGCGCCGGACTGGGTCTTCTGCGCCGGCTACATGCGCATCCTCGGCGACGCCTTCGTCCGGCGTTTCGACGGGCGCCTGCTCAACGTGCATCCCTCGCTGCTGCCGCGCTACAAGGGCCTGCACACCCATGCCCGTGCGCTGCAGGCCGGCGATGCCGAGCACGGCGCCAGCGTGCATTTCGTGGTGCCCGAGCTGGACGCCGGCGCGGTCGTCGCCCGGGTCCGCATCCCGGTCCACGCCGGCGACAGCCCCGAATCGCTCGCCGCGCGGCTGCTGCCGCAGGAACACCGCCTGGTCGTGGCGGTCCTGGCGCTGGCCACCGCCGGTCGGCTGGCTGAACACGGCGGTCAGGTCCGGCTGGATGGTCAGACCCTGTTTAGACCGCTGCAACTAGATTCCGCAGGCATCCTGCATCCGGAATCACACGGCTGACACCGCATTCCGGGCATGCTGCAACCTTCCCCGCCCGACTGCCCGCATGACCCGCCGACCGACGCCGTACGTCCGCCTCCCGCTCCTGGCCGCCTGCCTCGCCGCCTGCCCGATGCTGGGCGCGCAGGCGTTGCCCGAGCCTCCCCAGCCGGCCGCCGTCGATGCCGGCGTACCGCAGGCGCCGGTGCTGGAACCGTTCTTCGCCACTTATGAAGCCCACTACCAGGGCAAGCCGGCCGGCAACGCGAGCATGCAGCTGGTCCGCAACAGCGACGGGCAATGGCGGATCGACCTGTCGATCATCGGCGACCGCGGCCTCGCCGGCATGACCCGGCTGAAGATCGAGCAGAGCACCGTGTTCGACACTTCCGGCGGACAGTTCCGGCCGCTGAGCCAGAGCACCGTGCGCAAGGCGCTGCTGTTCGACAAGCGCGCCACCGGCACCTACGACTGGACGAAGATGCAGGCCCACTGGGATGGCGCCATCAAGAAGGACCGCACCCGGCCGCTGCAACTCCAGCCCGGCGACATGAGCGCGCTGCTGCTGAACCTGGCGATCATGCGCGACGCCCGGCCCGGGGCCACGCTGCAGTACCGGCTGGTCGACGTCGGCCGCGCGCGCGCACACACCTATCAAGTGTCGACCGAACCGGAGATCATGGCGGTCGGCGACATGAGTTACGACGCGTTGCGCGTGGCGCGGACCGACAAGCCCGGCGACGAGACGGTCCTGTGGGTGGCCAACGGCGTGCCCACCCCTATCCGGATCCTGCAGCGCAAGGACGGCGAGGACGAAATCGACCTGCGCCTGGTCGAATACCGAGGAGTCTGAATGCACATGAGTGGACGTACCCGCACCGCCCCCCGCCTGGCCCTGACGGCCATGCTGGGCCTGCTCGGCAGCGCCGCCGCCAATGCGGCCGCGCTGGAACCGTTCACCGCCGAATACCAGGCCAGCTACCTGGGCATGCAGGCCACGGGCAACATGACCCTGGCGCGCGAGGACGGCGACCGCTGGAAATACAGCCTCAACATCCGCAACCAGGTCGCCGACCTCAGCCAGAACACCGTGTTCGAGGAGCACCAGGGACAACTGCGCCCGCTCACCAGCAGCGACCGCGCCGTTGCGCTGATCAAGAAGCGGTCCGTCGACGCCAAGTACGACTGGAACGCCGGCCAGGCCACCTGGACCGGCGACGTCAAGCCCGAACGCCGCGGCCCGGTGGAACTGCAGCCGGGCGACATGGACGCGCTGCTGATCAACCTGGCCGTCGCCCGCGACCTGGCCGCCGGCAAGCCGCTGACCTACCGCATGGTCGACGAGGGCCGGGTCAGGCCGCTGCACTGGGAAGTCGTCGGCAAGGAGAAGGTCACGGTCGATGGCCAGAGCAAGGAAGCGACCAAGGTCGTGCGCCGCACCGACAAGCGCGAGATGTTCGTGTGGATCGTTCCCGGCATGCCGGTGCCGGCCCGCGTCCTGCAGCGCGAGAACGGCGTGGACACCATGGAACTGACCATCCGTTCGCTGCGCTAGCGGACGCGTGCGGCGCCGGCCGTCGCGCCGGCGCCGGGCGGACGCCAGCCCGTCACTGGCCGGTTTCGAACACCGTCCGGCAGTCCACCCGGATCGCCTCGCCGCTGCGATACCAGCGGAAGGTCGTGCAATCGCGGTTGCCGTTGCGTTCGCGGGTCGCGGCGACCGCGTAGAACGACTGCGCGATTTCTGTGCGGGTGACCGTGCCGTCGCCGTCCCAGTCCATGTCCCGCGTCGCCACGCCCCGCGTCGCCGCCATCCCGGCCCAGCCCGCCCAGGCGATGGCCAGCAGCAGCACCGCCAGCAGGCCCAGCAGCAGCTTCCGGCGCGGCGTCAGCTTTCCGCGCAGCAGCATCAGCCGGGGATCCTGCGGATCCGCGCGCCGAGCGCACCGAGCTTCTCTTCGATGTTCTCGTAGCCGCGGTCCAGGTGGTAGATGCGGTCGATGGTGGTCTCGCCTTCGGCGACCAGGCCGGCCAGCACCAGCGAGGCCGACGCGCGCAGGTCGGTGGCCATCACCGGCGCGCCACCCAGCTTTTCGACGCCGCGCACGATGGCGGTATGGCCGTCGACGTGGATGTCCGCGCCCAGCCGCAGCAGCTCGTTGACGTGCATGAAGCGGTTCTCGAAGATCGTCTCGCTGATCACGCCCACGCCGTCGGCCACGCAATTGAGGGCCATGAACTGCGCCTGCATGTCGGTCGGGAACGCCGGATACGGTGCGGTGGTCAGGCTCACCGCCTGCGGCCGCCGGCCGTGCATGTCCAGGGTGATGCTGTCGGCGGTGGTCGAGATCTCCGCGCCGGCCTCGGCCAGCTTGAGCAGCACCGCGTCCAGGGTGTCGGCGCGAGCGCGGCGTGCGGTGATGCGGCCGCCGGTCATCGCCGCGGCGACCAGGAAGGTGCCGGTCTCGATCCGGTCCGGCAGCACCGTGTGGCGGCCGCCGGACAAGCGCTCGACGCCATGGATGGTAATCCGCGAGGTGCCGGCGCCCTCGATCCGTGCGCCCAGCGCGTTGAGGCAGTCGGCCAGGTCGGTGACCTCCGGCTCCATCGCCGCGTTCTCCAGCACCGTGGTGCCTTCGGCCAGGGTCGCGGCGGCCATCACGTTCTCGGTGCCGGTCACGGTGGCCATGTCGAACACGAAGCGCGCGCCCTTCAGTCGCTTCGCGCGGGCCTTGATGAAGCCGTTCTCGACCGCGATCTCGGCGCCCAGCGCCTGCAGGCCCTTGATGTGCTGGTCGACCGGACGCGAGCCGATCGCGCAGCCGCCCGGCAGCGAGACCTCGGCGGCGCCGTGGCGCGCCAGCAGCGGGCCCAGCACCAGGATCGAGGCGCGCATGGTCTTGACCAGCTCGTAGGGCGCCACGTGCTGGTCCACCGTGCGCGGGTCCACCACCAGGCTGCTGCCGCGCGACAGCGTGCCCTGGTCGAATTCGACCCCGGCGCCCAGTTCGCCCAGCAGCTTGATCGTGGTGACCACGTCGTGCAGGTGCGGGACGTTGAGGATCTCGACCGGGGCGTCAGCCAGCAGGGTCGCGCACAGGATGGGCAGGACGGCGTTCTTGGCGCCGGAAATGGCGACCTCGCCGTGGAGCGGCGCGCCGCCGCTGACTACGATCTTCTGCATCTGGAATCCGGTCGGGGGGACGTCGGGGCGGCTCAGGCCGCCTCGTCGGGAGTGACGGTCTTCAGGGCCAGCGCGTGGATCGCCCCGCCCATCAGTTCGCCCAGGGTCGCGTAGACCATGCGGTGGCGGGCCAGCGGCAGCTTGCCGCGGAACGCCTCGGCCACCACCGTGGCCTCGAAATGCACGCCGTCGTCGCCCTGCACCCGTGCGCGGGCGCCCGGCAGGCCGTCCTCGATCATGCGGCGGATGGTGTCGGCGTCCATGGAGCGCTTGGCCTAGAATGAAGCCCCGCATTCTAGCGAATCCGGACGTCCCCGACCGAACCCGCATGAGCCAGTCCCCGCTTCCGGCCACACCCGCCAGTACGACCGCCGACCCTGCGGGCCTCGTCGCCAGCGCGCGCCGCGTGTTCGAGATCGAAGGCCAGGCCCTGGCCGCGGTGGGCGCCCGGATCGGCGGCGACTTCGCCCGCGCCTGCGCGCTGGTGATGGCCGGCCGCGGCCGCGTGGTCGCCACCGGCATGGGCAAGTCCGGGCACATCGCCCGCAAGATCGCCGCCACCCTCGCCTCCACCGGCACCCCGGCGTTCTTCGTCCATCCCGGCGAGGCCGGGCATGGCGACCTGGGCATGATCACCGACGCCGACATCGTGCTGGCGATCTCCTATTCGGGCGAATCGGACGAGATCCTGATGCTGCTGCCGGCGCTGCGCCGCCAGGGCAACACCGTGGTCGCGATGACCGGTCGCCCGCAGTCCAGCCTGGCCCGCGAGGCCGACGTGCACCTGGACGTGTCGGTGCCGGCCGAAGCCTGCCCGCTGCACCTGGCGCCGACCTCCAGCACCACCGCCACCCTGGCCCTGGGCGACGCGCTGGCCGTGGCCCTGCTGGAGGCGCGCGGCTTCACCGCCGACGACTTCGCCCGCTCGCACCCGGCCGGCAGCCTCGGCCGGCGCCTGCTGCTGCATATCGACGACGTCATGCACGGCGGCGAGGAGCTTCCGCGCGTGGACGCCGGCGCCAGCGTGGCCGAGGCGCTGGTGGAGATGAGCCGCAAGCGCCTGGGCATGACCGCGATCGTCGACGACCAGGGCCGGCTGCTGGGCATATTCACCGACGGCGACCTGCGCCGCGCGCTCGACCAGGGCGTGGACGTGCGGCACACGCCCATCGCCGACGTCATGACCCGCAACCCGCGCACCGTGCGCGCCGGGCGCATGGCCGCCGAGGCGGCGCGGCTGATGGAGCAGCACCGGATCAACGGCCTGATCGTGGTCGACGACGGCGGCCGCGCGGTCGGCGCGCTGAACATTCATGACCTGTTGCGCGCCCGCGTGGTTTAACGCACCGGTCCGCACCCAGGCCTCCCGTGACCTACGACCCCCTCGCCAGCGTCGCCCCCGACATCCACGCCCGTGCCCGGCACATCGGCCTGGTGTGCCTGGACGTGGACGGCACGCTGACCGACGGCCGCCTGTACTTCGACAGCGCGGGCAACGAGATGAAGTCCTTCAGCGTGCTCGACGGCCAGGGCCTGACCCAGCTGCGGCGCTTCGGCTTCCACGTCGCCCTGATCACCGCCCGGCCCAGCCTGGTGGCGCAGAAGCGTGGCGCCGACCTGGGCCTGGAAACGCATATCGGCGTGCTCGACAAGCTCGCCTGCATGGACGAACTGATCGCCCGCCACGGCCTGTCGCGCGAACGCGCCTGCTTCGTCGGCGACGACCTGCCCGACCTGGACTGCCTGCGCGCGGTCGGCCTGTCCGTGGCCCCGGCCAATGCGCATCCCTGGATCGCCGAGGTCGTGCACTGGCGCACCCACGCCCGCGCCGGCGAAGGCGCCGTGCGCGAGGTCTGCGACGTGCTGCTGGCCGCCCAGGGCCACGTGCCCGCCATCCTCGCCGGGCATGGCTCGCGCGACGGGAGGCGCGCATGAGCTGGCGCACCGGCCTGGGCCTGGTCCTCCTGCTGGCCGCCATCATCAGCGGCTGGTCGGCCTGGCACCTGCACGACCGCAGCGAGCCGGCGCCCGAGGCGGCGGAGCGGTCGGACTACATCCTGCGCGACTTCGAACTGGTGACGCTGGACAAGGCCACCGGAGCCGAAGCCATGCGCATGAAGGCCCCGGAACTGCAGCGCAAGCCGGACGAAAGCCTGGCCATCACCCGCCCGGTCATCCTGGTCCCCGGCGAAACCGGCGGCTGGCAGATGACCGCCGACCGCGGCTGGGTGGACGCCGACGGCAACCGCGCCCGGTTGAAGGGCAACGTCGCCGGCGACAGCCGCGGGGAGAGCCAGCCCCCCACCTCGCTGCGGACCGAGTCGCTCGAGCTCCTGCCCGACAAACAGGTGGTCCGGACCAAGGACGCCGTCACCCTCACCCAGCCGGGTATCATGCAGACCGGTGTCGGCTTCAAGGCCAACCTGGACACCCGGCGCTACCAGATCCTTTCCCAAGTCAAGGTCCGATATGACCCCCCAAAGCGCCGCTAGCGGACTGGGCCTGGCCCTGGCATGCCTGCTCGCCGCCGGGCCCGCCGGCGCACGGTCGTCCGACCGCGACCAGCCCATGGAAATGGAAGCCGACAGCCAGGACTGCAACGTCGCCGATGCGAACAGCAAGTGCGTGTTCACCGGCAACGTGATCATCCGCCAGGGCACGCTGGACGTGCGTGCGTCGCGGGCGGAAGTGCTGCGCAAGGACGGCGGCATCCAGCAGGTCGTGCTCACCGGCAGCCAGGCCACGATGAAGCAGGTGATGGACGACGGCACGACCATGAACGCGCGTGCCGACCGCATCGTCTACGAGCCCACCAGGGAAATCCTGACCCTGACCGGCAATTTCAAGATCGAATCGCCGCAGGGCAGCAACAGCGGCGAACGCATGGTCTACAACATGGGCACCGGGCAGATGCAGAGCGGCGGCGACGGCACCCGCGTGCGCACCGTGATCCAGCCGAGGACCCCGGCCAAAGGGGGCAACTGATGCTGGTCGCCGAAGGCCTGCGCAAGCGCTACAAGCAGCGCGAGGTGGTCAAGGAGTTCGGGCTGAGCCTGGACGCCGGCGAAGTGGTCGGCCTGCTCGGCCCCAACGGCGCCGGCAAGACCACCTGCTTCTACATGATCGTCGGCCTGGTCGCCGCCGACGCCGGCCGCATCGTGCTGGACGGCCGCGACATCACCGCCGAGCCGATGTACACCCGCGCCCGCCTGGGCGTGGGCTACCTGCCGCAGGAAGCCTCGGTGTTCCGCAAGCTCAGCGTGGCCGACAACCTGCGCCTGGTGCTGGAGCTGCGCAAGGACCTGGACGGCGACGGCATCGAGCGCGAACTGTCCTCGCTGCTGGACGAACTGCAGATCGGCCACGTCGCCGACCAGCTCGGCGCCAGCCTCTCCGGCGGCGAACGGCGGCGCTGCGAAATCGCCCGCGCGCTGGCCGCCCGGCCCCGCCTGATGCTGCTTGACGAACCCTTCGCCGGCGTGGACCCGATCTCGGTCGGCGAGATCCAGCGCATCGTCACCCACCTCAAGAACCGCGGCATCGGCGTGCTGATCACCGACCACAACGTGCGCGAGACCTTGGGAATCTGCGACCGTGCGTATATCCTCGCCGAGGGAAGCGTACTGGCGCAGGGGGCGCCGGACGCACTGCTGGCCGATCCGGACGTGCGCCGGGTCTACCTCGGGGACACGTTCCGCCTCTAGGCTCCGTCAGGAGCCGCCCCCGGTGTCCCGGCCCGCAGTCCCGTCATCGTTCACACCTGGCAGGGACATGAAGGCACGGCTGCAGACATCGCTGGGACAGCAACTGGTCATGACGCCGCAGCTGCGTCAGGCCATCCGCCTGTTGCAGATGTCCACCCTCGAACTGCAGGCCGAAGTCGCCGAGGCGATCGAGACCAATCCGCTGCTGGAGTGGACCGAGGACGTCCCCTACGACGCTCCCGCGCCGGTCGACGGCAAGTCCGCCGACAGCCCGCCCGAGGCGGACGAGCGCGCGGACGAACGTGCGGAAACGCCACGCGATGCCGGCGACGACTGGACCCCGGACGAAGGCGGCTGGGAACGCGGCGGCAGCCGGGGCAACGACGACGACCGCGAAGACGCGGCCGAACGCATGGCCGAGCCGGAGAACCTGGCCGACCATCTGCTCTGGCAGTTGCACCTGTCGCATCTGTCCGGGCATGACCGCCGCATCGGCGCGACCCTGATCGACGCCCTGGACGAGGACGGCTACCTGCGCGAGCCGCTGTCGGCCATCGCCGAATCGCTGCTGCCGGAAACGGTGGCCGGCGAGGACGAGATCCTGACCGTGCTGCACCAGTTGCAGCGCTTCGACCCGGTCGGCATCGCCGCGCGCAGCCTGGCCGAATGCCTGCACCTGCAGCTGGACGTGCTGCCCGAATGCACGCCCGGCCGCGAGCTGGCCCTGCGCATCGTCGACGGGCCGCTGGAGCGGCTGCCGCGCAGCGGCATCGCCGGGATCGCGCAGGAACTGCGTTGCCCGCCCGACCAGGTCGAGCAGGCGGTGCAGCTGGTGCGTTCGCTCGACCCGCGGCCCGGCAAGCAGGTCGGCGACGTGGCCCAGGACAGCTACGTGATCCCCGACTGCGTGGTCTGGCGCCAGCGCGGGGTGTGGAAGGTCGCGCTGTCGCAGCAGGCCATGCCGCGGGTGTCGATCCACCGCGGCTACGAACAGATGATCCGCCGCTGCGGCGAGAGCGACGCCGGCTACCTGCGCACCCACCTGCAGGAAGCGCGCTGGCTGCTCAAGAGCCTGGAGGCGCGCGGCGAAACCCTGCTCAAGGTGATGCGCTGCCTGTTGCGGATGCAGTCGGGGTTCCTGGAATTCGGCGAACAGGCGCTGCGCCCGTTGACCCTGCGCGAGATCGCCGGCGAGATCGGCCTGCACGAATCCACGGTCTCGCGCGCGATCGCCCGCAAGTACGTGCGCACCCCGCGCGGCACCCTGCCGCTGAAGTCCTTCTTCGCCTCCGGCATCGACACCGACGGCGGCGGCGAGGCCTCAAGCACCGCCATCCAGGTCATGATCCGCCGTCTCATCGACGACGAGAACCCGCGCAAACCCCTGTCCGACGCCAAGCTGGCCGACCTGCTCAAGCAGTCGGGGATCCCGGTGGCGCGACGGACCGTGGCGAAGTATCGTGAGGCCATGAACATCTCGGCTTCGCACGAGCGGGTCCGGATCGGCTGAAGAAGCAAGGTACCGACGGAAGCCCGCCTGGGCGGAGCCGCCAACGCGGCAACGACCAAGGAGGTTCACGATGCGCATCGAGACGTACGGCCAGCAGCTCGAGGTCACCCCGGCCCTGCGCGACTACGTCGAGGAAAAGCTGCAGCGCCTCGACCGGCATTTCGACCAGCCCATCGAGGTCCGCGTCCAGCTCGGGCTGCGCAAGCCGGCCCACCACGCCGAAGCCAACCTCACCGTCCCGGGCAGGACCCTCCATGCCGATGCCGAGGGCGAGAACATGTACGCGGCCATCGACGTGCTGGCCGACAAGCTGGACCGGCAGATCATCAAGCACAAGGAAAAGCAGCACCAGCACCATGCCGTCCGCGCCGATTCCGGCGTCGCCTGACCGCTTCCCGTCCCCGGCAACGCCACCGGTGGCCCACGCGCCACCGGTTTCGGCGACAATGCGGCGCGAACCCCCAGCCAAGGTCCGGGCCGCATGAGGAACGCCAGCATCACCGCGCGCGAGCTGTTCGACCAGCAGCAGGAGAAACTGGGCCTGCGCTGGCTGGCCGGGCAGAAGGGCGAGAACCGCGGGATCGAATCCGGGGAAACCAATGCCCGCCGCCCCTCGCTGGCCGGCTACCTCAATGCGGTCTATCCCAACAAGGTGCAGATCCTGGGCAGCGAGGAGCTGGCCTGGCTCGATTCGCTGGACGCGCGCCTGCGCTGGGAGACGATCGAAAAGATCACCCAGTTCCGCCCGCTGGCGCTGGTGATCAGCAAGAACCAGTCCTGCCCGGAGGACCTGCGCACTGCGGCCGAGGAAAGCGACACGCCGCTGTGGATCTCGCCCAAGCGCGGCCATGAACTGCTCAACCACCTCTCCTACCACCTCGCCCGCCACCTCGCCCCGCGGGTGACCCTGCACGGGGTGTTCATGGAGATCTACTCGATCGGCGTGCTGATCACCGGCGAGGCCGGATCGGGCAAGAGCGAGCTGGCGCTGGAACTGCTCAGCCGCGGCCACCGCCTGGTCGCCGACGACGCGCCGGAGTTCACCCAGATCGCCCCGGACGTGCTCGATGGCACCTGCCCGGAACTGCTGCAGGACCTGCTGGAAGTGCGCGGCCTGGGCGTGCTCAACGTGCGCGAGATGTTCGGCGACACCGCGGTCAAGAAGAACAAGTACCTGCGCCTGATCGTGCACCTGACCCGGCCGATGACCGAGCCCAATCCGCACGGCTACGAACGCCTGACCGGCGATTCGGGCAAGCGCCACGTGCTGGACCTGGACGTGCCGCTGATCACCCTGCCGGTGATGCCCGGCCGCAACCTGGCTGTGCTGACCGAGGCGGCCACCCGGCTGCACATCCTGCGCACCAAGGGCATCGATCCGGCGGCGATGTTCATCGCCCGGCACAGCAACCTGCTGGAGCGGCGCGGGACATGAGCGCTGCCCAGCCGACGCTGGTGATCGTCAGCGGCCTGTCCGGTTCGGGCAAGTCGGTGGCGCTGAAGACCTTCGAGGACCTGGACTACTACTGCGTCGACAACCTGCCGGTGGAGCTGCTGCCGGCGTTCGTGCGCAGCATGATCCGCGAGGACGGGCTGCCGCCGCGGATGGCGGTGGGCATCGACGTGCGCAGCCGCGAAAGCGACCTGAGTCGGCTGGCCGAGTGGCGCGCGACCGCCGACGCGCTGGGCGTGGACGCGCGCCTGCTGTACTTCGAGGCCAGCGACGAGGTGCTGTTGCGCCGGTTCGCCGATACCCGCCGCCGGCACCCGCTTACCCGCCTCGGGCTGTCGCTGCCCGAGGCGCTGGCCCGCGAACGCGAACTGACCGCGCCGCTGCGCGGCGAAGCCGATGCGCTGATCGACACCAGCGCGCTCAACGTGCACCAGCTGCGGCGCCTGGTCATCACCGAATTCGCGCTGAGCCATGCGTCCGGCCTGTCGCTCCTGTTCGAGTCCTTCGCCTACCGGCGCGGCGTGCCGACCGACGCGGATTTCGTGTTCGACGCGCGGGTGCTGCCCAACCCGCACTGGGAGCCGGAACTGCGCCCGCTGACCGGTCGCGACCCGCGGGTCCGCGACTACCTGGATGCCGAACCGGAAGTGGCGACCTACGTGGGCCAGGTGGCCGGCTTCCTCGACACCTGGCTGCCCAGACTGCGCAACGACACCCGGGCCTACGTGACCGTGGCCTTCGGCTGCACCGGCGGCAAGCACCGCTCGGTCTACCTGGCCGAGCGCCTGGCGACCCATGCCCGTGCGCAGGGCTGGCCGGACGTGGCGACCTACCACCGCGAGCAGGACTGAACCTGCGGCCGGACGGAGGCGCGCCAGCGGCCGCACCGGGCGGGAATCCTGCCGCCGTCGGCGGGACGGCCGGTCCCACCGGCGGCACTGACGGCGGTCATAGCGCTCTGTTAACTTTCCGGCATGGCCTGTGGCATTCTCCTCATCACCCACCCCGGCGTCGGCAGCGCGGTCCTGGCGGTCGCGACCACCCTGCTGCGCAACCTGCCGCTGCGGGCGGAAGCCTTCGAAGTGCCGTTCGATGCCGACCTGGACCAGCTGCTGCCGGCCGCTTCCGCCGCGCTGCGCCGGGTCGACGACGGGGACGGCGTGCTGGTGCTGACCGACCTGTACGGCGCCAGTCCCAGCAACCTGGCCGCAAAGGTGGCCAGGCTTGGGACGCCGGTGCGGCGGGTGGCGGCGCTGAGCCTGCCGATGCTGCTGCGGGTCATGAACTATCCGGAACAGGGACTGGACCACCTGCCTGCCACCGCGGCGGCGGGCACGCGCAATGGAGCGATCATCGACGATGCTTGAACGTGAACTCACCGTGTCCAACCGCCTGGGCCTGCATGCCCGGGCCACCGCCAAGCTGGTGCAGGAGCTGGCGCCGTTCCGCTGCGCGGTGACGCTGCAGGCGAAAGGCCGAGAGGTCAACGCCAAGAGCATCATGGGAGTGATGCTGCTGGCCGCCGGCCAGGGCACGCCGGTGACCGTGCGCACCGAGGGCGAGGACGAAGCGGCGGCGATGGACGCCATCGCCGCCCTGTTCGAACGCCGCTTCGACGAGGACGCCTGATGCCGGCGCCGGGCCGCCGCCGCGCTCGGCCCGGTGGTCCGCCGCCGCGCACGGAGGGCGGCCGGTGAGGCAGGCGTTCGCCGGCCACGGCGCCTCGCGCGGGCTGGCGCTGGGCCGTGCCCGCGTGCGCCTGCCGCACGCGCTGGAGATCGGCGAACAGCACGTCCCCGCCGCCAAGGTCGAGGCCGAGGCCGCGCGCCTGCAGGACGCACTGGAGGCCGCCCGCGCCGAGATGCGCGCGCTGCGCGAGAAGCTGCAGGGCGCGTTGTCGAAGGAAGCGGTCGAATTCATCGACCTGCACGCGCTGCTGCTCGACGATCCGGAACTGGTCAACGCCCTCGACACGCTGATCCGCCAGGAACGCTATTCGGCCGGTTACGCCCTGCGCGTGCAGCGCGACCGCCTGGCCGCGGTGTTCGACTCGATGGACGACGCGTACCTGAAGAGCCGGCTCGACGACCTGGACCACATCATCGGCCGGATCAACGCACACCTGCACAGGCGCGAGCCGCTGCCGCGCGGCACCGCCGGCGAGGTGCTGGTCTGCGACAACGTCGCCCCGTCGGAACTGGCGCAGCTGCAGGCGCAGGGCGTGGTGGCGATCGTCTCGGCCGCCGGCAGCCCGCTGTCGCACAGCGCGATCCTCGCGCGCAGCCTGCACCTGCCGCTGGTGGTCGGCGCGACCGACGCGCTGTCGCGGATCAACGACGGCGACGTGGTCATGGTCGACGGCGAGGCCGGCGGGGTCGTGGTCGATCCCGACGCCGCCGACCTGCGCCGCTACCAGCAGCGCGAACAGCAGGACGCGCAGGAGCGCCGCGGACTTGAACGCCTGCGCAGCAAGCCGACCCGCACGCTCGACGGCGTCGACATCGGCCTGTACGCCAATGCCGAATCGCGCGAGGACGTGGCCCGCGCCCGCGCGCTGGGTGCATCGGGGGTGGGCCTGTTCCGCACCGAGTTCCTGTTCCTGCAGCGCACCGAACTGCCGGACGAGGACGAGCAGTTCGACGTGTACCGCGACGCGGTGCTGGGCATGGGCGGCCGCCCGGTCACCTTCCGCACCCTGGACCTGGGCGCGGACAAGGCCGACCGCACCGGCCTGGCCCTGGGCAACGAGGAAAACCCGGCGCTGGGCGTGCGCGGCGTGCGCCTGTCGCTGCTGTACGACCGCGTGTTCGACACCCAGCTGCGCGCGATCGTGCGCGCAGCCGCCTACGGGCCGGTGCGGGTTCTGGTGCCTATGGTCAGCTGCCGCGAGGAAGTGCTGCTGGTCCGGCGCCGGCTGCGCCGCGCGGTGGCGGTGGTGCGCCGGCGCGGCGTGGCGGTCGAGGCGCCGCCGCTGGGCGCGATGATCGAAGTGCCGGCCGCGGCCATCGGCGTCTACGGCCTGGCCGACGCGGTCGACTTCATGTCGATCGGCACCAACGACCTGGTGCAGTACCTGCTGGCGGTGGACCGCAACAACGATGCGCTCGGCGACCTGTACTCGCCGCTGCATCCGGGCGTCATGCGCCTGCTCGCGCATGTGATCGGCGCCGGCGAACAGACCGGCACGCCGGTGGCCGTGTGCGGCGAGATGGCCGGCGACGCGCGGCTGGCGCCGCTGCTGCTCGCGCTCGGGTTGCGGGAATTCAGCCTGCATCCGGCCGGCCTGCTGGAACTGCGCCGTACGATCCGCGACTGCCGGCTCGAAAGCCTGCGCTCGCGCGCCGGCAAGCTGTTGCAGGCGCGCGACCGCAACGCGATCGAACGCTGGCTGCAGGCGGTCGCGACCTTGTAGGAGCCCGTCTTGCGGGCGACACGACGCATCGGCACAGGCGACTCCTTCGTGGTTCCAACGCCCGGTCGCCCGCAAGACGGGCTCCTACAAAGGAGAGGTGGGCAGCGAAACGCCCCCGGCCTGTACCAATCCGATGCCTGCGGGCGATAATGCCGGCCATGAACGCCTGACCCGCCGCGCACCTCCACCGCGGCACCCGCCCGCCACCGGAGACGCGCATGGCCGAAGCCGTCCGCCACGACAAGACCGCGCGCCAGCTGCGCCTGCTGTCCGATGCGCTGGACAGTGGCCGGCTCGGGCCGGTGCGGCGGCTGGTCAACACCCTGGCCCCGGCCGAGATCGGCAACCTGCTCGAGTCGCTGCCCCCGGGCAAGCGCGAGGTCGTCTGGGGCCTGGTCGATCCCGAAGACGACGGCGAGGTGCTGCTGCACGTCGGCGACGAGGTGCGCGAGAGCCTGATCGCGGACATGGATCCGGACGAACTGGTCGCCGCGGTCGAGGACCTGGACATCGACGACCTGGCCGACCTGGTCGAGGACCTGCCGGACACGGTCATCGACGAGGTCCTCAAGTCGATGGACCGCGAGAACCGCGAGCGCCTGGAGCAGGTGCTGTCCTATCCGGAGGACACCGCCGGCCGCCTGATGAACCCGGACGTGGTCACCGTGCGCGCGGACGTCAACGTCGACGTCGTGCTGCGCTACCTGCGCCTGCGCGGCGAACTGCCCGACCATACCGACCACCTGTACGTGGTCAGCCGCCGCCACCAGTACCTGGGCCGGGTGCCGCTGGCCGCGCTTGTGACCCACGAGGACACTACCCCGATCAACCGCCTGATCGACGACGAGCAGCCGGCGATCGACGTGGGCGAGGGCGCGCAGGAAGTGGCGCGCCAGTTTTCCGACCACGACTGGGTGTCGGCGCCGGTGGTGGACGACAACAACATCCTGCTCGGCCGCATCACCATCGACGACGTGGTCGACATCATCCGCGAGCAGGCCGAGCACCAGGCCTTGGGCGCGGCCGGCCTGGACGAGGACGAGGACCTGTTCTCGCCGGTCAGGCGCGCCGTGCGCGGCCGCGTGGTCTGGCTGGGGATCAACCTGTTCACCGCATTCCTGGCGGCCAGCGTGATCGGCCAGTTCGAGTTGACCCTGCAGAAGATCGTCGCACTCGCCGTGCTGATGCCGATCGTGGCCGGCATCGGCGGCAACGCGGCGGTGCAGGTGCTGACCCTGATGGTGCGTGGCCTGGCCCTGGGCCAGGTCGGCGCCAGCAACGCCAGGATCCTGCTGTGGAAGGAGATCCGGGTGGCGCTGATCAACGGCCTGCTGATCGGCGGCATCGTCGGGGTGATCGCCTTCGTCTGGTTCGGCAGCCCGCTGCTGTCGCTGGTGATCGCGCTGGCGCTGATCCTGAACTTCTGCGCGGCGGCGGCCGCGGGCGTGCTGCTGCCGCTGCTGCTCAAGCGCATGAACATCGACCCGGCCGTGGCCGGCACGGTGGTGGTCACCGCGGTGACCGACGTGATGGGCTTCTTCTGCTTCCTGGGCCTGGCCACGCTGATCCTGCTGCACTGAACCGGCGCGACGACGGGTATCCGGCGCCGCTTTCCTTCCTGTCCCGATCGAGGCCTCCGTCATGCCCGACGTGGTCGAGAACTACTTCCAGCCCGGCTGGCGCACCCGCACCTTCGAATGCATCGCCTGCGAGTGGCGCGGCGACAGCCGCGCGATGCAACTGCAGCCGCACGAGGACCTGAGCGAGTACCTGTGCCCGCAATGCGAGGACATCGTGCTGGTGGTGCGGCATCCGGACCTCGAACAGGTCCGCGCCGCAGCCGAGGCCGGCCATCCGGAGGCGCAGGAACAGCTGGCGCTGCTGGAGGAGTACCAGCGCCGCGGCTCCCTGTAGGAGCCCGTCTTGCGGGCGACGCGGCGCCTTCGGCACAGGCGACGTCCTCGTGGCTCCGATGCCCGGTCGCCCGCAAGACGGGCTCCTACAAACAAGCTACGGCGCGCGGTGGATTGCAGGAGCCGGCTTGCCGGCGACGCGACACCCCCGGCACAGGCGACGTCCTCGTGGATCCGACGTTCTCGCGTCGCCCGCAAGACGGGCTCCTACGGGCGCAGGCGCGCGATCAGTTCCGCAGTGACCGGATCGGCCGCCTTCGTCTCCCCGCGCAGCGCCGGCAGCAGGGTGTTGGCGACCTGCTTGCCCAGCTCCACGCCGAACTGGTCGAAGGCGTTGATGCCCCACACCACCGACTGCACGTAGACGCTGTGCTCGTACATGGCCAGCAGCGCACCCAGCGACTGGGGGGTCAGCGCGTCGAGCAGGATCGTGGTGCTCGGCCGCCCGCCCGGATAGACCTTGTGCGGGTCGTCGCTGGACTGGCCGTTGGCCAGCGCCTCGGTCTGCGCCAGCAGATTGGACAGCAGCGCCTCGTGGTTGGCCGCGTAGGGATCGTCGTTGCGCACGGTGCCGACGAAATCGGCGGGCACGATCCCGGTGCCCTGGTGCAGCGCCTGGAAGAAGCTGTGCTGCACGTCGGTGCCTGCCCCGCCCCACCACACCGGCACGGTGTCGGCGGCGACCGGGCTGCCGTCCAGCCGCACGCGTTTGCCCAGCGATTCCATCACCAGTTGCTGCAGGTACGCCGGCAGCAGCGCCAGGCGCTGGTCGTAGGTCATCACCGCCTGCGAGGCCAGGCCCAGCGCATTGCGGTTCCACACCGCGGCCAGGCCATGGCGCACGGCCAGGTTGGATTCCAGCGGCGCCTGCAGCACGTGCGCGTCCATCAGCGCGGCGCCTTCCAGCAGCTGTTCGAAACGCTCGAAGCCGATCGCCAGCGCGATCGGGAAACCGACCGCCGACCACAGCGAATAGCGTCCGCCGACCCAGTCCCACATCGGCAGCACGCGTTCGGCGGCGATGTCGAAGGCCGACGCGGCGCGTCCGGGATTGGCGCTGACCGCGTAGATGCGTTCGCTGCCGCCGAGCCAGTCGCGGACGATGGCACCGTTGAGCAGCGTTTCCTGAGTGCCGAAGGTCTTGGAGATCAGGATCGCGGCGGTGCGCTGCGGATCCAGCGGTGCCAGCACGCGCTGCGCGGCGGCGCCGTCGACGTTGGAGATGAAATGCACGCGGAAGCGGCCCGGCGAAGGCCCGCGCAGCGCGTCGGCGACCAGCCGCGGGCCCAGGTCCGAGCCGCCGATGCCGACGCTGACGATGTCGGTGACATCGCCCGCTTCCAGCGTTTCGATCAGCCCGCGCATGCGCTGGCGCACTTCGGCGGCGGTGGCGTATGCCTCGCGCGCCGCCGGCGCCGGCGACAGGTCGCCGCGCAGCGCGGTATGCAGCGCGGCGCGGCCTTCGGTGACGTTGACTTTCCCGCCGTCGAACAGGCGCCGGAACGCGCCGGCCAGGTCGCGCTCGCGGCCCAGCGCCAGCAACGCGTCCCAGGCCTGGCGGTCGTAGCGCTGGCGGGCGAAGCTCGCGTACAGCGGGCCGACCTGCAGCGCCTGCGCGGCGATCCGTTCCGGTTCGTCCTCCAGCAGCCCGGGAATACCGGCGCCGTGCAGGCGCGCGGCGTGGGACTGGAGGAGTTCGAAGGCGGAAACGGAAGCGCTCATCAGGCGGCCTGCTTGGGGATGGAATGGTTGGTGTGGGTGATGCGGTTGCCGGCGTCCACGTACACCAGGTCCGGCTGGAACGTGGCCGCCTCGGCGGCATCGAGCTGGGCGAACGCGGCGATGATCACCAGGTCGCCCACCTGCACGTGGCGTGCGGCGCCGCCGTTGAGCGAGACGACCCCGCTGCCCTCGTCGGCGCGGATGGCGTAGGTGGTGAAGCGGCTGCCGTTGGTGACGTCCCACACGTGCACCTGCTCGAATTCGCGGATGCCGGTGGCGTCGAGCAACAGGCCGTCGATCGCCACCGAGCCTTCGTAGTTGAGCTCGGAATGGGTGACGGTGGCGCGGTGGATCTTGGCTTTCAGCAGGGTCAGGTGCATCGGACGTTCAACTCTTCGTCGTGGATGGTAGCAACGCGCATTGCGTTGCGCCGGTAACCGTCGGCGCGGGCCGGAAACCGCTGCGACCGACGGCGGGATGGCGGTCGCGGCCGGCACGTATCGTCCACTGATCCGGCACGGTCACGCCGCGGATTTCAGAATTCCAGGTTGTCGATCAGCCGCGTCGCACCCAGCCGCGCGGCGACCAGCGCCACCAGCGGACCGGCCTCGCCGTCGGACGGTTCGGACAGGTCCGGGCGGCGCAGCGCGGCATAATCGACCACGAAGCCGGCCGCTTCCAGCTGCGCCCTCGCCTGCGCCTCGACCGCCGCGCGCGGCGCGCCGGCCTGGCGGGCCTGGCGCATGTCGCGCAGGACGCGGTGGATGGTGGCCGCGCGCGGGCGCTCGTCCGGCCCCAGGTACTGGTTGCGCGAGCTCATCGCCAGCCCGTCGGGCTCGCGGACGATGCCGCCGCCGACGATTTCGATCGGGAAATGCAGGTCGGCGACCATCTGCCGGATCACCGCCAGCTGCTGGTAGTCCTTCTTGCCGAACGCGGCGATGTCGGGCTGCACCTGGTTGAACAGGCGGCCGACCACGGTGCACACGCCATCGAAGTGGCCCGGCCGGCATTCGCCCTCCAGCACCGCGCTCACGCCCGGCACGTGCACCTTGGAGGCCAGCTCCACGCCGAACGGATACATCGACTCGACCGTGGGCAGCCACAGCACGTCGCAGCCGGCGCCCTCCAGGCCGCTGGTGTCGGCGGCGGGCGTGCGCGGATAGCGGGTGAAGTCCTCGTTGGGCCCGAACTGGGTCGGGTTGACGAACACGCTGGACACCACCCGGTCGGCATACTGCCGCGCCAGCATCACCAGCGAGTAATGGCCGGCATGCAGGTTGCCCATGGTCGGCACGAAGCCCACGCGCAGGCCGTCGCGCTTCCAGCCGCGCACGCGCTCGCGCAGTGCATCCAGTTCGGTGATGGTTTCGATCATCTTTTCCTGCTCGGAGGGCTGGCCCGGATGGAGCCTGCTCAGGCGTAGGCGTGCTCGGCGTCGGGGAAGCTGCCGTCGCGCACGGCCTCGGCATAGGCGCGCACCGCGCCGGCCACCGAACCGCCCTCGGCGAGGAAATCCTTGACGAAGCGCGGCCGGCGATGGCCGCTGTCCAGGCCGAGGAAATCGTGCAGGACCAGCACCTGGCCGTCGCAGTGCGGGCCCGCGCCTATGCCGATGGTGGGGATGCGGACTGCTGCAGTGATCTTCTGCGCCAGCGGCGTGGGCACGCACTCCAGTACCAGCAGCGAGGCGCCGGCTTCGGCCACGGCCTGCGCATCGGCCAGCAACCGCGCGGCGGCCTGTTCCTCGCGCCCCTGCACCTTGAAGCCGCCCAGTGCGAGCACCGACTGCGGGGTCAGGCCCAGGTGCGAGCAGACCGGGATGTCGCGCGCGGCCAGGAAGCGGATCACCTCGAGCTTGGGTCCGGCGCCTTCCAGCTTGACCATCTGCGCGCCGGCCTGGAGCAGGGCCACCGACGCGTCCAGCGCGCGCTCGGGGGTGGCGTCGGCCTGGAACGGCAGGTCGGCCAGCAGCAGTGCGCGGTCCAGAACCCGGGCCACGGCGGCGGTGTGGTAGGCGATGTCGGCCACGGTCACCGGCAGGGTCGAACCATGGCCCTGCACCACCATGCCCAGCGAATCGCCGACCAGCACCAGGTCGATGCCGTTGCGGTCCATGACCCGGGCGAAGCCGGCGTCGTAGGCGGTCAGCATCGCCAGCCGGCGCCCCTGGCGCTTGGCTTCGGCCAGCGCCGGCACGGTCCAGGGCTTCTGCTCGGCATGTACGCTCATCGGGGCTTCTCTCCGGGCGGCTGGGGGGCGAGCCGGTTCGGCAAGCCCGTCATTATCGCCTACGGCATGGGCCAGGAGGTGGCCGCCGCCGCGCCGACCGGCGGATCAGTCCATTCCGGCCGGATCGGCCAGCGGCTCCACGCCTGCGGTGTCGACCCCGCGCAGGGCGTCGGCGACGGTGCCGTGCCCCGGGAACGGCTCGGCCGGCGCGACCTCGGCCAAGGGCACCAGGGCGAAGGCGCGCTCGTGCAGGTGCGGGTGCGGCACCCGCAGGCCGGGCTGGTCGATCACCCGGCCGGCGTAGAGCAGCAGGTCCAGGTCGAGCACGCGCGGGCCCCAGCGCGAATCGTCGGCACGCTGGCGACCGGCGTCGCGCTCGATCCGGAGCAGCGCGTCCAGCAGCGCCTGCGGCGGCAGGCGGGTGTCCAGCAGCGCGGCGGCGTTGACGAAATCGGGCTGGTCGAGGCGGCCCCAGGCCGGGGTCCGGTAGAAGCGCGACAGCGCCAGCAGGCGCGTGCCGGGCAATTGGCCCAGTGCCACCGCGGCCTGCCGCAGGCTCGCCTCCGGCCGGCCCAGGTTGGCGCCCAGGCCGATGCAGGCGTGCACCGCTTCCCCGTGCGGACTCATTCGGAGAGTGGAGCGGAACCGCGTCGCCGACGCCGGCGGCGGCGCCGCGCCGGCGCGTCATCGCCCTCGCCCTCGCCGGCGGCCCCGGCCGCTTCCAGGTTCGCCGACAGCTCGTCGCCGGAGGTCCGCTGGGCCTCGCGCCAGAACTCCACGTCGGCCGCATGCGAATCGGAGGCGGCCAGGCGCAGGACCAGGAAATCGTAGGCGGCGCGGAAGCGCGGATGCGCCAGCAGGCGGAACACCCGCTTGCGCTGGCGCGAGGAGAAGCGCGGCTGCAGCAGCCAGATCTCCTGCATCGGCAGCGAGAAGCGCTTGGGCAGGGCGATGGTCTGCACCTGGTGCATCGTCACCCGGTCGGCGGCCCGGCGCTGCGCCTCCTCGGTGTGCATGCCCTGCGCCTGCAGTCCGGCCAGGGCGCGGCAGTAGGCCGGCCACAGCAGCAGCGCGAACAGGAACGCCGGCGACACCGGCTCGTCGGCGGCCACCCGCGCGTCGGTGTTGCGCAGGCCCTGGACGACCATCCGCCGCAGCGCCCCGCTGCGGTTGGAACGCAGCGCCGCGGCGGTCTCCGGCAGTACCGCGCCCAGCAGGCCATGCGCTTCCAGGCGCTCGAAGCTGGCCACCGCATGGCCGGACAGGAACAGCTTGAGCATCTCCTCGAACAGCCGCGCCGGCGCCGCCTCGCCCAGCAACGGCGCCAGCAGCGGGATCGGCGCGGCGGTGGCCGGCTCGATCGCGAAGTCCAGCTTGGCCGCCAGCCGCACTGCGCGCAGCATGCGCACCGGGTCCTCGCGGTAGCGGGTCTCCGGGTCGCCGATCAGGCGCATCACCCGCGCCTGCACGTCTTCGTAGCCGCCGGTGTAGTCGCGCACCGAGAAGTCCTCGATCGCGTAGTACAGGGCGTTGCAGGTGAAGTCGCGGCGGATCGCATCGTCCTCGATCGAGCCGTAGACGTTGTCGCGGACCAGCCGGCCGTCCTCCATCTCGCGGTCGCCGCTGCCGTCGTCGACATTGGCGCGGAAGGTGGCGACCTCGATGATCTCGCGGCCGTAGACCACGTGGGCCAGGCGGAAGCGGCGGCCGATCAGGCGGCAGTTGCGGAACAGCTGCTTGACCTGCTCGGGCGTGGCGTCGGTGGCCACGTCGAAGTCCTTGGGGTGCATGCCCAGCAGCAGGTCGCGGACCGCGCCGCCGACCAGGTACGCGCCGAAGCCGGCCTCGCGCAGGCGGTACAGCACGCGCAGGGCGTTGGGACTGATCTCCCGGCGCGAAATGATGTGCTGTTCGCGCGGGATGGTGCGCAGGACGGGCTGCGGGAGGGGGTGCGGATTGATGGGCATGCTTCCGTGAACGGGATCGGTCCGCCCGGATTGCCGTCCGGCGGGCGCGTGAATATACTAGCGCGCCTTCGCCGGCGACACCCGCGACGCTCCCTTCGTCTAGTGGTTAGGACGTGGCCCTCTCAAGGCTAAAACAGGGGTTCGAGTCCCCTAGGGAGCGCCATTCCGCCGGCCGGAGACAGGAAAAACCCCGCTGACGCGGGGTTTTTTTGTGGTTCTTCTCCCGACGCGGGAAGCGGGGGCAAGGCGCCCACCGGACGGCCGGGCGGACTGTGGACGCAGCGGCCCTGTATTGGGTCGAGAGCGAAAAGCTGAAAAGCGCTGGCTCCGGCCGGGGCCGCCGCACCCTGGGGTCTGGCGCATCGCCCGGTTCCGCTGTCCTTGGCTCCGACGAGCGCAAGCAGGCCATCCCTGGCCTGCTTGCGCTAGGCCCCCAGGGCACGACGTCCTTCACGAGGATTGGGATCGTGGCTTCGTTCGGTCAAAAACCAGTGGCCAGGCGAAGGCAGGACGCAGCAACGCACCCTCCGCATCGCCGGCAACAACCAATCAC
>Ga0160448_100070_pt1 | contig 65131 bp, 64 predicted proteins | sample HID1973M_E1MG_FD_108269 | JGI IMG/M metagenome (GOLD analysis project Ga0160448, IMG submission 108269) | Enriched mosquito-associated microbial communities from UW Madison campus, WI, USA - HID1973M_E1 MG | ecosystem: Host-associated > Arthropoda: Insects > Digestive system > Unclassified ...
ACAGGCTGGGAAAGGGTCATGGCGGGTTCCGTCTTCAGGTCGTGTCGGGTCATGGCCGCTATGAAATGATGTTTTTGTTACAGCGTGATGACATCGGCTTTGGGACCGGGATCACGGCTTCGTTCCGGCGCCACCCAACCCACCCCACAACAAGAAAGGGCCAGCGTCTTCCGACGCTGGCCCTTTGCAAGGTTGATCCTGACCGCGACTGGGAGAGAGGAGGGGCCGCGGACAGGATCGGGGAGGTGGTGCTCAGTACTTCAGGTTCTGCGACCAGTAGGTCTCGATCTGCTTGACCAGGTCGTCCGGCAGCGGCACGTAGTCCAGTGCCTTGGCCTGGGCGTCGCCATTGTCATAAACCCAGTTGAAGAATTCCTTGGCGGCCTTGGCGCTGGTGGGATTCTTCGGCGCCTTGCTGACCAGGATGAAGTTGGTCGCGGTGATCGGCCAGGAGTTGGCGCCGGGGGCGTTGGTCATGACCAGGTAGAAGTCCTTCGCGTTGGCCCAGTCGGCGCTGGCGGCCGCAGCCGAGAAGGTCTCGTCGCTGGGCAGCACAAAGTTGCCGGCGGCGTTCTTCATGCGCGAATAGGCCATCTTGTTCTGCAGCGCGTAGGACAGTTCGACGTAGCCGATGCCGCCCTTGATCTGCTTGACGTAGGCGGCCACGCCTTCGTTGCCCTTGCCGCCGATGCCGGTCGGCCACTGCACGCTGGTGCCTTCGCCGACCGAGCTCTTCCACTCGCCGCTGACCTTGGACAGGTAGTTGACGAAGTTGAAGGTGGTACCCGAACCATCCGAGCGATGCACCACGGTGATCTTCTGCGCCGGCAGCTGCACGCCGCCGTTGAGGGCGACGATGCGCGGGTCATTCCAGGTCTTGACCTTGCCCAGGAAGATGTCGGCCAGCAGCTCGCCGTCCAGCTTGAGCGCGCCCGAGGCCACGCCCGGCACGTTGATGACCGGCACCACGCCGCCAATCACCGAGGGGAACTGCGCGAGGTTGAACTTGGCCAGTTCTTCCGGCTTCATCGGCGCATCGGAGGAACCGAAATCCACGGTGCCCGCCTTGATCTGGGCGATGCCGCCGCCGGAACCGATGGACTGGTAGTTGACCTTTTTCTGGGTGGCCTTGGCGTAGTCGGCCGACCACTTGGTCATGACCGGATAGACGAACGAGGCACCGGCGCCGGTGACGTCGGCGGCAAACGCATTGGCCGACAGCGCGGTGGCGATGGCCAGCACGACGACGCGGGACTTGAACGAGTTGAACACGGAGGGCTCCTGGATGGATATAGCGGCATGGCTGCCGTCGGCGTGCATTTCACGACGTTTAGATGACAGCCCCATGTCTTCCGTATGACAGCAACATGACAGCCGCAGGGAGCCGGGGCCAAACAAAAAGGGCGCGGCTTTCGCCGCGCCCCTCGTATGCCACTGGCAGCGTCCGCTTACCAGTAGAACTGCATACGGGCTTCCAGGATGTTGGGATCGTCGTTCAACGCGCCCTTCTCCTGCTTGACCGCCACGTAGTTCAGCATGAACTTGAAGTTGGAGCGCCAGTACCAGTTGACGCCAGCGGTGATGCTGTCCATCTCGCCACCGACCACGACGCCGTCGGTCAGGTCGATGGTGTCGTAGCGCAGGCCCAGCTGCCACAGGCCCTTGGTCGGATCGTCCGGCAGCGGGGTGGTCGGCACGCCGCCCTTGTAGCCCCAGGTCTCGCCGGTGATATTCCACAGGCCCGACACGTAGTAGCCGTCGCCGCTGAAGTCGTCAAAGTTGCCGTAGCGCTTGACGTCGGTCTTCATGTACTCGCCTTGCAGCTTGAACGGGCCGGTGACCCACATGCCTTCAAAGCCGAGCACGCTGTTGCGGTCAGCGGCGCGCAGGCCGCTGCTGCCGGTGTCGACGAAGCGGGTCGGCACCATGTCGGCCATCGGACGCGCACGCAGGCGGATCACGTCGCCGTCGGTGTCCTTGTCGGTGTAGCTCAGGCCCAGGTGCAGGATGCTGCCGGCGCTGTTGATCGGCGCCCAGTAACCACGCGCCGAGTAGCCGCCGCCGTGTTCGCGGTTGCGGGTCAGTTCGCGACCGAACCAGCTGGCGGTCACGCCCCAGTTGACGTCGCCGATGTTGTACTGCAGGCCGACGCGGCGCGGGGTGCCCAGCGAATTGGTGATCGAGGACTTGGAGATGAAGTCGTTGTTCTTGGTGCTGGACAGCTCTTCCAGCGTGGCGCCCGGCTGCTTGAACTGGCCCAGCTGCAGGAAGTGGTTGGCGTTGCCGCCGATCTTGTACTTGATGTTGGCGTCGAGGAACTTGTCATCCTTGGCGTCGTAACCCAGCACCCATTCGATGTTGCCCGGGCCCTTGCCCTTCAGCACCAGCTCGGCGCGGCGCAGTTCCTGCAGGTAGTCCTTGCCGTCCAGGTCGGTGGACGAGTCGGCGCCGTAATCGATGGTGTCGGTGTCGAACTTGTAGAAATCGGCCTGCACCAGACCCTCGAAGGAGACTTCGGAACCGGCGATGACGTCGATCGGAATCTCGGCCTGTGCGGCAGGCGCTGCGGCGGCGGCGAGCAGTGCGAGGGTCAGGGTGGAGCGGGTGAGTTTCATGGGTTAGCCCTTGGGGCGCGTGTGGAAGACGCTGCGCAGGCTAAGGCGTGAAAGTTGCGTTATTGTTACAGCGCTGTCTTATTTCGCTGCGGTGACAGCGGGATGACGCCGGGCGCCAGACGGGCGCGCTGACCGCATCAGGTGGTGCCCGCTTCACCCGGCGTCTTGTCGGGGTAACGGCAGAGGTCACGGATGACGCATTGCGGGCAGTCGGGCTTGCGCGCCTTGCAGACATAGCGGCCGTGCAGGATCAGCCAGTGGTGCGCGTCGAGCATGAACTCCTTCGGCACCACCTTGACCAGTTTGTCCTCAACCGCGCGCACGTCTTTGCCCGGAGCCAGACCCGTGCGGTTGGAGACACGGAAGATATGCGTGTCCACCGCCATGGTCGGTTCACCAAAGGCGGTGTTGAGGACCACGTTGGCGGTCTTGCGGCCCACGCCGGGCAGGGCTTCCAAGGCCTCGCGCGAGCGCGGCACTTCACCGTTGTACTGCTCGACCAGAATCTTGCAGGTGGCGATGACGTTCTTGGCTTTGGCGTTGAACAAGCCGATGGTGGCGATGTAGGGCTTCAGGCCTTCTTCGCCCAGGGCGAGGATCTGTTTCGCGGTATTGGCCACGGGGAACAAGCGTCGGGTGGCCTTGTTGACGCCCACATCGGTGGCTTGCGCCGACAGCGTCACTGCCACCAGCAATTCAAATGGCGTGCTGTATTCCAACTCGGTGGTTGGCTTGGGATTGAGTTCGCGCAGGCGCGAAAACAGTTCGTGGATTTCTTCGCGGCTGAGCGTCTTGCTGCGGCGCGTGCGGGCTACGGTCATCGGATTATTCGGGTGGGCGAGCGGCCGCCTTGGCTTTGGCGCGGGCGAGGATCGCGGCGGCGCTGGCGGGCAAGGCGGGGCGTGTGACGGCTGTGGTAGCCGGCGCGGCATCAGCGACGCCGTCGGCCGCTGTGGGCGATGCCGGCGTTGCGCTTGCAGCGATTCGACGCGCCTGGCGTTGTTCGGCGCGAGCTTGCAAGCGTGCTTGCCTGCTGCGATAGCGTTCGCGTGCGGCCCAGGCGTTGCGCAGTTGCGCTTGCGCGACCAATAGCGGTGCGGCGTCGGTGCAGCAGGGCGCAGGGCAGGGTGCAAATTCGATCAGGCCGGCCTCGATGGCGCCATCCAGATCCGCGTCGCGCACGAGCGCGCTCAGGCGCTCGCGCAGTGACTGCTGCGGACAGGGTGACATCGCGCCCATCGGATCGATCAGCGACCGCTGAACTGCGGCTTGCGCCGTTCCATGAAGGCACGCGTGCCTTCGCGCATGTCCTCGGTGGCGAACATCAGGCCGAACTGCGCCGATTCGTATTGCAGGCCTTCTTCAATGCCGCACTCGCCACCCACGTGGATCACATCCAGGTTGCCGCGCAATGCCAGCGGCGCAGCCTGCGCCAGTTGCTCAGCCCACTTGGCGGTTTCGGTTTCCAGATCCGCCAGTGCCACCACACGATTGACGATGCCCAGCTGATACGCGCGCTCGGCGGTGATCGGCGCACCCAGCAGGCACAGTTCCAACGCAGCGGCGCGACCGGTCAGACGCAGCAGACGCTGGCTGCCGCCAAAGCCGGGGACCAGGCCCAGGTTGATCTCCGGCTGGCCCACTTTGGCGCTGTCGGCGGCAATGCGCAGGTGGCAGGCCATCGCCAGTTCCAGGCCACCGCCCAAGGCGAAGCCATTGATCATCGCGATCACCGGCTTGGGCAGGGTCTCGATGCGGCGCATCAGGCGCTGACCGCGCAGCGAGAAATCGCGGCCATCGGTGGCGCTGAGTTCGGCCATCTCGGCAATGTCGGCGCCTGCCACAAAGGCCTTGGGGCCTGCGCCGGTCAAGACGATCACGCGCACACCCGGATCGGCTGCGGCGGCTTCGAAAGCGACCAGCAGGGCGTCCAGCGTGGCGGCGTTGAGGGCGTTCAGTTTGTCCGGCCGGTTCACGGTGATCCGGCGGATAGCGGCCTGGTCGGCCACGGAAACGGGGGTATCGGACATGCGTAAGACCCGGAATTTTCGTAAAAAATAGGTGAAGGGGAACTCCGTGACCGCGCCTGCGGTCGGACCCCCCGGTTGTCAGTAGCGGTTAAGTCCCGCCACGGCTATCCTAGCGCGTCCATCCGGGGCGGTTTTGTCCGCCCCGTACTATCACCCGGAGATATCGTTGATGAAGTTGCGTTCCTTAGTGGTCGCTGTCGCGGCATTCGCCATGGCCGGTAGCGCCCTGGCCCAGGACACCACGTCCGAGAAAGGCAAGTTGAGCTATTACTTCGGCTACGACTACGGCAACAACCTTGCCGAGCTGGGTGGTCGCGGCGAGCAGCTGGACATCAACACCGTCATCAAGGGCCTGCAGGATGCTTACGCCAAGAAGCAGCCGGCCCTGACGGCCGAGCAGCTCAAGCCCGCGCTGGAAGCTTTCCAGAAGCGTGAGCAGCAGCGTGCCGCCACCGCCAAGGCCGAGTACGACAAAGTCGCTGGCGAGAACAAGACCAAGAGCGATCAGTTCCTGGCTGCCAACAAGGCCAAGGCCGGCGTCAAGGCGCTGCCCAGCGGCGTGCAGTACCGCGTGATCGAAGCCGGCAACGGTGCCAAGCCGACCCAGGCCAGCACCGTGAACCTGGAAGTGGGCGGCCCGTTCCCGTACGGCCAGCACCCGACCGAAGCGCGTCCGCCGCAGTCGATGCCGAACGTCAAGGTCAGCGAAATCGAAATGCAGGCCATGCGTGAAGTGATCCTGCAGATGCCGGCCGGCGCCAAGTGGGAAGTGGCCCTGCCGCCGGAGAAGGCGTACGGCGCCGATCCGCGCACCGGCTTCCCGCCCAACGTGGCGGTGGTGTTCGAAATCAAGCTGCTTAGCGTCAAGTAAGCCGCAGTCCATGCAGTCCCGCTACGCCGGCCCCTGGGCCGGCGTAGTGCTTTCTGCGCGCCCGCGCTGCAATCGCGCTAGGCTCGCTGGTATGAAGAAGTCCCATGTATCCCGCTTACCGCGCCGTGCTTAGCCCCTGCATTGGCGTTTGTACCCTGGCCGATGACGGCCTGTGTGAGGGCTGCCTCCGAACCACGGCTGAGATCGCCCGCTGGTCGCAAATGAACGACAACGAACGTCTGCGCTTGATGGAAACCGTACTGCCTGCGCGCGAGCAGGACAGACTGCCGTTCGCGCAGCGTTTGTCCGAAGCTTCGCGCCTGCGCCACGTATTGCATCCGCTGGATCAGTTGCCGACGGCGCCAGGCTGGAACCACGAAGAGTTGATCGATCTGCTGCCGCCCGGCGAGCCAGCCGAGGCCGCAGTGCTGGCCGGCCTGGTGCCGCGCCCACAAGGCACCCAGGTGCTGCTGACCCGTCGCAACGACGATCTGCGCCATCACGGCGGTCAGGTGAGCTTTCCGGGTGGACGCATCGAAGCCAGCGACGGCGGTGTGCTGGCGGCGGCGCTGCGCGAGACGCAGGAAGAAATCGCCCTGGGCAGCGAGCAGATTTCGCCGCTGGGCTATCTGGATCCGTTCACCACCATCAGCGGTTTCCGGGTCGTGCCGGTAGTGGCGATCATCGATCCGGCCTACGTGCCGCGCCCCAATCCGGATGAAGTGGCCGAAGTCTTTGAAGTGCCGCTGGCTTACCTGATGGCGCCGGCCAACCTGCGCCGTGTCGAGATGGATTATCGCGGCCGCCGCCGGGTGGTACTGGAGTATGGCTGGCCTGGCCAGCGTATCTGGGGCGCGACCGCGGCCATCCTCTACAACCTGCGCCAGCGACTGGAGGGCGTGTGATGGATTGGACCACGCTGGTGGATGCGTCGACCCTGGCTGCGGAGTTGCAGAACCCCGAACTGCGGTTGGTGGATGCACGCGCGGCCTTGGGCGATGCCGATGCGGGGCGACGTGCCTTTGCCGAGTCGCATTTGCCCGGCGCGGTGCACGCCGATTTGAATCGCGACCTGGCCGATCTGTCGCGTACAGGCGAAGGGCGGCATCCGCTGCCGGACAGCGAGCAGTTTGCCGGCTGGCTGGGCCATGTGGGCATCGCGCCCCAACACCAAGTGGTGGTGTACGACGCCGGTGACGGCAGCATGGCCGCCGCGCGCCTGTGGTGGATGCTGCGGCTGCTGGGCCATGCGCATGTGGCGGTCCTTGATGGTGGCCTGGCTGCATGGCGTGCAGCGGGTTTGCCGGAGTCGCCGCTGTTGGCGGCCGCTGCACCGGAAGCTCCGTATCCCGCTCACTTTGATACGGACGCCGTGGTGGACGCAGACGAAGTGCTGCGCCGTTCCAACAGCGCGCAAGCCGGCATCATCGATGCGCGCGCCGTCGAGCGTTTCCGCGGCGAGGTGGAACCGATCGATCCCGTAGCGGGCCACGTACCCGGTGCACGCAATCGTCCGTTCGCTTTGAATTTGCGCGACGGCCAGTTCAAGCCCGCCGAGGAACTGCGCGCGGAACTGCTGGAAGTCCTGGACGGCGTGCCGCCACAGCAAGCGGTGCTGATGTGCGGATCCGGTGTCACCGCCTGCCATCTGTTGCTGGCCTTCGAGCATGCAGGCCTGCACGGCGCCCGTGTTTACGCGGGCTCGTGGAGCGGTTGGATCAGCGATCCCTCGCGCCCCATCGAGCGCAGCAGCAACGCCTGAGTCACCCGCGTCATCGCCCTGTCATTGTCCGGCCTCACCCTGCCGGGCTTTACAGGGGAATGAAGCATGCACCGATACTGCCTGCGCGCCGCGTTTGCGGCGTGCCTGATTCTGTCCGCGATAACGCCCGCACGGGCACAAGATGATGCCGAGCGCCTGCGCATCCATGGCTCCAACACCGTGGGCCAGGTGTTGCTGCCGGTGATGGTGGAAACCTGGTTGCACGATATCGGCTACACCCAGGTGCGGCGCAAACCGCTGGATGCGCAACGCCTGGAAATCCATGCCGTGCGCGATGGCATGCCGCTGATCGTGGAGATCGACCGACGCGGTTCCGCGACGGGCTTCCAGGCGCTGGTGGATGGCCAGGCCGAGATCGCGATGATGACGCGCGAGCCGGATGCAGCCGAACGCGACGCTGGTTGGCAGTTGGGCGATCTGCAATCGCCGGATCAGGAATTCGTGATCGCGCTGGATGGGCTGGCGGTGGTCGTGCATCGCGACAACCCGGTGCAGCGCCTGAGCGTGGCGCAGTTGCGCGACGTGCTGGCTGGCCGCATTACCGACTGGTCGCAACTGGGCGGAATCAAAGGACCAATTCAACTGCATTTGGGCGCGCAACCCAGCGGCAGCCGCGATTTCCTGAGCGAGCGGGTGATGGGCGCCACGACGCTGCGTGGCGGCATCAGCCAGGCACCCACGCTGGCGCAGGCGGCGCGTGCGGTGGCGAACCAAGCCGATGGCCTGGCCGTGGTCGGCGTGACCACCGCGATTCCGCCTGGCGTGCGCACGCTGGCGATTTCCGACGGCGGCATCGCCGTGCTGCCGACTCGCTTGAACGTATTGAGCGAAGACTATCCGTTGGTGCGTCGCTATCGATTGTATGGCGGCCAGTTGATGTCGGCGCTGGGTCGTAGCTTTGCCCAGTACAGCATCGGGCGGCGCGCGCAGCAGGCGGCCGAGCGCGCCGGCTTCATGGCGGTCACGCTGCGCCCGGCCTCGCAAGCGACACCGCCAGACGTGGCGCGGCCGTATGGGTCGGCGGTGGCCGGGGCGGAGCGCTTGCCGCTGAGCCTGCGTTTCAATCCGGCCTCGCTGACCACCTTCTTCGACAGCCGCAGCTACAACGATCTGGATCGGGTGGTGGCCTACTTGAAGCTGCCGCAGAACCGCGAGCGGCACGCCACTGTGGTCGGCTTTGCCAACCAGGACGGCAGCAATCGGCTGATCACCACCGTGCGCAGCAACGAGCGTGCTGATGCGGTGGCCGAGTACCTGGTCAAGCAGGGCATCCCGGTGCAGCGTTCGGTGGGTGTGGGGGCGATTCGCGCGCTGAGCGTGGGCGGCAACGAGGCCGCCCGCTTCCGCAATGAGCGCGTGGAAGTGTGGGTGCGCTGAGCCAGCTGGCCGTTGTGGTGCGCCGGCGCGTGCGCTACTTCTTCAGCTTGTCGACCAGCGCTTTCAATGCCGCCTGGGTGTCGGGTGCATCCCAGGCGTCAATGAAGCGATCCAGCTGGATGAACTCCGGCGACATCGCTTCCACCACATCCTGGCGGGCGATGGCGCGGGTCTGCAGCATCGGGTGGTGCGGCAGTCGCAGCAGGTTCTGCAACCAGGCCACGGCGCGCTCGCCCACCTGATCCTGCTCTACCAGCTCATCGACCAGGCCCAGCTCGAGCGCACGTTCGGCGGCGACCATCTCGCCAGCCACCAGCAGGCGCTCGGCGCGATGCGCGCCGACCAGGCGACGCATCAGCCGCTGGATGCCTTCCGGCGCGACCAGGCCGACCTGGGTTTCGTTCAAGCCGATGGCAAACGGCCGCGCCGGGTCCACGCTGCGCGCCATAACGCGGTAGTCGCAACACAAGGCCAGCACGCAACCGCCGGCCGGTGCATGGCCGGCAATGGCCGCCACCACCGGCACGCGCGCATCGGCCAGCGCACGCGCCGCGCCAAAGAACGACTGCCAGGCATCCAACAGCGCATGCCGGTTTTCGCCCAGCGACATCAGGTAAGGCACGTCCATCCCGGCCGAGAAGATTTTTGGATTGCCGGCCAGCACCAGCCCGCGTACGCCGTGGGCGATGGCGCTGTCGACGGCGTGGATCAGGGCGCGGCACAACTCGGTGTTGAGCGCGTTGACCGGCGGCCGGGCCAGGCGGATCTCGCGGATATCGCCGTGATCGACGGTCTCGATGAGGGTGGACATTCATCTGCTCCAGGAAACGGAAGCCGTATCATAGGCGCATGAATAGCCGCCTTGTCTCCCTCTGCCTGCTCGCCCTGGGCGCGTTGTCCGCCACTTCCGCAGCACATGCCGCCGACTGCGCCATCAAGACCAGCGGCGCGTGGATCCGCCTGCCGCCCACGCCGGCCATGCCGATGGCAGCCGGCTTTGTGCGCATCGACAATCCCTGTGCGCAGGCGGTCAGCATCGTCGGCGCGGAGAGCCTGTCCTTTGGCGATGTCTCGCTGCACGAATCGCGGATGGTCGACGGCGTCAATCAGATGCGTGAACTCGACAGCTTGCCGATTGCCGCCAAGCAGTCGGTGCAGCTCAAGCCCGGCGGCCTGCACCTGATGCTGATGCAGCCGGAGTCGCCGCTGCAGGAAGGCGAGCAGCCGGTGATCACACTCAAGTTGAAGGACGGCCGCAGCCTGCCGGTCACCTTTACCGTGCGCAAGACGGCACCCTAAGCCGCGCACAAAAAAGCCCGCGGCCAGGGGCGGCGGGCTTCTTCGGTCCCAACTCGAAGATCAGACCGAGGTGTTCCTGATTGCCTCGGGCAGCGCTGCGCTCTTGCCGGTCTGGGTGTCCATCCACACCACCACCACGTTGCCGTCCGAGTACAGCAGGCTGTCATCGTCCTTGTCGACGATGCGGTGACCAATGGTCACGCTGCTGCTGCCCAACCTATCCACATACAACTCCACGATGATGTCGTGCGGCCAGGTCAGCGGGCGCTTGTAGTTGATGTTGTTGGCGGCCACCACCGGCGCGATGCGGTCAGTCATCGACACACCCGGCACGGTGAGCATCCAGCGCACGCGCGCTTCCTCCAGGTACGAGATGTACTTGGCATTGTTGACGTGGCCCATGCTGTCCATGTCGCGCCAGCGAACGCTGATCGGCACCTTGGCCAGCAGCTTGCGCTCAGCGGGCGGGGCGGCTTGTTCGTTCATCGTGTGGCCTTCTTCTTGGGCTTGGCGCTGGCCGCCTTGGCTTGCTTGGCGGCGTCCTTGGCGGCGGTTTTCGCCGCGAGCTTGGCCGCTTCTTTTTCGGACTTGCGCGGTGGCAACACATCCGGCTTGGCCACTGCTGCCGGCTTGCTGGCCTTGGGCGTCTTCGATGCGGGCAGCAGCTTGGCCAGGAAGTGGCCGGTGTGCGATTCCGGATGCGCCGCGACTTCTTCCGGGGTGCCGGTCACCAGGATGCGGCCACCGCGATGGCCACCTTCCGGTCCCAGATCCACCACCCAGTCGGCAGTCTTGATCACGTCCAGGTTGTGCTCGATCACCACGATGGTGTTGCCGTCATCGCGCAGCTTATGCAGCACCGCCAGCAGGTGCTCGATATCGTGGAAGTGCAGGCCGGTGGTGGGCTCGTCCAGGATGTACAAGGTACGGCCGGTATCGCGGCGTGACAGTTCCTTGGACAGCTTGACGCGCTGCGCTTCGCCACCGGAGAGCGTGGTCGCGCTCTGGCCCAGCTTGATGTAGCTCAGGCCCACGTCCATCAGCGTTTCCAGCTTGCGCGCAATCGACGGCACCGGCTCGAACAGCTTGAGCGCATCTTCGACCGTCATCTCCAGTACGTCGTTGATGTTGTAACCCTTGTAGAGAATCTCCAGCGTCTCGCGGTTGTAGCGCTTGCCATGGCAGACGTCGCAGGGCACGTAGACGTCGGGCAGAAAGTGCATTTCCACCTTGATCAAGCCATCGCCCTGGCACGCCTCGCAGCGGCCGCCACGCACGTTGAAGCTGAAACGTCCTGGCGAATAACCACGCGCGCGACTCTCCGGCACCTGCGCGTACAGCTCACGCAATGGCGTGAACAGGCCGGTATAGGTGGCCGGGTTGGAGCGCGGGGTGCGACCAATCGGCGACTGATCGATGTCCACCACCTTGTCGAACAAATCCAGTCCGGTCACTTCGGCGTAGGGTGCGGGCTTGTGCGACGCACCGTTGATCTCGTTGGCGGCCAGCGCGTACAGCGTGTCGTTGATCAAGGTGGACTTGCCCGAGCCGGACACGCCGGTGATGCAGGTGAACAAGCCCGAGGCGATGTCCAGATCGACATTCTTCAAGTTGTTGCCGCTGGCGCCGCGCAGATGCAGCATCATCTTGGGGTTGGCTTTATGCCGCGCCTTGGGCACTTCGATCTGGCGCTTGCCCGACAGGTACTGGCCGGTCAGCGAACGCGGTGCGTTCAGCAGATCCTGCACGCTGCCCTGACCGACAATCTCGCCGCCGTGCACGCCGGCGCCGGGGCCGATGTCGAGCACGTAGTCGGCGGCGCGGATGGCGTCTTCGTCATGCTCGACCACGATCACCGTATTGCCTAGATCGCGCAGTCGCGTCAGCGTGCCGAGCAGGCGCTCGTTGTCGCGCTGGTGCAGGCCGATGCTGGGTTCGTCCAGCACGTACATCACGCCGACCAGGCCGGCGCCAATCTGCGAGGCCAGACGGATGCGCTGGGCTTCGCCGCCGGAAAGCGTGTCGGCCTTGCGTTCCAGGGTGAGGTAATCCAGGCCCACATCGACCAGGAAGCCCAGCCGCTCGCCGATTTCCTTGACGATCTTGGCGGCGATTTCGCCACGCCAGCCGGGCAGGCTGAGGTTGCGAAAGAAGCTCAGCGCTTCGTCCACCGGCATTACCACCAGCGACGGCAGCGGATGCTCGGCGACAAACACATTGCGCGCGGCCTTGTTCAAGCGCGCGCCGCCGCATTCGGGGCAGGGCTGCTCGCTGATGTACTTGGCCAGTTCCTCGCGCACGGCCGGCGATTCGGTTTCCCGATAGCGGCGCTCCAGGTTGGGCACGATGCCTTCGAAGCGATGCTTGCGCTGTGTGCGGCCGCCGGCTTCGGTGAGGTAGTTGAAGCTGATGACGTCGTTGCCGCTGCCATACAGCACCGCCTGACGTGCGTTCTCCGCCAGGCTGCTCCAGGGCGCGTCGACATCGAAGCGATAGTGCTTGGCCAGCGAGGCAATCAGCTGGAAGTAGTAGGCGTTGCGGCGATCCCAACCACGCACCGCGCCCGCAGCCAGCGACAGCTCCGGATGCACGACAACGCGGGCCGGATCAAAGAACTGCGCCACGCCCAGGCCGTCGCACTTGGGGCAGGCGCCCACCGGCGAATTGAACGAGAACAGGCGTGGCTCCAGCTCCGGCAGCGAGTAGTCGCAGACCGGGCAGGAATATTTGGAGGAGAACAGCAGCGGCGCGGTGTCCGGCTGATCCAACGACATCACCGAGGCCATGCCGTCGCCCAGTTTGAGCGCGGTCTCGAAGCTTTCGGCCAGGCGTTGCTTGATGTCCTCGCGCGGGCGGAAGCGATCGATCACCGCTTCGATCGTGTGCTTCTGGCGCAGCGCCAGCGGCGGCACCGCGTCGATCTCATGCAGCTGGCCGTCCACCCGCACGCGCACAAAACCCTGCGCGCGCAACTGGTCAAAGACCTGCGCATGCTCGCCCTTGCGCTCGCGGATCACCGGCGCCAGCAGCATGTAGCGCTGCTCGCCATCCAGCCCCAGCACCTGGTCGACCATCTGGCTGACGGTCTGGGCTTCCAGCGGGTAGCCATGGTCTGGGCAGCGCGGGGTACCGACGCGGGCGTAGAGCAGGCGCAGGTAGTCGTAGATTTCGGTGATCGTGCCGACCGTGGAGCGCGGGTTGTGCGAGGTCGACTTCTGCTCGATCGAGATGGCCGGCGACAGACCCTCGATGTGGTCGACGTCCGGCTTCTCCATCACCGACAGGAACTGGCGGGCATAGGCCGACAGCGACTCCACGTAACGGCGCTGGCCCTCGGCGTAGATGGTGTCGAACGCCAGCGAGGACTTGCCCGAGCCGGAGAGGCCGGTGATCACGATCAGCTTGTCCCGGGGGAGGTCGAGATCGATGTTCTTGAGGTTGTGGGTGCGAGCGCCGCGGATGCGGATGCTGTCCATGCCGTGGGGTGGCCTGTTCAGTAGGGAAGGAAGGAGGGCCTCTGTTCGCGGGCGCGGAGGTCGCGCGCCAACGAATCGAACAGCGTAGCGATTCCGATATTTGGGGGCAAACCGCGTAGAACCAACGTCGCCGATGGGGTTTGGCGGGACTTCAGGGTTTCACCTGTTGGCAGGCCGGCCCATGGCGGGGCAGGCCCAATTCCCGGGCTTGAGGGCTCCTTGGGCGCCGATTCGAGCCGCCTCACCAGGGCGCCGAGGCGGGGCGTTCGGTCCGGGCAGGGGGTAGGTTGACCCCAAGTCACTGAAACCTCTACAATTCCGCTTCTGACCGCCCTCGATGGCGGCTCAGGTTGAGAATAACTACAGAAGAGGATTCACCCATGTACGCAGTTCTGGTCACTGGCGGTAAGCAATACCGCGTGATGAAGGGCGAGACGTTGCGCGTCGAGTTGCTCGATGCCGAAGCCGGTAAGGACGTCACGTTCGACAATATCCTGATGTTGGGCGACAGCGATGGCGTCAAGCTGGGCGACGCGCTGAAGGGCGTGAGCGTTTCGGCCAAGATCGTCGGCCACGGCCGCGCTGACAAGGTCCGCATCATCAAGTTCCGCCGCCGTAAGCACCACATGAAGCGTCAAGGTCATCGGCAGCACTACACCGAAATCGAAATCACCGGCATCAACCTGTAAGGAGAAACAGTCATGGCACATAAAAAGGGCGTAGGCTCATCGCGCAACGGCCGCGACTCCAATCCGAAGATGCTGGGCGTGAAGGTCTATGGTGGCCAGGCGATCGACGCCGGCAACATCATCGTCCGTCAGCGCGGCACCCAGTTCCATGCGGGTCTGGGCGTTGGTCTGGGTCGTGATCACACGCTGTTCGCGCTGATCGACGGCAAGGTCGAGTTCTCGACCAAGGGTCCGAAGAAGCGTCGCACCGTGAGCGTGGTTGCGGAAGCCTGAGCTTCCCGAACCTCGTGAGATATCGGAAAGCCCCGCTTCGGCGGGGTTTTTCGTTGGTAAACCGGAGACGGTCCGATCCAGGCACCACTGGACGCGCCGGCTTACAGTTGTTTTCATTCCCCCCGTTGGTTCCAACACCGTAGCCTTGCCGCCATGAAACTCGTAGACGAAGCAGAAATCCAGGTCATCGCCGGCAATGGCGGCAACGGTTGCATTGGCTTCCGGCGCGAGAAGTTCATCCCGCTGGGCGGCCCGGACGGCGGTGACGGCGGCGGCGGCGGCAACGTCTGGCTGCAGGCCGATGAAAACCTCAACACCCTGGTCGACTTCCGCCACGAACGGAACTTCCGCGCCCAGCGCGGCGAGAACGGCATGGGCCGGCAAATGTACGGCAAGGCCGGCGATGACCTGACCATCACCGTGCCGGTCGGCACCGTGGTGGTCAATGTGGAAACCGACGAAATGATCGGTGACCTGACCCGCCACGGCGATCGTCTGCTGGTGGCCAAGGGCGGCAAGGGCGGCCTGGGCAATATGCATTTCAAGAGCTCGGTGACGCGCGCGCCACGTCGCGCCACGCCGGGCGAAGAGGGCGAGCAGCGCCTGCTCAAGCTGGAGCTCAAGCTGCTGGCCGACGTGGGCCTGCTGGGCTTCCCCAATGCCGGCAAGAGCACGCTGATCCGCGCCGTGTCTGCGGCCACGCCGAAGGTGGCTGATTACCCGTTCACCACGCTGTATCCCAATCTGGGCGTGGTCAGCGTCGAGGCGCACCGCAGCTTTGTCATCGCCGACATTCCCGGCCTGATTGAAGGCGCCGCCGATGGCGCTGGCCTGGGCGCACAGTTCCTGCGCCATCTGCAGCGCACCCGCCTGCTGCTGCACCTGGTGGACATGGCGCCGATGGAAGGCGGAGTGGAAGGCGTTGACCCGGCCGAGCAGGTGCGCGCCATTGAGCGTGAGCTGATGAAGCACGACCCGGCGCTGCTGGAGAAGCCGCGCTGGCTGGTGTTGAACAAGGCCGACCTGATGTTCGAAGACGAAGCCCGCGAGCGCGCCGAACAAATCGTGGCCGAACTGGACTGGATGCACCCCTGGTACCAGATTTCCGCAATCTCGCGCGACGGCACCTTCCCGATCATGCAGGACGTGATGGCGTTCTTCGATCGCCAGAAGCAGGAAGCCGAAGAGGCTGCTGCCAATGGTGGCTGAGCCAGCCGCACGGCCCGCGTTGCGGGCAACAAAAAACCCGGCCGAAGCCGGGTTTTTTTGCTTTCCCGTAAACGCCGGCTTAGGCGGCCAGCGCCTTGATGCGGGCGGTCAGGCGGCTCTTGTGACGGGCGGCCTTGTTCTTGTGGATCAGGCCGCGGGCGCTGAAGCGATCCAGGATCGGCTGGGCCACGGCGAAGGCTTCCTTGGCGCCGGTGGCGTCATTGGCGTCCAGTGCCTTGAGCACTTTCTTGACGGCGGTGCGCAGCATGGAGCGCTGGGCAGAGTTGCGCGCGTTGCGCACGACGGTCTGCTTGGCGCGCTTCTTGGCGGACTTGATATTGGCCACGATGGATTCCTGAAATCTGGGAAAGTAATGAATTACGGGATTAGACCAAAAAGTATGGATGATTCAGAGGCTTGCGTCAACCTGGGCGGTCTGGCCGGGGAGGGCGCCCCATGAGCGGTGGCAGGCTCCTGCGTTCCACCGCCATTTTCAGCGCCATGACCTTCCTGTCCCGGCTGTCCGGGCTGGTCCGGGACCAGGTTTACGCCATGGTCTTTGGCGCCGGGGCGGCGATGGACATCTTCTTCATCGCCTTCCGCATCCCCAATTTCATGCGCCGGCTCTCGGCCGAGGGCTCGTTTTCGATGGCCTTTGTGCCGGTCCTGGCCGAGTACAAGGAAAAGCACGGCCCCGGGGCGGTCAAGGAGCTGATCGACCGGGTCACCGGCACCCTGGCCGCGGCCCTGCTGGTCCTGACCGCGCTGGTGCTGGTGTTCGCCCCGCAACTGGCCACGGCCATTGCCTCCAAGTACACCGGCGAGCAGCACGACATGCTCACCGAGATGCTGCAGATCACCTTCCCGTACGCCTTGTTCATCTCCCTGGCATCGTTGGTGGGCAGCGTCTTGAACAGCTACCAGCGCTTCGCCATTCCGGCGCTGTCGCCGATCCTGCTCAACCTGTCGATGATTGCTGCGGCCTTCTGGCTGGCGCCGCTGATGGGCGGCTCGGTGATGGCGTTGGCCTGGGGCGTGCTGGTGGCGGGCGTGCTGCAACTGGTGTTCCAGCTACCGGCGCTGGCCAAGCTGGGCCTGCTGCCAAAGCCAAAATTGGGTTTGGCGCACGAAGGCGTGCGCAAGATCATGAAGCTGATGGTGCCGACCCTGTTCGGCTCCTCGGTGGTGCAGTTCAACCTGCTGTTCAACACCTGGGCGGCGGCATTCCTGCTCAGCGGCAGCGTGAGCTGGCTGTACTACAGCGACCGCCTGCTGGAATTTCCGCTGGGCATGTTCGGCGTGGCGATCGGCACGGTGATCCTGCCGCACCTGAGCAGCCGCCACGCGGCCACCGATCCCGACGGTTTCTCCAAGGGCCTGGACTGGGGTTTCCGGCTCTGCCTGCTGATTGGCGTGCCGGCCTGCATCGGCTTGATCCTGTGCGCTGGTCCGCTGATGTCCACGTTGTTCCAGTACAAGAACTTCACCCCGTTCAATGCCCAGATGAGCAGTTGGAGTCTGATGGCGCAGTCCACGGCGGTGCCGGCGTTCCTGCTGGTCAAGGTGCTGGCGCCGGCGTTCTATGCGCGCCAGGACGGGCGCACGCCGGTCAAGTCGGCCGTGGTGGCGGTGATCACCAATGCGCTGAGCACCGTGCTGTTGTTTGCCGGCGTGCTGCTGTTCACCGCGCAGGGTCAGGCGGCGCTGGCGCAGACCGGCGGCCGCTACCTGGATGCGTTGGCACTGATTCCAGGCATGCACGCGTTGCTGGCGTTGGCCATCGCCATTGCCGGCTGGGTCAACGCCCTGCAATTGGCCTGGTATCTGCAGCGGGCCGGGGTCTACCACCGTCAACCGGGCTGGGGCCGCTTCCTGCGCCAGATCGCCGTGGCCTCGCTGGTGATGGTCGGTCTGCTGATCGCCTTCCGCCTGGCCTGGCCGGAGTGGGTGCAGTGGAACTGGTGGCAGCGCGGCGTGCGCCTGCTGGTCATGGTCGGTGTCGGTGGCGGCGCCTATGCGGTGCTGCTGTGGCTGCAGGGCATCCGGCCGCGCGACTTCCGCGGCCACTGATCCAGCGCCATTGGGCAGCGGCGGGGCGGCTATACTCCCCAGCTCGCATCACTACGCCCGTGCGGCTTCCGCCGGGCGTCTCCAACCAGGAAACCATGAGCAGGCTGTTCCGAGACGTCGATGGAGGGTCCTTGACCCCCCAGGGAAGCGTGGTCTGCATCGGCGCTTTCGACGGCCTGCACAGCGGCCATCGTGCGCTGGTGCGGCAAACGGTGGCGCGCGCCCGCGATTTGGGTGTGCCGGCCGTGGCGCTGAGCTTTGAACCGCTGCCACGCGAATTCTTCAGCCGTGACAACCCGCCGCCGCGTCTGACCCTGGCGCGTGCCAAGGTGCAGGGCCTGCGTGCGCTGGGCGTTGACGGCGTGGGCTTGCTGCGTTTTGACGCGCGGATTGCCGCCATGCCTGCGCCGGACTTCGTTGAGCAGATGCTGGTGCGCCGGCTGGCTGCGCGCGAAGTCTGGATTGGTCCGGATTTCCGCTTCGGCCACAAGCGCGGCGGTGACCTGCCGTTGTTGCAGCAACTCGGCGCCGGCTACGGCTTCAGCGCCCACGCCATCGACGCGGTGGAAGTGCAGGGCGAACGCGTCTCCAGCACACGCATCCGCGAAGCGCTCAAGCAAGGCGACTTTGCCGACGCGGCACGCCTGCTCGGCAGGCCGTATGCGATTGGTGGGCGCGTGGTGCGCGGCCGTCAGCTCGGCCGTACGTTGGGATTCCCCACTGCCAACCTGCGGTTCCCGCGCACGCCGGCGCTGTCGGGCATCTATGCCACCTGGGTGCACGGCGTGGCTGAGCAACCGTGGGCATCGGTGTCCAGCTTCGGCACCCGTCCCACCGTGGCCGGTATTGAACCTTTGCTGGAAGCACACCTGTTCGACTTCGACGGCGATCTGTACGGTCGCCACATCGAAGTCGAATTCGTCGCCAAGCTGCGCGACGAGCTGAAGTTTCCCGATTTACCCAGCCTCACCGAACAGATGCACCGCGATGCCGAGCAGGCACGCGCCGCACTGGCCGACGCCGCACCATCCTCCGCACCGCCGCGTGCGGATTCCCCCCTGACAGCCGCCTGTTGAACACATCCCCGTGACCCAAGACTACAAAGCCACCCTGCACCTGCCCGCCACGGAATTCCCGATGCGCGGCGACCTGCCCAAGCGTGAGCCGGACACCCTGGCGCGCTGGGAAGCGGACAAGCTGTACCAACAGCTGCGCGACAATGCCGCCGGCCGTCCGCTGTTCGTGCTGCATGACGGTCCTCCGTATGCCAATGGCGCGATCCACCTGGGCCATGCGGTCAACAAAATCCTCAAGGACATCATCGTCAAGTCCAAGTATCTGGCCGGCTTTGACGCGCCTTACATCCCGGGCTGGGATTGCCACGGCCTGCCGATCGAAATCGCCATCGAAAAAAAGTACGGCAAGGTCGGCGTGAAGCTAGACGCGGTCGAGTTCCGGCAGAAGTGCCGCGAATACGCCAACGAACAGATCGACATCCAGCGTAAGGACTTCAAGCGCCTGGGCGTGATCGGCGACTGGGACAATCCGTACAAGACGCTGGATTTCCGTTTCGAAGCCAACGAAATCCGCGCGCTGTCCAAGGTGGTGGCCAACGGTCACCTGACCCGCGGCGTCAAGCCGGTGCATTGGTGCTTTGATTGCGGCTCGGCGCTGGCCGAAGCCGAAATCGAATATCAGGACAAGGACTCGCCGGCGGTCGACGTCGCCTACGTGGTGCGTGATCGCAAGTCGCTGGCAGCGGCATTCAATGCCGAGATTCCCGATGACGTCGAAGTGGCGCTGCCGATCTGGACCACCACCCCGTGGACGCTGCCGGCCTCGCTGGCGGTCTCGCTGGGTCCGGATCTGGAATACGCGCTGGTGGAAGGCCCGGCCCGCGACGGCAAGCGCCGTTGGTTGGTACTGGCCGATGCACTGGCCGAGCGCGCGCTGCAGCGCTATGGCGTCACCGAGACCGTCGTGCACGGCCGCGTCGCCGGCTCCGCGCTGGAAGGCGTGAACCTGGCGCATCCGTTTTACGCTGAGCGCGAGATCCCGGTCATCCTGGGTGATCACGTGTCGGCCGAAGACGGTACCGGCGCCGTGCATACCGCACCCGGCCATGGCCAGGAAGACTTTGTCGCCAGTCAGCGTTACGGCCTGATCGACAAGTACACCACCGCCCAGCTCAATCCGGTGGATGGACGCGGCGTGTATCTGCCGTCGACGCCGCCTGCCGGCGACACCGTGTTGGCCGGCACCCACATCTGGAAAGCCAACGACGCCCTGGTCGAAGTGCTGCGCGCGTCCGGCGCGTTGCTGGCTTTCGCCAAGCTGCGCCACAGTTATCCGCATTGCTGGCGCCACAAGACGCCGATCGCTTTCCGCGCCACGCCGCAGTGGTTCATCTCGATGGAGCAGGCGCACCTGCGCCGTGATGCGCTGGCCGCGATCAAGCAGGTCGGCTGGTTCCCTCAATGGGGTGAAGCCCGCATCGCCGGCATGGTCGAGGGACGTCCGGACTGGACCATCTCGCGCCAGCGCACCTGGGGCGTGCCGATTGCGTTGTTCGTGCATCGCGAAACCGGCGAGCCGCATCCGCGCAGCGTTGAACTGATGCAGGCCGTGGCCGAACGCGTCGAGCAGGGCGGCGTGGACGCCTGGTACACGCTGGAAATGGCTGAACTGCTCGGCGCCGAAGCCGACGACTACGAGAAGATCACCGACATCCTGGACGTCTGGTTCGACTCCGGCGTAACCCACGAAGGCGTGCTGCTGGAACGCGGACTGGGCAAGCCGGCGGATCTGTACCTGGAAGGTTCGGATCAGCATCGCGGCTGGTTCCAGTCCTCGCTGCTCACCGGCGTGGCCATCGACAAACACGCGCCTTACCGCCAGTGCCTGACCCACGGTTTCACCGTGGACGAACACGGCCGCAAGATGTCCAAGTCGCTGGGCAACGGCATCGAGCCGCAGGACATCATGAAGACCCTGGGCGCCGACATCCTGCGCCTGTGGATTGCCTCGGCCGACTACAGCAACGAGATGTCGCTGTCGCAGGAAATCCTCAAGCGCAACGCCGATGCCTACCGCCGCATCCGCAATACCGCGCGCTTCCTGCTCGGCAACCTGCACGGCTTTGATCCCGTGCGCGACCTGCGTCCGTTGGAAGACATGGTGGCGTTGGATCGCTGGATCGTGCATCGCGCCTACGAGCTGCAGGAGAAGATCAAGGCGGCTTACGAGCGCTACGACTTCGCCGAGATCGTGCAGGCGCTGCTGAACTTCTGCAGCGTCGACCTGGGTTCGCTGTACCTGGATGTGACCAAGGACCGCCTGTACACCATGGGCGAAGATTCGCGTGGCCGCCGTTCGGCGCAGAGCGCGATGTACCGCATTGCCGAAGCATTCGTGCGCTGGGTCGCGCCGGTGCTCAGCTTCACCGCCGACGAAATGTGGGCCTTCCTGCCGGGCGAGCGCAAGGGCAACGTGCTGTTCGCGACCTGGTATGACGGACTTGCGCCGTTGGAAGCCAATGCCGCGTTGTCGGCGGCGGACTTCGATCAGCTGTTGGCCTTGCGTGAGCAAGTAGCCAAGGTGCTGGAGCCGATGCGTGCCAACAGCCAGATCGGCGCGGCGCTGGAAGCGGAGATCACGGTCTCGGTCAACGCCGCTCTGGCCAGTAAGTGGCAACCGCTGGCCGATGAGCTGCGCTTCTTCCTGATCAGCGGCGATGTGAGCGTGACCGCAGTGGAGGCCGACGAGGTGTTCGTGTTGGCCCAGCCCACCAGCAAGACCAAGTGCGTGCGTTGCTGGCATCACCGTGCCGACATCGGCGCCGACGCCAAGCATCCGGAACTGTGCGCCCGCTGCGCCAGCAATGTCGAAGGCCCCGGCGAAGATCGCCGCTGGTTCTAAGGAGCAGCATGTCCGTCCGTCCCAAACCCAATGCACTGATCTGGTTGCTGCTGTCGGCGCTCGTCATCGGCCTGGATCAATGGTCCAAGGCCTGGGTGCTGTCGAGCCTGCCTGAGCATGTGGCCGTGCCGGTCATCGAAGGCTTCTGGAACTGGTACCGCACCTACAACACCGGCGCGGCCTTCAGCTTCCTGGCCAACGCCGGCGGCTGGCAGATCTACGTGTTCGGCGCGCTGGCAGTGGGCATCAGTGCGCTGCTGGCGTTCTGGCTAAGCCGTACCGCGCGCGCTGACTGGCGCCAGGCGCTGCCTTACGCGCTGGTGATTGGCGGCGCCCTGGGCAACGTGCTGGACCGGTTCATGCACGGCCATGTCATCGACTTCATCCAGTGGTACTGGCGCGACCACTACTGGCCGGCCTTCAACGTGGCTGACTGCGCGGTGGTCGGCGGCGCCATTGGCATCGCCGTGTTCGGTCTGCTGGACGGCAAGCGCGGGCAAAAAGCGGGATAATGCCGGCCATGGACGTCTTGCTCGCCAATCCCCGTGGTTTCTGCGCCGGTGTCGATCGCGCCATCGAGATCGTCAAGCGCGCCATCGAGACCCTGGGCGCGCCCATCTATGTCCGCCACGAAGTCGTGCACAACCGTTTCGTGGTCGATGACCTGCGCAATCGCGGCGCGGTGTTCGTGGAAGAGCTGGACGAAGTGCCGGACAACGCCACGGTGATCTTCAGCGCCCACGGCGTCTCGCAGGCTGTGCGCCTGGAAGCGGATCGCCGCGGCCTGAAGGTGTTCGACGCTACTTGTCCGCTGGTGACCAAGGTCCATCTGGAAGTGGCCCGCCACTGCCGCGCCGGGCGTGACGTGGTGCTGATTGGCCACGCCGGCCATCCGGAAGTGGAAGGCACCATGGGCCAGTGGAACCGCGAGGCCGGGGCAGGGCGTATCTATCTGGTCGAAGACATCCACACCGTCGCCACGCTGGAAGTCGAACAGCCCGACAACTTCTTCTACACCACCCAGACCACGCTGTCGGTGGATGACACCATCGGCATCATCCAGGCCTTGCAGGCGCGCTTCCCCAATATCCAGGGACCGAAGAACGACGACATCTGCTACGCCACCCAGAACCGCCAGGACGCGGTCCGCGATCTGGCCAAGCAATGCGATCTGGTGTTGGTGGTGGGGTCTCCCAACAGTTCCAACTCCAACCGCCTGCGCGAGCTGGCCGAGCGCGATGGCGTGGAGTCTTACTTGATCGACGGCGCGCACGAGATCAATCCGGCCTGGGTGCAGGGCAAACAGCGCATTGGCGTTACCGCAGGGGCGTCCGCGCCGGACATCCTGATCGACGGGGTGATTCAGCGCCTGCGCGAGCTGGGTGCGGGTTCCATCGGTGAACTTGAAGGCGAACCGGAGAACATGGTCTTCGCCCTGCCCAAGGAACTGCGCCTGCAGCTGGTCAGCTGATCCGCGGCGAATGCTGCGTTGATTCGCAAGGAATGCGGTTGCGATTGTTTGCATCGCGTGACCGGAACGTTGTCACGGCGGACACATCCTTGAACGTTGCCGCATCGGCAGCCCGCAAGCTCACCTTCTCTTGATGCGAATTCCGCAATGGTGGCTCACGGCAGATTGAACTGCCTCAAGCCACTATTGGGAGCATCAATGAATACGCAGAAGAAGATCGAGCACAGCCTCAACGACCTGATCGAGATTGCACGTGACGGCAAGGACTTCTACACCGAAGCCGCCGGCAAGGTGAAAGATGCAGAACTGGCCACCCTGTTTACCCGCATCGCCGGAGTCAAGGGCGACATCGTCACCCGACTCAGCGCCGATGTGGCCGCAGCGGGCGGCAAGCCGGCCGAGCACGGCACGATGGTGGGTTCGATGCAGCAGGTGTACGGAAAAGTGCGCGCCGCCTTGGGCGACACGCAGTACGGCTACGTCGCCGAGCTCGAATCCTCGGAAGATCGCCTGTTGAACGCGTTCGATGAAACCCTGACCGACGCTGACACCCCGGCCGCCGCCCGCGCCGAAGTGCAGGCGCTGCTGCCGCAGGTGCGTGAGTGCCACAACATCATGCGTGATCGTAAGCATGCGCTGCAGGCGACGCGCTAAGCAGCCTGAAACATCGGTGGGTAACAAGGAGGCCCCGCGAAAGCGGGGCCTTTCCTACTTAGGCTTGCACTTGCGTTCGTCATCACGTGTTGCGCCTCCATGCCGAGGCAAACCCAACGGCTTGCGCATAAGAGGGAAGCGCCCCAGGGCGCTGAGTAGCATCAGACGGAGCCAACCGCGACGCGCACGCGTGTCGCCGGCAAGCGCTTCTCGACGCCCCACAGCAGCAGCGCGAAGGCACCGGCGCCGACAACGATGACAGCAATGTTCACGCCGACCCGCACGTAGCCCAAATCATGGGCATTGAGGAACGGATACGGATACCACCCGGTGATCGCACCGCGTATGAGCGTGTACGCCAGCCAGGCCAGCGGCCAGATGAAAGCCAGGGCTATCGTACTGGCGTCAATGCGGGGACGGGGACCAAACAGACACCAGCCCAGCAGGGCCAGCAGCGGCGACAGGTAGTGGAAGCCCGCATTGATCCAGGTGCCGATGCCGCTGTGATGGACCAAGCCGGACAGCACGGTGACGAACACCACACCGGTTACTGCAATGCCCAGCAGCGCATCCAGCCGGAGCACACGCCACAGTCGGCCATCGCGCTGTGGATTCCAGGCCAAGCTCAGCGCGGAAGCCAACACCAACAAATTACTCTCCACCGTGAAGTAGCTGAAGAAGCGCACGAAGCGCGTGGACAGCGGAACCACCGCGCCGCCTTGTGCCGCGTTGACGTCCTGGCCGCCGGTCAGCAACAGGCCAATCTGCAGGACGAACGCCGCCAGCACGATCAAGGCCAGCAGCAGGTGCCAGAGGCGGGACAAGGTGGCCTGGGTCATGCGGGATCCTGTCGGCGATGCTCGGGCCAAGACTAACCGACCATTTCGTTCATCGATACCGTAACGCTGTCCCGGGAGGGGGATGCTCACCCTCTTTTGCGTATGTCATGGATTACGGCGGGTGATCGCGGAGGTGGTTGGCTGGCTTCCCACTCATTGGCGACCCATCGAACGTATCGGCGAAGACGTAACCGGGCGCGCAGGGACTGCTCAGCAGCCGCGATCAGCTCGGATACGGTCTGTCCGGGATCCCTGACGAAACCTTGGTTCATACATTCGTCGACAGACGTCGGTGCCATCGCTGCAATATGCATGGCGACGTCCTTTGCGAGTAGCCGGAAGAGTTCAGACCTGATCGTGATGGAATCAGATGACTCGAACTCAACCAGCACACCGATGCCGCCGTTGTGCACGTAGCTCTCAATGCAAGTATCGAAGTACGTCATATAGGGCACCAGGGAATAGTCGTAACAGATGGCGTTCGTTCGCAGGAAGGGCCTCCGCCATATTGGTAACGAGGGGGGAGGGCAAGATTCGCAATGACGGCTCTTGTCTCATCGCAAGGGGCATATGACCCCGAAGATACTGCAGGAGGCCGCCCCCATCGCCAAGCCCCCAGATTGACCCACCCAGCCCTCACACCCTAAAATCGCCGGCTCAGCCGGAATAGCTCAGTTGGTAGAGCGGCGCATTCGTAATGCCTCCAGCGCAGTTCCGAAGCAATGTTTGCAAGCATCACTGGACAAGGCCCGCTAACGCGGGCCTTTGTTTTTTCAGGTGTTTCCAGTGGATGCGGATGGGGACCGTCCGCGCGCGAAATCGGCGTTTCCGGCGTTAGTCAGCTTAGTTCCGGCTTCGAAAATTTCACTACGTTGGACCCAAAGTAGGCATCTCAAGGCTTGCACCTTGATCGCAGTGAGCTGCGATCGATGGTCGGCTTGTGAGCTAAACCAAGTCGCTCTAACATCGAAATCCACAAGCGGACTTGCCCGGGACTGGACGGCTGTTGGTTGATCGTTCAACTCACTTGGAAAATGGCCCCTACATAGTTGAAAGAAACATGCAGATTCGCGACTTCTTGTATGTAGACACAGACAAAGCCATTTCCGTATATAGCCAACTAACTGGTGGTGTGGTGGATGTGCGAGAGCATAGAAGCAGCAGATCCAGCAATTCTGACAATAAGCGTCACTACGACTTCAAGGTCTTCAAGCAGGATGCGGGGGGACGTCTACGTCCGAAGACTCGCACAAGGCTGTAGTGAAGCCCCATCATGCGATCTTGACGGAGTTGGAAGAGGAGCTGAAAGAGGCCGGCCGTCTTCTTTATCTCACGCAGAATGATGGTTCGCGAAGCCTATCTAATCCGGAGTTCAGGACGCGCCTCAAGAATTCCTTTTGCATAAAGGCTAAGGGGCGCTGTGGTCGAAGATTACATGCGCATCGATAAGATCTCAGCGACCTTTCCCGAGATCACTGCGTTCATAAATCGCTGCATACAAAAGAATTCTGAATTAGATTACTCAAGCAGCAGACTGGAGAATGCACGCCATGATCGATCTTCGTTCGCGCTGGCTCCCAGTAATTCTTACATTGGTGCTCTTGCTATCTTCTTGCGCGCGTGCAGAGAAAGTCAGTCTTGAGAACCTCGTGAAGGACGCTCCGAGTTATGAGGGTCGAATCATTCGCACCGAGGCTTGCCTGAGTTCAACTAGGCATGGGCAAAGCTTTTATCCGTGTAGTGATAGGACACGCGAGAGCGGATTGGCGTTTCGGCTGGAAGAACCTGCACGCCTTTCTCCAAGCGGTCAGCGCCTGGAGAAGGCGGGATACGAGAACTGGGCACCTGCATTGCATGATAGGCAGGTGCGTGTCGACTTGAGCGGAACTGTCGAACTTGAAAATAGGGTTTACTGGATCGTAGTGACGAAAGTATACGAGGTGGAGATCGGAAGGTCCGCTGTGCGGTAAGTCTCGCTAGCTACTTTGCCGATCCATGACTGGCATTCATGTGGCGCGGTGGTTCATTTCTGGAAAGAGGTTGGGCATGCCATGTGGGTTAGCGCTTCGGTCCGCAATCAGTAGGCTGCTTGTGGACTGTTTCCGGTTTCACCGCCCAAGAGCCTATTTCCCGGCTTCCCAACGTCTTACCGCCCGGTCGCCAAAACCCCCACATTGACCCACCCCAGCCCCTGGCCCTAAAATCGCCGGCTCAGCCGGAATAGCTCAGTTGGTAGAGCGGCGCATTCGTAATGCCTCCAGTGCAGTTCCGAAGCGATGTTCCCAAGCAACACCGAACAAGGCCCGCAGACGCGGGCCTTTGTTTTTCCAGGCTTCTCCAGGTTCTGCAGTTGATGCGGACAAGGCCCATCCAAACGCCCGTACTCAGTTTCCAGCGTAAATAGGCTTAGTTCCGGCTTCTAGTACTTGAGTGCTTTCGACCCATATCAGACGCCTAACGTGTCATGGCCTAAGGGCGGACCCCCGTCGGGAACGGATGCTCCACTTGTGATTAGATGCGTGGCGGACGGCTGTTAGCCGGTGTGGGGTGGGTTAACGAGGTGGCGGGTGCTGCTGAAGTAAAAACACGGCAATCCCTCTCAATCAGAGCGCTGGGCGAGGGTCGGAAGAGATTTTTGGAACTTCTGAAGAGAGCTACCTGACTTTCGGCCCACAACGAAAGGTCCTTACAAGGCTGAGGGACACCCAATTGCAACTTTGCCCGGTACGAGGAATGTTCACAGATGCCAAGACGGAGTGCTACATTCATCCTTTGGGGGCGATTCAGGAGCGCTTTTAGGGCGCCTGAAGCGCAAAAAGTTCGCTCTGGCGAATCATCGACTACAACTCTATTGGAAATAGCCCGAGCATACTAAGGCGCTGCGCCTAAACATCGTGGGGCTGTTGGTGGCGGAAAAGGTAAAGGACACAGGGATGAAAGCAGTAGCTAAGGCCAATGGTTCGTCCACCGAAACGGTACATAAGATTGAGCAAAGGAGACCAGGTGAGAATCTCCTCCAAAGACTTTTGCTGTGCTCGCTCATTCTCATATCTGCTCATGCGCAAGGACAGGAAAACATCTCGCTTCCTGGCGCGGAGCGCATCGCTGATGCAATGACGAAAGGGGTTGGTCAGAAGCTTAGTGAGGTGAACCCTACAGGTGAAACAATCGACCTGAATACTGGGTCACTGGGGTTCCGGCACGTAGACTTGTTACTCGAAGGAGCTGGACCGCCTATCGAAGTCGCGCGAACTTGGTCAGTGAGCAAGAATTCGACCAACTACAATTTCATGGGACACACCGGCGCAATTCAAGACTGGGAACTTGATGTGCCAGCGATTGAAACGATGTTGCTGCTGACGACATCAACAGAAAGTCGGTGGAAGGTACAAGGTACAAATCCATTCGCGAGGTGCTCGAACTTCGGATACCCAGCTTACGAATTTCCACCTAAGTTCTGGTGGCGCGGCGCGACGCTCTATGTCCCCGGGCTAGGTAGTCAAATGCTTTTGCGACGAAATGGTGACTATACATTTGCGCCAGGGAACCAACCAGCTAGCTACCCTGTGGTCACCATCGGAAACTGGGCGTTCTCGTGCCTTACGCAGACCAAGAACACTGACGGCGGGGAGGGATTCTTGGGCTTAGCGCCGGATGGATCTAAGTATTGGTTCGATTGGTACACGGAAGAGAACTTTGGAGATGTGGGCGCTTACTACACAAGTCCTATCCCCGCCGGCCCGCAACCACCCAACGACCTCAGAATCAGTGGCGAGCTGTCAGTGCGCCTCAAGGTAAGTCGAGTAGAGGATCGGCACGGGAACTACCTCCAGTACGAATACGCCGGCAGAGACCTTGTGAAGATTTCTGCTAGCGATGGCCGTTTCGTTGATTTCGACTACGAAACGGTAAACGCGGGAACGCAGTATGCGTACACGCGGCTCACAACCCTCAGCTACAGCGACGGTGCAAGTGGCCTTAGGCAGATCCACTACGGGTACGAAACCTGGCGCCTGGAAAGCCCAGTTCGCAACTATCGGAGCCTTAATCAGGTAACCCTCGCTGACGGTTCAAAGTGGCTGATTGATCTAAAGTACGCCAACAACTTATGTCGATACCGGAGCCCAATAAACCAAGATGCGTATAGGCTTGATTGTCATCCAACCAATGATTATTCGGGCAGTACCTTTAAGGAAACTGCAACGATAACGACTCCCTCATCATTACGCGCCACGTACGTAGTTGGAACCGGGAGAGTTGAGAGGTGGGCGGAGAATTGCCCTTTGCTGGCCAATGGGGACAGCGCCCCCAACTGCATGACTTATCCGATTGAGCCGTCAAAGAGCGCCGCCTTTCGACTCCAGCGTAAGACCTATGAAGGTCCGGGCCTGACACCAATGCAATGGAGCTACCGGTACATTCGTAGCGGGTCGACCCCATCAACTGTCCAAACAAATCCAGATGGCACCAAGGATGTCTATGTATTCCGCGTCTTTGACAAGTACCTTGCTGATGAAGGAAAACTTCTAACGCACTTCACAGACGCACAGATGGTTGATGATTCTGTTGCTAGCGCAAAACGCAAGGTGGAATATACATATGCTATGGGACGCAGAATCGGAACCGCAGTTCCATACTTTGTCAATCACGAGCAGACAGAACGATTCTCTGCGATCGCAAAAACAGTCACTACCCAAGAGAGCACTGTATTCGTTAGTGAGGTGAGCTCGTGGGACAGCTACCTGCGCCCAATCACCTCTGTGCAGAGCAATGCCGTCTATTCGAGGATAGAGTCGAATGAGTATGAAGACAACGTCGCGCATTGGGTTCTTGGCCAGAATAAGCGCAGTCTTCTAGGTGGCGTCGAAACCACGAAAGTCGAGTACGACGCTCTCGCAATGCCCTGGAAGGTCTATAGCTTCGGGAGGCTTCAGAAGACCCACATCTACGACTACCTATCTCACGTTACTACTGGACAACGCGGTGCAGTGACATCAATCGCGGATGGCAACGGTAAAGTTACGAGATTCGCGGACTGGAAACGACGCATACCACAATTGACTATTCTTCCAGATGGCTCGCAACAGCGTGCAGTGGTTAATGACTTGGGCGAGATCGTGGAGTCTGTCAACGAAGCCGGTGCGAAAACCTGTTATAGATACGACGCCATGAGTCGTCTGATCAGGACAACGTATCCATCTGAGACCACTGTAGGAAAGTGTGACGCCAACTGGGAGGAAACGCTACAGAGCTTTGCGCCTAGTTCGGTCGCACGCTACGGCTTGCCTGCAGGATACTGGATTCAAATCCTTGACACGGGGAGGGCGAGAACGGTCAGGCATTTCGATGCGATGTGGCGACCTGTATTGGAAGAAGTGTTCGATAACACTAGCAATACGACGATCGCCAATACGCACAGCATGACGGTCAAGCGCTATGACTACAGCGGCAACGTGGTCTTTCAGTCTTATCCTGTCAGGAGCTTGACGAGCGTGAATGAGGCCTCTTTGAAGGGGGTTAGGACAAGTTATGACTCTCTGAGCCGAGAGACCAAGTCTGCATACGATAGCGAATTTGCAACTCCGCTTGAGACCACAACCGAGTACCTGCCCGGAGCTCGCGTTCGCTCCACCAACCCTCGTGGATATGTCACAACTATCGACTATCTGACCTATGACCAGCCGATGCACAGCTGGCCCGTGCGTATCGAGCATCCGCAGGGCGTTATCACTCAAATAGGGCGTGACGTGTGGGGTAAACCTACGTCGATTGTGAGACGCGGGGGCGTCAGCGACCCCGTGTTGAGCCGCTACTACGTCTATGACGGCTATCAACAACTTTGCAAAGTTGTGGAGCCGGAGGCGGGTGTCACGGTCATGGACTATGACGCGGCTGGATTGATGGTGGGCTCCGCCAGCGGCTTGGCACTTTCAAGCTTGGCGGACTGCAGCACAGCAACCGCTATGGCGTCCGGCCGATGGGTGACAAGAACCTACGATGCGAGACAACGCCTCAGCACGCTGAGCTTTCCAGATGGCCAGGGCAGTCAGCGTTGGTACTACTGGCCCAACGGGCAAGTCAAACAGGTAAACACGCTGAACAACGGCATTTATACGTATAACAGCTATACATACTTCCAGCGAGGGCTACCCAATTCCGAGGCACTTGCACGCGCAGATGGGGCAACGTGGATGCTTAACTATGGCTATGACGCAAACGCCAATCTAGCCAGCATTCGCTACCCCAATGGGCAAACAGTGGAGTACGCCCCCAACGCGCTTGGTCAGCCTACTCGCGCCGGAACCTATGTCACGGAAGTTAGCTATCACGCAAACGGTGCAATCAAACAGTTTACCTACGGCAATGGCATCGTCCATGCGCTAAGTCAAAATGCACGCCAGCTTCCTGACGTCAGCCAAGATGCTTACGGAGGGTATGCCTTCTTACAGGATGGCTACGATTACGACCAGAACGGCAATGTCGCAGCCATCTCAGACGGCGCCGCAGGGCGAAATCAGCGTGGCAATCGAACCATGGTATATGACGGATTGGATCGCCTCACGCGCGCAGATTCCCCAATGTTTGGCACATCTCAATACGGCTACGATGTGCTGGACAATCTCACTCACGTCGTAGCTCCAGAGCGTGACCAGTATTACTGCTATGACACCTTGTGGCGATTGACTAACGTAAAGACTGGTGGCTGCAATGGAACTTCGGTTGTTGGTTTGGGTTACGACGCACAAGGTAACCTAAGCAATCGCAATGGAACCCTCTACAAGTTTGATTATGGGAATCGATTGCGCGAGGTCAAAAGCTACGAGTCATACCAGTACGACGCGTATGGACGCCGGACTCAATCGATGCAGACTAGTGGGTCCTTGCTCTCCTTCTATGACCAGAATGGAGTCCTGCGATCTCAGGAAGATCAGCGCACTCGAAAGGCCACGGACTATATATCATTGGGCGGCAGTCTTGTGGCTGAGGTGGAGCGACCAGCGCCCTTGGCCGTGCACAACAGGACCTACGTGAACTGGGCCGTTGTGCCAAACGCAACACGCTATTTTGTGGAAGAAAGCGTGGATGGTCTGACTTGGACATCCGTATATGAAGGCCAGGCGCCATCTTGGACTTCGCTTGACAGGCCCTCGGCGGGCTACACGTATCGCATCCTTTCGTGCAACTCATCGGGCGTCTGCACAGCGGTTGGCAATTTCACGGTGAAGCACCAAGCCAGCAATCCCATGCAACTCTTACACCAACTATTGCTCAGCCCCTGATTGGCAGAACCTCCTTAGGACATAACCACATGAAGAATGGATCAAAGTTTATTCAGTTCGTTTTGGTCGCGATTCTTGGCGCGCCGTTATTGGTGCAAGCTCAAGAGAGTCAGGATTCTCCTGATCGAATGGATGCTACGCCACTACCCGCGCCCGCAAAGACACAGCAAATGTTGGCGGCCGCCGAGGCCCCAACTTACCCCATGGAAGTCCTTAGCGATGTGCTTGTCACCCAGATCGGCACGTACCAAGGAACTGCTAGCCATTTTGTGTGGTTCTCAAAGCGAGGTACGGAATGTGCAAGCCTGTCACCAGCTGTCCACAAGTTTTACGACAACCAGGCAAGTGGCAATGCCCTGTTGGCAACACTTACTTCGGCACTCATAAGCCAGCGGCGCTTGGATGTACGGGTGTATGGCTGCGAGATCTATGAAGTCTACATGCGCTAAATGGCGGCATGACTCGCTACGCATTTGTTTCCCACCAAGTAAGAAGCAATGAGATGAAGATGCTGAGTCAAGAAGGCTGGCGATGGGTCGAGGGTCTTGTAATCTTGCTCTTTCTGAGCTCGTTCCCGAGCGTTCAGGCGCAGACCGTTCGTTATGTCCACACGGACGCCTTGGGTTCGGTGGTGCTTGTGACAGACACCAATCGCAATGTCATTGAACGTAACGAATACGAACCATACGGACGTACGTTGAGCCAACCCGTGAGCGACGGTCCTGCTTACGCTGGTCACGTTCAGGATGCGGCGACCGGCCTGACGTACATGCAACAACGCTACTACGATCCCCAGATTGGTCGCTTCTTGAGCATCGACCCGGTGAGCGCGTACGAAGATCCTAAGAGTAATTTCAATCGCTATCAGTACGCATCCAACAATCCATTCAGTCGCATCGACCCCGATGGGCGCGACGACAGTCCATACTCGATTGCAATGTCGGCATCTAGGAACAGGGAGCTGGAGAGGCGAGATCCTGCTGCAGCACGAAAGGCACAGAAGCAGGGCTACATGTTCTGGGGAGCGATCATGGGTCCAGCCGTTGCATGGGAGTTGGCTTGGGCCGCATTCTACAATCCACTGACTGCGACAAATGTAGTTAACCTCGGGTTGGAGACTGCTGCCGGCACTTCCATAGCTATGGGGCCAGGACGCCGACTCTTTAGCAACCTAGCTCCGGCCGATGAAATCGTCCCTGCAGTGCGATTCGCAGCGACACAGATTCAGAAGGTTGCATACAGCGGCAGGCTTAACTACGTAGTAACGGAGAGTGGTGAGTTGGTACTGGGTAGAACTGGCCATACAAGTCTGTCTCGCGGCGCGGACGTAATGGCTGCTGGAGAAGCTCGATTTGTAAATGGCGCGCTCAATTCTATCAATAATGCGTCTGGCCACTATCGGCCGTCAGGCAAGGAAGCATCTGAGGCAGCTGAGGCGGCCTTCAACCAAGCAGGATTTGATGCGACTGGCAGGTATCGGGAGTTAATACATTGATGGACGACGCGAACAAGCTGAGGTTGATGGATATCCTTGTTGAGAATATCAATCGGATTCTGAGTGCTGGGTTTGGATTGAATGAGGTGGAGGCCGCCATGTTCGAGATAGTTGAACTCCTTCGAACAAACCCCCAACTTAAGGAAGACGCTCTCGCACACATTAAGCGATCGTTTGCCGAACCTGACCTGGGATCGCTTTCCGGCTCGCTGTTTCCACCCGAGCTAATCCATCTTATCGGCCACGAGCTCAGGTGGCCGGAACTGCTCCTACTCGCTCGTGACAGAATCTCCGTTAGATTCTCAGGTGATGCACAGTTGGCTGTGGGCGATATCTCAACCACGCTTTCTGATGCCTATAACGACAAATGGCTGGATCGCGAGTTCTATCGGCGATACAAATTTGAATGAATCTTCAGTGGGACGCTTGCGAATCGACGTTCCCAGTCGTTGTCCAAACGCAGTGGCATCGAAGCACTACTAGTTCGAACGAATAACTAGGGACAAATCCGCACTACTAGCGAGTTCCGCGTCGAGCCACTCAAATCACGTCGCACTAACAAAAGACGCGCACGCTGAACCGGCTGAGTTCGACTCGGACAGGCGCATGAAGCTCTTGCATTCCCCACGGGCGGCGGATACCTGGTTTGCCCATACGCAGGTCCCCCGTGATCACGCGCCAACTCCGAACAAGGCCCGCTAATGCGGGTCTTTGTTCTTTCGGGCGCTCACAGAAGATGCAGATGATGAGTGTCCAGGCCGGAGATCGAAGCTTCGAAAGCGAGCTGGCTTAGCTCCGGCTTGTGCCATTTGACTGGGAGCCACCGCCGACAGCACCGAAACGTTTCATTAGGGAAGAGCCAACTCGGCCCATCTCACGCGACCGGGTGACGCCTGTGCGCGAGTAAGGCAAGGAGCAGGGAAACGGCCAGCTCACTCGCTTGCCGTTTATCTATTTGCACCCATGACCCGAGCGAATCGAAAAATTGAAGAGCGCATGGGGCTTGCAAGCGGCGGGATGGGGGCCAGGAGCATTGGATAGGCCGATACTAGGTTCTATTTTGACATGCTCGACACGTGGTGCGACCGATGCTTCCACTCTTCCCGAAGAGTCGGTGCTCTGGATATGTGCCGCCCTGTCTAGCCGCCAACACCATAGGAAGCGTGTTGGCCTGGCACGAAGTCGATATGAGACTCTGATGTCTTCCAATCTTTCCTGGACGCGCCAAGTGGGGCAAGGCATTGCGATTTGGTTTCTTCTGGGGCTAAGTTTCATTGGCGCACCAGCCGAGGCCCAAGATGCTGGCAATATCGTTTACCACGATGCTGGTGCGTCGCAGTTGAAGAGAACCAACACGTTGGGCTCGTTCAGTCAGACGCTCACCCACCCGCCATCAGGCTACACCGATCAATCCCCCTCCTGGTCGCCAACCGGACGTTCCCTGGTCTTCGAACGGCGAAAGGGTGGGCGCGGCGAAACCTACGATGGCCAAGACCGTCAGATTATCGTCGTGGATCGACTTGGGAATCGCGAGCGCATCATTGCGACTGGGTTCGCTCCTGTGTGGAGCGGCTGGTCTCCCAACAAGATAGCGTTCGTAAGCTGGCCGTACATGAACATTCCAGAGTTTCAGTGTATTTACACTATCAATCATGATGGCACGGGACTGCAGCCACTTTCATGCGCCGAGTCTGTCAGTGACACCATGCCGTGGTGCCTAACAGAGATCTATACGTGCTACCAGAAGTACCAGAACTTAGCATGGTCGCATGACGGTCGCTACGTCATCGCGCATGTGGGGTCGTACGCAGTTAACTACTACGACAATTCGGACACTTTTTGGATGTATTTGTTGACCCGTACTCGTACGGCAGACAGAGCCCAGGCGCGTGTCCCGGGTACTCCAAACGCAATGGAACCAATCGATATTTCCATGGCAGGCGGTAGCACGATGTATTACGGCACCATGGATCACCCGAACGCTGGGCCAATGGTCCCCGCGATCTACCGAGTCAACTTTGTCTCGGGGGCGCAAACACGACTGGTTGAGGGCTCTCTGCCGTTGATCTCTACGGATTTCACGAAACTGGCATTCACCGTTCAAGACGGAGCCAATCGCTATGGCCGCTTGTACTACGCAAATGCCGATGGCAGCGGCGCGTACCCGCTAGCTGGGCCCACGTCAGGCGTGACCGTAGCGCCCCTTGACTGGTCGCGAGACAGCAGTCACATCTTGTTGCGGCGATCCCAAGCTGGCCGCGAAAGCATGCATCTAGTGACTTTGACGGGCGCTTGGCGAACGGTGCGAAAAGATGTCGGAACATGGGTAGGTGGCTGGTATCAAGCCAGCCCATGACGATTCCTGCGCAGGGGAACTAATGGTTCACCTAGTACCTCAATGCTAAGTGGCTCCTGAGTTCTGCGGTGCAGTCAGCTTCTCGACTACATCGTCGATATTGAAGCTGGAAGGCTTCTGGCGTGGAGGGAACTCCTTGAATGATTCCAGCCACTTCGAGACCACTGCCTGCGCCGGAACCACGAAGTAGAGTTGAGTGTAACCATCCAGAGGCATGGCGCTTTCATCGCCTCGCTCGAAGGGATCTGCCCTGAGATTGAATCCCTGGGGAGTCCGCAGCTTGGTGAACTCCTTATTCCATACTGCTACGCCCTTGTTTTCCTGAATCAGGAAATTGAGCTTGATGTTGCGTAAGCGTACCCCGCAGAGTTGGCCATCGTCATTCCAGTAGACGAACTCCTGGTGCGGCCACTGGTTGGCCTTGACCTGGTCTAACGGCAAATTGCCAGTTGGCGGCAATGGGCCGTTCTGGTGGCTCTTGAACGCCTCGGTTAGGTCGTAGCCATCCAAATGCACTTTGAATTTCTTGTCACCAAAGCTGGCGCCCTTGAGTAGCTTGGTCTTCACGTCTGGGTCGCCCGCGGCGGCCGCAAAGGTGGGCAGCAGATCTTCGTGTGAGCAAATATCGTTGATGATGGTCCCCGGCTTCAGTACTCCAGGCCAGCGCATTACCATCGGCGCGCGGAAACCTCCTTCCCAGTTGGTTGCCTTCTCGCCTCGGAATGGCGTCTGGCCTCCATCCGGGAAGCTCATCACTTCGGCGCCGTTGTCGGTGGTGAACAGGACGATGGTGTTGTCAGCGATACCGAGCGCATCCAGCTTGTCCAGCACCTCGCCCACGAAGCCATCCAGTTCCACCATCCCGTCCGGATACAGGCCCAACCCGGTCACGCCTTGCGAGGCAGGCTTGAGGTGGGTGAACACGTGCATGCGCGTGGTGTTGAGCCAGCAGAAGAATGACTCTTTGGCCTTGGCTTTGCGATCTATGAAGTCAAGAGCAGCGCCCACGAACTCTTCGTCTACAGTTTCCATGCGTTTGCGGGTTAGTGGCCCGGTATCTTCGATGGTTTGCTTACCGACTACCCCCCATCGCTTCTCGTCGGTCGTGTCGTCCTTGTCGACCGCTTTAGCCTTGAGAACTCCGCGCGGCCCGAAATGCTCCTTGAAACGCGGGTCCTTGGGATATTTGGGATCCTCGGGTTCTTCTTCGGCGTTAAGGTGATAGAGGTTTCCGAAGAACTCGTCAAACCCGTGAACCGTTGGCAAGAATTTGTTCTTGTCACCCAAGTGATTCTTGCCGAACTGGCCTGTCGCATAGCCCAGCGGTTTAAGAATTTCGGCAATGGTAGGGTCTTCAAAGCTGATTCCGATATCCGCCCCTGGCAGGCCAACCTTGGTTAAGCCTGGCCTGATGGGGGACTGACCGGTGATGAAGGCCGCGCGCCCCGCAGTGCAACTCTGCTGCGCGTACCAGTCGGTGAACAATGCGCCCTCATTGGCGATGCGATCTATGTTGGGGGTCCAATAGCCCATCATGCCACGGTGGTAACAACTGGGGTTCATCCAACCGATATCGTCGCCCATTATTACAACGATGTTGGGTTTGGTCATGGTCGCCATGTCGTCTCCCCAAATGCCTATGTGAGGTCAAGAATGCTATTGACTGGAAGGCACCTGGGATACCGTACTATTTCTTAGATCAAGCAAGTAATTTCACTGGCGAGGCTCGCAGTTAGGATTGGGCCGTGCTTGTGGCGGCTTGGTGTCCGGAGATTCGCCTTATCCCCATCGCATTCACGAGTGCATTCGGTTTGTCTTTGCATCAGATTGCCGAGGCAACAATCTGAGTGCTGTACTAGCGCGTTTGACGTCGAAGGGGAGGTGTAAGGGTGGCCGTCGGGTGAAAGGCCGGCTGACTTGCCTTAGAGATTAGGTCTGGGCCTGCACAAGCTCAGGTGGGCGGTCAGGAGGGCGATGGACGACTCGCTAGAACCCGTCGAGTAGGAGGATGCAGCCGAATACAGCAAGCACGACTAAGGCGCTCGCCGCGCTGCAGATGAGTGCGAGCGCTATTCGGTCCTTTAGTGGCGAGATCTCTGGTGAGGTCTTGGAAGTCCGTTTCATTGGTACCGCTCCGTGGCACTGATGCGCTGAGGTTAATGAATACTTCTTTCGGCATGCTCCGTCGCCAGCCTTCTCAGCATTATCGAACGCTGTTTAGCCCACTTTGAAGCGACGCACTGACCGACTATTTGTGATCGTACAAGTGTCCGCCCTGTGGTTGTAGGATTATCCAGGCGAAGGACCTCGACGATCCATCCCTTTCGTTGGGGGTAAACGACTGCAACGTCCAGAGTCTGCACCTTAAGAAATCGCTTGCCGCGAACCTTGCGCCACTTGAAGTCCTTCGGGAGGACAGTTGGTAGGTATCCACTCATCTTAGTTCAGAAGAGCGCTGCGCTGGGGGCAGCGGTTCCCATCTGCTGTGCTCGCTTGCCATTGGCCTGGAATCCAACTTTGGAGAAGAACTGGTGAAGAGTGCGTCGCCCCAGTCTCCAAGGTATAGTCCGCCGCATGCGGCCAGAACTCTACGACGTTAAGGCTTGGGAAATCTTCCTAGCGAAGTTGGCTGCTGTGCGCGCGCAGAATTTAGAAGGCGAAGAACTCCGAAGCCAGTTGGAGCTTGCATGGGCTCCCCTGTTTGATGGGGCAGACAAAGCCGCAGCCAGCGAAATTTACTCTGACGTTATGGAGGTGCTCATGCGCGACAAAATCGTGCCTCCCGACTGGCCCGCTGTCTACTGACGATCAGCGCCGCGAAATCCAGGCCATACCCGGTGAATGGGGCGTGCACCGCTCTGTATCTCTTGCAGTGTCAGAAGCACAAGAAGCTTCGCGAACAGCGAGCCGCGCGCAGGCGTCACTAGCTACGAGGGCCATCCGTTCTCAGTCACTTGGGGATTCCATCAAGCACCCTGTAACGCAACAACGCAGAGCAATATTGAGCCAGCGAGTGCAGTAGCCCAGTACGAGTAAGAGCGGACCGCTCCAAAGTCCATTGGCTTGAGGGCGCCGCCGTCATCGAGACTCAAACGGAAGTTGCGGCCTCGCCAACGAGCCAATATGCCTTGCTCTTCACCACGCGCAATATTGTCAGCGGAACTGCGCCCATCTCTATCGGAGTAATCAGAAAGCTTCTTGCGGAAGTGAGGCGCGCGACTGCATTGCACCCACGTTTCTAAGAGAGCAACAACGCCAAGTACGCTCGCAGCAGCAACCGTGAATGCGTTCATCTCATGCCCCGGCGATGGCGGTGGCCAGTTTCGCTGGCACAGCAAACACGCGAAACACACGCGCCCGACCTTGAGCTTCGCTGCGGCCGGGCCAACGACGAGCCTCACAGTCGATGTGTCGACGCGCTATGTCGGCCACTCGGCCGATGACTCCGAAGCTAGCGGTTGCACTCGGCAGTTCGAGAGGATCGGCCACTATGGGCCATCCTTCGTTCTCGGCGCACTCGACGGCCCCATCGCTCTGCAAGCGCGCGATGCGCTGAAAGGTCGTCCGATTCAAAACAACACGATGTCCCTTGGTGCTCATAACCGCTCCAAACCTGTGCGAGCCGGCACGTTGCGGGCGCGGAAGATAGCCAAGAAGGCGGAATCACGCGTAATTGCACGCTAGCACGTTTGGCGTGCGTCAATGGGTGCGTCAGACCAGCGGACCTCACGCTGGAGTCACGGTGCCAGGCGCATAGTCCGGTGGCTACGGTGCAATACCGTATCGGCTGCTCAGCCGCGCAATTCCTCTTCCTACTCTCCGCATTGAGCTGCACCTGGCACACTGCCGGGACACGGCATTTGCCGTCAAGACGACCCGCTGGTCGGGCCGTTCTCCAAGTAAAGCTCATGGAAATGCGACAGAAAGAAGGCATCGTGCAACAGAACTTATTGGGCGCGCTTAAGAGCAGCCGAATGTTCGGAACTTTCGTCAATGCAATCGACGTGGCAGGTTTATCAGCTTCGCTTAGGGGCCACGAGCAGTACACTCTGTTTGCGCCAACTGACGAGGCATTCTTCGCCTTGCCCGTTGGTACCCTTGATCGGCTCTTGCGGCCGGAACACAAAGACGAACTTACATCACTTGTGAACTACCATCTGGTCAGAGGTCGCAAAACGGTTGCCGATGTACGCAAGTGGCACTCCGCTCGCACCATGCAAGGGCAAGAAGCCCCGGTCCAAACGAACGACGGTCAGCTGACCATCGGCCGAGCGCGGATAACTCAACCAGACATCGTTGCCAACAACGGCATGATTCACGGCATTGATAAGGTGAACGTTCCGATTCCTCCCAATCCTAATTGAGAGGTGGCAGCAAAGGAATGCTAGCGGCGAGGAGCGATCCTCGCCGTTTCAGTGTGGGCAATCGCACTTAACTGTCTGAATTCTTGCTCTTACCTGGCGCCATGCAGATCGTGTCATAGCAGGATTCTTTCGACTGCCAGTGCAATGGTTAGTGTCCACGCTGGATGGTCGGGGGATAATGGAACTCAAGTTCCATTCCGGAGCCGGTGGTGCGATTACACAAGTATGCGGCGATAGCATCAGATTTTGCACAATCTGTTCTTTCTCAACGCGAGCTACGAGCAAAGGCTAGTTGGACCGAGATTCCCGACGGGCGGTCGCCATCACCTCCTTGCTGGCGTCATTTTTCCCAATAGAAGAGTATGGTTGACTAATGATGCATGAATTCCTAGCTGCCAATCGAAGCGATCTTATCGCCCGCTGTCGGCTGAAAGTCGCACTGCGAGCACCTCTGGGAATTCGAGAGAAGGAGCTCTCTAACGGTGTAAGCGTATTCTTGGAGCAGCTGATAAGAACGCTGCAACTGGAAGAATCCGCCTATCCGCTGCGCAGCAGGCAAGTGTCTGGACCTGCGGGTGGGGGAAGCCGGACGGTATCAGAGATAGGGGAGTCAGCCACTCTGCACGGCAAGGAGCTGATGCAGCAGGGCTTCGCCATCGATGAAGTTGTACACGACTACGGTGATTTGTGTCAGGCAATTTCAGATTTGGCGGTGGAAACGGGTGCTCCTATTAGCGCTGACGAGTTTCGCACTCTCAACCGCTGCCTGGATAACGCCATTGCCAGCGCGGTAACCGAGTTTGGCTACCAGCGAGACTTCACTATAGCTGCTCAACAAAAGGTGGAATTGAACGAACGATTGGGTTTTCTTGCCCATGAACTTCGCAATGAGTTGAGCACCGCTTCATTAGCGTTTTCCGCCATAAAGACTGGACGTGTAGGGCTTGGAGGAGCGACTGGGGGAGTGCTAGAGCGCGCGCTTGGTAGCTTGGCCGATTTGATTAATCGCTCGCTTGCCGAAGTACGAATGACGGCAGGCATGCCCGCCCACTATAGCCTCATCTCCCTGGCGAGCTTCATTTCTGAGATAGCCGTCAAGGCCAGCTTCGAGGCAAAAATGAGGGGCTGCACACTTAAGGTGCTTCGCGTGGATGGTGCCCTCGCAATCGAGGTTGATCGTGAGTTACTCCTGTCGGCGGTAAGTAATCTTCTCCAGAACGCCTCTAAATTCTCGCGTCCGGGGTCTGAAATCACGCTCAGCGCGTATGCAGTCGCTGAGCGCATTCTCATCGACGTAGAGGACCGCTGCGGCGGTCTGACGCCCGGACTGGACGAGAGAATGTTCGTGCCCTTCACGCAAGATGGCGATGACAAGAGTGGTCTAGGATTAGGACTATCGATTGTCCGTCGAAGCGTGGAAGCGAACGGAGGTGTTGTCAGTGTGCGAAACCTACCGAGCCTGGGATGCGTGTTCACGATTAGCCTCCCGCGCCACCTTTGGACGGGACACCAACCTACGTCTGAGTTTCACGGGGGAAGCAGGCCCACGTCTACGATTACATCTGGCTGATCAGCCCTTCGAGCGAACGTGAGAACCATCCCTTCGTCTGCGGTCGCCTGTTTCGTAGAGGCTAGCCATCGAGTTGCGACGCCTCGATTCTGCAGTAACAAACCAAGTTCCTCAGTAAGGCAATCCGCGCACGGTTGTCCTCCAGGACTCGGGCGCTGACATCTAACGCATGCCGACATTGTCGTCTGTGCAGCGGGTCGCAGCTGGTAGACGATCTTCCGCATAAGAGTCATAGCTCTGGTAGAGGTTGTCACTTGCCTGTCGCCGTCTGCTTGACCAGCGAGTGCTTCTGGCTGATGAGCTCGTTAGAAGGGGTTGGTTTTCTAGCTAGGCGGGGGTCAGGAGCAATATACGCCAAGAATTCAGGCGCCAGCAGATGCCAACAATGGGCTACGCAGCGACCAGCGGCGCGAAGGTGATTCTTCATAACAAACCTCAGAGGTCACGCGACTTCCACTTTGGGAAGACAGACTCAGCCTAGAATTGGCTGGGTCTGAGGATGCGCCTGCATTGCACAGGCGGCAAAACGGAGCATGCGCGCTTTCGGGTGAGAGCTTCGTTACGTCAGTAGCAAGATCACAAACCGTTATCTGCGGGGGATGTGATGTGCTGGCTTTGAGGCGAATGGGGGAAATGGAACAATACCTAACGCCCCGCTTCCGAGGCGTGCCTGACGGTATCTTGAAGCCGACTTGGACGATACGCTTCGATTCCGCGCCCGTCAGAGATCTACCCACCGTCAAGGGGTCTTTAGCCAACGGCGGTTGGCCGCAGCTTTCCTCTGATGAAAGCTCGATCGTGCCTGCGCTTAAGCCGGAGCATTCCTCTTCGGAAGCGAAGTCCAAGGGACTGGCGGCATGGCTGCTGGAACCTGTGCGGTCAACTGCTGGCGAATGGACAGTAGTTGGCCACCCGCACACTTGAGTGTGCATAAGCTCGAACGGAATGCCTGCTCCTTATCATCCGCACGTAACCGAACAGAGGATAGGGTCTTCTCTCCGTAAATGGAGTATGGCTATGTCAACCAAGGCCCCTGTACCGCCCCTGTCAGGCGGGGTGAGACCAACTAGAAAGGACCCGAAACCGAGCGACGGGCAGGCCGAGAAAGATCTGGGTGAAGATGAGGGGGAAAACAAGGATGGGAACCAGACGGCTGAGGAGCTGGACCCGGAAGGACATCAGGCAACACCGGGGACTGATGTGACTGTCGGAAATCCGTAGTCTAAGAGTCGGACCCCAGTTACTCCGAGGCACGCCGAGTTTTCGATCCAACGTGCGTTGGTTACGCCAACAATCTCCAGCGTTGCTCCCCATATGCAGCGCTAATATGAGTCGACAGCTGCTGGACAGGCAATCCTTTGATTCTACCTCAGCTTCGGGAACGCCCGGATGAAGCGTATCGCATCGGATACTGCGACCTGGGCGCTGTGTCGTTGAAAGCTACGTGGTAAGGTCGTCACAGCTGGCGTTTTACTTTCTGACGTCGTAGAGCACTGACCGTGCCTCTATTAATGAAGCCCAGAACGCTGATATGAGTGGATACAATCCCACGGATCTTCCTTCGACGTTTTACTGGCACGAAAGCGCGTCTTCCGTCATCTTGCGGTGTGAGGATCGCGAGGTGCTACGTGTTGCGTCTCTGAGGGGTGGATGGGTCGTCGAAGTGCTTATGCCCGGCCCGGACGGCAGTATGCCCAGATTCATCCCGAGGTCCAAGCGAGCAGGTGTGTGGTGGGGGGCCAAGTGGGCGAAGAGTAGGGTTCGTCACCTGCAAAATTCAGCGCGGCAATGTCCGTCTGAGTCGCACTCACGTGGTCAACCCTAGGTTGCAGTCAGTGGAGCGCAAATACACTGTTGAGGTTGGGGGCCTGCAACAACAGCTCACTGTCTATCCTAAATCAAAGGCCGTCTGGATAGCCTTCGGAATATATGCCGGACAGCGCATTGAGGCAAAAGGACGCACCGAGGGTCAAGCGCTTAGCAATTGGCGCGCCACTGCGCTCACGACAGGTCATCGCTAGGCCTGGAACTGGCTGCGATCTGAATAGCATCGTTGCACAGATGTTCGTTCCATCTCGCATCTGCTGCGGATTGCTGATTTCGCCTGGCGCCACTTCACGCTGGCGGGTTTCTTCTATCAGGCCAGCCGGCGCTGTATGCCATCTCTAGTCGCAGTCTGAGTGACCGCAGCGGACTCAAATCCCGCCATGCTTCCTGCCGGCTTCCAGTTCAAAATCCAGTACGACGGCCCAACGCTCAAGTTGGGCGCGACGGTCGTCGCATCCGCCTGCCCAGCCAACTACGACTCACAACCACCCTGGCGCATCTGCTTTCTTTTCAGTGGGCCGCTACCACTTCCCAGCGACTGAGTAGGAGCCCGTCGATACATGGCAGCGTGGGCTGCAAGGCACCACGGGCGTCTATTGGTGGCCATGCAAGCCCAAGGGGCGTACGCTGGCCTTGGCCACCTGCGCGCAGGTGCCATTCGTGCCCCAGCTGACCAACGCCATCGTCGGTCTCGGAGGCGTGCGCCTGCATTAATCGATGACGGGGGCATACTTGGAACTCACTCCGAGGCAGTGGGAGGGGGCCATGTCCAGCCGGCCGCGTGCAGGGTCGCGAGAAGCGCAACGCGGAAGCCTAGTTGCGTTTGCCTGTGCGGCCGCCCCCAACGTTCCCCAATCGACCGTTGTCAGGATTGCTCGGGCCGTTGTTCGCTTTCAGCAGCAGTCACTAGCCCGCGAGTTGGACGGGTCCCAACCTTTGTTGAGGGCCCGGGAATCTTCCGTCGGGGAGGGACCCTTCAAATTGTCCGGCGTGATTCAACTCTATGTGGCCGATCACGTCTCGCGACGCCGATGGACGCCCAGAACGGAAGTCCAATTTCGTGGCTATCTGTCGCTTATGACCGAATTGCTTGGTGACCCTGCCATCGGCGATGTCTCCAAGGCGTCGCTAAGAGAGTTGGGCAGGTCCATTGCGGTGCTGCCGTCCAACCTGAGTAAGCGGCTGCCCGGGGTGGCGGCTACTGAAGCCATTGCGGCTTTGAGTGGGTTGCCAGAGATCCCGAGGCTGGCCCCCAACAGCGTGAACGCACACTACCAGTGCGTGCGGAGCTTCTTCAGCTGGGCCGTTGAGAATGACTTCATAGAGCGAAATCCTGCCTCAGCCCTGCGTGACGTCAAGGTCGGACGCGCTTCGGAGGAGCGCCTGCCGCTGGATGATGCGGATATTGTCGCTTACTTCGCTACGTTGGATGCCAAGAGGGGCCTGCAACCGTTCGAGCGCTGGGTGCCGAGGATATTGGCGTATACGGGCTGCAGACTGGGCGAAGCAGTGCAGCTGACCAAGGCGGACTTCAAGCAGGTCCAGGGAGTGTGGGTGGTGGACATCAACGATGACACCGCCGCAAAGCGTCTGAAGACTTCATCCAGCCGTCGGCTGGTGCCCCTGCACCCCCGGCTTGTGGAGCTGGGGCTGCTGGACCACGTGGGGACGCGTCCTGCAGGCTTCCTCTGGCCGGAGCAGGTCCGGGTAGCTGCCAGTCCGGCGCGTAGCAATGTCGACAAGATCCAGAAGCGACTGGCCTATGCCTTTCGTAAAGCCGGCATCTCCGACCCGCGAAAGACCGCTGCCCACAGTTTCCGGCACACCGTCTCCCAGCGCCTGAAGTCCCTGCGGGTCGAGGACTACGTGATTGCCGAACTTCTTGGTCATGAGCATGAGCACATCTCCGTCGGCCGGTACGGCGGGCGATCCGACCTGCCCATGCTCCATAGCGTTCTGGCCCGCCTGAGGCTGCCACTTTGAGTCGCCCTCGCAGGGGAGGGCTCGGGATGGTCTCAGTCCGGCTGGTAGAGCAGCCAGCCTCTTACGAAGGACCGTCGCATTCGTAATGCCTCCAGCGCAGTTCCGAAGCGATGTTTGCAAGCAACACCGAACAAGGCCCGCTAACGCGGGCTTTTGTTTTTTCAGGTGTTTCCGACGGATGCGGATGATGCGCGTCCAAGCTAGAAATAGACGCTTCGGAAGCGAGCTGGCTTAGTTCCGGCTTCTGCCATTTGACTGGTTCCGACCCAAAGCGGTCATCTAGTTGCAACGATGGCTTGCAATACTTCTAATATTCCGGAAATATGGAAGTATGGATACGCCCCAGACCGTTCAAGCGCTTCGTGCGCTCGCGCACGACCATCGGCTCGCCGCCTATCGCGCCCTTGTACAAGCGGGCCCCGGCGGTATGGCGGTTGGCGAACTGCGCGATCAACTCGACTTGCCGCCCGCGACGTTGACAGCGCATCTCAACCAGTTGCGTGCCGCAGGACTTGTCACTGACGAGCGGGAAGGACGGGTCATCCGGATACGTGCCGACTATGACCGCATGAACGGTCTGATCGGCTTCCTGACGGAGAACTGCTGCGGCGGGAAGTCCTGCACGCCGGCAGTGAAGAAGAAGCTTCGTTGATCCGCATTCCAGAGATACGACATGACCGATAAGACCTACAACGTGCTGTTCTTGTGTACCGGCAACTCTGCGCGCAGCATCATGGCTGAGGCGCTCCTCAACGTGTTGGGCCACGGCCGGTTCAAGGCCTATAGCGCCGGCAGTCATCCCAGCGGCAACGTCCAGCCGATGGCGCGCGAGCTTGCCGAGGCCATCGGCTATGACGCCAGCCAGGTGCGCAGCAAGAACTGGGACGAGTTCGCCGTGGAAGGCGCACCCGAGATGGATATTGTCATCACGGTTTGCGACAACGCTGCGGGAGAGGCGTGCCCCGTATGGCTAGGCCATCCTGCACTCGCGCACTGGGGTGTGCCCGACCCGGTAGCAGCCACGGGCGATGATGAAGATCGCCGTCGAGCCTATACCGCAGCGTTCGCAACACTGCGCCGCCGTATCGAGTTACTGCTATCCCTGCCGCTGCAAAGCCTCGACCGTTTGGCAGCACAAGCGAAGCTGGGCGAGATCGGACGCGTTGGCGCTGAATGATCCGCCAGCGTCTCCTTGCCGAGTTCTTGGCCACAGGCCTGCTTTTGGTGACGGTGGTGGGCTCTGGGATCATGGCCGAGCGCCTCGCGGACGGAAACGATGCCGTTGCCTTGCTTGCCAATACGCTGGCAACGGTCGGCGGCCTCTACATCCTGATTGAGGTGTTCGGTTCGATCAGTGGCGCTCACATGAATCCCGCGGTCAGCGCTGTGAAGGCTGCGCGTGGCGAACTGTCCAAGACCATGTTGCCGGCATACATCCTGGTCCAGCTCGCGGGCGCGGTGTGCGGTGCTCTCTTAGGGAACGCCATGTTCGATCTTCCGATCCTGGAGTTCTCCGTGAAGGCGCGGAGCGGCGCGGGCCAATGGCTGGGCGAGATCGTTGCAACAGCGGGATTGCTGCTGGTAGTGCTCCGCGCACAGCCCTCTCGTGTGGCCGTGATGGTGGCTGCGTACATCGGTGCGGCCTATTGGTTCACTTCGTCGACCTCATTCGCGAATCCCGCAGCAGCTTTCGGCCGCATGTTCAGTGACAGCTTCGCCGGCATTGCGCCCGGCGATGTGCCCGCCTTCGTTGTGGCGCAGGTCATTGGGGCAGCCCTGGGCGCAGTCATCCACAAGCTACTCGGAAGGCCGCATGTCTAACCTCATTGATCTGCCCAATATCTCGGCCGAACTATTCCGCTCACCCGAGGTAGAACGCCTGTGTACGAACGCGAGCGCCCCGCACGCCCCGCGGATTCTTCTGCTCTACGGATCGCTGAGGAAGAGGTCTTACAGCAAGTTACTCGCGCTGGAGGCGGCCCGGCTACTGCAGGCAATGGGCGCAGAGACCCGGCTCTTCGATCCAACAGGCCTTCCTCTCCCAGATGCAGAGCCCGACACGCATCCGAAAGTGCAGGAACTCCGGCAACTGGTGCAGTGGTCAGAGGGCATGGTCTGGAGCTCGCCAGAGCGGCACGGCTCCATGAGCGGGATCATGAAAGCGCAGATCGACTGGATTCCGTTGTCTCAAGGATCCGTGCGGCCAACCCAGGGCAAGACGCTGGCAGTCATGCAAGTCTCTGGCGGTTCGCAGTCCTTCAATGCCGTGAATCAGCTTCGTGTTCTTGGACGTTGGATGCGCTTGATCACAATCCCGAATCAGTCCTCTGTCGCGAGGGCGTTCAACGAGTTCGATGAAGAAGGGCGTATGAAGCCCTCCGCGTTCTATGACCGCGTCGTGGACGTCATGGAAGAGCTAGTGAAGTTCACGCTGCTGACTCGAGACGTCTCACCCTACTTGGTTGATCGCTACAGCGAACGGAAGGAAAGCGCGGAAGAGCTTGCCAAGCGGGTCAGCCTCCGCGCCATCTAGGTATGGAGGTGGCCCGCCGATCTCTAGTCGGCGCACATGTCCGCTTCTGGCCGAAAGCGGCCGTCTGGCATCGTGGCACAGAGTAGATGCCCCCAAATGCGGCACAGCGGTTCCGACGAAAGCGTACACGCCGCAGGAGGGCAGACCTACTGCAGGCGGGTAGGCGTTGAGTCAAATTCAGCAAAGCGCGGATCAGCTTCTTCGCACCATGTCAGCACGACAGCATCCGCATAATGCATCTTGCATTCCAGCTGGTAGGCCGGCCGCTTCTTCATCTCAGGTTGGGCCAAAAGCTCATCCAACAGCCGAAAAGTGTTCACGATTGATGCCTTGCAGGTATCGTTCTCCCGATTGGCGCGCAGCAGCCCAAGCAAAAGGAACTCGAGGGCCTCCACTCTTGCCTCCAGGCTCTTGGCGTAAGACAGCTCAGACTTCGGCGGGGGTATGCCAGCGCGCATGGCAGCAGCTCCTATCCATTGACTACACTGAGTATGCGCAAGGCGTGGGCATCTGATGTGCCGATGCCGCGCACGGAACGCCACGTCTGTCGGACCGTGGTTGATTGCTATCGAGTAACGTGGCCACAATCGCTGTGGCCATTGAGCCGGCAGCAGTCAGGTGCCATATGTCAGCCCGGGCGCGATTCGTCTTTCGCGAGGCGAATACCTACCAGATTCACGCATGCCACGGAGTTTGGGGCGGTCCGAACCCGCATGGCCAGCTTGAGGCGAGCTTCTACGTTGATTCGCCGCTCCTGCCTGTGGTGGCCAACATGCGTGAATCCGCAGAAGTGCCTGGCCTGTCGCTACTGGAGAGTCAGGAATTCCCCGTCTCAGGAGGCGAGGGCGATGTACTGCACGCCCGCCGCCTGGTCACGGGCGTTGTGCTTTCTCCTGCGGACGCGATTGCCATTGGCGAATGGCTCATCCAGAACGCGACGTCGATACTGACAAGGACAGGTCAGCGACCACCGTAGTCGCAGGCTCGGCGACGACAGCGGACTCAAATGCCGCATGCTTCCTGCCGGCTTCCAGTTCGAAATTCAACACGACGGCCCGGCGCTCAAGTTGGGAGCTACGATCGCCTAAGCTGCCACATTGAGCCCTGTAGGGATGCATCCGGAAGGGCGTAAAGCCGGCAGGCGGGGCGGCCGGGACTTGCGAAGGACCGACGCATTCGTAAAGCCTCCAGCGCAGTTCCGAAGCGATGTTTACAAGCAACACCGAACAAGGCCCGCTAGCGCGGGCCTTTGTTTTTTCGGGTGTTTTCAGTGGATGCGGATGTGATGCGCCCGTGCGCCCTGTCGACCCTCCCGATGTGGCTCGGCTTAGCGCTGGCTTCAAGCTTCGACTGCCTTTGACCAAGAACCGGCATCGATTTGTTGCTAGAAAGCATCGAGTGGATGACATCCGGCATAAGATGCCGAGTCAAGCTATGCATCGACTTGTTCGCAGAACCGGGTCGCCCTAAGATCAAGAAGTACCAGGTGAGTCTGCGCATCCATGGTTTATCGCCCTTTCAAGCCGCACGAGCCGATTGCGGTAGAGCCGGCATTTGATAGGCTCATCGAATCTGTAGGTGGTGCTCGCGTCAGTTCTATAGTTGGAAGTTCGCCAGCATTCGCGAATGCTGACTATGTCTTTAGTGATGCGAAGATCGTTGTCGAGCTAAAGGAGCTCACGACTGACTGGCCACGGCTTGAGGACTATCAAAAGCGGATCAGTGATCTGTGGCTGCGCTGCGAGCTGGCTGGCCGACTGAATGTGCGGCATGCCTCCGGAGAGCAGCCAGTTCCGCGTGACGTAAGACGTGAGTTCCTCCACCTTTTGAGAAAGCCGATAAAGCGTGTGCTAGAGAAGGCAAATCGTCAGATCAAGGAGACACATGCATCATTGAAACACCAATCTGGCCTTGGGGTTGTGCTTCTCGTAATTGACGGTTTGCTCACGGTTGCGCCGAGGTTTCTGATGGCGTTGGTGTCGAAGATTCTGGCGCATGACTACTGTTCGATAAGCGGGGTAGTGCTGATTACAGTCAACGAGTATGTTGATGTGCCGGGAGACGATTACGCACGTTTAATTTGGTGGCCAAACTACCAAGAATCCATTCCTGAGCTATTGGTGGATTTCGTCGACGATTTAGGGCGTGCTTGGTTTAACCAGCTGGAGAAGGACATCGGTGGCTTCGACGTAAGAGATGAAGGGCCCGACAGGTCATGGACTGAGGGTGCACATTTTGTTCGTCGTAGCTAGATGCCAACAATGATCGCGGTCCGATGCGCACTACGAACATCTATGGAGCACACATCGATCAATAGCTGCTTTTGGCGCGAAGCGAGTCGTGGTTGGTTTAAAGGATTGATAAGTGGGATAGATTGTAAGTGAGTCCTGGCATTGAGAGGCTCGTGATCCGATAGAATCGATGAATTGGCTCACTGGCGCGCTTAAACAAGGTAAGAATCGAATGACTAAACCAACCCTCGACTCCATCGCCACGGCCAAGGCCAAGTTGGAGGAAGAACTCCGCAAGCTGGAAGAGCAAGAAGTGCAGCTGCGCCAGCAACAGTCGGCTGACGCGCATACCGAGGTCATGAGCCTTCTGGCCCAGTACGGGGCACTGTTCACAGCCAAGCAAAAGGCGGAGATCGTGACGGCAGTCGGCGCATCCAGCCCCAGCCGCCCCAAGAAGAGCCCCGTAAGCAAGGAAGTGGCCCCGAAGTACTGGTTGCCACATTCCGGAGAGACTTGGACCGGCCGCGGCCGTCCGCCCCGTGCCTTTACGGCATGGGAGGGAACGGCTGCCTACAAGGAATGGAAGGCAAGGCACCAAAGCGAGAAGTTCCCGAAGTTTCCCGGTTGAGCCGGAGATTAGGCATAGAGCTTTATGAGAAGGGGCCGAACTCGGCCCCTCTCCTTTTGGGAGCCAGCCGGAAGGCAACGTATAGGCAGCCAAGTTGCCGGCCGATCTTGGCCGACCTATGATCGGCCCCAGGGAAGGGGATCGCCATTGGCGATGGGTAAGGGGACAGGATGAAGACCAACTACGTTCTGATTGACTACGAGAACGTGCAGCCTTCGGCGTTGGCTGTGCTCGAGAAAGAACACTTCAAGGTGGTGGTGTTCGTGGGCGCCAACCAGACGAAGGTCTCCTTCGACTTGGCCGCGCAGCTACAGCGCCTCGGTCCTAAGGCCAGCTATGTAAAGATCACCGGGAATGGCCCGAACGCGTTGGACTTCCACATCGCGTTCTACATCGGTCAGATCGCTGCGTCGGAACCGGAAGCCTACTTCCACATCATCTCGAAGGATGCGGGCTTTGATCCCCTCATTGCCCATCTGAAGTCGAAGAAGATTTTTGCGTGCCGCTCCCGAGACGTCCATGACATGCCAATCGTCAAGGCGGCCAATTCCAAGACGCCTGCCGAGAAGCTAGCTGTAGTCCTTGACAACCTGAAGCATCGTGGTGCGTCTAAGCCGCGCACGGTCAAGACGTTGTCCAGCACCATAAGCTCGCTTTTCCAGAAGACCTTGGGGGAAGAAGAGCTTTCTGCCGTGCTGCAACAGTTGCAGTTTCATGGGTTCGTGGAAGTTGCTGGGACGAAGGTTACTTATACGTTGCCTACTTGAGGCTAGCTAAGTGGCTAGATCGTGAGTTCGGAACGTTCACGTACTTCAGAGTACACGGAGGTGTTTGGTGGCTTATAGGAACAAAACTTACATATGCTTTGATGGTGACTCCGACATGGCTCACTATCGACTGATGACTGCGTGGTCAGAGAACAACAAGATTGATTTTGACTTCTATAACGCGCATGACCTAAACACTGCCCGTGATTCGAGTCAGGAGGAATCGATAAAGCGCCAGCTTAGGGAGCGTTTTGCGAACTCCAAGTTGCTCGTTGTACTGATTGGAGAGAAAACAAAGTACCTTACAAAATTCGTGAAATGGGAGATGGAAGTCGCTTTGAAGCTTGATCTCCCCATCGTTGGAGTGAACTTGAACAAGGCGAGAGCGCAGGATGATCTCTGTCCTCCGGCTATAAAGAATCAGCTAGCTATCTATGTTCCATTTGGAATCAGCATCGTGAAGTACGCGATGGATAATTGGCCGGCAAGCCATGCAAGGCACAGGGCCGCAAATGAGACCGGCCCGTATCGTTACAGTCAAGCCGTCTACGATCAGTTGGGTCTATAAATGAGCCATACGATTTCCTCTCTGAGATCAAAGTCATACTGGCGATATGCAATCTTCTCGCGGGCAGCTATCGCTAAGATTCTGTCCGTCGCTGGTGGGCTGTATCTGCTAATAGAGGTCCTTGACTTCTTTCAGGTGTACACGCGAGACAAGTACAGCAAGTATGCAATCCTAATAATTCTCGCCGTTTCGGTTTTGGTGGTCCTCTTTACCAGGCGGCCAGTCTCAAAAGTTAGCTACAAAATTCCGAACCGTGATCAAGCGGTGGCTGTCGTTGTGGGGGACTTGTTTTCGCAGAATGGCGCGCTGGTGGTTAGCACCAGCACGACATTTGATACAGATATTGCTGGAGGGACCATTTCGCCTGATAGCCTTCAAGGACAGGTTGCATTGAAGTACTTCAGTGGTGCGACAGCTGAGATAGATCGTCAAATTGAAGCTTCTTTGAATGGCGAGTCATGGGTGGATTCAGGTCGCAATGATCGAAAACCCAAAGAATTCAAGCTTGGTGCCGTTGCCTCGGTCCGGGGTGAAGGAAAGACCTTCTACTTCACCGCTATGTCTCGCTGGAATGAGAACGGTAATGCCTATTCCAGCGTAAGCATGCTTGATGAAGCGCTTGAGGGGCTTTGGGAGTACTGCGCCCAGAAGGGAGAGCTCGTCGATATCGCGATCCCGCTCATGGGGACCGGGCGGGGTAGGATAGTTCTGCCTCAGAAAAAGGTTATTGAAAGGATCGCCCAGTCTTTCTTGTACGCTTCCAGCGAAAAGGTATTCGCTAAGAAGCTGACGATTGTCGTTCGTGCAGCAGATGCGGAAGTTAGTGATCTCAATCTATTTCAGGTCAGGGACTACCTTGTGGAGAGCCTGCATACTTGAAGAAGCGTTCAAGTACTTTCATGGCTCCACTAATTGAGGTGTTTGCGGACGGTCCTCATCCAAACACCGTAAGCCGGGCCATCCTACGCTCTGGGCATCGACCCTATATCGGTGCCCATATGCGTATCACCCTGACCAAGCGTCTCGTCGCCCAAGCCCAGCCAAAGCCCAAACCCTACGAAATGCGGGACATCCTCGTTAGAGGCTTGATCCTGCGTGTCCAGCCCAGTGGGCACAAAGCGTGGGTCGTCACCTGGCAGCATGGGAAGCGCCGTACGCTCGGTTCGATTGAACACCTGACGCTGGAGCAGGCCCGCGCGCACGCGGCTCAGGCAGTAGCTGAGGCCGTCCAGCAGCGTTTGCCAGCACTGGCGACTCTCAAGCAACGGGCCTGCACCCTGCGGGAATTCCTTGACGACCATTACGCCCCTTGGGCTGCCACCGAGCTTCGTCGGGGTAGCAAGTACGTCATGCGGATCAAAACGCACTTTGCGGACCTGCTGGACCGGTCCATGTCCGATATCGACGTGGCGACGATCAATCGCTGGTGGTCCGATCGCCTGACACCCGTAGACGGCAAGCGCCCTGTTGAACGCATAACAGCCCATCGGGACTTTTCCACGCTTCGCGCAGCAATGTCGTATGCTGTGGAATGGCGATTACTGGACCGCAATCCTTTGCTGGGGATGCGCCAGAAGTCGGTCCAGGGTCGCAAAGTCGTCCGCTTCCTGTCGCCTGATGAAGAATTCCGGTTGCGAGCTGCTCTCACAGCGCGCGACAAGCGGGGCGTGCGGGGCAGGACAAACGCCAATGCTGACCGTCGGCGCTACGGACAAGCTGTGCTGCCTGACCTTTCTGAAGGCGGCTACACGGACCACCTGACCCCCGTCATCCTGCTTGCCATGAACACCGGCATGCGTCGAGGTGAACTGCTTTCGCTGGAATGGGCCGATATCGACCTTGGGGCCAAGATCATCACCGTACAGGGTCACAAAGCCAAGAGTGGCAAGCAGCGCCATATTCCGCTCAATGCCGAAGCGTTAGGCGTCGTGACCCAGTGGCGCGAGCAGTCGGAAGGGGTAGAGCAGGTGTTTGAACCGCAGGACGTCAAAAAAGGCTGGGGCTCGTTGCTGGCTACTGCCAACATCACGGGGTTCCGCTTTCACGACCTGCGCCATCACTTCGCAAGCAGGCTGGTCATGGCTGGCGTTGACCTGAACACAGTCCGTGAGCTATTGGGCCATGCGGATATCAGCATGACGTTGAGGTACGCCCATTTGGGCCCGGAGCACCTCTCGGCTGCTGTCGCCAAGCTGGTCTCTTAGCTAAGGCAGCTTCTTCGCCTTGGTCAGCACTTCGTCCCGCTCTTCGGGGGCGAGCTTTCCAAAAGCCAATATCCATTCAGCCAATTCGTCGCTTTCCGCGAACAAATAGGCGAGGGGCACGTTCAGTGCGACGGCCATTTCGGCAGCCGTGTCCATGTCAGCGCGCGACGTCTGCTGCTCGTACCGGTTGATCCGGACGCTGCCGTTTTTCTTGGTCATCCCGAGCATGGCTCCCAACGCCCGCTGCGAAACGTCCCGCATGGCGCGGGCGTTCTTCAGTCGTTGCGCAAAGATGGCAGGTGCCTTTACGGGCAAAGCGACTCAACGGTCTATGAACCTATCGCATGTTCGCCCTTGCGCCTCACTATGCGAAGACTCTACATTTACTGAAGAGGGGGTGTAAAGAGGTCCGGAGTTGGACCTGCTAAGCCCTCATATCGTCGACCGGGGGCTCTACTATGAAACGTTTCCTCACCTTCCTAGCTCTGGCTTTGCTGGTGGGATGCCAAGATCCGATACAGACGCAAATCAAAACTTTGGTCGGCCAGCGTCTGAAAGACCCTACCAGTGCTGTCTACAGTGACGTGCGAGTCCATCCCGACAGGCATCTAGCCGTCGCTTGCGGCAAGGTAAATGCGAAGAACTCTTTTGGTGCCTACGAGGGCGACAAGATGTTCATTCTGTACTCAGGACTCGTTCGCTTCGAGCAACCGGACGACAATGCCTCGTTGTCGGCGTGCTGTGATGTGCTTATGGCGAACACACCGCCCACGTTGATTGAGTTCGAGAGCGCGCCCAACTACTCAAAAACCTGTGGACGTTTGCGATTCTTGGAAACGCTTAGATAGGGACAAAAGCTGGGCGGAACTGTCTTCCTCGAGCGAATAAGAGCGGTGAAACAGTTATACGGGTCTGCAGAGCAACTGAGGCGATCCAGAAAGCCAACCTTGGTCACCCGATGCGAGAGCCGGAACGGCGAGCAAGCCTTGCCCTCACTTCTAGCGTGACCTAAGACCAATCCTCATCGCATACTCAGGCAGTCAAGAAATCATGAAGGCTGATAGCTAGTACTGCAAGGCGCAGAAGATCGTCCCATTGACTCTAGTCACGAATAAACGCGACAGCGCCAACTGTTCTCTAGGTGTACGCGAATATGCCAGAGTTCCGAGCAGGGCGCCTAGCGCGGCCACTGCCGCCTCGTCGCTTCCATTCTTGTTATTCATCGGCATCCGAAATCTTGTGCCAGCTCAGCGCATGAGTCCGATCGAACGCACGTCTTAGTTTTGCCAAAGCGCTCTGTGCGTCCTTCGCGGCATGAGCTCCCATTCCCGCCCACAATTTACTCATCACGTCTTCTTCGAGCGTCAGGACGGTACTCAGGATGCGCCTGCCTGTCATCCCTAGCGTCAGCACTTTCATGCGCTGGTCGGCTTTCTTTCTCAACAGCTCTGCCAAGTGACCTTTGTGAACTAGGGTGCTCACCAGGCGGGACGCTGCAGCCTTATCGATATCCAGCGCGCGCATGACCCCAGACCGGGTGGGGACCCATCTACCAAGGACAGAGCGTTCTTCCGTCCTTGCGGTGGCGATATAAGCGAGGGCCTGCCACTCGCGCACGCTTACGCCTAGGCCACTCTTACGAAGCGCGGCCGTCATCAACTTTCTATAGCGGGCTTCAAGCTGCGCCGCAAGGGAGAACTCCGTCCAGTATCCATGAAGCTCTCTAGCATGTCTCGTCGTTGGCACCTAGTTGTTCCTGACAAGGATGTCCCGCAATTGTAACCGGGCAATATCTCGCCACCCGCGGCATTCTGCTGGCGGATGTGGAGAAATGAAAATGAAACGAGATAACAGCAGCCCTCGTAAGAAGTCCGGCCCGGCGAGCGAGAAGAAAAAAGACGCGGGGAAAAGCGTAGAACCAACGCGGCAGGAGCCGCCAAAAACCGGTAAGGACCAAGTTGGGGGCGGGCCCTACACCTATAACCAGCTACTTCGAGAATGCCTGGAGTCATACCGACACGAAGTGCATGACCCTGTCCTGTCTCATACCTGGCGCAGGCTATTTAACACCATAATCGATGCTGATTTGACCGCGCTTGATGCCCTAGCAAAACAGATGTGTCACGAGCGGTACAAGCACCTCAGTACGATTGGTGCAGCGCTTTGTTTCCTCAAGGAGCAGGCGCAGTTCGAGAAGCAGTCTTTAAAAGAGGCGATCGAGAACATTGACGTAGAGGGCTTTGTCCACATCTGGGAGGCGCGCCAGAACGCCGACCTGCTAGGTGCAGACTACGGCTCATACATTCAGGGAATGCACCGCCTCTACGGCCCAGATGGCCCGCTTGAGGGTTTGCAGACATTGATGCTCCGAGGCCCTTGGAGTCTTGCGCTTGCCTACCGGCAATTGCGCAGTCCGCAGTCCGGCATGCCATTGCCAGCTGATCTGGAGTTGGTTTTGGGTGGAGGGAACTGCAATGTTCAGGGTCAATGACCGCATCAGGCGCATCGCCGAAGCAAGGTTGCTGGGTGCAGAAACGGCTTCCATAGTGGAGCAGGAGGTAATCGCGGCGGAGATTCGCCCTGACGTGTTGGCGGAGGACTCCATCGCCCTTTCGAAAGCTCATGCAGATGTTGCTATCCTCCGGCCCTTCGAAGCCGCTGAACTTCTTTCGAGGACTCTCGACAAGCATCTCCCGCCAAAATTGAAGGGTCGATACGATCCGATGTTTGTGGCACAAAGGGTGCTCAACGAGCTTTGGCAGCTACGTCAGACGATTGATGAGCTTGGCATTCCATACGATATGTATGTTGACTCTGCAGTGACGTACTTGGGGCGCCCCAATGGACGCGCACCACGCTTGTCACAGCTTAAACATCGGAGTGTGATCGCTCACGTTGTCCGTGAGTGGGTCGGAAGTCGTTAGGTCGAGCTGAGCGCGCGTCCATTAATTTCAATGCAGTACTGTCGGTAGGCGCCTGCCGACAGGCGAATACTCTGACCTAATTCTACGGGTGATCCCATGCCACTGCATGATGGATTGCAGCCCACATTTGAGAATACAGATGAGCCAAGAAAATGAACCCACCGGAAGTAGCCGCAATGAACTGACTTGTCCGCAAGTCCATGGTGTGAAAGGCCCTAACGAAAAAGGCTGGCTGAAGCGAAAATCAGGTCCAACGACGCGCTCCCGTAGTAGAGCGCGATTTCTACCGCAATTGAAGAGTATGAGTGACGCACGGACGAGCGGAAGACTTGGCGAACGCTTCAAGGGGCAACTCCTGCTGGCAAGGGCGACTATTGCAAAAAAGCACTTCGAAGGCGAGGCCGAACTCTTGCAGTACTCGTTCGTGCCTTACCGCTACATGTCTTGCTATGAGAGGACAGCCATGCTTGCCAGAGAGTTCGATAAGAACTACCGGAACTTCGCTGCGAATCATTTTGCTTTGGACTACCATGGCCCCGCACGCCGGTGGCCAAGCTCATGGTCAGATGGGGAAATGTCAGCACTGTGGCAAGTCAGGCAGCAGGCCGACCTCCTCGGCATGCCGTACGATTTCTTCGTACGCAGCGCATTCGAAGCATGCTTCAGGATGGGCTATCGCCGCTGCCCACAGCCCAATCATCTGCTACAAGAGCGGGTGTTGAAAGCTGTTGAGGCGGACTTTGAGAAACAGGGTGGCCGGACTGCCCGCCAAGGCTATGACCCGACGCAGCTAGAGCCGATGTTCTTCGCTGAAAACTATCGAGGTGATCCGATCCAGGATGCAGCTCACAAAGACCTACTCGACAAATCACAACAATTCCCTGATTTCTTCAAGCTTGGCGGTTTGATCTGGCGCGACAAGATAGTCCCTGAGCGAGTCGCTCGTGAACAGCTCGGTGATGCCAATGTTGATCGGGCGTTAGATGGCTACATCCAGTTGCACGAGCGTGAGGTGAGCGTGTCCCCTGGCGTAGCCACGAATCCGAAACCGGGTTGCTTTGGGATACACAGCATTGTTGCAGAGCCCTGTAAGACCTGCCCAGTGGCCGAAGACTGTTCAGAATTGAAGCTTGAAGTAGATGCCGCGTTGGTCGCAAAGTTCGGTACTGACGATCCTCACCGAGCCAGAATGCGTGCGGACGCCACTGAAAGGAAGCGCCGACAGCGAAAACGCGAGCGAGAAGCCCGTGATGTTCGCCTACTGAAGGCAGGTGAAGCCGACGGGATTGAAGCGGGGCGTCAGTAGCAAGCCGAGACAAAGTGTCACGCCTTCTGTTGTTTTTATGTATCTACTACTAATCTATATATAAATAATAGGGTTCGTGACACCCCTCGGATTGCTTTAGAGCGCCCACATGGGGAACTCTGTGCTTCGGATTCACGGGTTTGAATCCTAAATTTCGGACTCGACTGAGGCGATTCAGAGCACACGGAAACCCGTTCGCAGTCATGACGTGAAACTCCAAGCGAACGTCTAGCAAAGTCCAATGCCATCCAGACAATTCTGCGCCTGCAAGCCTGCTGATCCCGACAGGCATCTAGCGCTGGTAGAGAGGCCATGGCTGGGTTTCGGGCTTGCGTAGCTTCGCTGTATGAAGTGTCAGATGTCCGCCTGTCGTACGGGGGATAGCCTTTCTGCTTATGGTCAAACTGCGGTCCAGCGAGCCAAGTGCTGCCAGAGCAGCAGGTGGTTTCCGTGCGAAGCGTCGCGAACATCCATACATGACGCCTAACATCATCCATAATCGAGCCGCCCATGAATGATTCAATGAGTACCAGGTTCTGGTTCGAGCACAAGTCGGGAAAACGCTTGTTTCCGTACGTGTTGAAGGACCGGATTACGCGTCGCCTCACCTACCGAGTAGCTGAAAGCCGGCAGGGCAACAGCAAGGCAAAGTATGAAGTTCAGCTGGATGACATCGAGGACGTTTTCCGGTATGTGTTCGATGAGGGATACGTCGTTCGCCTAAAGGCAATGGACGGAATGTTCGCAGCGCTGTACAGCACTACGGGACGAAACATTGTTCGTACGTCGGAGTCGAATGGAAGGGCCCGGTCGGACCAGTCGTGAGGTCCATCTCGCTGCGCGTGGTGTCAATTGGTAGAAGAAGGGGTGTGCAGACGAGGGTTGAATGAGCCGTACTGGCTGAATCGCCCAACGGGCTCAGTTCATCCTCGATGACGTAGAGACATACGGGGCTGCTGAGGGGCAGCAGATGGGCACCGAACGGCAGCTTCTGACGGGCATATGGACTCAGCCAGCAAGCGTCTGGGGCGCGCCGTCTTGCCTGATGCCCCGACAGGGCTGAAAGTTTAGGAACGCCACCGGGAGCGACTGGTGAGCGCTGGGACGCAGCGTGGCGACCTGGGAAGTGCGAGCTGAGGACCGGTAACAGGGACGCGCTTGTCCGGCTCCGGCTTAAGGGACGTCACCCTAGACGGCTGGGGCGCTAGATAGATCCGGTAGTGCTTGATCCGTAAGGGGAACAGGGTCGGAGCCGGCCACAGGGTCGACGCATCACAGATGCGTCGCTCCCCTGTCCGACCCCAATGCGGGTGATCCGCATTACGGGGCATGGAAGCCCTAGAACGGTACCGGAAGTGCCATCCCGAGTGAGGCGAAGTGGAAGATGGGGCAGGGGCACTCCATACAGGCACTCCAACCTTAGGAATACATTCGCTTTGCCGTCGCAACCGCGGTCACCAACAATGTAGCTGATGCTCCATAGATGACTATGAGCGCTACAAGCAACTCGATGAACGTCACCGGCTTATGCTTGGCAATGAGCGTCATAAGGCGCAAGATTCTATGTATAAGCCCCTCCTCCGCGAGTTCGTCTCGTTGTTGGGCAACCCAGTCTGATTGGCTAAATGAGCTGCTAAGGAAGGAGTCCATATTCGCGAACGCGGCCATGATGGCCAATCCGGTCAAGCCAAGAAAGAGGGCGAATGACCAGTAGCCGTGTTTTGCCGACCACTGCACATAGAAGTACAGGGCGCACGAAAGCAGGAGGACTTGCGGGGTCAGATTGCGAAGGAATTCGAGAAGAGCCTTCCTTCCGTTATTCGTAAGTAGATGCATTGCATCCTCTGTAAGGCACAATAGTTCGGTCAACGGCTCGCGCTTTGGCCAATGGCTCCGCTAACATGGATGATCGAAATTGCGCTGCCATTTATCATTCCATTGATCTCATTGAGGTTGGCGATTGCCGCCTTTGTGTAGCCAACATCTATAACAAGATAGATCGCTCTTTTCGATCTTTCGGCTCGCATGTAAGTTGGTAGCTGGGACTCGATACCCTTTTTTAGTCCGGATGTGTTGGTTGACTTCTTAACTTCAACGAGCACGCTATTCTGCATGTTGGTTCCGAACTTGAAGTCCACTGGGCCGCGACCTCCGTCGGATTCTCGCGCAATCATGATCCCGTTTGCATGGCAGTATGACTCGGCGATTCCAAAGAAAAGGAGCTGAGATGCAGTCTCGTGTTTCGGCCTTCCGTTAGAGTCATAGAGAAGGCGTGCAAGACCATTGTCCTCAATTAAGGTTTTGAACTGGGCGCAGATCGCGCTAGCAAGGTTGAAAACGTCGTCTACAGTCGGGGATGAAGGCAAATCGAGTGTTATGGGATTTTGCGACGCAGCCGCATACGCCTCTGGTAGCCAGGATGCTTCCCCGGACCTATCTTCATTGAAGTTGTACCGTTTCGCCTCTTTGTCTCTATAGACATTGACCGCGTCTCTGATCAAGTCAGGATTCTCGAGCGCAAAATCTCTTAGCTGTTCTTTTGAGAAGGCAGCGACAACCTGCTTCCAAGACTCACCTGCAATGCTATTTACGCGTGCTCGTAGCTCCTCATTGTGTTCAGCGACAAAGTCGCGATCGGACCAATCAAGTGCGACAGGAATGTCTCTTAGGAGGTCTCTTGGTATCAGGAGGAGGGGTGTACCGCTGGCAGGGTTCAAAGGAACGCCGTCGCCATCTATGGGTAGAAGTTGGGTGCAGTGCGGGGCCACTTCTTCAAGAACTCTGCCTGTATACGCGGAAATCTCCGATCTAATGACGTTTGCGCACATATCGCTAATTCGGTCTGGTCCGAATCGTTCTTGGAACATTCCCACAAGTTCAAATATTTCTGGGTCAGCGATTCCCTTTAGCAGAATTTGCTTTGCTGTTCTAAGCAGGCTGCGCCTGAGCTCTCGGCCGATTCCACTGCCATCGGTGCTTTCGCTGGCGTAACCGATGCACAAGCCTTTGACTTCTGGCCACTTCATCAGCCTGTCTGCCGCTCTCCAGAACTGGTCTCCCTCGGCATCGCTCGCGAGAAGAAGTCGACCTATGTTGGCGAAGTGCGTTCGAAGCTTTTCATACGCGCCACTGAACTCGGGTGTCTGCGTGTGCTTCAGAAGATGTGGGTCGAGAAACAGTCTTGTGTCAATGTCTAGAACAGGATCGAACACTCCCCTTGACTCGAGTTCGCGTGGATTCAATCCGCAGTAAATCGAGAGTGAAATTGCCATACAGGTCCCTTAGAAGAACAATATCGCTCCTATGCGCCACTCACTTTTCGAACTCTTTGCCATCCGTAGACCGAAGATATGCCCACCTTTGATACGGTAGTCGTAGGAGGATGCGTTCCTTGGGCGCGGCACCCATTGCCATCATTCTGCACATCAAGGAAACGCTTCCGGTCCGTCGTAGGCACATTCCGTCTGCTGAGTTGAAGAACGGCTCGCCCGATTCGCGCCATACGATCGCAGTAGCACCCTCAGGAATAGCCCCGATTGGCTGGATGGAGTAGAAGCCAAGCTTGGCATATACGAATGCTGCGGCCGCCATGACGACAATGCCGGACATCAGCTTCCAAGACGAGCTTCGATGCTTGGCACTACTCGCTTCGGATGTCGTCATTTGAAGTTCTCCGGCTTGAAGCCAGAAACGTCGAACTCGAATACCTGATTGCCTGCCTGATAGAGCGACACCTCGATCTTGACGCGCTTGGCGTTGGGTAGCTGCTTCGTGAATGTCGAGAATCCAGGGATGAATACGACTTCACTGCTGTTGTCTTCAGGGGGATTTCCATTGAGTCTGATCACTTTTCCGTCGTCGAACTTCACGTTGATCTTACAATCACCGTACGAGTGACAAAGAATCTGACCGCGTTCGATCCGGAGGATGACATCGTTTCCCCACCGAGGGTGACGTCGCAATGTCAGAGTTCCGTGCTGCGCACCTGAGTAGGGGAAGTCGAGATGGATGGTATTGGTGCTTTTTACCTCTGCGGATATCACTGCCTTCCCACTCATACCTTCATCAGACCTGTCGTATCGCCATTGCTGACCCATTGCCTCATATGCGGCAGCCTTCTCAAGTTCGGGCAATAGCTCCTTCGCTTGCTTGCCTTCAGTGGTATCCGGAAAATTAGCGATCAGACTATTCGCGGATGACAGGCGAACACTAGCTACCTGGTCCCGGTCCTGAGAAAGCTCCCACCAGCGAAGCTTTTCCTGTTCCGTTGGTGCGAATCTGGAAGGGGAAGGCTTCGCCGCTTCTGTGGTTGGAGCAGTTGCATTGCTTTGTTTGTTTGGCAGCGAGGAACCTAGGCATGCCCTCAGCATCGAGAAAAGAACGAAGCCCGCCAGCAGTAGCCCCAAGACTTTGAGGACAGTCAAAGAACGCTTGGGGTGAGAAGTCGTCGAAATCTCGGGAGGCGGTGTGGGCGCCACCTGCGGTGCCGTCCAAGCTGCAGGCAGCGAGGGAGGAGATGATGATGGGACCGCAGGGGGCTTATCAGTTGCCCCTACTTTTGGTACGGGACAACCGCAATGCGGGCATGCGTCTGCACGGCTGCTTACGTCATGTCCGCAATCTTCGCACTTCAAAAGAGCCATCTTCCCCCTCCCTTAAATGCCATTGCTCCCCAGCAATGGGCGCTTCAAGCGCCCAGGCGGATACTCCGCCCGAACGTGACGGGCGTCAAGTGCGTCTTAAGCAATCATCAATGACATGACGTGGTGGTTGTATTCCCGTACCCCACCGTCCGACAGGTCACAGTCTTTAGATTGTTCAAAAAGCTTTGGAAGTTTGCCAGATGCTGGGCCTGCGCTTGCGATTGCATTGCTGCGGCCTGATTCTGCATTGCGTTAGCTTTTTCTCGCTCAGCAGAAACCAGACCTCTTTCAAACATTTCTTTCTGCCTCATGGCGTCTTGCTGATCAGTCAGCTCGGCTTCCTTTTCGATGGCGAGGTAGTCGAACTCTTCCACCGAAATTTCCTTCTTAGTTAGCCGTGAGGCCAACAGACGGTAGTAGCTGATCAGCTGCTTCTGGCGATGCGCTTCCAATGACTGGGAGAAGTCGAGTTCGGCTTCCTTGTACTCGACCGCAGCTTGGCCGTAGGAAATCTGCCCGGACGCATGCCTTTGGCTGATTAGCTCGCCTTGTATGTTCAATTTTGCAAGTGCGGCTGTTCCACCATACGCGTCGGTCAGCCTGTCGTCGCGAAAGACCGCAACCACCGGTCCGCAGTTGTAGGGAACCCCATTAGCCACGAATCCAGTGTACTCGCGGATAATGTAGCCCGTGCCGGGAATCTGCTCCGTCGTTCGCAGCATGCGTCCAAGCGGCTGGCTCGCCGAAATCTCAGCGTAGGGCACATCCTTGGAATTCTGCAGGAAGCTGAAATCGCTGCACATGGTTGAAAGCGAAGCGGCTATCTCGTTGGTCAGCTGCTTGGTGAAGTCGTTGTAAGACCCATGAATCTTGCGCTCGCCGTTCTGACCCTGTTTGAAGTCTAGTTCCCGACTATCGGCATAAGTAATCGACACGGACTGGGGTGTGGTCGTCAGGTAGGCATAGATCACATGCCTGTCGTTCCATTCCTTAGTGAGCCGCATCCGATAGCCGCCCGGGACCTCAGTCATTGCGTAAGAGCCATCAACCTTCCAGTGGTCCTTGGATGATTTGACGGTTTCAAGCGCAACGCCCAGCAACTGCAATGGGTGCCGTTGCGGGTTTATGGATATTGGGGTCGGTTCCTTCAGGGTCGCCGCGATGGAGGGCATCGAGCCCAGTGCAACCGTGAGCCCCACGACAAAGGCAGTGAATCTGGCGCGCATCCTTGTTGTCCCCTTGGCAATCATTACTGTGACGCTGTCTTTCCGGCTTACCTGAGGCTTACCCCAGCCCCCGAAGCCTCGTGGCGCGACCCGTCACGTCCTTGGCCAATGATGCCCCGACAACGCCCGGGCGGCCATATCCAACACTTCGATCCTGATCTCCCAACGCCCCCACATTGACCCACCCCAGCCCCTGGCCCTAAAATCGCCGGCTCAGCCGGAATAGCTCAGTTGGTAGAGCGGCGCATTCGTAATGCGTAGGTCGTAGGTTCGATTCCTATTTCCGGCACCAGAAAGAACAAAGGCCCCGCTTCGGCGGGGCCTTTGTTTTTGCGCGCATCCGGCTGAGGTGGGGCCGAAGGGGGCCAGGGATACCATCCAGGCCATTGCGCTGTGCCCGCTGCCCACTGCCTCAGGCGGCGCGGACTCTTTGCGCCATCGCCAGCGCCACCGCGTCGGCCCCCGCAGGGAAATGCAGCTGGCCGCTCGCATCATGGGCCGCACGCCAGACGGCCTCGGCCACGTCGCTTTCGCGCGTGTAGGCCACTGCATCCGCAAAGGAGGCGAATACCTGCTGCGCATAGGCCTGGTAGGGCTCCGGCAGTAGCCCCTGCATCCGTTGCTGGCCATTGGCGGTGAAGGCGGTGGTGGG
>Ga0160448_100071_pt1 | contig 63703 bp, 60 predicted proteins | sample HID1973M_E1MG_FD_108269 | JGI IMG/M metagenome (GOLD analysis project Ga0160448, IMG submission 108269) | Enriched mosquito-associated microbial communities from UW Madison campus, WI, USA - HID1973M_E1 MG | ecosystem: Host-associated > Arthropoda: Insects > Digestive system > Unclassified ...
TCGCACGAGTTCAACCACTCCTGGAACGGCAAGTACCGCCGTGGCGCCGACCTGGCCACGCCGAACTTCAACGTGCCGATGGGCGACAGCCTGCTGTGGCTGTACGAAGGCCAGACCCAGTTCTTCGGCCAGGTGATCGCCGGCCGTTCCGGCCTGTGGACCCAGGACCAGGCGCGCGACATGCTCGCCAACGTCGCGGCCACCTACGACCGCGGTCGCCCGGGCCTGGCCTGGCGCAACATCCAGGACACCACCAACGACCCGACCATCGCCGAGCGCCGCGCGCTGGCGTTCCGCAACTACCAGATGAGCGAGGACTACTACTCCGGCGCCCAGATGGTGTGGCTGGAAGTGGACGGCAAGCTGCGCGAGCTGACCGGCAACAAACGCTCGATCGACGACTTCGCCCACGCCTTCTTCGGCATGGACAACGGTGCCTGGAAGGTCAATCCCTATACCTTCGAGGACATCGCCGCCACCCTCAATGGCATTGCGCCGTATGACTGGTCGAGCTTCCTGAAGACCCGCATCGAGGGCCATGGCCCGCTGGTCGGCGGCATCGAGGCGGCCGGCTGGAAGCTGGTCTACAACGACAAGCCGAACGAGGCCTTCAAGGCGCTGGAAGCGCGTGGCAAGGGCGCCAACCTGACCTATTCGCTGGGCCTGGCCACCAATGGCCAGGGCCTGCTGACCGACGTGCTGTGGGACGGCCCGGCGTTCAAGGCCGGCCTGGCTCCGGGCATGACGATCGTGGCGGTGAACGGCCGCGAATACGGCAATGACGCGCTCAAGGACGCGGTGACCGCGGCCAAGGGCACGCAGGCGCCGATCGAGCTGCTGGTCAAGCAGTTCGACCGCTACCAGACCGTGCGCATCGACTACCACGATGGCCTGCTATATCCGAACCTGGAGCGCATCGCTGGCAAGCCGGACCGCCTGGCCGAGCTGTACAAGGCGCGCTGATGGCGACGCGGGCCGGCCATCGCCTCGACGCCTGGCTGGCCCTGCTGCTGGTCCTGCTGGCGGCTGGCGCGATCGCCGGCGCCAGCGTCGAGGGGCTGCGCTGGCTGCACTACCTGTGCAAGCCGGCGGCGATGCTGGCGATCATCGCCAGCGCCGCGCGCGGCCGGCACGGCCCCTATCGATCCTGGATCCTCGCCGGACTGCTGTTGTCGCTGCTCGGCGACATCTTCCTGATGCTGCCGGTCGATGCCTTCGTGCCCGGCCTGGCGGCTTTCCTGCTCGCCCACCTGGCCTACATCGTCGCGCTGCGCCGCGACCTGGGTGCGGCACAGCTGTGGTGGTCCGCACCGCTGCTGGCGGTCTATGCCGCGGCCAACCTGGCCGGGCTCTGGCCGCACCTGCCGGCACCGCTGCGCGTGCCGGTCATCGCCTATACGGTCGTGCTCGCGAGCATGGCGGCGATCGCGCTGGCCCGCGCCGGCCACGCGCCGCGTGGGGCCGGGCGGGGGCCCCGCATGGCCGCGCTGGGCGCACTGCTGTTCGTCGCCAGCGACTCGCTGCTGGCCTGGGATCGCTTCGCTGGCCCGCTGCCGTACGCCATCGCCGGCGTGCTGGCGAGCTATTACGCCGCGCAGTGGTGCATCGCATCTTCGATCCCGCGCGCGCGGGACTGATCGCAGCCGCGGCGGTTGCCGGCAGTCGCGGCGGCTGAGACCGGGCGCCGGTATCCTGTTTGCCTACCAACGGGATGCGAACGATGGCCAAGGCGAAGATCGCCTACGTCTGCAACGAGTGCGGCGCCGAGTACAACAAATGGCAGGGGCAGTGCAGCGAATGCAATGCCTGGAACTCGATCAGCGAGATCGTGCTGGAGAGCGCGGCCGCCGCCAGGGCGCCTTCCATCGCCCGCCGCAGCGGCTGGGCCGGCGCGGTCGAGGCGCCCAAGATCACCGCGCTCAAGGATGTCCGGCACAGTGAGCACGCGCGCGTGTCCACCGGCATCGGCGAGTTCGACCGGGTGCTTGGCGGTGGCCTGGTCGAGGGTGCGGTGGTGCTGGTCGGTGGCGATCCGGGCATCGGCAAGTCGACCCTGCTGCTGCAGGCGCTGGCGAAGATGGCCGGCCACGTGCCGGTGCTGTATGTCACCGGTGAGGAGTCGCTGGCCCAAGTGGCCGGGCGCGCGGTGCGCCTGGACCTGCCACTGGAGGGCCTGAATGCCCTGGCCGAGACCGGCATCGAGCAGATCCTGCAGCACGCCAGCGTGGCGCGGCCGCGCCTGATCGTGGCCGATTCGGTGCAGACCCTGTGGAGCGAATCGCTGACCGCCGCGCCGGGCTCGGTCAGCCAGGTACGCGAGAGTGCCGCGCGGCTGGTGCGCTATGCCAAGGAAACCGGCACCGCGGTGTTCCTGGTCGGCCACGTCACCAAGGAGGGCGGCATCGCCGGTCCGCGTGTGCTCGAGCACATGGTCGATGCGGTGCTGTATTTCGAAGGCGACAGCGGTAGTCGATTCCGCGTGCTGCGCGCTTTCAAGAACCGCTTTGGCGCGGTCAACGAGCTGGGCGTGTTCGCGATGGGCGAAAAGGGCCTGAAGGAGGTCGCCAACCCTTCGGCGATCTTCCTTTCCGGCGGCAGTACGCACCAGCCCGGCAGCTGCGTGATGGTCACCCGCGAAGGCACCCGCCCGCTGCTGGTGGAAGTGCAGGCGCTGGTCGATTCCTCGCCGCTGTCCAATCCGCGCCGCGTCGCCGTCGGCCTGGAGCAGAACCGCCTGGCGATGCTGCTGGCGGTGCTGCATCGCCATGGCGGCGTGCTGGTCGGCGACCAGGACGTGTTCGTCAATGTCGTCGGTGGCATCCGCGTGCAGGAAACCGCCGCCGACCTGCCGGTGCTGCTGGCGGTGCTGTCCTCGCTGCGCGACCAGCCGTTGCCCGAGAAGACAATCGCCTTCGGTGAAGTCGGGTTGTCCGGCGAGATCCGCCCGGTGCCCAACGGCGAGGACCGCCTGCGCGAAGCCGCCACGCATGGTTTCAGGCGCGCCATCGTGCCGCGTGCGAACGCGCCCAAGACCGGCTCGGTCAAGGGGATGGAAGTCATCGCGGTGGAGCGCCTGTCCGAAGCGATCGACGCGGCCTGAGCGGCGTGGCCAGGCTGGGCAGCCGTGCAGGCTTGTGACACCATGCGCGCGGCGCGGCGCATGAGGCGCCGCGTGGCCTTGGAACGAACCTGCAAGGAAAGGGGGAAACATGGAGTGGATGCTGTTGCCGATCAAGCGTTACGCCGATTTTTCGGGTCGCTCGCGGCGCAAGGAGTACTGGATGTTCGTGCTGATGCAGGTGCTGCTGAGCATCGCCATCGGCGTACTGGCGGGCGTTGGCGCCGCGGTCGGGGCGAGCGAAGACGGCCCGGGGGTCGGCTTCTGGCTGGCCATCGTGCTGGCGGTGCTGGTCGGCCTGGCGCTGCTGGTGCCTTCGATCGCGGTGCAGGTGCGTCGCTTCCACGACCAGGGCCGTTCGGGCTGGTTCTGGCTGCTCAACCTGGTTCCCTACGTGGGCGGTCTGGTGGTGCTGGTCTTCATGTGCCTGGAAGGCGAGCAGGGCGACAACGCCTACGGCGCGGATCCGAAGCAGGCGAGCTGATCGACGCCTGTCCGGCATGAAAAGGGCGGCCACGGGCCGCCCTTTTCGTTCCACGTCCGCGCCTCAGGGATTGGGCGGACGATACTGACGCAGCTGCGTGGTCGCGGTACCGACTTCGCGCACGGCTGCCTTGAGCTGGTCCTCGCTCAGCCCCAGCTCGCGTGCCCACCAACGCAGTTCCCACTCCTCGTTGATGTCCACGTTGGCCATGTCGCTGGGCCGGCGTTCGGGATCGTGCGCGCCCATGGTCATGCAGCGGCGGGGGCAAGCAGGCCGAGCGCGGCGGCATCGAGCGCATTGGCGGCCTCGCGGCAGCGGCCCTGCATCTGGTGCGCGCGTTCGTCGATCAGGCGATGTTCGCTCGCCGGCGCGCTGGCATAGAGACCGGCCACGTGGAAGCCGAGGATCTCCTCGGCGCGCTCGCCCTGGTCGCTGATCAGGTGCGGCACCAGGCGTTCGATGCGTGCCAGCTCCTGCTGGATTTGGTACGGGTTTTTCATGGAGGCTCCGGTCGGTCAGGGGGACGCGCCGAGCCGGGTCCAGCAATCGGCGGCGAGGCGTTCGAGGTCGGGCTGGGTGCCCGGCGGCAGGAAATGGGTCTGCAGGCGATCGCGGAACATGTCCATGCGCTGCTGCTGGCTGGAGCGCGGCGCCTGCAGGTAGATGTCGCAGGCCAGCTTCACCACCGGAGAGAGGACGCTGAACTTGCCGACGCCGAGGCGTTCGTGTGCATGGCGCGCCTGCCAGTGCGCGATCTCGGCCTGGACGTCGATGACGGAAGGATCCCTGTTCATTCGATTCGTTCGCGGTCTGCTGCGGAAACCACAGCCTAGCGACGAGGATGTCAACGCATGATCAGGGAAGGGGCTTTGAAAGGCGGAAATCGCCTCGATCCGCGTCAAGGCATGGCGACGATGCTGAACTGCTCATGCACGCGTCGCGCAGGTTCTGCGATGCAGTTAGCGCTTGTCTGCATTCATGCGCCACCGCGAGGCGGGCATGGGGGCATGGCTTGCATGACGGTGTAAACGCTGGGCTATGATCTGGCCATGCCACTGCGTCAGTTCGTCCAGGTGATCGGCTTCCAGGTGCCCGTCGGGCCCGCGTTCGAGCGCGAGGCGTTGATCGTGATGCTCGATCGCCTGCCCGGAGACGAGTGGCGCGCGGTGTTCCAGTTGTGCGTGGAAGAACTGCCGCCCGAACTGCTGCGCGCGCCGCCGCGGATCGCCGGTACCGAGCTGCACGTGTCGCTGGCGCGGGCGCCGCGACGCAGCCTGACCGCGGACATCCGTGCCTTCGTCGACCGGGTCAACCGCATGACCTTCCTGCGCGAAGGCGGCACGGTACGCCCCGGCGCACCGGGCTGAGGCCGGCGCTCAGCCGGGGCGGAAGCCGAGGATCAGCTCGAGCACGAACTTGCTGCCGAAGAACGCCAGCAGCAGCAGTGCCATGGCGGTCAACGTCCAGTGCACGGCCTTGCCGCCGCGCCAGCCATAGCGCCAGCGGCCAACCAGCAGCGCGCCGAAGACCAGCCATGACAGTACGCTCAGCACGGTCTTGTGCAGCAGCTTCTGGGCCAGGAAATCCTCGACGAAGAGCAGCCCGGTCAGCAGGGTCAGGCTGAGCAGGACGAAGCCGACCGTGATCGTGCGGAACAGCAGCGTTTCCAGTTCTGTCAGTGGCGGCAGGGCGCGCAGCCAACGGTGGAAGTCACGTCGGCGCAGCGCCCGCTCCTGCAGCCACAGCATGATCGCCAGCAGCGCGGCGATGGCCAGGGTGGCGTAGGCGAGCAGGGCCAGCCAGGCATGCACCTCCAGCCGCCAGCCCAGCGCCGGGCTCGGCTCATGGCCGTGCACGTGGTAGCCGAACAGCAGCAGGGCGGCGAGCGGGTAGACCACCACGCCCAGCGTCGCCATGCGGCTGTTGCCGCCGAACAGCGTGGTCAGCGCGGCCATGCCCAGCCCGACCAGCGACAGGGCGGCGAAGAAATGCAGGTCCGGGCCGCCGGCGGTGTGCAGGGCCACCAGCAGGTGGTAACCGCCGTGCAGCGCGACGGCCGCGCCTGCGGGCGCCAGCCAGCCGCGCGACAAGGCCTGGCCGTCCCGGGCGACATGGCCGACCAGCAGGGCGGACGCGACAAGGTAGAGGGCGACGGCGATGAGAACGGTTGTCGTCATCACGGCAGTTTCGCATACCGCAGGCCCGCGCCGCAGCGGCACGGGGCCCTGGCGCAGCCCTCCCGGGGCGGGCGGGAGCTCCGGCTATAATCGGCGTTCCCGTTATCCCTGGCACAGCGCGCATGTTCGAGTCCCTTACCCAACGTCTTTCCGGCACGATCGAGCGCCTGCGTGGCCGTGGCCGCCTGACCGAGGAGAACATCCGCGAGGCCACCCGCGAGGTCCGCATCGCCCTGCTGGAAGCCGACGTGGCGCTGCCGGTGGTGCAGGCCCTGGTCGAGCGGATCAAGGTGCGTGCGGTCGGCCAGGAAGTCCTGAAGTCGCTGACCCCCGGCCAGGCGCTGATCAAGGTCGTGCGCGACGAGCTGACCGCGGTCATGGGCGCGGCCGCCGCCGACCTCAACCTCAACGTGCCGGCGCCGGCGGTGATCCTGATGGCCGGCCTGCAGGGCGCCGGCAAGACCACGACGGTCGGCAAGCTCGCCAAGCACCTGAAGGAAAAGCGCAAGAAGAAGGTGATGGTGGTCAGCGCCGACGTCTACCGTCCGGCCGCGATCGAGCAGCTCAAGACCCTGGCCGAGCAGGTCGGCGTGCTGTTCTTCCCCTCCAGCGCCGAGCAGAAGCCCGAGGCCATCGTCCGTGCGGCGATCGACGATGCACGCAAGTCCTTCGTCGACGTGCTGCTGGTCGATACCGCCGGTCGCCTGGCGATCGACGAAGCAATGATGGCCGAGATCAAGGCGCTGCATGCGGCGGTCAATCCGGCCGAGACCCTGTTCGTGGTCGACAGCATGACCGGCCAGGACGCGGCCAACACCGCCAAGGCCTTCGGCGAGGCGCTGCCGCTGACCGGCGTGGTGCTGACCAAGACCGACGGCGACGCCCGTGGTGGCGCGGCGCTGAGCGTGCGCTACATCACCGGCAAGCCGATCAAGTTCGTCGGTACCGGCGAGAAGGTCGATGGCCTGGACGTGTTCCACCCGGATCGCGTGGCCAGCCGCATCCTCGACATGGGCGACGTGCTGTCGCTGGTCGAGCAGGTGCAGCAGACGGTCGACCAGGAGAAGGCGGCCAAGCTCGCCGCCAAGGTCGCCAAGGGCAAGAAGTTCGACCTCAACGACATGAAGGAACAGCTCGAGCAGATGCAGAACATGGGCGGCATCGGCGGGCTGATGGACAAGCTGCCCGGCCTGGGCCAGATCCCCGAGCACCTCAAGCAGCAGGTCAGCCAGGGCAAGGAAGTGCCGCGGATGATCGCCATCATCAACTCGATGACCAAGAAGGAGCGCCGCAACCCGGCGCTGCTCAACGGCTCGCGCCGCGCGCGCATCGCCCGCGGTTCCGGGCTGACCCCGGCCGACGTCAACAAGCTGATGAAGCAGTACCAGCAGATGGAAAAGATGATGGGCAAGCTGGCCGGCGGCGGCATGAAGGGCCTGATGCGCAACATGAAGGGCATGATGGGCGCGATGGGCGGTCGCGGCGGGCTGCCGTTCCGCTGATGGCCACGCCGCGCCAGCGCGCCGAGGCGTTCGCCCGCCGGTTCGGGTTGTCCGCGCCGGTGTTGCTGGCGCCGATGGCCGGCGCCTGCCCGGTGCCACTGTCGGCAGCGCTGGCCAATGCCGGCAGCATGGGCGCGATGGGCGCGGTGCTGTCGCAGCCGGAAGACATCGGCGACTGGATGGCGCGGTTCGGCGCGCTGAGCGACGGTCCGGCGCAGGTCAACCTGTGGGTTCCCGATCCGCCTCCGGCGCGCGATCGCGACGCCGAGGCGCGTACCCGCGCCTTCCTGGCCGAGTGGGGCCCGCCGGTGCCCGAATCGGCAGCCGAGGCGGCCCCGGCGCCCTTCGATGCCCAGTTCGAGGCGCTGCTGGCGGCGCGGCCGGCGGTGGCGTCCACGATCATGGGGGTGTTGGCGCCTGACGAAGTGCAGCGCCTGAAGGCAGCCGGGATCGCCTGGTTCGCCTGCGCCACCACGCTTGACGAGGCCCGCCAGGCCCAGGCCGCGGGCGCCGATGCGGTGGTCGCGCAGGGATTCGAGGCCGGCGGTCATCGTGGTGCGTTCGACCCGGAAGCGGCCGAGCGGCGCCTGGTCGGCCTGTTCTCGCTGCTGCCGCGCCTGGCCGACCACCTGGAGATTCCGGTCATCGCCGCCGGTGGCATCGCCGACGGGCGGGGCATCGCCGCCGCGCTGCTGCTGGGTGCGAGCGCGGTGCAGATCGGCACCGGCTTCCTGCGCTGCCCGGAAGCCGCGCTGGCTCCGGCCTGGGCCAGTGCACTGGCGGCGGCCGAACCCGAAGACACCTGGCCGACCCGCGCGTTCAGCGGACGACTGGGGCGTGGCCTGGCCACGGCCTATGTACGCGCGGCCGCCGCCGCCGGGGCGCCGTCACCGCGGCCGTATCCGGTCCAGCGCGGGCTGACCGCGCCGATGCGCGCGGCCGCCAGTGGCGACGATCGGCTGGACGCGATGCAGGCCTGGGCAGGGCAGTCGGCCTGGATGGCCCCCGCGCGTCCGGCGGCCGAGCTGCTGGAGGCCTGGTGGACGCAGGCCCAGGCCCTGCTGCCATGAGCCTGCTGTTCTGCAACGGCGAGCCGGTGGCCGGGTCGGTACTGGCCGCGCCGGCGCTGGTCAACTACGGCCATTTCACCTCGTTGCGCTGTGTCGAGGGTGGCGTGCGCGGGCTGGACCTGCACCTGGCGCGGCTGGAAGCGGGGACCCGGGCGCTGTTCGGCACTGGACTGGACCCGGCCCGGGTCCGCGACGGCCTGCGCCAGGCTTACGCGGCCGCCGGGCACGGCGATGCCTGGCTGCGGGTGAGCGTGTTTGCCCGCGATTTCGATTTTTCCGCGCCGCTGCGGCCGGTGGCGCCCGACCTGCTGGTCTCGGCCGCACGGGCCACGGACTGGGCCGGCGCGCCGCTGCGGCTGCAGCCGGTGCGCTACCTGCGGCACCGGCCTGAACTCAAGCATGCCGGCACCTTCGCCCTGTTCGACCTGCGCCGCCAGGCGATGGCCGCCGGCTGGGACGACGCGCTGTTCATCGGCGAGGCCGACCAGCTGGTCGAGGGCACGACCTGGAACCTCGGGCTGTGGAACGACGAGGGCGTGACCTGGCCGGCCGGGCCGGCCCTGCGGGGCACCCAGGAACGACTGCTGCAACAAGGTCTGGCGAAGCTCGGTGCGCGCCAGCAGGTGCGGCCAGTGGGACAGGCTGAATTGGCCGGGTTCACGGGTGCGTTCGCCTGCAACGCCCGGGGCATCCGGGCGGTCGGGGCGATCGGCGGGCATGGGTTCGCGGCCGGGGAGCCCTGGCGGGCGGTACTTACGCAGGCGCTGGAAAGTCAGTCCTGGCAGCCGCTGTAGGGGCAGGGCGGCGGCGGGTTGGCTTCACCGCGCCGGGCCGCTATAATCGTCGGCTTACCTCGCCATCCTGGCGACTGGGCAACACAGGAAACTACTCAAATGGTCAAGATTCGCCTGACCCGTGGCGGCGCCAAGAAGCGTCCGTTCTACCACATCATCGTTTCGGACGTCCGCGCCGCGCGCGATGGCCGCAACATCGAGCGCGTGGGTTACTACAACCCGGTCGCCCAGGGCGCCGAGCAGCGCGTCGTGCTGGACCTGCCGCGCATCGAGCATTGGGTCAAGAACGGCGCCCAGCTGACCGACAAGGTCCGCAACCTGGTCAAGGAAGCGACCAAGGCCCAGGCCGTCGCGGCCTGATCCTGGAGGGCCGCGTCCGCGCGGCCCGCTCCAACGCATGATGAAAGATTCCGGGCGCCGCATCCTGCTGGGCAGGATTGTCGGCGCTTTTGGCATTCGTGGCGAGGCCAAGCTCGAGTCCTGGACCGAGCCGCGACTGTCCATCTTCCGCTACCAGCCGTGGATCCTGCGTTCTCCCGACGGGGAAGAGCGGGAGCTTTCCGGTGCGCGTGGCCGCGAGTCGGGCAAGCACCTGACCGCCAACCTGCCGGGCGTGACCGACCGTGACGTGGTCGAGGCCATGCGCGGTACCGAGATCTTCGTTCCGCGCAGCGCCCTGCCGCCGCCGAGCGCCGATGAGTATTACTGGGTCGACCTGGAGGGCCTGGCGGTGTCCACCGTCGAGGGCGTCGAGCTCGGCACGGTGTCGCACCTGTTCTCGACCGGCGCCAACGACGTGCTGGTCGTGCGCGGCGACCGCGAGCGGCTGGTGCCGTTCGTGCAGCCGGATTTCATCCGGTCGGTGGACTTCGAGGCCAACCGCATCGTGGTCGACTGGGATCCGGATTTCTGAGCCCCGCCGGCGTCCCCCGGCCACCTAGCGGATCGACACCCTGCCATGCGCATCGACGTCATCAGCCTGTTCCCCGAATTCATCGACCAGTGCGCGGGTTTCGGTGTGGTCGGGCGCGCGCGCGAGCGCGGCCTGCTCGAACTGCAGGGTTGGAATCCGCGTGATTTCGCCACCGGCAACTACCGTCGCGTCGACGACCGCCCGTTTGGCGGCGGTCCGGGCATGGTCATGCTGATCGAGCCGCTGCGCGACTGCCTGGCGGCGGCGCGCCTGGCCGATCCGCAACCGGCGCCGGTGATCTACCTGAGCCCGCAGGGCAAGCCGCTGACCCAGGCCCGCGCCCGCGAGCTGGCGGCATTGCCGCGGATGATCCTGCTGTGTGGTCGCTACGAAGGCGTGGACGAGCGTTTCCTGGCCCATGAGGTGGACGAGGAGATCTCGATCGGCGACTACGTGCTGTCGGGTGGCGAGCTGGGCGCGGCGGTGCTGGTCGATGTGGTCACCCGTTTGCAGGACGGCGCGCTGAACGACGCCGAGTCCGCGGCCCAGGACAGCTTCGAGGGCCCACAAGGGCTGCTGGATTGCCCGCATTACACCCATCCTTCCTCGCATGAATGGGGCGATGTGCCCGACATCCTGCGCTCGGGCAACCATGCGGCCATCGCCCGCTGGCGGCGCCAGCAGTCGCTGGGCCGCACCTGGCTGCGCCGCCCGGACCTGCTGGACGAGGCCGGCCTGGACAAGAAGGATCGCGCCCTGCTGGAAGACTTCCGCCGCCAGTGGCAGGAAGCCGGCGGAAGCGGGCAGGCCCCCTAGCGCAGGTGGGCCGGCTCGGCTATCATGTCGCGTTCCCACAGGTCCGATCCGGCCCTGGCGGCGAAACCATAATCAGAAACGTGCAGCGCAAACCGGCGACTGCATGAGCCCAAGCTGTCGAATCCGACACGCCCACCCCGAAAAGAATCGGTGCAACCCATGAGCAAGCTGAACAAATCCATCGTCGCGGAATTCGAAGCCGCCCAGATCACCCGCGAACTGCCGAAGTTCAGCCAGGGCGACACCATCGTGGTGAACGTGAAGGTCAAGGAAGGCAACCGTGAGCGCGTCCAGGCCTATGAAGGCGTGGTCATCGGCACGAAGAACGCCGGCCTGAACTCCTCGTTCACCGTGCGCAAGATCTCGCACGGCTACGGCGTCGAGCGCGTGTTCCAGACCCACAGCGCCACCATCGACTCGGTCGAAGTGAAGCGCCGCGGCAAGGTTCGCGCCGGCAAGCTGTACTACCTGCGTGGCCTGGAAGGCAAGGCTGCCCGCATCAAGGAAGACCTGGCCGCCGCCGCGCAGGCCAAGGCTGCCCGCCTGGCTGCTGCCAAGGCCGAGTAATACCGGCCGCGGGTTCGCCCACCGTGCCGAAGCAGGAAGCCGCCGAAAGGCGGCTTTTTGTTTTTTCGTTCCTGGCTTTTTATTCCTGCTCGCAGTGGGGTGGGTCCTGCGGGGAGAGGAGGGGTGCGGCCTGCGGCCGCTGGGCTTTGGTTTGTCGCTGGTGTCGGGGTTGGTTGGCCTTCGTTGGCACGGAGTGGGTGGGTTTGTCGCGGGCGTTGCGGCGCGAGGCCTGCTGCCGCCCGCGACCGACTAGTCCCGCGCAGCGCTTCGCGATATCGAGATCGCCAAGCCCGCAGGCCCGAACGGCCGATCTGCCTCGCAGGTCAGCAGGCCAACAGCCCGCGGCCGCCAGGCCGCAACCCACGACCCACAGCCCACCCCTGCATTCCTTACGGCGCGTTGTCAGCCACCGGCGAGGGCGGCTGCGCCGGCACTTCGGCGGGTACGGCGACCTCTTCCGGGTGCGGCTTGGGATGCGCGGCCAGCATGTGCGCCTTGCGCCAGCCGCCCCAGCGGTAATAGGCCACCGACATCAGCATCGCGCAGGTCGCGCTGATCGGGAAACTCCACCACACCGCGTCGGCGCCCCACTGGTCCATCAGCAGCTTGGCGAACGGCACCCGGATGCCCCACAGCGATACGCCCAGGATCACCAGTGGCGGGATCACCGCGCCGGTCGAACGCACCACGCCGGAAATCACGAACGTCACCCCGAACAACAGGAAGGACCAGATCGAGATGTGATTGAGGTGGCGGGCGATGTCCAGCGCCACGCCGTGACCGGGCAGGAACAGCGACAACGACCAGCGATCGAGCAGGATCAGCGGCACGATCAGCAGGCCGGTCATCAGGAAGTTGATCAGCACTCCATTGCGTGCCGTCGCATCGACCCGGTCCCAGCGACGCGCGCCGACGTTCTGCGCGGCCATCGACGAACAGGCCGCGCCGATCGCCATCGCCGGCATCTGCACGTAGGTCCACAGCTGCATCGCCGCGCCGTAGGCGGCGGCGGTATCGGTGCCGTAGCTGTTGACCATGGTCATCATCGCGATCATCGCCAGCGAGATCAGCACCATCTGCAGGCCCATCGGCACGCCCTTGACGATCAGCGCACGCAGGATGTCGCGGTCGATGCGGAACATCGCCATGTCATGCCGACCCAGCCACAGCACGTGGCGCTTGTGGCGCATGTACAGCAGCAGGCCGGACAGGGCCATCGCCTGGGCGAAGAAGGTCGCCCACGCCGCGCCGGCGATGCCCAGTTCCGGCATCGGCCCCAGGCCGAAGATCAGCAGCGGGTTGAGCACGATGTCCAGCGCCACCGCCAGCAGCAGGAAGCGGAACGGCGTGCGCGAGTCGCCGGCGCCGCGCAGCGCCGCCGAGAGGAACGCGAACATGTAAAGCAGCGGCATCGCCAGGAAGATCACCCGCAGGTAGGCCTCGGCCAGCGGCAAGGCGTCGGCCGGCGTGCCCATGGCCGCCAGCATGCGCCCGGACAACCACCAGCCGGCCGCGGCGATCAGCACCGACAGCGCGAAGAAGAACGTCGCGCTGGTGCCCATCACCCGCCGGGCCTGGCGCACGTCGCCGGCGCCCATGGCCTGGCCGATCAGGATGGTGGCGGCCATGCCGATGCCGAACACCGAGCCGATCAGGAAGAACATGATGTTGTTGGCGTTGGCCGCGGCGGTCAGCGCCGATTCGCCGAGGAAGCGGCCGATCCACACCGCGTTCACCGAACCATTCAGCGATTGCGCCATGTTGCCGGCCAGGATCGGCAGCGCGAACAGCAGCAGGTTGCGACCGATGGGGCCTTCGGTGAGGTTCGCGGGCTTGGGCATGGGGCGGCGTGCGGGCGGGCGTGCGGAGACCGCGCACACTACCACTGGCCGGCGTCGCCCGGGCAGGTGGCCGACGGCATTTGTGGGCCGGCCGCGACGCGCCTAATATCCCCAAGGTGCCGCCGGTTCGCGGCAACGGGATGCAATGCCATGCGCATGACAGGGATCGGTTGGTTGTCCACCACGCTTCTGCTGCTGGCCGGCTGCGCCAGCGACGATGGCCTGCAGGCCAGTTCGATCGCGAACCAGCGGCCCGAGTGCCTGGTCGGCGGTGATCCGATCACCGCCTCGCGTGACAGCGGCATGTCGGCCCGCGACCGTGACTGCGGGACCGACCGCAGCCTGCGCTGGTCCAGCGATGACAACGGCAATGGCAAGCAACCCATGAAGGTGGAGTTCGGCAAGACGCATGACTGAACAGACGTTGGCGCAGGAACCGGTCAGGCTCGATGTCTGGCTGTGGGCCGCGCGCTTCTACAAGACCCGCAGCCTCGCCCGGCAGGCGGTGGAGACCGGCAAGGTCGAAGTCGATGGGCAGCGGCCCAAGCCCTCGCGCAGCGTGCGCCCCGGGCAGGCGCTGCGGGTGGAGCGCGGCGAGGAAGTGTTCGAGCTGCAGGTGCTTGGCCTGAGCGGGCAGCGCGGGCCGGCGCCGGTGGCGCAGGGGCTGTACCAGGAGAGCGAGGATTCCCGGCAGCGGCGCGCCGACGCGCGTGCCGCGCGGGTCGCCCATCGTGATGGCTACCAGGCGCCGGAGCACCGGCCCGACAAGCGCGCGCGACGACTGATCCGCGCGCTGGGCGACATCGACGCGATGTAGGGCCACCCGGAAAATCGAACGCCCCGGCCAAGCCGGGGCGTTCGCGCATCAGGGCACGTTCGGCGGCTCAGGCCAGGTCGAAGCGGTCCAGGTTCATCACCTTGGTCCAGGCGGCAACGAAGTCACGCACGAACTTCTCCTTGGCGTCGCTGCTGCCGTAGACCTCGGCGATCGCCCGCAGCACCGAGTTGGAGCCGAACACCAGGTCTACCCGGCTGGCGGTCCACTTCAGCTCGCCGCTGGCGCGCTCGCGCCCCTCGAAGCTCTCGCGCGCCGGCGAGGTCGGCTTCCATTCCGTGCCCATGTCGAGCAGGTTGATGAAGAAGTCGTTGCTCAGCGTGCCGGGCTTGTCGGTGAACACGCCATTGCGCGAGCCGTCGGCGTTGGCGCCGAGCACGCGCAGGCCACCGACCAGCACGGTCATCTCCGGCGCGGTCAGGGTGAGCAGCTGCGCGCGATCGATCAGCAGGTGCTCGCCAGGCACCGCGAAGCGGCCCTTGAGGTAGTTGCGGAAGCCGTCGGCCAGCGGCTCCAGCGGCTCGAACGATTCGACGTCGGTCTGCTCCTGCGTGGCATCGACGCGACCCGGCGAGAACGGCACGCTGACGGTGATGCCGGCCTGCCTGGCCGCCTGCTCCACGCCGACATTGCCGGCCAGCACCACCAGGTCGGCCAGCGAGACCTTGCCACCGCCATTGAAGCCGGCGCCGATCGCTTCGAGTTTCTCCAGCACCTTGGCCAGCTCGGCCGGCTGGTTCACCGCCCAGTCCTTCTGCGGTGCCAGGCGCACCCGCGCGCCGTTGGCGCCGCCGCGCTTGTCCGAGCCGCGGAAGGTCGAGGCCGAGGCCCAGGCCGCGGACACCAGCTGCGCGACCGACAGGCCGGCCGCGGCGATCTTCTCCTTCAGCGCGGCCACATCGGCATCGCCGAGCGCCGGGGCACCCGCCTCCGGCAGCGGGTCCTGCCAGATCAGCGCCTCGGCGGGTACTTCCGGGCCGAGATAGCGCGCGCGCGGACCCATGTCGCGATGGGTGAGCTTGAACCAGGCGCGGGCGAACGCATCGGCGAACTCGTCCGGGTTTTCCATGAAGCGGCGCGCGATCTTCTCGTAGGCCGGATCCATGCGCAGCGACAGGTCGGTGGTCAACATCGACGGCGCGATGCGCTTGTCCCTGTCGTGCGCGTGCGGGACGGTGCCCGCGCCCATGCCGCCCTTCGGCGTCCACTGGTGCGCGCCGGCCGGGCTCTTGGTGAGCTCCCACTCGAAGCCGAACAGGTTCCAGAAGAAGTTGTTGCTCCACTTGGTCGGGGTGGAGGTCCAGGTGACCTCCAGGCCGCTGGTGATGGTGTCTCCCCCCTTGCCGCTGCCGAAGCTGTTGCTCCAGCCCAGGCCCATCTCCTCCAGGTCGGCGGCTTCGGGTTCGCGGCCGACGTTGTCTGCCGGGCCGGCGCCGTGGGTCTTGCCGAAGGTATGGCCGCCGGCGATCAGCGCGACGGTCTCCTCGTCGTTCATCGCCATGCGCCCGAACGTGGTGCGGATGTCGTGCGCGGCGGCGATCGGGTCGGGGTTGCCGTCCGGGCCTTCCGGGTTCACGTAGATCAGGCCCATCTGCACAGCGGCCAGCGGGTTTTCCAGGTTGCGGCCGTTGTCGGTGCGGTCATGCTCGTGGCCATGCAGCTCGCCATCGGCGACCAGCTGCGCCTCGTCGTCGCCCGGCTCGCTCTTGGCGTAGCGGATGTCCCCGCCCAGCCAGGTCTTCTCGTTGCCCCAGTACACGTCCTGGTCCGGCTCCCAGGTATCGGGGCGACCGCCGCCGAAACCGAAGGTCTTGAAGCCCATCGATTCCAGCGCGACGTTGCCGGTGAGGATGATCAGGTCGGCCCAGGAAATGCGCTGGCCGTACTTCTGCTTGATCGGCCACAGCAGGCGGCGCGCCTTGTCCAGGCTGACGTTGTCCGGCCAGCTGTTGAGCGGTGCGAAGCGCTGCTGGCCGCGACCACCACCGCCGCGGCCATCGCCGATGCGGTAGGTGCCGGCGCTGTGCCAGGCCATGCGGATGAACAACGGTCCGTAGTGGCCGAAGTCGGCCGGCCACCACGACTGCGAGTCGTTCATCAGCGCCTTGAGATCGTTCTTCAGTGCCTGGTAGTCAAGCTTCTTGAATTCCTCGGCGTAGTCGAAGCCTTCGCCAAGGGGATTGGATTTCTCCGAATGCTGGTTCAACAGGTCGACACGCAGCTGCCGCGGCCACCAATCCTGGTTGGTGGTGCCGCCACCGGCGCTGTGCTTGAAAGGACATTTGGCTTCTACATTCATGGAGTCCACCTTGGTCTGTATTGCGGTTGCTGCCCGCACACCGCTGGGCACCTGGGCTGGTTCACTACCGTGGGTCACTGACAGGGGAAACCGGGACGGCGCTGCCGGTCGTTCCGGGTGTCGAAAAGACGATAAGCAGCGGCGCCCCTGAGGTGAATTCGAATGAAGCTACCGATCCGATAGCGGCAGCCTATGGCCTGCCGTCGGGTCGCGTGGGCTCAGCGCGAACCGCCGAGCAGGCCGCTGCCGACCTTGAGCAGGTCGCCCAGGCCCAGCTGGCCATCGCCGTCCTGGTCGAGCACGCCGCCAAGCAAACCGGACAGGCTGTCGTCGGCGCGCGCCTGCTGGTGTTCCTGTCCGAGCGCCTGGCTCAGCTGGCTGGCATCGCCGCCGGCGTTGCCGCCGCCGAGGAAGCGCTGGGCAAGGAAGGACAGCACGATCGGAGCAAGGATCTGCAGCAGCTGGCTGGAACGGCCGCTGTCCAGGCCGGTGGCCTGGCCCAGGCCGTTGGCCGCCTGCGGCGTGGCGCCGCCGAAGATATGACCGAGGATGCCGGCGCCGTCGGTCTGTGCGCCGCCGCCGCCGAGCACCGCGCCGAGCAGGCCGCCCACGTCCAGGCCGTTGGCCGCCGGGGCATGGTCGCGCTGCAGCGCGCCGAGCAGCGCCTGGGCGCCATCGGGTTGCTGGGCGTTGCGACCGAGCGCGCCCATCAGCAGGGGCAGGGCGGTGGCGACCGCCGACTGCGCCTGCGCAGGTTCCACGCCCAGCTGCGAGGCGATCTGCTCGATACCCCCGCCCTGGAGCTGCTGGAACAGGTTGTTGGCAAGCGGCGTGGTGCTCATGGTGGCGTCCTGGCAATCGCCCGGGGGGCGGGGCCACGAGGCTAGCAAAGCCGCATTATCGCCATGTCTACGAAACTGCATCGGCATACGAACGCCGGGGCCGCCGTCCGCCCACGGCGGCGATCGCGGCGTGGAGGGCGACAGCCCCGGACGTGTTCAGGGCGCTTTGGTTACAACAGCGCTTTCAGCCGGTACAGCGCCTCCATCGCCTGCTTGGGCGACAGCTCGTCCGGGTCCAGGGCCTGCAGCGCGTCCAGCGCCGCCGAGGAGGTCGCGAACAGGCCGAACTGCTGTGGTGCATCCAACGACTGCGGCGCCATCTCGGCGGCATGGGTTTCGCCGCCGCGCTGTTCCAGCTCGGCCAGGCGGCGGCGCGCCTGGGCGACGGTGTCGCGCGGCAGGCCGGCCAGCGCGGCGACCTGCAGGCCGAAGCTGCGGTTGGCCGGGCCTTCCTTCACCGCATGCATGAACACCAGCGAGTCGCCATGTTCGACGGCATCGAGGTGTACGTTGGCGATGCCGCTCGGGCCACCTTCGACGGTCTCGTCTGCCAGCGCGGTGAGTTCGAAATAGTGCGTGGCGAACAACGTGTAGCAGCGGTTGCGGTGGGCCAGGTGGCGGGCGACCGCATCGGCCAGGGCCAGGCCGTCGTAGGTCGAGGTGCCGCGGCCGATCTCGTCCATCAGCACCAGCGACTGCGCGCTGGCGTGGTGGAGGATGTAGCTGGTCTCGGCCATTTCCACCATGAAGGTCGACTGCCCGCGGGCGAGGTCGTCACCGGCGCCGATGCGGGTCAGGATGCGGTCGATCGGCCCGATCACCGCACGGCTGGCCGGCACGTAGCTGCCGATGTGGGCGAGCAGCACGATCAGCGCGTTCTGGCGCATGTAGGTCGATTTACCGCCCATGTTCGGGCCGGTGATCACCAGCATGCGGCGATCCGGGTGCAGGTCCAGGTCGTTCGGCTCGAACGGCTGCTCGCGCACCGCCTCGACCACCGGGTGGCGGCCGCGTTCGATGCGCAGGCACGGCGCGGTGTCCAGTTCCGGGCGAGCCCAGTCCAGTGCCTGCGCGCGTTCGGCGAAGCCGGCCAGCACGTCGAGCTCGCTCAGTGCCGCGGCGCAGCGCTTGAGCGGTTCAAGGTGGCCGCCGAGTGCATCGAGCAGGCCTTCATACAGCAGCTTCTCGCGCGAAAGCGAACGCTCGCGCGCCGACAGCACCTTGTCCTCGAAGGACTTCAGCTCCTCGGTGATGTAGCGCTCGGCATTGGCCAGGGTCTGGCGGCGGCTGTAGTGCAGCGGCGCCTTGTCGGCCTGGCCCTTGCTGATCTCGATGTAGTAGCCGTGGACGCGGTTGTAGCCGACCTTCAGCGTCGGGATGCCACTGGTCTCGCGCTCGCGCAGTTCCAGGTCGATCAGGAACTGGTCGGCGTGGGTCGACAGGCGGCGCAGCTCATCGAGCTCGGCGTCGTAGTCGCTGGCGATGACGCCGCCATCGCTGAGCTTGAGCGGCGGTTGCGGGGCCACGGCACTGGCCAGCAGGTGGGCGATGTCGGCGTGCTCGCCGAGCTCGGCGGCCAGCGCCTGCAGGCGCGGCGAATCCAGCGGGGCGATCAGCGCGGCGATGTCCGGCAGCATGCCCAGGCCGTCGCGCAGGGTGGACATGTCGCGCGGGCGCGCCGAGCGCAGCGCCACGCGGGTGAGGATGCGCTCGATGTCGCCCAGGGCGCGGAAGCGCTCGCGCAGGTCGGCGTCGGTGCCGCGGTCGATCAGCGTGCCGACCGCGTGGTGGCGCTGCACCAGCACCTCGCGCAGGCGCAGCGGGCGGTGCAGCCAGCGCCGCAGCAGGCGCCCGCCCATCGGGCTGACGGTGCTGTCGAGGACGCCGAGCAGGGTATTGCGGGTATCGCCGTCGACGCGGGTGTCGAGTTCGAGGTGGCGGCGGGTGGCGGCGTTCATCGCGATCGCCTCGCCGGCATTCTCCATCGCGATCGCGGTCAGGTGCGGAAGCCGCTGCTTCTGGGTTTCCTCGACGTAGCCGAGCAGGGCGCCGGCAGCGGCGATGGCACGCGGCCGCTCGTCGATGCCGAAGCCGCTGAGATCGTGCAGCTTGAAGAACTGCAGCAGCTGGCGCCGGCCACTATCGGCGTCGAACAGCCATGGCGCGCGGCGGCGCACGCCGCTGCGCTGGCGCAGGAATTCCGGCCAGTTCTCCTCGTCCGGCACCAGCAGTTCGGCCGGTTCCAGGCGGGCCAGTTCGGCTTCCAGTGCATCCTCGCTGTCGACCTCGTTGACCAGGAAGCGGCCGCCGGCCAGGTCGGCCCAGGCCAGGCCATAGCCGGCCTTGTTGCGCGACAGCGCCATCAGCAGGGTGTCGCGGCGTTCGTCCAGCAGGGCTTCGTCGGTGACGGTGCCGGGGGTGACGATGCGCACCACCTTGCGCTCGACCAGGCCCTTGGCCAGCGCCGGATCGCCGATCTGTTCGCAGATCGCCACCGATTCGCCCAGCGCCACCAGCCGCGCCAGGTAGCCCTCGTAGGCGTGCACCGGCACGCCGGCCATCGGGATCGGCGCGCCGCCCGAGCTGCCACGCTGGGTCAGGGTGATGTCGAGCAGGCGTGCGGCCTTGCGCGCGTCGTCGTAGAACAGCTCGTAGAAATCGCCCATGCGGAAGAACAGCAGCAGGTCGGGATGATCGACCTTGGCCGCGAAGTACTGCTTCATCAGCGGGGTATGTTCCTGCGAGCCCTTTCCCTGCGTTTGTTTTTCTTTTGAATCAGCGGTTTGCAAGTTTTCGAGTTCCGGAGGGCAGCGGTTCGTGCCGGTCAGTGCCGGGGGCGATGCAGCGCCTGCGTGGCGAGGGCTGCAATGCCCGCCAGGTGACGCAGGTGCGGACCAGGTGCACGGGCGGCTAGTTTAAGCCGACCCACCCGCAAGTCGTGCGGCCGTCGACGCGATGGCGGCCAGCGAAGCCCTTCGCCTGCATGGAGGGACCGGAGGGGGGCCGCGGCGGGCGATGGGAACGCGGATGCGCCCTCGCGCGGGCACGTCCGGTGGTGGGGTCCCGGTCCGTCAGGGGCTGGCTAGGCGCGATCGCCGGGGCGTGCGCGGCCTCCCTTCGCGCCGCGCGAGGAGCGGGGCGTCGCCCCGCTCCCGGGATCGCCTTACTCGACCTGGTCGTAGGAGAACTGGATGCCGGCGGTGCCGCCGGTGTCGATGAACAGCTTGATGAAGTCCGGCACGGTTTCCCTGCGCTGCCAGTCGCGCTGCAGTTCGCAGAACAGCTGCGGCACGCTGATCATCCTGCCGCCAGCCTGTTCGATGCGGCGCAGGGCCGCGTCGTGTGCCGCCACCGAAGTGCCGCCCACGGCATCGACCACGACATAGACCTCGTAGCCCTCCTTCAGGGCATCGAGCGCGGGGAAGGTCAGGCAGGCTTCGGTCCACAGGGCCGCCATGATCAGCTTCCTGCGTCCGGTGGCTTCGACGGCATTGCGGAACTCGACGTCTTCCCACGAGTTGATCGAGGTGCGGTCATAGGTCGGGTGGTCGGCCAGCACCTTGCGCAACTGCGGAATCGGCGGTTTGTTGAGGCCGGTTTTCACGTTCACCGTCGAGTGCACGATCGGCAGGCCATAGGCGACGGCCGCCCTGGATGCGCCGACGATGTTGTTGACCAGCAGCTGGCGATCCATGGAGGCGATGGAATTCACCTGGACGGGCTGGTAGTCGATGATGACGAACGCCGAGTTCTGCGGGGTGAGCAGCTGGTCTTGCCTCGGGTCGCGGATCGGTTCGCTGGACATTGCATGTCTCCGGGTGGAGCGGCACGTAGGCCGCGGGGGGTGTCCCGCAAAGGGGAGGGATGACGCCAATCGCGCCATTGCCGGGCCACTGGAAGGCCTGGACGTGCGGACCGGGGGCGCAATGGCGCCGTGGGCCGGGGGGCTGGCGCGATGCTTGGCCGGGCGCAGCCCCGGGGCGCATCAGCTGCGCTGGGAGTCGAGCTGCTCCTGGTTCTTCTGCACGTCCTGGGCCTTCAGGTAGCTTTCGATCAGCAGCTGGTAGTTGGGGAAGATGTGGCCGTAGATCTCCGCCCACTGCGCGGCGTCGTCGCGATGCCAGGTGCGCTGCAGCTCGGAAGCGACCGCGGCGGTATCCATCGGTACCACGCCGGCCTGGACGACCCGCGCCAGGGTGATTTCCTCGGCCATCTTCGAGTAGGTGCCGGAGGCATCCACGACAGCAAAGACCTGGTAGCCCTCGGCAACCGCGGCGATCGCCGGGAACGCCATGCACACGCTGGTGATGGTGCCGGCGATGATCAGCTGCCTGCGCCCGGTGGCCTTCACCGCGGCGACGAAGTCCGGGTTGTCCCAGGCATTGATCTCTCCCTTGCGGGCCACGTACTGCGCATGCGGCGCGGCGGCCTGGATTTCCGGAATCAGCGGCCCGTTCGGGCCCTGCGGAACCGAGGCGGTGGTGATGACCGGCATCGCGGTCAGCGTGGCCATCTTCGCCAGCGCGCTGGCATGGGCACGCACGGTGGTGAAAGGCAGGTCGCCGATGGTCTGGAACAGGCCGCTCTGGTGGTCGATCAGCAGCATCGCGGCCTGCGCGGGATCGATGACTGGGCGCTGGCCGTTGAAGTTGGCGGGAGTGCTCATGATGTTTCCTGGGTTGGATGACGCGGGAAAGGGGGCCGGCGTGCGCCGACCCGCGTGGGGTCAGGACGCCAGCTGGCCGAAGTGGCCCTGGTTGAAGTCGTTCACGGCCGCTGCGATTTCGGCCTGGGTGTTCATCACGAAGGGGCCGTAGCCGACGATCGGCTCGTCGATCGGTTCGCCGCTGAGCAGCAGGACGCTGGCCGCGGTGCGCGCTTCGACCAGCAGGTCGCTGCCGTCGCGGTCGAACACCACCAGCTCGGCCTCGCCGGCGCGCTGGGCGCCGTTGACCAGGACCGTGCCCTTGAGCACCGCCAGCGCCAGCGTGTGGCCTCCGGGGACGGGCAGTTCAACCGGCTGGCCGGGCTGCAGGCGCAGGTCCCAGACATTGATCGGCGTATGCGTGCGCGCCGGGCCGGCATGGTCGCGGAAACGGCCGGCGATCACCCGCAGCTGGCCGGCCGCGCCGGGCAGCGGCACGACCGGGATCTGCGCGGCACGCAGGGTCTGGTAGCCGGGCGCGCCGAGCTTGTCGCGCGCCGGCAGGTTGACCCACAGCTGGACCATGTCCAGGGTGCCGCCGCGGCGGGTGAAGTCGGCGGTGTGGAATTCCTCGTGGAGGATGCCCGAGGCGGCGGTCATCCACTGCACGTCGCCCGGGCCGATGGTGCCGCCGGCGCCGGTGGAGTCGCGGTGGGCGACCTCGCCCTCGTAGACCAGGGTGACAGTCTCGAAGCCGCGATGCGGGTGCTCGCCGACGCCGCGCGGCTGGCTGCCCGGGGCAAAGCGGTGGGGGCCGGCGTAATCGAGCAGCAGGAACGGGCTCAGGTGCTCGCCATGGCTGTTGTAGGAAAACATCGAGCGCACCGGGAACCCGTCGCCGACCCAGTGCGGGCGGGGGGCGCTGTAGACGCCGCGGACCTGCTTCATCTTCGTTTCCTGGCCGGCTTGCGGCCGTTGTTGATGTGGCGGAAACGATAGGAGTGGAACGATGGACCCGGTAGACCCTCGTATTTATCATCAGAGTCCTACCTGGTGAACGATGAGGGGCGACCATGCTGATCACGCCGGACGGGGTCATCGACCTCAACGACCTGTTCTATTACGTGCAGGTGGTCGACCACGGCGGCTTTTCCCAGGCCGGTCGCGCGCTGGGAATGCCGAAGTCCAAGCTCAGCCGGCGCATCGCGCTGCTGGAGGCGCGGCTGGGCGTGCGCTTGCTCCAGCGCTCGACGCGGCGGTTCTCGGTGACCGAGATCGGCCAGGCGTACTACCGCCACTGCCGGGCGATGCTGGTGGAGGCCGAGGCGGCGGAGGAGGCCGTGGCGCTTTCGCGTGCCGAGCCGCGCGGCAACGTGCGGTTGAGCTGTCCGGTGGCGTTGCTGCATACGCGGGTCGGCGCGATGCTCGCCGATTTCCTCGCGGCCAACCCACAGGTGACGTTGCAGCTGGAGGCGACCAACCGGCGTGTCGACGTGGTCGGCGAGGGCCTGGACCTGGCGATCCGGGTGCGGCCGCCGCCGCTGCAGGACAGCGACCTGGTCGTGCGCGTGCTGGCGCGCCGCGTGTGGTGCGTGTCGGCGGCGCCGGCGCTGATCGCGCGGACCGGGCTGCCACGCACGCCGGCGGACCTGGCCGCGCTGCCGACCGTGGACCTGACTTCATCCTCCACGCCGCATGTCTGGGAACTGCGCGGGCATGATGGCGGCGTCGCGGCGATCAACCACGTGCCACGGCTGGTGACCGACGACATGATCGAACTGCGCCGCGCGGCGGTTGCCGGGGTCGGCGCGGTGCTGCTGCCGCGGATGTTCATCAGCGAGGAAGTGGCGGCTGGCGAACTGGTGCCGCTGCTGCCGGAATGGGCGCCGCCGGAAGGCGTGATCCATGTGGTGTTCCCGTCGCGTCGCGGCCTGCTGCCGGCGGTGCGCGGGCTGATCGATTACCTGGCGGCGGCCTTCGAGGCGCTCGACGAGCCGTGAGCCGGGATTTCGCGCGGGGCTGCCGCAGCCGCGGGTCGATTTGACGACGCCGGCCGATGCGTGCAGTGTGGCGACGCGGTCCACCGTAGTGTCTTGCCGATCCGACGAACGGAGAGATCTCGTGGTGACTTCGATGCCTTCGGATTCCGCGCCCGCCCCGCACTCGCGCCTGTGGCGCGTGTTCTGGCTGCAGGGCGTGGTTCCCAGCAACCTGCTGTGGGCGGTGGCGCTATGGGCGCTGGCCAATGGCCGGGTGACCCTGGTACTGGCGCTGTTTGCCGTGCTGCTGGTCTATACCGGCTGGATCATCCCGGCGGTCTGGCGCGCCGCGCCCACCGCGCGCAATCCCAACCTCGGCGTCGCCGCGCGCGGCCTGACCGTGGCCTGGGGCCTGAACACGGTGCTGGTGATCTTTTTCCTCACCCTGCAGCTGGTGACCGCCATCCCGGTTCAGTAGAACCGTACCGGATCGCCATGCGGATCGAAGGCCGCGTAGCGGCTGACCTGGCCCTGGCCGATCGCCTGCACCATGCCGCGCAGATGCGGGTCGGCCGCCTCGGCGGCGGGCGCGCGGCCATCGCGGCCGTCCAACGCGGCGACGAACACCAGGTCCCACGACTGGCCGGTCGCGGCCGATTCGCGTGCAAGCGCGTCGAAATCGGCGATCTCGCCAGGCAGCTTGTCCACGCACAGTACCGGCGTCAGCGTGCCGCCGACGCGGCTGGCGTGGCGCTGCCGCTGCGTGTCGGTCGGCGCGTCGGGCAGTTCGGCGCGTACGAATACGAACAGCAGGCGCTGCGGCTGGTCCTGCTGGTGGGCGGCCGACAGCAGCTGGTCGAAGTCGTTGAGGAACATGCCGGTCTCGCTGCGGGCGGGTCGTGTCATGCTGCCACACGGGCACGCCGGGCGAGCGGCTTGATCGAGGTCAGGCCGCGATGACGCCCGCAGGCGTAGCGTAAGCGCCAGGGAATCGAAGAGGTCGCGATGGGCGGACTGGACAGGGTGCAGGCCGGAAGCCGGCCGGGCGGCGGGAGGGAGGGCGCGTGATCGATTACGCACAGGCGCTGCGGCTGATGCTGGCCTCGGTGTCACCGCTGCCGTCGCGGCGGGTGGCCCTGGAGGCCGCCTCGGGCGCGGTGCTGGCCGAACCGGTGGACAGCCCGCAGGACCTGCCACCGTTCGACAACTCGGCGATGGACGGGTTCGCGCTGGCCACTGCCGGTAGCGAGATTCCCGTCGGCAGCGAGTTCGACGTGCACGGGCGGCTGGCCGCCGGCGATAGCGGCGAGCGGAGCGTGCACGGCGTGTGGGAAATCATGACCGGGGCGCCGATGCCCGTCGGCCTGGACAGCGTGGTGCCGGTCGAACAGGTGGAGGTGCTGGCCCGCGATGCGGGGGGCGCGCGGCGGATCGGGCTGCGCCAGTCACTGCGTCCCGGACAGAACGTGCGCCTGCGTGGCCAGGACGTGGCCGCCGGCGCGCGCGTGCTCGGGGCCGGCACCCGGCTGGGGATCAACGAGTGCACCGTCCTGCACGCGCTGGGCGTGGGCCATGTGGTGGTGCGCGCCGCACCGACGGTGGCGGTGCTGGCGACCGGGCATGAACTGGTCGCCGACGTCCATGCGCCGCTCGCGCCGGGCCGCATCCACGACAGCAACCGGCCTTACCTGGTCGATCGCCTGTGCGCGGCGGGTGCCGACCTTGCCTGGCAGGGCGTGATCGGCGACGAGGCGAAGCAGTTCGATGCCGCACTCGACCAGGCGCTGGCTGCCGGCGCCGGCATCGTGGTCAGTACCGGCGCGGTGTCTCAGGGCTGCCACGACTTCATTCCCGATGCCCTGCGCGCGCGCGGCGCCGAGCAGGTGTTCCACCAGGTGGCGGTCCGCCCGGGCAAGCCAGTGCTGTTCGCCCGCCTGCCGGGGGGGACGCTGTATTTCGGCCTGCCCGGCAACCCGCTGTCGGCGGCCGCCGGCCAACGCTTCTTCGTCGAGCCGGTGCTGCGGCGCCTGCTGGGCCTGGCCGAGGAAACGCCGCTGTACCTGCCGTTGCGTGAGGCGGTCGGCAAGCGCGCCGGGATGCGGCTGCACGCGATCGCGCGGGTGGAGTTCGACCCGCGCCTGGGACTCGGCGTGCGGGTGCTGCCGCGACAGGAATCCTTCCGCCTGACCACGCTGCTGCAGGGCAATGCCTGGGTGGTGGCCGACGAGGCCGACGCGGTCGTCGCCGCCGGCACGCCGGTGCGCGTGCACGGCTGGGGCCACTTCGATCCGGTGCGGCTGGAGATGGCCAGCGAGGCATCCGATGTCGACTGAGCGCATCGCGATGGCGGGCATCGTGCTGGCCGGCGGACTGTCCAGCCGGATGGGGCGCGACAAGGCGCTGCTGCCCTGGCGCGGAAAGCCGCTGCTGCTGCACATGCGCGACCTGCTCATCGCCGCCGGCGCCGATCCCGTACGCATCAGTGGCGACTATCCGGCTCATGGCGGCCTGCCCGACGCGGTGCCGCGTTGCGGTCCGCTCGGCGGCCTGCACACGGCCATCGCCCACCTGCCGGACGGGCCGGCCTGGGTGGTGCCGGTGGACATGCCGCGACTCGACGTCGCCCTGCTGCAGCAGCTGCGTGATGCGCCGCCAGCGCCCTGCGCGGTGTTTGCCGGCCAGCCCCTGCCGATGCGCTTGAACATCGATGGACGCTGTCGCATGCTCCTGCGGCAGCAGGTCGATGATCCTGGGCGTGCACGCTCCGTGAAGGCGCTGCAGCATGAACTCGGTACGATCTGCCTGCCGGTCCCGGACGCCATGCGGGATGCGCTGGCGAACTGCAATACCCCCGATGAATGGGAGGAGATTGCGTCATGAAGGTCCAACTGCAGGGGCAGACCCTGCGCCTGCGCGTCGACGAACACGAGCTTGCGGTGTTGCTGGCTGGCGAAACGGTGGCCAACCTGACCCGCTTCGGGTCGGGCGGCGGCTGGTCGCAGGCGATCCGCCTGCATGAGGGATTGGCAGCTCGCCTGGCGTCGAGCGCGGACACGCTGCAGGTAGGGTTGCCCCGCCAGGCCGTGCTTGCCCTGCAGGCCAGCCTGCCCAGTCGCGATGGGCTGGCATTCCAGGTCGGGCAGGGCGACGACTCGCTGGAGATCCGTTTCGACGTCGACGTACGCGACAGCGTGCGCCAACGGGGCGTGGCCAAGGCAATGCCGCAGGTCGCGTCACAGGTTTGAAACCCGATATGCAGAAGGTGTGGCACGCCGCGGTGGATTGATCCTGATCAAGGCATCCGGCCCGGTGGCCGGGCCCAATGGCGGCGTGGAAGTGCAGTGCCCCGTGGTTGATGAATGCCCCGAAGCCAGGAAGGTCCCCATGACCGCCGCAAGCGACGACGCAGCATCGAAAACCTCCACCCGCCGTTATGTGATCACCGACTGGCGCCCCGAGGATCCCGAGTACTGGGCGCGCACCGGCCAGCGCGTCGCCAGCCGGAACCTGTGGATCTCGGTGCCGGCACTGCTGCTGGCGTTCTCGGTGTGGATGCTGTTCTCGGCGGTATCGATCAGCCTGCCGCGGATCGGCTTCGCCTTCAGCACCGACCAGCTGTTCTGGCTGGTGGCGTTGCCGAGCCTGTCCGGCGCGACGCTGCGCATCTTCTACTCCTTCGTGATCCCGATCTTCGGCGGACGACGCTGGACCGCGCTGTCGACCGCCTCGCTGCTGCTGCCGACGCTGTGGCTGGGACTGGCGGTGCAGAACCCCGCCACGCCGTACTGGGTGTTCGTGCTGATCGCCGTCCTGTGCGGGTTCGGTGGGGCGAACTTCTCCTCGTCGATGTCCAACATCTCCTTCTTCTACCCCAAGCAGCGCCAGGGCTTCGCGCTGGGGATGAATGCGGGGCTGGGCAACGTCGGCGTGTCGGTCGCCCAGCTGGTGATCCCGCTGGTGATCACCGTGGGCGTGTTCGGCGCGATCGGTGGCGGCCCGCAACCGCTGGCCGATGGCAGTGGCCAGCTGTTCCTGCAGAACGCCGGTTACATCTGGGTGCCGGCGATCGCGATCGTGGCGGTAGCGGCGTGGTTCGGCATGAACGACCTCACCGCCGCCCGCTCCTCCTTCGCCGAGCAGGCGGTGATCTTCCGGCGCAAGCACAACTGGTTGATGTGCTGGCTCTACATCGGCACTTTCGGTTCCTACATCGGTTTCTCGGCCGGCTTTCCGATGCTGGTCAAGAGCCAGTTCCCCGGCGTCAACCCGATGACCTACGCCTTCATCGGACCGCTGCTGGGCGCGTTGATGCGTTCGATCGGTGGCAGCCTGGCCGATCGCTTCGGCGGCGCGCGGCTGACCTTCTGGGTCTTCGCGCTGATGATCGTGGCGGTCTTCGGCGTGCTGCATTTCCTGCCCTCGCACGGACAAGGCGGGCAGTTCTACGGCTTCCTGGCCTCGTTCATGGCGCTGTTCGTGCTCAGCGGAATCGGCAACGGCACCACCTTCCGGATGATCCCGGCGATCTTCCGCACCCTGCACGAACGCCTGTCGGCAACCGCTGACGCGCAGGGCAAGGCGCTGGCCGCGCACCACGCATCGATCGAGTCGGCCGCGGTGGTCGGCTTCTCCGGCGCGATCGGCGCCTACGGCGGCTTCTTCATTCCCAAGAGCTATGGCTCGTCGATCACGCTGACCGGCGGCCCCGAGATGGCGCTGTACGGATTCATCGCCTTCTACGTCACCTGCCTGGCCGTCACCTGGTGGTGGTACTACCGCAAGGGCGCCGAAGCGCCCTGCTGAGGCCCGGCGTGGAAACGCACGCAGCCAGATTCGTCCAGCCACGATGCGCAAGTTTGTGAAGGGAGTACCACGATGAGCTATTTCCTCGATCGCCTGCAGTACTTCAAGCGCGATCCACAACCGTTCGCCGATGGCCATGGCTTCACCAAGACCGAAAGCCGCGACTGGGAAGACGGTTACCGCGCGCGTTGGCAGTACGACAAGATCGTGCGCTCCACCCATGGCGTGAACTGCACCGGCTCGTGCAGCTGGAAGATCTACGTCAAGAACGGGCTGGTCACCTGGGAGACCCAGCAGACCGACTATCCGCGCACCCGCCCGGACCTGCCCAACCACGAACCACGCGGCTGTCCGCGTGGTGCCAGCTATTCCTGGTACCTGTACAGCGCCAACCGGCTGAAGTACCCCCTGATCCGCGGCACGCTGCTGCGGATGTGGCGGCAGGCACGCGCGACGATGTCGCCGGTGGAGGCCTGGGGCAGCGTGGTATCGGACCCGGAGAAGGCGCGCGAGTACAAGCGTCGGCGTGGCATGGGCGGCTTCGTGCGGCTGTCCTGGGACGAAGCCAACGAGATCATCGCCGCCTCCAACCTGTACACGGTCAAGCAGTACGGGCCCGACCGCATCGCCGGCTTCTCCCCGATTCCGGCGATGTCGATGGTGTCCTACGCCGCCGGTGCCCGCTACCTCTCGCTGCTGGGTGGCGCCTGCCTGTCATTCTATGACTGGTACTGCGACCTGCCGCCGTCCTCGCCGCAGGTCTGGGGCGAACAGACCGACGTGCCCGAGTCCGCCGACTGGTACAACAGCCGCTACATCATCGCCTGGGGTTCGAACGTCCCGCAGACCCGCACGCCGGACGCGCACTTCTTCACCGAGGCGCGCTACAACGGTACCAAGACGGTGTCGATCTGCCCCGACTACTCGGAGCTGGCCAAGCTCACCGACCACTGGCTGCATCCCAAGCAGGGCACCGACGCGGCGCTGGCGTTCGCCTTCGGCCACGTGATCCTGCGCGAGTTCCATGTCGAGAATCCCTCGACGTACTTCCAGGACTATTGCCGCCAGTACTCGGACATGCCGATGCTGGTGCGGCTGGAGCGGCGCGAGGACGGCCGACTGGTAGCCGGTCGCTTCCTGCGTGCCAGCGAGTTGGGGGGACTGGGCGAGGGCAACAATCCCGAATGGAAGACCCTGGCTTACGACGAACCGTCCAATGGCCTGGTGGTGCCGGGCGGCTCGATCGGCTTCCGCTGGGGAGAAAAGGGCAAGTGGAACATCGAGGAAAAGGCCAGCGACGGCAGCGTTACGCGCCTGCGCCTGAGCCTGGCCGGGCAGCACGATGGGATCGAGGCGGTGAGCTTCCCTTACTTCGGTGGCGTGGAGAACGAGCGCTGGACCGCGGCGCCGGTCGAGGCCGTGCTCGAACGCAACGTGCCGGTGCGCCGCCTGCCGCAGCCCGGTGGCGGCGAATTGCTGGTGGCCACCGTCTACGACCTGCTGCTGGCGCAGTACGGCGTCGACCGCGGTTTCGGCGGTGCGCATGTCGCTGCCAGCTACGACGATGACGTCCCCGGCACGCCGGCCTGGCAGGAGCGGATCACCGGCGTGCCGCGGGGCGAAGTCATCGAGATCGCCCGCGAGTTCGCCCGCACCGCCGACAAGACCCGCGGCCGCAGCATGATCATCGTCGGCGCCGGCATGAACCACTGGTTCCACAACGACATGAACTATCGCGGCCTGATCAACATGCTGGTCATGTGCGGCTGCGTGGGCCAGACCGGCGGCGGCTGGGCCCACTACGTCGGCCAGGAGAAGCTGCGGCCGCAGACCGGCTGGCAGCCGCTGGCCTTCGCGCTGGACTGGAGCCGTCCGCCGCGGCACATGAACGGCACGTCCTACTACTACTTCAATTCCGGTCAGTGGCGCTACGAGACGCTGCGCGTGGACGAGCTGCTCTCGCCGCTGGCTGATGCCGGAAAGTACGGCGGCAGCCTGGCCGACCTCAACCTGCGCGCGGTGCGCATGGGCTGGTTACCGTGTTCGCCGCAGCTGGACCGCAATCCGCTGCAGCTGGTGCGCGAAGCGGAACAGGCCGGCGTGGCACCGGCGGACTATGCGCTGGGCAAGTTCAAGGACGGTTCGCTCGACTTTGCCTTCGCCGATCCGGACGCCGCGCAGAACCACCCGCGGATGATGTTCATCTGGCGCTCGAACCTGCTCGGTTCCTCCGGCAAGGGGCACGAGTACATGCTGCGCCACCTGCTGGGCACCCGGCATGGCCTGCAGGGCAAGGACCTGGGCGAGGCCGGTGCGATCAAGCCGCAGGAAGTGCGTTGGCGCGACGAGCCGCCAGAAGGCAAGCTCGACCTGCTGGTGACGCTGGATTTCCGCATGTGCACCACCGCGCTGTACTCGGACATCGTCCTGCCGACCGCCACCTGGTACGAGAAGGACGACCTCAATACCTCCGACATGCACCCGTTCATCCACCCCTTGTCCAAGGCGGTGGACCCGGCTTGGGAATCGCGCAGCGACTGGGAGATCTTCAAGGGCGTGGCACGCGCGGTCAGCGACATGGCGCCGGGCGTGCTCGGGGTGGAGAAGGACCTGGTGCTGGTGCCGACGCTGCACGACAGCCCCAACGAGTTGTCGATGCCGTTCGGCGTCGCCGACTGGAAGCAGGGGCAGTGCGAGCCGATCCCCGGCAAGACCCTGCCATCGATGGTCGTGGTCGAGCGCGACTATCCCAACCTCTACCGCAAGTTCACCTCGCTGGGGCCGCTGCTGGACAAGCTCGGAAACGGCGGCAAGGGCATGAACTGGGATACCCGCGAGGAGGTGGATTTCCTCGGCAAGCTCAACCACGTGGTGCGCGAGGAAGGCATCTCGCAGGGCCGTCCGGCGATCGACAGCGCCATCGATGCCTGCGAGGTGATCCTGCACCTGGCCCCGGAAACCAACGGCCACGTGGCGGTGAAGGCCTGGGAGTCGCTGGGCGGGTTCACCGGGCGCGACCACGTGCACCTGGCGGAGGGCAAGGAACACGAGGCGATCCGCTTCCGCGACATCCAGGCGCAGCCGCGCAAGATCATCTCCTCGCCGATCTGGTCCGGCCTGGAGGACGACAAGGTCAGCTACAACGCCGGCTACACCAACGTCCACGAGCTGATCCCCTGGCGCACGGTGACTGGTCGCCAGCAGTTCTACCAGGACCACGAATGGATGATCGACTTCGGCGAGGCGTTCATGGGCTACCGGCCGCCGATCAATACCCGCACGGTCGAGCCGTTGCTGGGCCGGCGTGGCAACGGCAACAAGGAGATCGTGCTGAACTGGCTGACCCCGCACCAGAAGTGGGGGATCCACAGTACCTACAGCGACAACCTGATCATGCAGACGCTGTCGCGCGGCGGGCCGATCGTGTGGATCAGCGAGGACGACGCGCGCGACGCCGGCATCGTCGACAACGACTGGATCGAGCTGTTCAACGTCAACGGCGCCATCGTCGCCCGCGCGGTGGTCAGCCAGCGGGTCATGCCCGGCATGGCGATGATGTACCACGCCCAGGAACGCATCATCAACGTGCCCGGCTCGGAGGTCACCGGCACCCGTGGCGGCATCCACAACTCGGTGACCCGCGTGGTGCTCAAGCCCACCCACATGATCGGCGGCTACGCGCAGCTGGCCTATGGTTTCAACTACTACGGCACCTGCGGCACCAACCGCGACGAGTTCGTGATCGTGCGCAAGATGTCGAAGGTCGACTGGCTCGACGATGAACATGGACGTTCGAGTGCCGCGGGCGCAGGAGGCGCAGGAGCGGCCGGCGAGCCGGTCGCGGCGCTCCCCAGGGAGGTGGTGTGATGAAAGTGCGCGCACAGATCGCCATGGTGCTGAACCTGGACAAGTGCATCGGCTGCCATACCTGCTCGATCACCTGCAAGAACGTATGGACCTCGCGCGAGGGCGTGGAGTACGCCTGGTTCAACAACGTCGAGACCAAACCGGGCATCGGCTACCCGAAGGAGTGGGAAAACCAGGATAAGTGGAACGGCGGCTGGGTGCGGACCCGCGCCGGCAAGCTGGTGCCGCGGGCGGGCGGGCGCTGGCGGCTGCTGGCGAAGATCTTCGCCAACCCCGACCTGCCGCAGATCGACGACTACTACGAGCCGTTCGAGTTCGATTACCGCCACCTGCACGAGGCGCCCGACGGCAAGCACCAGCCGACCGCGCGGCCACGCTCGCTGATCAGCGGCGAGCGGATGCAGAAGATCGAGTGGGGGCCGAACTGGGAGGAGATCCTCGGCAGCGAGTTCGCCAAGCGCTCGCGCGATTACAACTTCGACCAGGTGCAGAAGGAGATCTACGGCGCCTTCGAGAAGACCTTCATGATGTACCTGCCGCGCCTGTGCGAGCACTGCCTCAACCCGGCATGCGTGTCGGCGTGCCCATCCGGGGCGATCTACAAGCGCGAGGAGGACGGCATCGTCCTGATCGACCAGGACAAGTGCCGCGGTTGGCGCATGTGCGTGTCGGCCTGCCCGTACAAGAAGATCTACTACAACTGGAAGAGCGGAAAGTCAGAGAAGTGCATCTTCTGCTACCCGCGCATCGAGATGGGCGAGCCTACCGTGTGTTCGGAAACCTGCGTGGGCCGCATCCGCTACCTCGGGGTGATGCTGTACGACGCTGACCGCATCGCCGATGCGGCCTCGGTGCCGGCCGAGAAGGACCTGTACCAGGCCCACCTGGACCTGTTCCTGGATCCCGCCGACCCGCAGGTCATCGCCGCCGCCCGGGCCGAGGGTATTCCCGACAGCTGGCTGGATGCGGCCAGGGCGTCGCCGGTGTACAAGCTCGCCATCGACTGGAAGCTGGCGCTGCCACTGCACCCGGAGTACCGCACGCTGCCGATGGTCTGGTACGTGCCGCCGCTGTCGCCGATCCAGTCGGCGGCCGAGCGCGGCCATGTCGGCATGAGCGGCGAGCTTCCCGACGTGGCGTCGCTGCGGATTCCGGTGCGCTACCTGGCCAACCTGTTGACGGCCGGAGAAGAGGGGCCGGTGGTGTTGGCCCTGCAGCGGCTGATGGCCATGCGCGCCTGGCGCCGCGCCCTGAACGTGGATGGGGTGCAGGACATCGCGGTGCTCGACCAGGTCGGCCTCAGCGTTGCCCAGGCCGAGGACATGTACCGCTACCTGGCGATCGCCAACTACGAGGACCGGTTCGTGATTCCCTCCGGGCATCGCGAGTATTCGGGCGACGCCCAGGGCGAACGCGGCGGCTGCGGCTTCACCTTCGGCAACGGCTGCAATGGCGACAGCCCGGCCGAGCTGTTCGGCCAGCGCGGGAACACCGGTTTCGTCGTACACCCGGTGCCGAAGCGGGAGACGGTGGAATGAACGTGCTCAAGCTGATCGGCGTGTTGATGGACTATCCGCGCGACGAAATGTGGCAGCACGGCCAGGAACTGCTGGCGGCCACGGAGGATGCATCCCTGTCGTCGGCGCGGCGTGTCCAGCTGCGGGCCTTCGTGGCCGGCCTGCTGGCCAGCGACCCGCTCGACGCGCAGGACCAGTGGCTGTCCACCTTCGACCGCGGGCGTTCGATGAGCCTGCTGCTGTTCGAGCACATCCACGGCGAGTCGCGCGACCGCGGGCAGGCGATGGTCGACCTGCTGCAGACCTACCGCCGCAACGGCTTCGAGATCGACGCCCGCGAATTGCCCGATTACCTGCCGCTGGTGCTCGAGTATCTCGCGCACCGGCCGCAGGCGGAGGCACGCGACTGGCTGCACCACATCGGCCACATCGCCGGCATGCTGGCCGCCCGCGCCGGCGAACGCGGCCTGCCGCATGCGCTGCTGTTCGAGCTGCTGGTGGAAGCCGGCGAGGGCAAGGTCAACCTGGACCTGCTGCGGCAGCGCGCCAGCGAGGAAGTCCGCGACGACACCGCCGAGGCGATGGACCGCCTGTGGGAGGAGGAAGCGGTGCGCTTCGGCACCGACGCGCCAGGCCGCGACTGCGATCCGCCCCATCGAGCACCGCGCCAGGCCATGCCTCGGGAGGACCGGCCATGAATCACCTCAACTACTTCGCCTTCCAGTTCTATCCATACATCGCCGCGGCGGTGTTCTTCATCGGCAGCTGGGCGCGCTTCGACAAGTCGATGTACACCTGGCGCACCGGATCAAGCCAGATGTTGTCCGATCGCGGCATGCGCATCGGCAGCAACTGCTTCCACATCGGCATCCTGGCCATCCTCGGTGGCCACCTGGTCGGCCTGCTGACCCCGCATGCGCTGTACGAACATTTCATCACCTCCCAGCAGAAACAGGTCATGGCGATGGTGGTGGGCGGCGTGTTCGGCGCCTTGTGCTTCGTCGGCATCGTGATCCTGCTGTGGCGGCGGCTGTTCAACCCGCGCGTGCGGGCGACCGGGACCTTCATGGACACCCTGGTCCTGGTGCTGCTGTTCGCGCAGCTGTGCCTGGGCCTGTACAGCATCCGCATCTCCGGCCACCACCTCGATGGCGGGGTGATGGTGAACCTGGCCGAATGGGCGCAGCACATCGTCACCTTCCGCGCCGGCGCGGCCGACTTCATCACCGACGTGCACTGGGTCTACAAGGCGCACATCCTGCTCGGCCTGACCCTGTTCCTGATCGCGCCGTTCACCCGCCTGGTGCACGTGTGGAGCATTCCGGTCAGCTATCTGTGGCGGCCCTACCAGGTCGTGCGCCGGCGCTCGCCACCGCTGCGCTACGGGCGCCGGGTGGAACCATGAGCGGCCTGCCGCGGATCCTGCCGATCACCGTCATCGGTGGCGGGGACGAAACACCGCTGGTCGATGTCTCGGCACGCGCCGCCGACGGCCTGCGCATGACCGGTGCGCCGGCACCCTGCCTGCTGTTCGTCGATGGCACGGCGATCAGCGAGGCCGAGATCGCCCGCGAGATGCAGTACCATCGCGCCGCCCGCCCGCAGCAGTCGCGTGCCGACGCGGCGCGTGCGCTGGTGGTGCGCGAACTGCTGCGGCGCGAGGCCGCGCGCCTGGGCTTGCCCGGCGCCGGCGATGACGAGGAGGCGCTGATCCAGCAACTGCTGGAAGCCGCGCTGGAGGACCGTCGCCCATCGCCGGAAGACTGCCGGCGCTACTTCGAACAGAACCGCGAACGCTTCCGCGCGCCGGACCGGATCCGGCTGCGCCACGTGTTGTTGGCCGCGCCGCCGGACGACGTCGCCGGCCGCCTGCAGGCACGCAGTCGCGCCGAGGCAATGCTGGTCGAGCTGCGCGAGCGGCCGGAACTGTTTGCCGACCTGGCCGCGCGGCATTCGCAATGTCCGTCGCGTACCGAGGGCGGCGAGCTGGGCTGGCTGCAGCGCGGCCAGACCACGCCCGAGTTCGATCGCCAGGTGTTCCGCCTGCGCGAAGGACTCGCCGGGTTCCCGGTGGAGTCGCGCTGGGGCTACCACGTGGTCGAGGTGATGGCGATCGAAGCCGGTCGGGCGCAGGGGTTCGACGAGGTGCATGGACGCATCGGCGACTACCTGGAGCTGCAGGCCCGGCAGCAGGACGTGCAGCATTACCTGGCCGGCCTGCGCGAGCGCTATCCGGTGCGGGGGCTGGGCGAGATCGAGGCACAGGCCGAATAGGCGGACCCATTCCCCGGGGAGAGCGCATGAACCAGACCGTCGCGGACGTCACCGGTGCCGACCAGCAACGCGCGCTGTGGTTGAGCACCTTCGCCTTCACCGTGTGCTTCGCGGTGTGGATGATCTTCTCGATCATCGGGATCCAGATCAGCGAGCAGCTCGGTCTCAACGACACCCAGTTCGGCCTGCTGATCGCCACGCCGGTGCTGACCGGCTCGGTGATCCGGGTATTCCTGGGGATCTGGTCCGACCAGTTTGGTGGCCGCAAGATCATGACCGCGGTGATGCTGTGCGGCGCGGTGGCGACCTGGCTGCTCACCTATGCGCACACGTATCCGCAGTTCCTGCTGGCCGCGCTGTTCGTTGGCGTCGCCGGCGGCAATTTCTCCGTGGGCGTGGCCTATGTCTCCAAGTGGTTCCCGGCCGCGAAGCAGGGCACCGCGCTGGGCATCTTCGGCGCAGGCAACATCGGCTCGGCGGTGACCAAGCTGCTGGCGCCGATGGTGATGGTGGCCGCCGGCTGGACCATGGTGGCCAAGGTCTGGGCTGTGGCGCTGGCGGTGACCGGCATCCTGTTCTTCCTGCTCAGCAAGGAAGACCCGTCACTGGAGCAGCGCCGCCGCGAGGGCGTGGCGCCGGTGCCGTTCTCGGCGCAGATGGCGCCGCTGAGGAACCTGCAGGTGTGGCGCTTCTCGCTGTACTACTTTTTCGTGTTCGGCGGCTTCGTGGCGCTGGCGCTGTGGCTGCCGCACTACCTGGTCGGCAATTACGGCATGGACGTGGGTACCGCCGGCGTGCTGGCGGCCTGCTATTCGATCCCGGCCAGCCTGTTCCGCATCGTTGGCGGCTGGCTGTCGGACCGGATCGGCGCGCGCCGGGTGATGTACTGGACCTTCGGTGTGTCGGCGATCTGCACGTTCGTGCTGGCCTATCCCGATACGCAGTACATCGTGCGCGGCATCGGGGGCGAGCTGCGCTTCCACCTGGCGATCGGGGTGACGGCGTTCACCGTGCTGGTGTTCGTGCTCGGGTTCTTCATGTCGCTCGGCAAGGCGGCGGTGTTCAAGCATATCCCGGTGTATTACCCGCAGCACGTCGGTGCGGTGGGCGGGGTGGTGGGCATGATCGGCGGCCTCGGCGGCTTCGTGTTGCCGATCGCCTTTGGCGCCCTCAACGACCTGGTCGGGGTGTGGAGCAGCTGCTTCATGCTGCTGTTCGTGCTGGTCGCCGCGGCGCTGGGGTGGATGCACTTCGCGATCCGGCGCATGGAGCGCCGGCACTTCCCGCAGATCGATCGCGAGACCGACCTGCCGGAAGCGATCGACGCGGCCGCGCGCGCGCCCCGCTCAACCGGCGGCTGAGCGGCGTAGCGGCGGGAACGCGCGCTGCAGGCAGTCGGTGCGTTCGCAGGTCAGGCAGCCCGGGCCGATCGGCACCGCGTTGCCGCCGCTCAGGTCCAGCCCGCGCGAGTACACCAGTCGTTCGGCGTGGCGCAGGTCGCAGCCCAGGGTGACGGCGAAGGTCTTGCGCGGCTGGCCGAAGCCCGGCGGTCCGCTGCTGACCTGGCGCGCCATCCAGAAGTGCTGGCGCCCGTCGGGCATGCGCGCGACCTGGGTGAGGATGCGGCCGGGCTGGTTGAAGGCTTCGTAGACGATCCACAGCGGGCAGGCGCCGCCCAGCTGCGAGAAGTGGAAATCGGTGGACGAGTGGCGCTTGGAGACGTTGCCGGCACGGTCCACCCGCATGAAGAAGAATGGCAGTCCCGGCGCGCCGCGGCGCTGCATCGTGCTGAGCCGGTGGCAGACCGCCTCGAAGCCGACGCCGAAACGCTGCGCCAGCCACTCGATGTCGTAGTGGCTGTCCTCGGCGCCATGCAGGAACGTGCCATAAGGCATCACCAGTGCGCCGGCGTAGTAGTTCGAGAAGCCGATGCGGGCCATGGCGATGCGCTCGGGATCATCGAAGCCGGCGCGCGCGGTGAGCGCGTCGATCAGCCCGGCATGCTCCAGCAGCGCCCACTGCGCGGCCATCTGGAACGATTGCTGGCCCGGCTTGAGCCAGGCCGGCAACCACAGCGTGCGGGTATCGGCGTCGTAGCGGCGCTTGTCGCTGCCGCCGCGGGTCAGCTGGCGCACGCGCAGGCCGTGGCGGTCGGCGAGCAGCTGGCGCAGGCGCGGGGCCAGGGTGTCGGGGGTGAGTTCAAGTTCGGAGTAGAGCGCCTCGGCCTGGTCGTCCAGCTCGGGGATGTGGTTGTGCTCGCGGTTGAAGTAGTCGCGCACATGGTCGCCCGGCGACAGCAGCGGCGCGGCTGCGTGTTCGGCGCCGATCTGCAGCTCCAGCGCGGCGGCACGCTCCTGCAGGTGTCGATGCTGGCGATGCAGTTCGAGCAGGGCATTGGCGACCTGCGGCAGGTTGCCGGCCAGGGCGCGCAGCTCGGTCGGGCCAATGCCGCCGTGGCCGAGGGCGCGCATGGTCTCGGCCAGCGGCTCGACCAGCGCGGCCGGGTCGTCGCGGTCGAGCAGGTCGTCCAGGTCGCCCAGGGTGTCGCGCAGGCGCTGCTGTACCGCCAGGGTCAGCGGACGCTGGTTGCGCTCGATCTGGTTCAGGTAGCTCGGGGACAGCGCCAGCCGCCGGGCGAGCTCGGCCTGGGTCAGGCCGTGGCGTTCGCGCAGGCGGCGCAGGCGCAGGCCCAGCTGGCGGTGCGGGGAGGCCATGTTTGCAGACTTCGCAGAATTGTGCGCCAAGCTTAGCGCGATTAAGCGCCTTCGGGGCTGAATTCAGCTGGTGGGATGCGAACAATGCGAATAACCGTCCTCCGTTGCTTTGGTGATGCCCCATGAGTGAGTCCGCCCCCCGCGTTTCCCTGCTGATCGACGGCCAGTTCGTCGAGTCGGCGACCACCGAATGGAAGGACGTGGTCAATCCCGCCACCCAGGCCGTGCTGGCCAAGGTGCCCTTCGCGACCTCGGCCGAGGTCGACGCCGCCGTGGCGGCCGCCAGCGAGGCGTTCAAGACCTGGCGCAAGACCCCGATCGGCACCCGCGCACGCATCTTCCTGAAGTACCAGCAGCTGATCCGCGAAAACATGGGCGAGCTGGCCGCGCTGCTGACCGCCGAACAGGGCAAGACCCTGCCGGATGCCGAGGGTGATGTGTTCCGCGGCCTGGAAGTGGTCGAGCACGCCGCCGCGATCGGCAACCTGCAGCTGGGCGAACTGGCCAACAACGTCGCCACCGGCGTGGACACCTATACGCTGCTGCAGCCGCTGGGCGTGTGCGCCGGCATCACCCCGTTCAATTTCCCGGCGATGATCCCGCTGTGGATGTTCCCGATGGCGATCGCCACCGGCAACACCTTCGTGCTCAAGCCTTCCGAGCAGGACCCGATGGTCACCATGCGCCTGGTCGAACTGGCGCTGGAAGCCGGTATCCCGAAGGGCGTGCTCAACGTCGTGCATGGCGGCCCGGACGTGGTCAACGCGATCTGCGACCACCCCGATATCAAGGCGGTGTCGTTCGTCGGCTCGACCAGGGTCGGCACGCACGTGTACAACCGTGCCTCGCTGGCCGGCAAGCGCGTGCAGTGCATGATGGGCGCCAAGAACCACGCCGTGGTGCTGCCGGACGCGAACAAGGAACAGACCCTCAACGCGATGGCCGGTGCGGCGTTCGGCGCTGCTGGCCAGCGCTGCATGGCCGCCTCGACCCTGGTGCTGGTCGGCGAAGCCCGCCAGTGGATCCCGGAGCTGGTCGCCAAGGCGAAGACGCTCAAGGTCAATGGTGGCACCGAGGCCGGCACCGACGTCGGCCCGCTGATCTCCTGCGCGGCGCGCGAGCGCGTGGAAGGGCTGATCGCCGCCGGCATCGAACAGGGCGCCAGGCTCGAGCTCGACGGCCGCAACCCGGCCGTGTCCGGCTACGAGCGGGGCAACTTCGTCGGCCCGACGATCTTCTCCGGCGTCAAGCCGGGCATGCGCATCTATGACGAGGAAATCTTCGGGCCGGTGCTGGTGATCCTGGAGGCCGAGACGCTCGACGACGCCATTGCCCTGGTCAACGCCAACCCGAATGGCAACGGCACCGCGCTGTTCACCCAGTCCGGCGCCGCCGCGCGTCGCTTCCAGGAAGAAATCGACGTCGGCCAGGTCGGCATCAACGTGCCGATCCCGGTGCCGGTGCCGCTGTTCTCCTTCACCGGATCGCGCGCCTCCAAGCTCGGTGACCTCGGCCCGTACGGCAAGCAGGTCGTGATGTTCTACACCCAGACCAAGACCGTGACCTCGCGCTGGTTCGACGACAGCACGCTCGGCCACGGCGTCAACACCACCATCAACCTGAAGTGACTGCCATGAATGCCGCGATGAACCTGCCGTTCGATACGGCCGACCTCAACGAGGAGCAGGAGGCGTTCCGCCAGGCTGCCTGGGATTTCGCCCAGAAGGAACTGGCGCCCAACGCCGCGCGCTGGGACGAAGAGGGCCATTTCCCGCGCGAGGCCTTCCGCAAGGGCGGCGAGCTGGGCTTCTGTGGCCTGTACACCGACGAGAACTATGGCGGCCTGGGCCTGAAGCGCTTGGATTCGGCCGTGGTGTTCGAGGAGATGGCGCGCGCCGATCCGTCGACCTCGGCGTTCTTCAGCATCCACAACATGGCGACCTGGCTGATCGCCAGTTTCGCCGCCGAGCCGGTGCGCCGGCACTGGGGGCCGCTGCTGGCCAGCGGCGAGAAGCTGGCGTCGTACTGCCTGACCGAGCCGGGCGCCGGCTCCGACGCTGCCTCGCTGAAGACCCGCGCGGTGCGTGATGGCGACGAGTACGTGCTCGACGGCAGCAAGGCCTTCATCTCCGGCGCCGGCTCGACCGACGTGCTGGTGGTGATGGCGCGTACCGGCGAGGACGGCGCACGCGGCATCAGTGCCTTCGTCGTGCCCGCCGATGCCCAGGGCATCAGCTACGGTCGCAAGGAGGAAAAGCTGGGCTGGAACAGCCAGCCCACCCGCGGCGTCACCTTCGAAGGCGTGCGCATCCCCGCCGGCAACCTGCTCGGCAAGGAAGACGAGGGCTTCAAGCTGGCGATGAAGGCGCTCGATGGCGGCCGCATCAACATCGCCGCCTGCTCGCTGGGCGCGGCCCAGGGCGCGCTCGATGCCGCCCGCCGTTACATGGGCGAGCGCCGCCAGTTCGGCCGGAAGCTCGCCGATTTCCAGGCCCTGCAGTTCAAGCTGGCCGACATGGCGACCCAGCTGGTCGCTGCGCGGCAGATGGTGCACACCGCCGCGCGCAAGCTCGATGCCGGTGCCCGCGACGCCACGGTGTGGTGCGCGATGGCCAAGCGCTTCGCCACAGACGCCGGTTTCCAGATCTGCGACGAGGCGCTGCAGATCCATGGTGGTTACGGCTATATCCGCGAGTACCCGATCGAGCGCCTGCTGCGCGACAGTCGCGTGCACCGCATCCTGGAGGGCACCAACGAGGTCATGCGCATGATCATCGCCCGCCACCTGCTCAATACCGACGAGGAACTGCGATGAGCGACTGGCTGCAGCGCGAGCACACCGGCCTGAAGGTCGAGCGCGACGGCCACGTCGCCATCGTCACCCTGGCCAACCCGCCGGCCAACACCTGGACCGTGCACAGCCTGGCGGCGCTGCGCGACCTGGTGAAGGCGCTGGACGCCGATCGCGAGGTCTATGCGCTGGTGGTCACCGGCGAAGGCGAGAAGTTCTTCTGCGCTGGCGCGGACCTCAAGCAGTTCGCCTCCGGCGACAAGGCGGCCGCGCGTGAAGCAGCGCGGCGCTTCGGCGAAGCCTTCGAGGCGCTGGGTGCCTTCCGTGGCGTGTCGATCGCCGCGATCAACGGTTATGCGATGGGCGGCGGCCTGGAATGCGCGCTGGCCTGCGACCTGCGCATCGCCGAGGAGCAGGCGCAGATGGCGTTGCCGGAGGCCACCGTCGGCCTGCTGCCGTGCGCTGGTGGCACCCAGAACCTGCCGCGCCTAGTCGGCGAGGGCTGGGCCAAGCGGATGATCCTGCTGGGCGAACGCATCGATGCGGCGACCGCGCTGCGCATCGGCCTGGTCGAGGAGGTCGTCGGCAAGGGCGAATCGCTCGCGCGGGCGATCGAATGGGCGCACAAGGCCGGTCGACAGAGCCCGGGCAGCGTCGCGGCCTGCAAGGTGCTTGTGCAGGCCACGCGTACCGGCAGCCACGCCGCAGCGCTGGTCGCAGAGCGCGAGGCTTTCGTTGACCTGTTCGATACCGCCGACCAGGCCGAAGGCGTCAACGCGTTCCTCGACAAGCGCGCGCCGCAATGGAAGAACGCATGAACGTCGCCGAGGCCGAGGCGCCGGTACTGTTCGAGCTGCGCGAGGGCGAGGGCGGCCGTGCGATCGGCATCGCCACGCTCAACGTGCCCAGGACGCTCAACGGCCTGTCGCTGGAGATGACCCGGCTGCTGGACGTGCAGCTGCGACGCTGGGCAGCCGATCCGGCCGTCGCCTGCATGGTCCTGCGCGGGGCCGGCGAGAAGGCGTTCTGCGCCGGCGGCGACCTGCACGGGTTGTACCGCAGCATGGTCGAGTATCGCGAATCGGGCGCCACCGATGTCACCGCCAATCGCTACGCGGCGGAGTTCTTCGAGGAGGAGTACCGACTCGACTATTTCATCCACACCTGTCCCAAGCCGATCCTGTGCTGGGGCCACGGCATCGTCATGGGCGGGGGCATCGGCCTGATGTCCGGCGCCAGCCATCGCGTGGTCACCGAGCGCTCGAAGCTGGCGATGCCGGAGATCAGCGTCGGCCTGTTCCCCGACGTCGGCGGCAGCTGGCTGATGCAGCGGGTGCCAGGTGGTGCCGGGCTGTTCCTGGCCCTGACCGGTGCGCCGCTGGATGCCAGTGACGCGATCTACGCCGGACTGGCTGATTTCAAGCTCGAACACGCGCAGTACGAGGCGGTGGTGGCGGCGTTGCTGGCGCACGCGTGGAGCGGCGATGCGGCGGCCGATCGCGCCCAGCTGGGCAGCTTCCTGCAGGGATTGGCGCAGCCGCTGACGCCGGGTCCGTTGCAGATCCATGCCGAGCTGATCGAGCGGATCGTATCGGCTGGCCGGCTGGAGCAGGTGGTGGCGGCGATCGATGCCCTGGACAGCGAGGACGCCTGGCTGCAGGCCGCGCGTGCCACGCTGGCGGCCGGCTCGCCGGGCTCGGCCCGATTGGCCTGGGCGCTGCAGCGCCACGACGGCACGCGCACGCTGGCCGACACCTTCCGCACGGAGTACACGGTTGCGCTGCATGCCGCGGCGCACGGCGACTTCGCCGAGGGCATCCGTGCCCTGCTGATCGACAAGGATCGCCGGCCACACTGGAATCCGGCGACCGTGGCCCAGGCCGACGCCGGCTGGGCCGCTTCCTTCTTCCAATCCCCCTGGCCGGCCGCCGAGCATCCGCTGGCGGACCTGGGCCAAGCCTGACGGAGACTTTGCAATGAGCCGGATCGCTTTCATCGGACTGGGCAACATGGGTGGGCCGATGGCCGCCAACCTGGTCAAGGCGGGGCACGCGCTGCGCGTGTTCGACCTGGTGCCCGACGCCCTCGCACACGCGGTCGAGGCCGGCGCCGTCGCCGCCAGTTCCGCCGCCGACACCCTGGCCGATGCCGAGGTGGTGATCTCGATGCTGCCGGCGAGCCGGCACGTCGAAGGCCTGTACCTGGGCGAGACCGGCCTGCTGGCGAAGATCCCCGCCGGCGCGCTGGTCATCGACTGCAGCACCATTGCCCCGGCCAGTGCGCGCAAGGTGGCCGAGGCGGCTGCCGCACGCGGCCTGCAGATGCTCGACGCACCGGTGTCCGGCGGGACTGCCGGCGCCGCCGCCGGTACGCTGACCTTCATCGTCGGCGGCCAGGCCGAGGTGCTCGAACGCGCGCGGCCGTACCTGCAGGCGATGGGCAAGAACATCTTCCACGTCGGCGACAGCGGTGCCGGCCAGGTCGCCAAGCTGTGCAACAACATGGCGCTGGGCGTGATCATGGCGGTGACCGGCGAGGCGATCTCGCTGGGCGTCGCGCATGGCCTGGACCCGAAGGTGCTGTCGCAGATGATGGCGGTCAGCACCGGTCGCAGCTGGGCGACCGAGGTCTGCAATCCATGGCCGGGCGTACTGGAGAACGCCCCCGCCTCGCGCGGTTACAGCGGCGGGTTCGGCAACGACCTGATGCTCAAGGACCTGGGCCTGGCGGTGGAAGCGGCGATGGGCACGGGTGCTTCGATTCCGCTGGGCGAACTGGCCCGCAACCTGTACGCGATGAACAGCCGCGCCGGCCACGGCAAGCTGGATTTCTCGTCGGTCGTGAAGCTGGTCTCGGACAACTGAGCCTGGCGGCAACCTGCAGGAGCGAGCGCGCTCCTGCAGGACTGTAATAGTCTCCGCGCCGGCCGCGTCCTATCGTGGCCGCCTGTTTCCAGGAAAGTGCGCGATGGGACACGACCACAGCCACGCCCCCAGCGAGATCCGCCACGAGAAGCCGTTGTGGTGGGCGCTGGGCCTGACCGGCGGCTTCCTTCTCGCCGAGATCGCCGGGGCGTTCATCACCGGCAGCCTGGCGTTGTTGTCGGACGCGGCGCACATGGCCACCGACACCCTCGGCCTGATGATCGCGCTGCTGGCGGTGCGCCTGAGCCGGCGCCCGCCCGATGCGCGGCGCACCTACGGCTATGCGCGGCTGGAAGCGTTGGGCGCGCTGGCCAACGGCGCGCTGCTGTTCGTGGTGGGTGGCTACATCCTGTGGGAGGCGGTGGCGCGGTTCCGCGAGCCACGGCCGGTGGGCGAGACCGGCATGCTGGTGATCGCCACGCTCGGCCTGGTGGTGAACCTGATCGCCATGCGCCTGCTCAAGGCTGGCGCCGGCGAGAGCCTCAACGTCAAGGGGGCCTACCTGGAAGTATGGAGCGACATGCTCGGCTCGGTGGCGGTGATCCTCGGTGCGCTGGCGATCGGCTGGACCGGCTGGCAGTGGATCGACCCGGTACTGGCAGTGCTGATCGGCCTGTGGGTGTTGCCGCGTACCTGGCTGCTGCTGCGCGAGGCGTTCAACGTGTTGCTCGAAGGCGTGCCCAAGGGCGTGGACCTGGCCGTGGTGCGGGCGGCCCTGGGCGAGCGCGCCGGCGTGCTCGATGTGCATGACCTGCACGTGTGGGCGCTGGCCTCCAGCACGCCGGCGCTGACCGCGCACGTGGTCGCCGATGATGGCGTCGACGCCGACCGCCTGCGCCGCGAGTTGACCACGCTGCTGCACGACCGCTTCGGCATCGACCATGTCACCCTGCAGGTCGAAGCCGATCACTGCGGCGACGCCTGCGGCCTGCATGGCAGTCCGAAAGGGCACGACCACGACCACGATCACGATCACGACGGCGCCGACGCCCAAGGCCATCACGGAACGCCGCATCCCTGAGCGTGCGCCTGGCATGGCCAGCAAGGAATGGGTATTCGTCGATCGGCGGGGAGGGGGGATGGGTTGCGGCCTGGCGGCCGCTGCGGCCTTGGTTCTGCGCTGACGTTGGGTCGGCTGGCCTTCGTCTGGTGCGTGGCGCAGGGGGCGGTGGGGCGCGGGCGTTGCGGCGCGATGCCTGCTGCCGCTCATGTCCCCCGGCTTGGGCCTGCGGCCCAAGCCTCCTCCTTTACTTCCCGTCAGCAGGCATCACGCCGCAACGCTCCTCACTCAACGGCCGTCGAACCGAAAGCAGAAGCAAAGAGCAAAGAGCCAAGAGCTGGAAGCGAAGAGCTGAAGGAAGGAAATGGGAAGAGTGAGATGAGTGCTGGGATAGATTCCGACGCTCACGATTCCACCTGGGGACTTGCCAGCCCGTGGCGTCGAGGTTCACCACAAGCCGCGTAGCGGGCGCCCCGCTTTTCCATCCCCCCACTTCACTCGCTCTGCTTTTCGTTCCGTGGCCATTGTCCCTGGAGCGGCGGCAGGCCTCGCGCCGCGCCGCCCGCGACCAGGTAACCCCCTGCGGCTTTTCGCGACGCCCCATCACATGGATCGCGCAATACCAGAACAACCAATCCGCATCGAAGGCCAGCCAAGCCCCAGCGGCCGCCAGGCCGCACCCCCCACCGCCCCCGGAAATCAACGAAAAGAAAAACGCCGCCCGAAGGCGGCGTTCTCGTTTCCGGTCCGGTGCCTCAGGCCACCGGCACCCGCAACGCCGGCGCATCCCAGCCCGGGCGCTGCGCGAAGCGGTCGCCGTAGCGCGACTGCAGGGTCCTCAGGCGTTCGACCAGCGCGTCGGCGCCGGTGGCGCGCACGTGCTGGATCGGGCCGCCGCGGAACGGCGCGAAGCCGGTGCCGAAGATCACGCCGGCATCGAGCAGGTCGCCATCGGCAACGACGCCGTCGTGCAGGCAGGCCACCGCTTCATTGAGCAGCGGCAGGATCAGCCGGTCTTCCAGGTCGCCCGGCGCCTCGTAGTCCTTCGGTACTTCCGGCTTGACCGCGCGGCCGTTCTCCCACTTGTACAGGCCCTGGCCGTCCTTCTTGCCACGCTTGCCCGGCTCGACCGTCTTCAGCGCGGCCGGGATCGGCAGGCCCAGGAACGGTGCCAGCTCCTCGCCCACGCCGGCCGCCACGTCCAGGCCGACGGTGTCGATCAGCTCGATCGGCCCCATCGGCATGCCGAACTTCACCGCTGCCTTGTCGATCACCGCGCCGGGGATGCCCTCGGCATAGGCGGTCGCAGCTTCGAGCATGTACGGGAACAGTACGCGGTTGACCAGGAAGCCCGGGGTACCGGCGACCGGCACCGGCAGCTTGTCCAGCGCCTTGCAGAACGCCGCCAGGCGTTTGCGGGTTTCCTCGGCCATGGCGTCGTGCTGGACGATCTCCACCAGCGGCATCATCGCCACCGGGTTGAAGTAGTGCAGGCCGGCGAACTGCGCCGGGCGCTGGATGTGCTCGCGCAGCTCGGTCAGCGGGATCGACGAGGTGTTGGTGGTCAGCAGCGCATCGGCCTTGAGTTTCGGTTCGACCTGCTCGTACAGCTCGCGCTTGGCCTCGGGCTTCTCGATGATCGCCTCGATCACCAGGTCGGCGTCGGCGATCCCCTGGCCGGCCAGGTCGCTCTTCAGCCGCGCGGCCACGGCCGGACGCTTGGCCGCGTCCTTGACCCGCTTGTTGAACAGCTCGTTGCCGCGCGCCAGGGCGCCGTCGATGAAGCGCTGCTCGCGGTCCTGCAGGGTGACCTCGAAGCCCTTGTAGGCGGACCAGGCGGCGATGTCGCCACCCATCACGCCGGCGCCGACCACGTGGACATGCCGGATGCCATGATCCTTCCCGCCCAGGCCCTTGAGCCGCTCGGTCAGGAAGAAGATGCGGATCAGGTTGCGCGCGGTCGGCGTGCCGGCGAGCTTGACCACCGCCTTGCGCTCGGCGTCCAGGCGGGCCTGGATGCCGGCACCACCGGTACGCTGCCAGACGTTGATCAGCGCATAGGGGGCGGGGTAGTGCTCCTTGCGCGCCTTGCGCGCGACCTGCTTGGTCATCTGTGGCGCCAGCAGCGTGCGCGCCAGCCAGGTATTGGTCGCCCAGGCGGTGAGGCGCTGCTTGAGCGGGCGCACGGTACCGGCCAGCGCCAGCGCCGCGGCGGTATCCAGCAGCACGGCGGGTGCGCAGACCTTGTCGACCAGGCCCATCGCCCGCGCCGCGCTGGCCGAGACGGTGCGGCCGGTCAGCATCAGGTCCATCGCCGCCGGGGCGCCGACCAGGTGCGGCAGGCGGGCGCTGCCGCCCCAGCCCGGGAAGATGCCGAGCTTGGTTTCCGGCAGGCCGATGCGGGTGGACGGGTCGTCGGAGGCGACGCGGTAGCGGCAGGCCAGGGCGATCTCGGTGCCGCCGCCCATGCAGAATCCATGGATCGCGGCCACCGTGGGGCAGGGCAGCTCGGCCAGCTTCTGGAAGGTGGCCTGGCCGCGACGGATGGCGTCGTTGACGGTGCCGCGGCGGTCGTACTCCTGGAATTCCTTCAGGTCGGCGCCGGCGATGAAGCCGTTGGCCTTGCCCGAGCGGATGACCACCGCGCGCGGCGGATCGATCGAGATGCGCTCGATCAGTTCGCCCAGTTCCAGCAATACATCCTGGGAGAAGGCATTGACTGGCGCCCCGGCACGGTCGAGGCTGAGCACGACGACGCCGTCCTCGCGGATTTCGGTCTGCCAGTGACTGAATCGGAGCCCATCGAAGCCTGAGAGCATGGGTCGAACCATCCGCTTGTGTATGGAGTGGGCCGTTATCATCCAGAGGTTGTTTCCTTCACGTCAAATCCCCACAGGGGGTGAAGGAGGGCGCAGACTCCGGGCGCGGCGTTGGTCAGCGTAGTGCAACGCCCGTTAACCTTGTGATGCGGGGCCCCGGGGGCTCCGGTGAACTTTTCCCACCAGCGCTGGTCATAAGCCCGGACATGACGGGCGACAGGAGTGCGGCCCGACATGGCCGAAGTCGATACACCACAGGATCTGGACCTGGACCTGGTCCGGCGCGTGCAGCGCGGCGAGAGCGCGGCGTTCGATGTGCTGGTGCGCAAGTACCAGCATCGGATCGTCGCCCTCATCGGGCGCTACATCAGCGACTGGAGCGAGTGCCAGGACGTGGCCCAGGAGACTTTCCTGCGCGCATACCGTGCGCTGGGGAATTTCCGCGGCGACGCCCAGTTCTATACCTGGTTGCACCGCATTGCCGTGAATACCGCCAAGAACCACCTGGTCGCCCACAACCGCCGCCCGCCCACCGACGACATCGACGTTGCCGATGCCGAGCAGTTCGATGGCGCCACGCGGTTGCGCGACACCGATACCCCGGAGCGTGAACTGATGCGCCAGGAGCTGGAACAAACCGTGATGAAGGCGGTCCAAGCATTGCCGGAAGAACTCCGGGCGGCCATCACCCTGCGCGAGGTGGAGGGCCTGAGCTACGAGGAAATCGCGCAGAAGATGGATTGCCCGATCGGAACGGTGCGCTCGCGCATCTTCCGGGCGCGCGAAGCCATCGACGCCGAGCTGCGGCCTCTGCTGGAGACCGACAGCGCCACCCGTGACCGCCAGCGTGACCGTCTATGAATTCCCAGTCCCACCCCAGCAGCGACAAGTTCGAGATCCACTACCGCCAGCAGCTGTCGGCGCTGGTCGATGGCGAGTTGCCGTCCGACGAGGCGCGCTTCCTGCTGCGTCGCCTGCAGCATGACGACGAGCTGGCCGGCTGCCAGGAACGCTGGCTGCTGTGCGGCGACGTGCTGCGCGGCATGGCCGCGGCGCCGGCGCCGGTGGATTTTGCTGCCCGCGTACGCTCGGCTGTTGCCTCCGAACCGGTCCCGCTCGCCCAGGCGGCGCCCGCGCGTGGCCGGGCCTGGCGCTGGGGCGGTGGGGCGGTGGCTGCCTCGGTGGCCGCGCTGGCCTTGTTCATGAGCCACGAGCGCGTGCCGGCCCCGGTGGCCGATGTGCCGGCGCAGGTGTTCGCCACCACCGCGCAGGTACCGAGCCCGCCGCTGCCGAGCCCGGCCGATCCGGATGGCGACAATGCCTTCGGCACGATGGCCGCCGCCGCGCCGGCCGCGGCCCTGGCCGCCGCGCGTCGCGATGCCGGTTCCCGCAGCGTGGCCTCGGCCACGCGCGTGCGGCAGGCCGCGCGCGCCGGTGCCGTCCGCCGCGAGGCCCCGCCGCAGGTCCAGCTCGCCAGTGCCGCGCCCGCCGCGCACGAGCCGGCGGTAGCGAACCCGTTCGCACATCCGGACACCCTGCAGGCACGGCCTTGGCCGCGCTCTGCGCTGGCCGGCAGTGGCAGCTCGCTCAACGCCAGTTTCGGCACTGTGCAGCCGCAGGCCACCTTCTATCCGTTCGAGCCGGCCGACGTTGCCCCGGCGGAGGACGCGCAGCTGCCGCCGATGCCCGGGCACTGACGCTTCATCCCGCTTTCCGTAGTGTTCTTCCCACTGCCCGCGCCGCGGGCGGACGGGATCGCTTTGCCCGGGCCCCGTCCCGGTCTTCCTTCCGCTTCCGCTTTCCAGGAGACGCCTTCCGATGAACCCCCGCATCCGCAAGCAGGTGATTGGCCTGCTGGCCGTTTCGCTTCCGCTGGCCGCCTGCGCGCAGCAGGAAGCCGCCGCCCCCTCCGTCGCCAGCAGCGCGCCGATCGCCACCCGCAGCGCGACGCCCGCGCCGCAGCTCGTCGCCGGCCTGCCGGACTTCACCAATCTCGTCGAGCAGGTGGGCCCGGGCGTGGTCAACATCGATACCAAGGTGACCCGCGCCGACATGATGAAGCGCTCCGGTCGCGGCGGCCCGCAGCAGATGCCGGACGAGGACCAGATGCCGGAATTCTTCCGCCGCTTCTTCGACATGCCGGGGATGCCGGGACAGGATCCGCGTCGTGGTCCGCGTGGCGGTGACGATGGCGACATCGTCGGCGCGGCGATGGGCTCGGGCTTCATCATCTCGCCGGATGGCTATGTGCTCACCAACCACCACGTGGTCGATGGCGCCAGCGATGTCACCGTCAAGCTGTCTGACGGCCGCGAACTCAAGGCCAAGGTGGTCGGCAGCGACGAGCAGTACGACGTCGCGCTGCTGAAGGTCGAGGCCAAGGGCCTGCCGACCGTGCGTATCGGTGACTCCAATACGCTCAAGCCCGGCCAGTGGGTGGTGGCGATTGGTTCGCCGTTCGGCCTGGACCATTCGGTCACCGCCGGCATCGTCAGCGCGACCGGTCGCGCCAATCCGTATGCCGACCAGCGCTACGTGCCGTTCATCCAGACCGACGTGGCGATCAACCAGGGCAACTCCGGCGGTCCGCTGCTGAACACCCGCGGCGAAGTGGTCGGCATCAATTCGCAGATCTTCTCCGCCTCGGGCGGCTACATGGGCATCAGCTTCGCGATCCCGATCGACCTGGCGGTCAGCGCCGCCGAGCAGATCAAGAAGACCGGTCACGTCAGCCGCGGCCAGCTGGGCGTGCAGGTCGGGCCGATCGATACCCTCAAGGCCGAAGGCCTGAAACTGCCCGATACCAAGGGCGCGCTGGTCAATGGCCTGGTCGCCGAGAGCCCGGCCGGCAGGGCGGGGCTGGAAGTGGGCGACGTGATCCGCTCGGTCAACGGCACCGCCATCAACGCCGCCAGCGACCTGCCGCCGATGATCGGCATGCTGCCGCCGGGCACCAAGGTGCGCCTCGGCCTGCTGCGCGACGGCAAGCCGAAGGATGTGACCGTCACCTTGACCACGCTGGATGCCGACGTCCGCCAGCCCGAGGCCGCCGCCAATGACGACGCCGCGCCGGCCGGTCCGGCGAGCGCCGCGCTGCTGGGGCTGCAGGTCACCGACCTGGCCGCGGCCGAACGCGAACGCCTGGGCCTGAAGGCGGGCGAGGGCGTGCGTATCGCCGCCGTCACCGGCAGTTCGGCCCGCGAGGCCCGGCTCAGCCCGGGCCTGGTCATCCTGCGCGTCGGCCGGGCGCCGGTTGGCAGCGTGGCCGCCCTGAACCGTGAGCTGTCCGGCTACAAGAAGGGCGAGGTGGTCATGCTGCTGGTCACCAGCGGCCAGGCCACCAGCTATGTGGCGGTCAAGGCCGGCGACTGAATGGGCGCAGGTACCGGTTCCCGACCCGGCCGCCTTGGGCGGCCGGGTCGGGCCGGACCATGCGATAATGGCCCGTTATCCTGACGACGGTCCTGGCCGCCGCCCACCTCCATGTCCTCTGATCCGATGCGGAATATCCGCAACTTCTCCATCATCGCCCACGTCGACCACGGCAAGTCCACGCTGGCTGACCGCATCATCCAGCTCTGCGGAGGCCTCGAGGCCCGCGAGATGGAGGCGCAGGTGCTCGACTCGAACCCCATCGAGCGCGAGCGCGGCATCACCATCAAGGCCCAGTCCGTGTCCCTGCCCTACAAGGCCAGGGACGGGCAGGTCTACCACCTGAATTTCATCGACACCCCCGGCCACGTCGACTTCTCCTATGAAGTCAGCCGCTCGCTGGCCGCCTGCGAAGGCGCGCTGCTGGTGGTGGACGCCGCCCAGGGCGTGGAGGCGCAGTCGGTTGCCAACTGCTACACCGCGGTGGAACAGGGCCTGGAAGTGGTGCCGGTGCTGAACAAGATCGACCTGCCGACCGCCGACACCGAGCGGGCCAAGGCCGAGATCGAGGCGGTGATCGGCATCGACGCCAGCGACGCCGTCGCCGTCAGCGCCAAGACCGGCCTGAACGTGCAGGACGTGCTCGAGGCGATCGTCCACCGCATCCCGCCGCCGGTGCCGCGCGACACCGACAAGCTGCAGGCGCTGATCATCGACTCGTGGTTCGACAACTACCTGGGCGTGGTCTCGCTGGTGCGCGTGATGCAGGGCGACATCAAGCCCGGCGACAAGCTGCTGGTGATGTCGACCGGCCGCACCCACCAGGTCGACGCGGTCGGCGTGTTCACCCCCAAGCGCAAGCCGCTGGCGAAGCTGTCGGCCGGTGAAGTGGGCTGGGTGACCGCCTCGATCAAGGACGTCCATGGCGCCCCGGTCGGCGACACCCTGACCCTGGCGGCCGACCCGGCCAGCAAGCCGCTGCCCGGCTTCCAGGAAATGCAGCCGCGCGTGTTCGCCGGCCTGTTCCCGGTCGATGCCGAAGACTACCCGGACCTGCGCGAGGCGCTGGACAAGCTGCGCCTGAACGACGCGGCGCTGCGTTTCGAGCCGGAAAGCTCCGAGGCGATGGGCTTCGGCTTCCGCTGTGGCTTCCTCGGCATGCTGCACATGGAGATCGTGCAGGAGCGACTGGAGCGCGAGTACAACCTCGACCTGATCACCACCGCGCCGACGGTGATCTACGAGGTGCTCAAGACCGACGGCACCATCATCATGATGGACAACCCGGCCAAGCTGCCGCCGGTGAACTACGTCGACGAGATCCGCGAGCCGATCATCCGCGCCAACATCCTCACCCCCGAGGAATACATCGGCAACATCATCAAGCTGTGCGAGGAAAAGCGCGGCAGCCAGCTTGGCATCAACTACATGGGCAGCCAGGTGCAGATCAGCTACGAGCTGCCGATGGCCGAGGTGGTGCTGGACTTCTTCGACAAGCTCAAGTCGGTCAGCCGCGGCTATGCCTCGCTGGACTACAGCTTCGTGCGTTTCGAGGCTGGTCCGTTCGTGCGCGTGGACGTGCTGATCAACGGTGACAAGGTCGACGCCCTGTCGCTGATCGCCCACCGCAGCCATGCCGACCGGCGCGGCCGCGAACTGTGCGACAAGATGAAGGACCTGATTCCCCGGCAGATGTTCGACGTGGCCATCCAGGCCGCGATCGGCTCGCAGATCATCGCCCGCACCACGGTCAAGGCGATGCGCAAGAACGTGTTGGCCAAGTGCTATGGTGGCGACGTCTCGCGCAAGAAGAAGCTGCTGGAGAAGCAGAAGGAAGGCAAGAAGCGCATGAAGCAGGTCGGCCGCGTGGAGATTCCCCAGGAAGCCTTCCTGGCGGTGCTGCAGATGGACAACAAGTAAGCCGGGGGCCGGGAGTCGCGGGGCGGGACGGCGGTGCAGGGCACCGGCGGCCGGAGCCCCCGGGTCCCGGGTTCCGAATCAAGACTCCCGTTCCAAAGGAACCCGCATGAAATGGTTTGAGATCGCGCTGGTCGTGCTGACGCTGGGTTCGGGCCTGGTATGGCTGCTGGACAAGCTGTTCCTGGCCAAGCGCCGCGCCGCCCGCGCCGGACTGCTCGATACCGAGCCGGCCCTGATCGAGTACTCGCGCGCCTTCTTCCCGGTGCTGGCCGTGGTGCTGATCCTGCGCAGCTTCATCGCCGAGCCGTACAAGATCCCGTCCAGTTCGATGATGCCGAACCTGCTGATCGGCGATTTCATCCTGGTCAACAAGTTTTCCTACGGCCTGCGCCTGCCGGTCACCAATACCAAGTTCATCCCCACCGGCGAGCCCAGGCGCGGCGACGTGGTGGTGTTCAAGCCGCCGCACGCGCCGGACGAGAACTGGATCAAGCGCATCATCGGCCTGCCGGGCGACCACATCGGTTTCCACGGCGACACCCTGTACATCAACGGGGAGGCAATGAAGTACGAGGTCCTGGGCGAGTACGCCGGCAAGGGTCGCAACGCCGAGGCCAACGGCGTTACCCTGCTGCGCGAGTCGCTGCCGGGCCGGACCCATACCGTGCTCGAGCAGATCGGGCGTTCCAACCCGGCCGGCCAGGGGGACTGGGTGGTGCCGGCGGGGCAGTATTTCGTGATGGGTGACAATCGCGATAATAGCGAGGACAGCCGGTTCTGGACCCAGACGCACTTCCTGCCGGAGGCCAATCTCCGTGGCAAGGCGTTCCTGATCTGGCTCAATTGCGAGGGGTGGTTCTGCAAGGGGAGTTTCGATCCGTCGCGGATCGGGACGAGCATCCAGTAATCGACACGCGTGGCGTGGCTAGGGGAGTAGCGATGAAGCGCAATCAGGAAGGAATGACCTTGTTGTCATTCGTGATGGTACTGGCGGTGGTGGGCTTTGCCCTCTACATCGGCATGAAGCTGTTCCCGATGTACCAGGAGTATTACGCCGTACGTTCGGCGATGAAGGGCCTGGCCAACGAGCCGGGTAGTGGAGACATGGACCCGGGTCGTGCGAAGGACATGCTCTTTCGTCGCCTGGACCTCAACTACGTGGACAACGTGAAGCCGGACAACGTGAAGTTCGAGCGTGCCGACAACGGCTGGACCATGACCGTGCAGTACGAGGTCCGCAAGCCGCTGGTTGGCAACCTCGACGTGGTCGGCAATTTCGAAGCAAGCCAGGACCTGACCCGCCGTGGGATCAGCGAGTAAGACCCCGCAGCGCGGCGACCGGATCGGCCATGCCTTTGCCGATCCCGCGCTGCTGGCCCAGGCGCTGACCCACCGCAGCGCCGGGGCCCCGCACAACGAACGGCTGGAATTCCTCGGCGACGGGGTGGTCAACCTGCTCATCGCCGAGGCGCTGTACCTGCGCTGGCCCAAGGCCGACGAAGGCGCGCTGACCCGCGCCCGCGCCGAACTGGTGCGCGAGGCCGCGCTGGCGGTCATCGGTCGCACCCTGGAGCTGGGCGAGCGGTTGACCCTGGGCCCGGGCGAGATGAAATCCGGCGGGCACCGGCGCGACTCGATCCTGGCCGACGCGGTCGAGGCGGTGGTCGCGGCCATCTACCTCGATGCCGGCTTCGAGGCGTGCCGCGCCGCGGTCCTGCCCTGGTTCGAGCCCTCGCTGGCGGCCCTGCCGGTCGGCCGGCCGGAAAAGGACCCCAAGACCCGCCTGCAGGAATGGCTGCAGGCCCGGCAGCGGCCGCTGCCGGTCTATGAACTCGTTTCCGAAAGTGGCGACGACCACGCCAAGCATTTCCAGGTACGCTGCACCCTGTCCGAGCCGGCCCTGAGCGCCGACGGCGAGGGTGGATCTCGGCGCCTGGCCGAACAGCAGGCCGCCACGGCGGTGCTGCGACAACTGGATCCCAGCAAGTGAGCCAAGCAACCTCCTATCGCAGCGGCAGCGTGGCCGTGATCGGCCGACCCAACGTCGGCAAGTCGACCCTGACCAACGCCCTCGTCGGCGCCAAGGTCAGCATCGTCTCCAACCGCCCGCAGACCACCCGCCACCGGCTGCTCGGCATCGCCAGCTTCCCCCAGGGGCAGATCGTGCTGGTCGATACCCCCGGACTGCACCGCGAGCAGGGCAAGTTCAAGGCCTCGGCGATGAGCCGGGTGATGAACCGCGCCGCGCGCGGTTCGCTGGAAGACGTCGACGCGGCGGTGCTGGTGATCGAAGCCGGCCGCTGGGACGAGGAAGACACCCTGGCCTACAACGTGCTCAGCGATGCCGGCATCCCGGTGGTGCTGATCGTCAACAAGGTCGACCGGCTGAAGGACAAGTCGGCGCTGCTGCCGTTCCTGGCCGAAGTCAGCCAGGGCCGCAGCTTCGCCGCGGTGCATCCGGTCTCCGCGCTCAAGCGCAAGGGCCTGGAGGCGCTGGTCAAGGACCTGCTGGCCCTGCTGCCCGAGCAGCCGCCGATGTTCGGCGAGGACGAGATCACCGATCGCAGCCAGCGCTTCCTGGCCGGCGAGCTGGTCCGCGAGCAGCTGATGCGCCAGCTCGGCGAGGAACTGCCGTACGCGACCACGGTCGAGATCGAACGCTTCGCCGAGGATGGCGCCCTGCTGCGCATCGGTGCGGTGATCTGGGTCGAGCGCGAGGGCCAGAAGGCCATCGTGATCGGCAAGGGCGGCACCCGACTCAAGGAGATCGGGGCCAAGGCCCGCCAGCAGATGGAGCGCCTGTTTGGCGCCAAGGTCTTCCTAGAGACCTGGGTGCGCGTGCGCGAAGGCTGGTCCGACGACGAGGCCGCGCTGAAGGCGTTCGGCTACGAGTGATCCCGCCGCGGCGTGGCGCGATGGCGTCGTGCGCGCGGCCCAGTTGATGGCCCCGGATGCGGATCGAGGACGAAAGCGGATTCGTGCTGCATGCGCGCCACTGGCGCGAAACCAGCCTGCTGGTCGAGGTCCTGACCTTGAACCATGGTCGCCTCGGCCTGCTTGCGCGTGGCGTGCAGGGCGAGCGCAGGCAGGCACTGCGGGCGGCGCTGCAGCCGTTGCAGTCGATCCGCTTCAGTGCCGTGCTGCGCGGCGAGCTGGCCCAGCTGCGTGGCGCCGAGGCCGAGGACGCAGCGCCGCGCCTGCAGGGTGAGGCCGCCCTGGCCGGCTTCTACGTGAATGAACTGGTGCTGCGGCTGGCGCCGCGTCACGACCCGGTGCCGGAACTACACGCGGCCTATGCGCTGCTGCGCGAACGCATGCGTGCCGGCGAAGCATTGGCCTGGAGCCTGCGCCGCTTCGAACGCGACCTGCTGGATGCGCTGGGGGTCGGCTTCGACCTGGAGAACGATGTCGACGGCCAGCCCATCGACCCGGCCGCGCGCTACCGGCTCGACCCGCTACAGGGCGCCGAGCGCCTGCTCAGCGACCGTGGCGCCGGTGAGCGCAACGCCGCGGCAACCGGCCGCGTGCTGCTGGCGCTGGCGCACGACCTGCCGCCCGAGCCGGGCGACCTGGCGGGGCTGCGGCTGAGCCTGCGCGCGGTGCTGCTCCACCATCTCGGCGGGCGTGGCCTCAAGGCCTGGGACATGCTGCGCGACCTGGCGCCCCGCTGAGGGCGGGCGGCGACCGGCCGGGCACCGGGAATCAGTGGAGCAGGGCGGCGACCGCGTCGTGGAACTGGTGGCGTGCCGCCGGCGAGGCCGGATCGCCACGCAGCAGCTGGACCGCGTTCGCCAGCCGGGCCGCACCGACGAACCCGCAGCTGGCCTGGAGCCGGTGCAGGTGGCCGCGCAGGGCCGACTCGTCTTCCTTGCGCAGGGCCGAGTCGACCGCGTCGCGGGTGCCCGGCAGTTCGGACAGGAACAGCTCGCGCAACGCATTCAGGTGGTGCTGCTGGCCATTCAGGGCGGCCAGTGCGGCAGCCTCGTCCCAGTCGCGGCTGGACATCGAGGCGGTCGTGGTGGCCACGGCCTGGCGCTGCAGGCCACGGCGGACATGGCGCTGCAGCTCGATCGCCGACAGCGGCTTGATCATCACGTCCGGGAAGCCTTCGGCGGTCAGGCGGGACATCGCCCCGGCGTCGGCGGTATGGGCAATCGCGGCGGTGCCCGGGTGCAGCTCGCGCAGCTGCGCCAGCAGGTGGCTGCCGCAGCCGTCGGGCAGGTGGGCATCGATCAGGTAGAGGTCGTATCGCCGCTCCCGCGCCAGGGCGAGGGCGGAGGCCACGCTGTCGGCACAATCCAGCCGGACGGCGAGGGGTTCCAGGGCGGCCTGGAAAAAGCCCAGGCTGATCGGGTCGTCTTCCACCACCAGCAGGCGGGGACGGGGGGGCTCTCGCGAAGCCATCATTTGCTGCCTCCATGTCAGCACGCCGCAGCAACGTCCTGCGGCCGGTTCAGTGTGCCTGCCTTTCATCGAAACGACAACGAAGGCCCAGCTCCGGCCACGCCGGCCGGCATCTGCGACAATACGCGCCCTTTTTGCCCCCCGTTTGTCATCTCGTGGCCAGATCCCGGAACCGCTTCGACCGTACCCCCTTCCAGACCGACATCGTCGACCTCAGCCATGATGGCCGCGGCGTGGCCAAGCGCGACGGCGAGGGTGGCAAGGTCACCTTCGTCAGCGGTGCGCTGCCGGGCGAGCGGGTGGTGGCAGAACCGACCGCGCGCAGCCGCCACTTCGACGAGGCGCGCACCATCGAGGTGCTGGAAGCCTCGCCGGACCGCGTGCAGCCGCGCTGCCCGCATTTCGGCGTCTGCGCCGGCTGCGTGCTGCAGCACCTGGACGAGGGCCAGCAGATCGTCGCCAAGCAGCGCGTGCTCATGGACAACCTGGAACGCATCGGCCATGTCACCCCGGAAGCCGTGCTGCCGGCACTGGTCGGCGATAACTGGGGCTACCGCCGCAAGGGACGCTTCTCGGTGCGCCGGGTGGAGAAGAAGGACAAGACCCTGGTGGGCTTCCGCGAGCAGGACCCGCGCTTCGTCGCCGACCTGTCGGTCTGCTACACGGTCATCCCGCAGATCGGCGGGAAGGTCTCCGCCCTTGCCGCGCTGGTCGAGGGGCTGGACGGCAAGCGCGACATCCCGCAGATCGAGTTCATCGCCGGCGACGACGCCATCGCGCTGACCGTGCGCCACCTGCAGCCGCTGACCGAACATGACCGCGAGGCGCTGGCGGCCTTCGCGCGCGAGCATGGTTTCTCCATCTTCCTGCAGCCCGGCGGCGTGGAAAGCGTGCATCCGCTGTGGCCCGAGGCCGTGCCGCTGTCGTTCCGACTGCCACAGTGGGACGTGGAGCTGGCATTCCGCCCGCTGGATTTCATCCAGGTCAACGCCAGCCTCAACCAGAAGATGATCGAGCATGCCCTGCGCCTGCTCGACGCGCGCCCGGAAGACCGCGTGCTCGACCTGTTCTGCGGCCTGGGCAACTTCACCCTGCCGCTGGCGCGGGGCGTGCGCGAGGTGGTCGGCGTGGAAGGTGATGCCGGCCTGGTCGCCCGTGCCAGGGAGAACGCCGAGCGCAACGGCCTGGCCAACGCGCAGTTCTTCGCCGCCGACCTGACCCAGGACCAGCGCCAGGCGCCGTGGATGCGCCAGGGCTTCGACAAGCTGCTGCTCGACCCGCCGCGCTCCGGCGCGATCGACGTGCTGCGCCAGCTGCCGCTGAAGAAGTTCGAGCGCATCGTCTACGTCAGCTGCCACCCCGGCTCGCTGGCGCGCGATGCCGGCTACCTGGTCAACGAACAGGGCTTCAAGCTCAAGGCCGCCGGTGCGATGGACATGTTCCCGCACACCGCGCACGTGGAAAGCATCGCGCTGTTCGAGCGCTGAGGAACGACGATGGGCATCGAGATCGAACGCAAGTTCCTGGTCACCGGTGACGGTTGGCGTGCCGCCGCGCATGAAGTCGTGCCGATGGCCCAGGGCTACATCAACGACCAGGCGGCGATGGACAGCGGCGCGCAGAAAGCCTCTGTGCGCGTGCGCATCCAGGGCGAGGCGGCCTACCTCAACATGAAGTCGCGCGAGCTTGGCCACACCCGCCAGGAGTTCGACTACCCGATCCCGGTCGCCGACGCGCGCGCCCTGCTGGCGCTGTGCGTGGGCGGGCTGATCGACAAGCGCCGGCACCTGGTGCGGCACGGCGGCCACTTGTGGGAGGTCGACGAGTTCCTCGGCGACAACGCCGGGCTGGTGGTCGCCGAGATCGAACTGGATGATGCCGGCGAGGTATTCGAACGCCCGGACTGGCTGGGCGCCGAAGTCACCGACGATGCGCGCTACTACAACCTGGCGCTCGCATCCAAACCCTACCGGGACTGGCCGCGCTGAGGTTTCCACGGCTCGGCGCGACGCAGCGTTGCATGCCGCGCGCGCCATCGTGGCCTGGTGCATGGCATGGTGGCGGCCCCACCCTCCGGATCAATCCCCATGCGCATCGACATCTGGTCGGACATCGTCTGTCCCTGGTGCTGGATCGGCAAGCATCGCCTGCAGCGCGGCCTGGCGCTGATGGGGGGCGACGCCCCCGACGTGGACGTGCATTACCACGCCTTCCAGCTAGATCCCGATGCCGGCCCCGAGCCGGTGCCGCTGCGCGAGGCCTATCGCGACAAGTTCGGCGGTGACCAGCGTACCCAAGAGATCCTCTCGCACACCCAGCAGACCGGGCGCGGCGAAGGCCTGCCGTTCGATTTCGACCGCGGCCAGGTGCGGGTGAACACGCTGCGCGCGCACCGCCTGGTATGGCTGGCCGGCCGCGAGGGCGACCCGGGCAAGGTCGCCGAGGCGCTGTACCACGCGCACTTCGCCGAGGGCCGCAACCTGGCCGACACCGGCACGCTGGTCGAGGCCGGCGCCGCCGGTGGCCTGCCCGAAGCGCGGGTGCGGGCGATGCTCGACGGCGACGAGGGCCTGGCCGAGGTGAACGCGCAGCTGGGCCAGGCGCGCGCGCTGGGAATCACCGCCGTGCCAAGTTTCGTCATCGATGGCCGCTACCTGGTCCAGGGCGCGCAGACGCCGGAGGCCTTCGCCCAGGCGCTGGGCCGGATCCAGGCCGAGCGGGCCCCTCGGGCCGGCAAGGGGGATGACTGCGGCCCGGCGGGCTGCGAAGTCTGAAGCCGGCGCGCGCATCTGCGACAATGCGGCAGTGCGCCATCCCGGCGCCGCGTCCGCGCCCCGGCGCCGGCCGCTTCCCCGCAAGGCTGGAGGTTTCCACCGCATGCTCCTGATCGGCGTCGCCGGCACCGAACTCACCGCCCAAGAGCGCGATTGGCTGCAGCATGACGCCGTCGCCGGGGTGGTGCTGTTCAAGCGCAATTTCGCCTCGCGCGCCCAGGTCGCCGAGCTGTCGGCGGCGATCCGCGCCGCCGCGCCGCGGCCGCAGCTGATCTGCGTGGACCAGGAGGGCGGTCGCGTGCAGCGCTTCCGCGAGGGCTACAGCCCGCTGCCGCCGCTGGCCGGCTTCGGCGAGCTGTATGGGCGCGACGCGGAAGCAGCATTGGCACTGGCCCGTGAGCACGCCTGGCTGATGGCCAGCGAGATCCGCGCCAGCGGCATCGACCTGAGCTTCGCCCCGGTGGTCGACCTGGGCCGCGGCAACCGCGCCATTGGCGACCGTGCCTTCAGCGCCGATCCGGAGGTGGTGGCGAGCTTCACCCGCACCTACGTGGCGGCGATGCACGAGGCCGGCATGGCAGCCACGCTCAAGCATTTCCCTGGCCATGGCACCGTGCTCGAAGATACCCACGTCGACGTCGCGGTAGACCCGCGGCCGCTGGAGGCGCTGCGCGGCGAGGACCTGCTGCCGTTCGCCGCCGGCATCGATGCCGGTGCCGATGCGGTGATGATGGCCCACGTCGTCTATCCGCAGGTGGCGCCCGAGCCGGCGGGTTATTCGCCGCGCTGGATCGGCGGCATCCTGCGTGGCGAACTCGGCTTCCGTGGCGTGGTCTTCTCCGACGACATCGGCATGGCCGCCTCCTTCAGCGCCGGCGGGGTCAAGGCACGCGTGGACGCGCACCTGGATGCCGGCTGCGACGTCGTGCTGGTCTGCCATCCGGAGCTGGTCGCCGAGTCGCTGGAAGCGGTGTCCCGGCGCACGCTCAACACCGCGCCGCTGCTCGGCCTGATCGGCCGCGGCGCGCTCGGCTGGGACGGCCTGCTGGCCGATGCCCGCCATTCGAATACCCAATCCCGTTTGCTGGAACAACTCGGAAAAACCGCCTGATGTCCAATCTCACCCTTGAACAGGCCGTGGCCCAGGCCGACCTGCTCGTCGACCGCCCGACCCTCGACGCCGCCATCGGCCGCATCGCCGACGCCATCGCCGCCGACTACCGCGGCGAAGTGCCGGTCTACCTGACGATCATGCACGGCGCGCTGCCGTTCTCCGGCCAGCTGGCGCTGGAGCTGGGCGCGCGCGGCCAGGACCTGCAGTTCGACTACCTGCATGCCACCCGTTACCGCGGCGCCGCGGTCGGCGGCGAACTGGTGTGGAAGCACCGCCCGGCCACCGCGCTGTTCGGCCGTCGCGTGCTGCTGGTCGACGACATCCTCGACGAGGGCTACACCCTGCAGGGTGTGCGCCAGTGGTGCCTGGAGCAGGGCGCGACCGACGTGCGCATCGCCGCGCTGACCATCAAGCAGCACGATCGCTGCGTTGACGGCGTGCGCGCCGACTACGCCGGCGTGCAGGTGCCCGACCGCTACGTGTTCGGCTTTGGCATGGACGTCAACGAGCTCTACCGCGGCGCGCCGGCCATCTACGCGATGAAGGACTGAGCAGTCGGCACGACCCCCACCGCATCCCGGAACTTCCCGCGCATGAATCCGATTTCCCTCGCCGTCATCGGCGGCACCGGCGTCTACAAGCTGGCCCAGCTGGACGACGTGCAGACCCATGAAGTGCAGACCCGTTTCGGCAGTCCTTCCGGCCCGGTGCGGGTCGGCACGCTGCTCGGCCACCGGGTCGCCTTCCTGGCCCGCCATGGCGAAGGCCATTCGCTGCCTCCGCACAAGATCAACTACCGCGCCAATCTTGCTGCGTTGCAGCAGGTCGGCGCCCAGCGGGTGCTCGCGCTCAACACCGTCGGCGGCATCACCGATGCCTACGGCCCGCGCGTGCTCGCCTGCCCGGACCAGTTGATCGACTACACCTGGGGCCGGGTCTCGACGATCTGCGAGGAGCCGGGCAGCGAGGTCGTGCACGTGGATTTCGGCCATCCGTATTCGCCGCTGTTCCGCAGCAAGGTGCTGGCGGCGGCGCGGGTGACCGGGGCCACCGTGGTCGACGGCGGCTGCTATGGCGCGACCCAGGGACCGCGGCTGGAAACCATCGCCGAAATCGCCCGCCTGCGCCGCGATGGTTGTGACCTGGTCGGCATGACCGGCATGCCCGAGGCCGGGCTGGCCCGCGAGCTGGGGCTGGACTACGCCTGCCTGGCCATCGTGGCGAACTGGGCCGCCGGCTGCGGCGATGCCCAGGAGATCACCCTGGCCGAGGTGCTGGCCAACGTCGATGCGGCCTCGGCCGGGTTGCCGGAACTGGTCGGCGAACTTGCGCGCGGGTGATTGTCTTCAGGCCTTAAGGTTTGCATACTCGGCGCGTGCGTAGCCGCACACCACCCATTCAATTTGCAAAGGTCTCGCATCACCATGCCGAACGGTACCGTCAAGTGGTTCAACGACGCCAAGGGATTTGGCTTCATTTCACCGGAGGACGGCAGCGCTGACGTCTTCGCGCACTTCTCCGCGATCAA
>Ga0160448_100072_pt1 | contig 62942 bp, 54 predicted proteins | sample HID1973M_E1MG_FD_108269 | JGI IMG/M metagenome (GOLD analysis project Ga0160448, IMG submission 108269) | Enriched mosquito-associated microbial communities from UW Madison campus, WI, USA - HID1973M_E1 MG | ecosystem: Host-associated > Arthropoda: Insects > Digestive system > Unclassified ...
CTGCCCGAAGGCGCCACCGCCACCGACCTGGTGCTGACCGTCACCCAGATGCTGCGCAAGCTCGGCGTGGTCGGCAAGTTCGTCGAGTTCTACGGCGACGGCCTGCAGCACCTGCCGTTGGCCGACCGGGCCACCATCGGCAACATGGCACCGGAATACGGCGCCACCTGCGGCATCTTCCCGATCGACGCCGAATCGCTCGGCTACCTGCGCCTGTCCGGCCGCAGCGAGGAACAGATCGCGCTGGTCGAGGCCTATGCCCGCGCCCAGGGCCTGTGGCACGAGCCCGGCAGCGCGCATGCGTCCTACAGCGCCACCCTGGAACTGGACATGGGCGAGGTCAAGCCGTCGCTGGCCGGCCCCAAGCGGCCGCAGGACCGCGTGCTGCTGCAGGACGTGCAACAGAACTACCGCGACAGCCTGGCCGGGCTCACCGCCAGCCGCGACAAGCGCAGCGCCGATGTCTCCAACTTCGTCAACGAAGGCGGCGGCGCGGCAGTAGGCAACGAACAGCTCGCCAAGGGCTTCGCCGACATCGAGGTCGAGGGCGCCCGGGTGCGCCTGAAGGACGGCGCGGTGGTGATCGCCGCGATCACCTCCTGCACCAACACCTCCAATCCGGCGGTGATGATCGGTGCCGGCCTGCTGGCCCGCAATGCCGCCGCCCGCGGCCTCAACCGCAAGCCCTGGGTCAAGACCTCGCTCGGGCCGGGCTCGCGCGTGGTCACCGATTACCTGGACAAGGCCGGCGTGCTGAAGGAGCTGGAAAAGCTTGGCTTCTACGTCGTCGGCTACGGCTGCACCACCTGCATCGGCAATTCCGGCCCGCTGCCGACCGAGGTCAGCGCCGGCATCGCCGCCGGTGACCTGGTCGTGACCTCGGTGCTGTCGGGCAACCGCAACTTCGAGGGCCGCGTGCACCCCGAGGTCAAGATGAACTACCTGGCCTCGCCGCCACTGGTGGTGGCCTATGCCATCGCCGGCACCACCGACATCGACCTGACCACCGAACCGCTGGGCACCGGCAGCGACGGCAAGCCGGTGTTCCTGCGCGACATCTGGCCGAGCAACAAGGAGATCGGCGACGTCATCGCCGCCACCCTCGGCCCGGAGATGTTCAAGCAGAACTACGCCGACGTGTTCAAGGGCGACAACCGCTGGAACACCATCGCCTCGCCGGATGGCGACCTGTACGTGTGGGACGCCAGCTCGACCTACATCAAGAACCCGCCGTACTTCGAGGGCATGACGATGCAGACCGGGCGCATCGAGGACGTGCATGGCGCGCGCGTGCTCGGCCTGTTCGGTGACTCCATCACCACCGACCACATCTCCCCGGCCGGCAACATCAAGAAGGACTCCCCGGCCGGCCGCTTCCTGCAGGAACGCGGCGTGCAGCCGGCGGACTTCAACAGCTACGGCAGCCGTCGCGGCAACGACGACATCATGGTCCGCGGCACCTTCGCCAACATCCGCATCAAGAACCTGATGTTCGGTGGCGAGGAAGGAGGCAACACGCTGTACCGCCCCGCCGCCGGCGGGCAACCGGAGAAGCTGGCGATCTACGACGCGGCGATGAAGTACAAGGCCGACGGCGTGCCGCTGGTCGTCATCGCCGGCAAGGAATACGGCACCGGCTCTTCGCGCGACTGGGCCGCCAAGGGCACCCTGCTGCTCGGGGTCAAGGCGGTGATCGCCGAAAGCTTCGAGCGCATCCACCGCTCCAACCTGGTCGGCATGGGCGTGCTGCCGCTGCAGTTCGTCGACGGCCAGAACGCGCAGACGCTGGGCCTGGATGGCTCGGAGGTCTACGACGTCACCGGCCTGGAAGACGGTGCCAGCAAGCGCGCTACGGTCACCGCGCGCAGCGCCGACGGCGGCACGAAGCAGTTCCCCGTGGCGGTGATGTTGTTGACTCCCAAGGAAGTGGAGTACTTCAAGCACGGCGGACTGCTGCAATACGTGCTGCGCCAGCTGGCGTCGCGCAAGGCGGCCTGAGCCAAGCGCCGCGGCCCACCGGGTCGCGGCGCCAATGCTGCACCGCAGCACGCACTACCCCGGGTGCCAGCGGCGCATCCGGGCGGCGAACGGCGGCCATCAGGCCGCCAGCGGCAGGCAAATCCGGGCGGATCGACCATCCGCCTTCACACCCGCTTCGCGTTTTCCATTCGGGACGGTATCCTCAACCCCAGCCGAAGGCGCGTTCATTCCTTCGGCGATCACCACACACCCTGGAGGGGGGCAGAATGAGTCAGGCGCGTCCTTGGTTGCAAAGTTATCCGCACGGCGTTCCCGCCGAGATCAACGCGGACGAGTTCCACACCATCGCGGACGTGTTCGAGACCTCGGCGGCCAAGTTCCGTGACCGCCCCGCCTACTCCAGCTTCGGCAAGGTCCTCACCTATGGCGAGGTCGACGCGCTGTCGAAGCAGTTCGCCGCCTACCTGCTCGGCGAGCTGCAGCTGAAGAAGGGTGATCGCGTCGCCCTGATGATGCCCAACTGCCTGCAGTACCCCATCGCCACGTTCGGCATCCTGCGCGCCGGGCTGACCGTGGTGAACGTCAACCCGCTCTACACCGGGCGCGAGCTCAAGCACCAGCTGGTCGACGCCGGCGCCAGCGTGCTGGTGGCGATCGACAATTTCGGCAATACGGTCGAGGAGGTGATCGAGCAGACCCCGGTCCGCCAGGTCATCACCACCGGCCTGGGCGACATGCTCGCCTTCCCCAAGCGCCAGCTGGTGAACTTCGTCGTCAAGTACGTGAAGAAGCTGGTGCCCGAGTACCGCATCAAGGGTGCCATCCGCTTCCGCGACGCGCTGGCGCGCGGCCGCAACCACACCCTGCCGGCGCTGGACCTGGACAGCGACGACATCGCCTTCCTGCAGTACACCGGCGGCACCACCGGCGTGGCCAAGGGCGCGATGCTGACCCACCGCAACCTGGTCGCCAACATGCAGCAGGCACACGCCTGGATCGCCGCGACCGGCAAGCTGGAGGAAGGCAACGAGGTGGTCATCACCGCGCTGCCGCTGTACCACATCTTCGCGCTGACGGCGAACTGCCTGGTCTTCATGAAGCTGGGCGGCTGCAACTACCTGATCAGCAATCCGCGCGACATGCCGGGCTTCGTCAAGGAACTCAAGGGCACGCGCTTCACCGCGATCACCGGCGTGAACACCCTGTTCAACGGCCTGCTCAACACCCCCGGCTTCGACCAGGTGGATTTCTCGTCGCTGAAGATGACCCTCGGCGGCGGCATGGCCGTGCAGCGCTCGGTCGCCGACCGCTGGAAGAAGGCCACCGGCGTGACCCTGGTGGAAGCCTACGGCCTGACCGAAACCTCGCCGGCGGCGTGCATCAACCCGCTCGACCTGGCCGAGTACAACGGCGCCATCGGCCTGCCGATCCCCTCGACCGAGGCCTGCGTGAAGGACGATGCCGGCAACACCCTGCCGCAGGGCGAGACCGGCGAGCTGTGCATCCGCGGCCCGCAGGTGATGAAGGGCTACTGGCACCGGCCGGAGGAGACTGCCGCGGCGATCGATGCCGAGGGCTGGATGCACACCGGCGATATCGCGCGGATGGACGAGAAGGGCTTCTTCTACATCGTCGACCGCAAGAAGGACATGATCCTGGTGTCCGGTTTCAACGTGTATCCCAACGAGATCGAGGACGTCATCGCGATGATGCCGGGGGTGGCCGAGGTGGCCGCGGTCGGCGTGCCGGACGAGAAGTCCGGCGAGGTGGTCAAGGTCGTGATCGTGAAGAAGGACCCCAACCTGACCGTCGAGCAGGTCAAGGAGCACGCCCGGGCCAACCTGACCGGGTACAAGCACCCGCGCATCGTCGAGTTCCGCAAGGACCTGCCCAAGACCAACGTGGGCAAGATCCTGCGCCGTGAGCTGCGCGACGCCCCGGCTCCCTGACCCCGTCCCGCGGCGGGATCACCCCGCCCCCGGTCGTTCCGAGCGCCCGCAAGCCTCCCGCTTGCGGGCGCTTCACTTTGCGCGCATAGAATCGCTCGTCGGCACGCGCTCCCTCCTCGCTCCACCCCCCTTTTCTCCGTCCGCAAGGCGGCCGGCCGGACGGTCTTCACGGAGAATCCACATGTCTGTAGTCCACCCGTTCCCCCAGCACGCCTCCACCCGCACCCTGCGCGTCATCGAAGAGACCGAACGCGACGTGTACTGGATCAACATGCACGCCAACCTGGTCATGCAGCCGGGCCGCGCCTGTTTCTCCTCGCGACTGGTGGATGACATCGTCGACTACCAGCAGCAGCTGGGCCGCCGCCTGACCCTCAAGGGCGCGCTGACCCCGCACGTGGTGCTGGCTTCGGACAGCGACGTGTTCAACCTCGGCGGCGACCTGGAGCTGTTCTGCCGCCTGATCCGTGAACAGGACCGCGCCACCCTGCTCGACTACGCGCGTCGCTGCGTGATCGGCGTGCATGCCTTCCACGACGGCCTGGGCGTGCATGCCCACAGCATCGCGCTGGTGCAGGGCAACGCACTGGGTGGCGGCTTCGAGGCGGCGCTGAGCTGCCATACCATCGTCGCCGAGGAACACGTGATGATGGGCCTGCCGGAGGTGCTGTTCGACCTGTTCCCGGGCATGGGTGCCTATTCCTTCATGTGCCAGCGGGTCAGCCCGCGCCTGGCCGAGAAGCTGATGCTGGAAGGCAACCTGTACAGCGCCCACGAACTGCATGAGATGGGCCTGGTGGATATCGTCGTGCCGACCGGCGAAGGCGTCGCCGCGGTCGAGCAGGTGATCCGCGACAGCAAGCGCATCCCGCATGCGCGCGCGGCCATGCACAAGGTGCGTGAGCTGGCGACCTCGGTGCCGCTGGAGGAAATGATGCGGATCACCGAGATCTGGGTGGACACGGCGATGACGCTCGGCGAGAAGTCGCTGCGCACCATGGATCGCCTGGTCCGCGCCCAGAGCCGCCGCGCCGAGCCCGCGCTGGCCTGACCGGCTACGGCCGGGGCGTGCGCTCCTCGCTGCGGACCCGGTTGGCCTGGGTCCGCGCGTCGAGCGCGGCGCGCCCCTGCGCGATCTGCTCGCGCAGCCTGGCGCTGAGCTGCCGCCACTCGCCCTGGGCCTGCCAGTCCGGCATGCGCATCAGTTCGCCACCGCCGCTGGCGACCGCCACCAGTCCCAGGTTGCTCGCCACCCCGCGCAGAGCGTGTGCGTGCTCGCGCAGCCGCTCCCACTGGCCGGCCTCACCGGCCGCGGAGATCGCGCTCATGCAGTCGAGCGCGTCGCTCAGGCACTGGGCGATGAACTGCTGCTCGAACCCCTCGCCCATGCCGAGCGCGGCCAGCTCGTCCAGCACGCCCGGATCGAGCACCCCGTCCTGCGGGGCATGGGTATGCACCACGACATTGTTGGTCGCCGGCGCGACCCGACCGTTGGCGGCGATCTCGGCCAGGGTGTCCAGCAGCTTGACCGCCATCACCGGCTTGGCCAGGAAGGCATAGGCGCCGGCCTGCTGGCAGCGCCGGATCGAATCAGGGGTGACGTCGGCGCTGAGCACCATCACCGGGGTGTAGGGCATGCCGCTGGCCTGCATCACCCGCAGCTGCTTGAGCATGTCCAGCCCGCTCATCCCCGGCATGTGCAGGTCGACGACGACGGCGTCGAACTCGGCGTCCGAAAGCAGGTCCAGCACCTGCTCGGCGCCGTTGACGCAGACCACCCGGTGGCCGGCCTTTTCCAGCAGGCGCTGCAGCACCATGCGGTTGGCCTCGTGGTCGTCGGCGACCAGGATGCGCATGCTGCGTACCCGCGCACGGTGGCGCAGGAACGGATTGCTGAAGGCGATGACGTTGGATGCCGCCGCATTACCGTCGGCCGCCGGCCAGGCGGCGTCGCCATCGGCCGCGGCCTCGACGCCGCGCTGCGCCGAGGCGAACGGCAGCTCGAACCAGAACAGGCTGCCGCGCGGCGCATGGTCCTGGTGGCCGATGGCCCCGCCCATCGCCTCGACCAGGCCCTTGGCGATCGTGGTACCCAGCCCGGTACCCTCGTAGCGGCGGGCCAGGCCGACATCGGCCTGCTCGAAGGCATCGAACAGGCGCTCGCGCATCGCCGCCGGCACCCCGATGCCGGTGTCGGTGATCTCGAACCGCAACCGGTGCCCCTGGCCGTCGCCGGCCTCGCCGATACGCTGCACGCGCACGCGCACGGCCCCCTCGTCGGTGAACTTGACCGCGTTGCCGGCGATGTTGAGCAGGACCTGTCGCAGGTGGCCCGGGTCGCCGGCCAGCCATTCCGGCACCCCGGGCGCGATCTCCACGCCGTAGTCCAGCCCCTTGGCCCGCGCCTGCGGCTGCAGGATCAGGCCGATCGCGTCGAGCAGCTCGGCCAGCGCGAAATCCTCGCGATCGATGCGCAGCTTGCCGGCCTCGATCGCCGAGATGTCGAGCACCTCCTCGACCAGCGACAGCAGGCTGCGCGCCGAAGCCTGGATGGTGCCCAGGCATTCGCGCTGCTCGGCGTCCAGCTCGGTCGTCGCCAGCACCTCGGTCATGCCCGACAGGCCATTGAGCGGGGTGCGGAACTCGTGGCTCATGTTGGCCAGGAAGCGGCTCTTGGCCTCGTTGGCATGGCGCGCCTCGCTGACCGCCCGGGTCAGCGCGTGCAGCAGCGAATCGAAGTACAGCGGGATGGCGATCAGGCCCAGCAGCAGGCCCCAGGACAGGTAGGGATTGGCCTGCCAGTACGGCGATACCACGATCACCGCCAGGAAGCACAACCCGCCCAGTGCGGTGGCCGCGCGCAGGTAACCGCTGCCGTAGCGCATGCCGTTGCCGATGGTCACCCACATGCACACCGCGTACAGCGGCGCGGCGACCTCGCCCTGGATGGCCATGATCGCGCCCATGCAGGCGTAATCGGTGAACATGCCGATCCAGCGCCGCACGTGCGAGATCTGCGGGCGGGCCAGGATCGCCACCATCAGGCCGACCGCCACGGCCAGCTCGAACACCAGGATCAACCAGGTCAGCGGCAACGTGTCGGCATGCGCCTGGTGCGCCCAGCGCCAGCCCAGGTAGGTGATGAACAGGCCGGTGATGACGATGCGGATCAGGTTCTGCGCATGCTCGCTGTCGCCACGCCGCGCCAGCCGCTGCTTCACCCAGGACAGGGGCGGCAACGCGTTCACAGGCCCGGCCGCACCGAAGCGGTGGAGAAGCGCTCGCAGATCTGCTGCAGCGCCTCGCGGCCGCGGATCAGCGCATCCACGCAGCGCGGGTCGAACAGGCGGCCACGCTGCGCGTACAGGTAGGCCAGGGTCGCGTCCATGGTCCAGGCCTCCTTGTAGGGACGCGGCGAGACCAGCGCGTCGAAGACGTCGGCGACGGCGACGATGCGCGCTTCCAGCGGAATCGCCTCGCCGATCAGTCCGTCCGGATAACCGCTGCCGTCGAAGCGCTCATGGTGGCGCAGGGCAATCAGCGCGCCGACCTGGATGAAGCGGTTCTGGCTGCCGCTGAGCAGTTCGTAGCCGATGCGCGGGTGCCGGCGCATGATCGCCAGCTCCTCCTCGTCGAGCTTGCCTTCCTTCAGCAGGACCGAATCGGGGATGGCGATCTTGCCCATGTCGTGCAGCGGGGCGGCCGCCTCGATCATGCGCACCTCGTCCTCCGACAGCCCGAGTTGCTCGGCGATCAACCCGGCCACGTGCGCCATGCGCTCGAGGTAGGCGCTGGTGCCGGCGTCGCGGTATTCGATCGCCCGCGCCAGCCGCGACAGCGTTTCGCGTTCGCGCTCCTCGACCTCGTGCATCGTCGCCAGCAGGCGCTGCTCCAGCGAAAGGGCACGCTGCTTCACGTTCTCGCTCTGCTGGCGCAGCTGCAGCAGGTTGCTGCAGCGGGCCCGCAGCTCGCGCGGGCGGATCGGCTTGACCAGGAAGTCGATCACCCCGGCCTCGAGCGCGGCCTGGCGGATCGGCTCGTCACCGACCACGGTGATCAGGATGATCGGGATGTCGCGATGGCTCGGCAGCCGGCGCAGGCGGCGGGCGAATTCCAGCCCGTCCATGCCCGGCATGCGGTAGTCGAGCAGCAGCAGGTCGACGTGGCCGGCCTCGCACCAGGCCAGGGCAGCGAGCGGATCGCCGAAATCGTGGACTTTCAGTTCCGGGGCGATGTCCTCGATCACGTGACGCAGCATGGTCCGCGCCGAGGTCTGGTCATCCACGATGACGATGTTCAAGCCCGTATCCGTCCTTTCCATCCAGCCCGCCTGGCTGACGGGCAAAGATACGCCTGAACGATGGTTTCCCGCGAGTTCCTGCATGCGCGCTCCTCCTCCACCACAGAGAACGGAATAAGGCTCCGGAACCGGCACCCGGCCCGACCGCGCGGGAGCCGGAACGGCCCCGCGTCACCCCGAAAGCATATGCAGGATACATGCCAGACGCATCCTTCCGGACCGCCTGGCAGGGTCAGTCAGTTCTCCGGGCGCATGTAGGGGAACAGCAGGACGTCGCGGATCGACGCGCTGCCGGTCAGCAGCATGACCAGGCGGTCGATGCCGATGCCCAGGCCACCGGTCGGGGCCATGCCGTACTCCAGCGCACGGATGTAGTCGGCGTCGAAGTGCATCGCCTCGTCGTCGCCGCCCTCCTTGGCCGCCACCTGGGCGCTGAAACGCGCCGCCTGGTCTTCCGGGTCGTTGAGCTCGGAGAAGCCGTTGGCCAGCTCCTTGCCGTTGATGAACAGCTCGAAGCGGTCGGTGTAGCCCGGCTCGGTGTCGCTGGCACGGGCCAGCGGCGAGACCTCGACCGGGTGGTCGGTGATGAAGGTCGGCTGGACCAGGGTGTGTTCGACGGTCGCCTCGAAGATCTCCAGCAGCAGCTTGCCCCAGCCGTAGGACGGCTTGACCCGGATCTTCAGCCGCTCGCAGTGGCGCAGCAGCGCCTCGCGGTCGGTGCAGTCGGCGACGCTGATCTGCGGGTTGTGGTGGCGCACCGCCTCGTCCATCCGCCAACGGCGGAAGCGCGGGCCGAGGTCGATCTTCACACCGTCCCATTCGGTCTCGGTGGTGCCCAGCACGGTCACGGCGGTATCGCGGATGACGTTCTCGGTCAGGTCCATGATCTCGTTGTACGTGGCGTAGGCCTCGTACAGCTCGAGCATGGTGAATTCGGGGTTGTGGCGGGTGGACACGCCTTCGTTGCGGAAGTTGCGGTTGATCTCGTACACGCGCTCCAGGCCGCCGACCACCAGCCGCTTGAGGTACAGCTCCGGCGCCACGCGCAGGTACAGCTGCAGGTCCAGGGCATTGTGGTGGGTGACGAACGGCTTGGCCGCCGCACCGCCGGGGATGTAATGCATCATCGGCGTTTCCACTTCCAGGAAGCGCCGGTTGTCGAGCCAGGAGCGGATCGCGCGGATGATCCGCGAGCGCTTGATGAAGACCTCGCGCGCTTCCGGGGTGACGATCAGGTCGACATAACGCTGGCGGTAGCGCTGCTCCACGTCGGACAGGCCATGCCACTTGTCCGGCAACGGACGCAGCGACTTGGTCAACAGGCGCAGGCCGGTGGCCTTGATCGACAGTTCGCCGGTACGGGTACGGGTCAGGCCGCCCTCGACGGCGATGATGTCGCCGACGTCCCAGCCCTTGAACGCCTCGTAGGCCTCGCCCAGGGCATTGGCCTGCAGGAACAGCTGGATGCGGCCGGATTCATCCTGGATCTGGCCGAAGCTGGCCTTGCCCATCACCCGCTTGGCCATCAGCCGGCCGGCCATGCGCACCACCCGCGGTTCGGCTTCCAGCGCCTCGGCGGTCCAGCGTTCGGCGTCGGCGTACTCGGCCTGCAGGTCGCCGGCGAACTGCTCGCGGCGGAAGTCGTTCGGATAGGCGATGCCCTGCCCGCGCAGCGCGCCGAGTTTGGCCCGGCGCTCGGCGATGAGGCTGTTCTCGTCGACGGGAGTCTGCGGCGCGGGGGTCTGCTCGGTCATGGCGTTGGCTTGGCGAAAGGGGATGGGAAAGAGGGTAATGCGCCGGTGGCGCCACGGCCACCGGCAGGCCAGCCGGGCGCGGGGCCCGGCCGGTCAGGCGTCGATGCGCTTGGAGCCGGCTTCCAGGCCGGACTTGAGGCTGGCCTCGACGAACTCGTCCAGGTCGCCGTCCAGCACCTTCTGGGTATCGCTGCGCTCGATGCCGGTACGCAGGTCCTTGATGCGGCTCTGGTCCAGCACGTAGTTGCGGATCTGGCTGCCCCAGCCGATGTCCGACTTGGTCGCTTCGACCGCGTCGCGCTCGGCGTTGCGCTTCTGGATCTCCAGCTCGTACAGCTTGGCGGCGAGCATCTTCATCGCGTTGTCGCGGTTCTGGTGCTGGCTGCGGCCGGTCTGGCAGGCCACCACGATCCCGGTGGGCACGTGGGTGATGCGCACGGCCGACTCGGTCTTGTTGACGTGCTGGCCGCCGGCGCCGGAGGAGCGGTAGACGTCGGTCTTCAGGTCGGCCGGGTTGATCGAGATGTCGATGTTGTCGTCGACCTCCGGGGACACGAACACCGAGGTGAAACTGGTATGGCGGCGGTTGTCCGAATCGAACGGCGACTTGCGCACCAGGCGGTGGACGCCGGTCTCGGTCTTCAGCCAGCCGTAGGCGTAATCACCCTCCACCCGCAACGTGGCCGACTTGATGCCGGCGACGTCGCCACCGGACACTTCCATCAGCTCGGTCTTCCAGCCGCGCGATTCACACCAGCGCAGGTACATGCGCAGCAGGATTTCGGCCCAGTCCTGGGCCTCGGTGCCACCGGCGCCGGCCTGGATGTCGACGAACGCGTTGGCGCCGTCCATCTGGCCGGAGAACATGCGCTGGAATTCCAGCTTCTCGACGTCGCGCGCGAATCGCTCGACATCGGCGACCACGGCGTCGGCGGTGGATTCGTCCCCCTCCATCTCGGCCAGTTCCAGCAGCTCCTCGCCGCCGGTCAGGCCTTCGGTGAGGCTGCTGATGCCGAGCACCACCTTTTCCAGCGACGAGCGCTCGCGGCCCAGGGCCTGCGCGCGTTCGGCGTTGTTCCATACATCGGGGCTTTCCAGCTCCCGGTTTACTTCTTCGAGACGTTCGACCTTGCTGTCGTAGTCAAAGATACCCCCTGAGCGCATCCAACCGGCCCTTGAGGTCGGCGATGCGCTGGCGGACGGGATTGAGTTCCATCATGTCCGTGGCGATTGATTCTGAGGAAAACGGGATTCTAACAAATCCGGCTCTCCCGGCGCCGCAGGCGGGCTCGCCTGCCATTCATCTCGACCGACGCGCGCGCCGCCCCGGGAACGGCGCCTGCCGGAGGAACGTGGACCGGCAGGCACCGCGCGACCTTCCCTGTCGGAGGCAGACCCGCCACCCCGGGGCGCATGCCTGCGCCCTGATCGATGCTGTGCCATCCGCCCGGCCCTGGCCATGGGACAACTCCCAATGCCATCGACGCTGCCCGCTCCTGCCGCCCGTCGGAATCCCGGCCGCGAGCGGATCAGGGCGCGTGGGCCGCCGCGCGCCGTTCGCGCGGCGCACCGTGACCCCGGGCCGTCGCCGCGGTCGCCTCCGCGCCCGGGCCTGCCGGCAGGATGCAGAAGCCGTCGCGACGGTTGCGGATCATCGGCGCGTCGAACGGACGATCCAGGCAATCGCGCAACGAACGTACCCGTACCCGTACCCGGGCCTCGGCCACGGGCGCCGGCTCGTCGAGCAGGCAGCTGCCCAGTTCGCGGAACGATACCCGCTTGGGCGAAGCTTCCATCAGCGCCTGCAGCATCGGCAGCAGCGCGCCATCGATGCGCAGCAGCTGGTCCTGCCGCCGGGCCTTCTGCTCGGCGACATCGAACACCAGGTCGCCCACCTGCAGCACGCTGCGCGCCCTGCCCTTGCGGCGACGCAGGATGCCCAGCCGGCCGGTGATCATGTCCAGCGAGTACGGCGGTTCCAGGTAGCCGTCCGGACCGGTGCCGTCTCCGACCACCGGCACCTGTCCGCAGCGGGTACCGAGCATCAGCACCGGGATCGGTTTGCGCACCAGCGTGCGCAGGTTCGCCAGGGCGCGGAAGCCGCAGGTCCGCGACAGTTCCTCGGCCAGCACGATGATGTCGAAGCGGTTGTTGGCCAGCAGGTGCGTCGCCAGCGCCTCGTCGGACGCGAAGTCCACGCAGTGGCGCAGATCTTCCAGATGGTTGACCAGTGGAACCGAGACGTCCCTGCGTGACTCGATGACTAGGATTCGCATATCGGAAGGTCCAGCTTGACGTCTACAGACGCGGCAGCAGCACGCCCACGGCGAGCAGCAGGTAACCGCAGGCGAGCAACCCGAACGACACCGGTGCCAGCCATTCCAGATAGCCCAGGCGGGCGGCGAGCCCGCCAGCGCCGAGCAGCAGCGCGAGCAGGAACGTGCCCCAGCGTGGCGGCGTCAGACGCACGACGCGACCTGCCGGAGCGGTGCCGCTGCGTGTTGCAGCCGGCTCACGCCGGCTGCTCCTCGCCGCCGGCGACCGAGCGATGGACCAGCGCACCGAGCACCGCGCCGACGCACGGCGCCAGCCAGAACAGCCACAACTGGTGCAGCGGCATGTAGCCGGCGCTCTCGCCGACAAACGCGGCCACCGCGGTGGAACGCGCGGGATTGACCGAGGTGTTGGTCACCGGGATGGAGATCAGGTGGATCAGCGCCAGCGTCGCGCCGATCGCCAGCGGGGCCCAGCCGGGCGCCGCGTCACGCCGGGTCACGGACATGATCACGAACAGGAAGATCGCGGTCATCACCACTTCCATCAGGAACGCGGCCGCCATCGGGTAGCCGCCGGGCGAGAAGGCATCGAAGCCATTGGTCGCGAACGCACCCGCGCCCGCCGGCGGCAGCGCGCCCGGCGCGCTGTCGACCACCGTGTACAGCAACGCGCCGGCCAGCAGGCCGCCGAGGACCTGGCTGAGCACGTACGGCAACAGGTGCGCGCCACCGAAACGGCCGCCGATCCACAGGCCCACGCTCACCGCAGGATTGAAGTGCCCGCCGGACACCGGGCCGAAGGCGAAGGCGGCGGTCGCCACCGCCAGGCCGAAGGCCAGCGATACGCCGAGGAACCCCAGCCCCAGCGGGTTGAAGTCGCCACCGAAGCTTGCCGCCAGCACGGCACTGCCGCAGCCGCCCAGCACCAGCCAGAACGTACCGAGGAATTCGGCCGCGCACTTCCTTATCAAACTGCTCTGCATAGATCACCGTGGTGGATTGGGTCGATGGCCCGGCCGCACTGCGAGGCGGCGACGCGGGCACCGGACTATTGGATCCAAGCGCAGCGGCAAGCTCCATGCGACGAATCGCAGGGAATGCAGATCCCTGCTGTCTGATACGCGCGGACGCAACGGCAATCCGGTATTCGATGACCACGCGCCGGTCGTTTCCCCGGAGAGGCGCCTGGCTCAACACAGGCTCTCGCATTCATGCAATAGGACAAATCGCATGAGATGCAGGGTTTAGTCTCAGCTTTCAGGGAATCCACGCAAGAATTCCGACGCGCAGCACACAACGACCTGCCGGTATCAGGCGAGGCTGGCGACGTGCCCTGTCCACGTCGATCCATCGCCAGGTCCGTCCGAAGCCACGAAGGCGCCAGCCCCTGCTGCCGGATCTCTTGAATAAGGAAGGTGACGCCACATGGAAACGCAGGCCCTCAACGTCATCGTCGCCGATGACCATCCGGTCGTGCTGGCCGGAGTCCGGACGATCCTGCGCGCCACGCCGCAGCTGCACGTGGCGGCCGAGGCGCAGTCGGTCAACGAGGTCTACGCGCGCCTGGCCGATACCGCCTGCGACGTCCTGGTGACGGACTATTCCATGCCCGACACCGGCGAGGCCGACGGCCTGTCGCTGATCGCCGAGGTGCGCCGGCGCTATCCGCTGCTGCCCATCGTGGTGCTGACCATGATGGCCAACCCGGGGATGATCCAGATCCTCCTCGGGCATGGCGTGCTGGCACTGGTGGACAAGGGCTCGGCGATGAACGAGCTGCCGATCGCGGTGCTGTCGGCGGCACGCCGCCGCCGCTTCATCAGCAACAGCTTCCGCAGCAAGCTGGCGATGCTCGAAGGCGGCATCACCGATTCGGCGCCGCCACCGCGGTTGTCGCCGCGCGAAACCGAGGTGGTGCGGATGCTCGCGCTGGGTGTCACGCCCAGCGAGGTGGCCGAGCGCCTCGGCAGCGGCACCAAGACCATCAGCAAGCAGAAGAAGGACGCCATGCGCAAGCTCGGCCTTTCCACCGATGCGGCGCTGTTCGAATACGTCCGCGCGCAGGGCTGGCTGGGCTGACCCGCATGCAACCCAGGCGGTTGGCGTGCGTGCTCGCGGGGCTGGCGCTGTCGCTGGCCATTGCCGCTACGTGCGCACCACCGGCGCCGGCTGCATCGCCACGGCCGCCGCAGGCGCAACCCCCTGCGCCGCCGCTGGACGCCGCGCAGCGCAGCTGGCTGCGGGCGCATGCCACCTGGACGGTGGGCATGACCCGGGGGGGCTGGCCGCCCTACGAGACCTGGCGCGGCGGGCAGCCGGCCGGGTTGTCCTACGACTACCTGTCGATCATCGCCAGCCGGCTCGGTGCGCGGCTCCACGTGCACCTCTACGACAGCTGGCCGAACCTGCAGGCCGCCGCCTGCCGCGGCGATGTCGACGTGGTGATGAGCATGGCGATCACCGTGCCGCGCACGCGCTGCCTGGCGTTCAGCCGTCCCTACCAGGTGAGCCGCGTGGTGATGGTCGCGCGCACGCGGGCGATCGCCGGGCTGCGATCGCAGGCGCACCCGCTGCGGGTCGCCGTGGAGACCGGCCACGCCATCAACGAGCTGCTGCCGGAAAGCTATCCCGGCGCCCAGGCCACCCGGGTCGCCGATACACCCGCCGCCCTGGCCGCGCTGCGCGACGGCCGCGTCGATGCCTACTTCGGCAATGCCTACGCGGTGGACGCGCTGCTGCGCGAATCGCCCGACGCCGGCCTGCACATCGTCGGACCTGCAAGGCTGCCCCCCAATGCCCTGCACTTCGCTTCTCCGAACGATCGCCGCCTGCTGGTGGAAGCCATCGACCAGGCGATGGATACGCTCACCCCGGCCGAGCGCCAGGCCATCGATGCGCGCTGGCTGGATCCGCGGTTCGCCTGGACCACCAACGTGCTCCAGCTCAGCGAGCACGAGCGTGCCTGGCTGCGCGACCTGCCGGTGCTGCGGGTGGCGTTCGATCCCACCTGGGCGCCACTGACCCCGCGCGGCGCGGACGGGCAGATGTCCGGCGTGCTGGGCGACTACCTGCAACGCATGCAGTCACAACTCGGCATCCGGATCGAACCGGTGCCGGCGCGCGACTGGCGCCAGGCACGGGCGCTGATCCAGTCCGGCCAGGCCGACATCGCGCCGGCGGTCGGACAGGCCGGCTATGGCCGTGCCTGGCACCAGACGCAGCCGCTGGTGACCTTCCCCGGCGTCATCGTGACCCGCCGCCGCGCACCGGTGGTGGCCGACCTGGACGACCTCGCCAACCGGCGCATCGCGGTCAGCGATCCCGACCTGGGCCGGCATCTTTCGCGGCTGCTGCCGGGCACGCCGCAGGTGCAGGTGGCCAGCGACGGCGAAGGCCTGCGGCTGGTCGACCGCGGCCGCGCCGATGCCTATGTCGGCAACCTCGCCTCGGTAGACAACAGCCTGCGCGAACTGCAGTCCAGCGAACTGCGGGTCGCCGCGCCGGCAGGATTCTCCGACGAGATCGGCCTGGCCGTCCGCGATCCCTACGCGCCACTGGCGGAACTGTTCGACCGCGTCGCCCGTGACATCGGCGACGGCGAACGCCAGGCGATCCGCAAACGCTGGCTGCAGGTCGATTACGACTACGGCTTCGCGCGGCCGCTGGTGCTATGGAGCAGCGCCGCGGCCCTGGCGATCATCGTCCTGCTCGGCGCCGCCTATACCCGGCTGCGAGCGGAGATCGCCGGCCGCCGCGAGGCCGACGCACGCCTGCGCGACATCGCGCGCAACCTGCCGGCGGTGGTGTTCAAGCTGCGGCTTTCGCCGGCCGGCGCGCTGCATTTCGTGCATGTCACCGGCAACCCGCAGCCGCTGTTCGCCCTGGATGCGGCGCAGATCATGCAGGATCACCGCCGCCTGTTCGACCGCGTCGATCCGGCCGACCACCTGGCGATGACCGCGGCACTGGAGGAATCGGCGCGCACCCTGCAGCCGATGGTGCGCGACTTCCGCTCGCATGGCGCGCAGGGCTGGCGCTGGACTTCGCTGAACATCGTGCCACGGCGCACCGAGGACGGCGCCGTGCACTGGTCCGGCTACTGGGCCGATGCAACGGCCATCCACGAGCAGAACGCCGCGCTCGAGCGTGCCCGCGCGGCGGCGGTGGCCGCAGCGACGGCCAAGAGCGACTTCCTGGCGGTGATGAGCCATGAGATCCGCACGCCGATGGCCGGGCTGTCGGGCATGCTGGAACTGCTCGCGCGCACTCCGCTGGGCTGCGAGCAGCGCCAGCTGCTGTCCACCAGCATCGAATCCGCCGCCGCGCTTCGGCAGATCCTCGACGACATCCTCGACTTCTCCAAGGCCGAAGCCGGCCAGGTCCGCCTGGAATCGATCGAGATGGACCTGCGCCAGATCGTCGGCGGCGTGCTCGAAGTCCTCGGCCCGGCCGCGCGGCAGAAGGGCCTGGCCGTGCGCCTGGCACTGGCGCCGACACTGGCGGCGCGCCACCTCGGCGATCCCTTCCGGCTGCGCCAGGTCCTGCTGAACCTGGTCGGCAACGCCATCAAGTTCACGCCCCGCGGCCACGTCGAGGTCGCCGTCGAGGCCAGCGAGGAAGCCGACCATGATGCGACGGGGGCCATTGCGGTCCAGCACATCCGCCTGCGCGTGGCGGACACCGGCGTCGGCATCCCGCGTCCGCAGCAGGCGCGGCTGTTCCGTCCCTTCGTGCAGGCCGACGCCACCACCACCCGCCACTATGGGGGTACCGGTCTGGGCCTGTCGATCTGCCGCCAGCTGGTGGAACTCATGCAGGGTCAGGTGACCCTGGAAAGCAACGAGGGCATCGGCACCTGCGTGGAGGTCGACCTGACGCTGCCGGTATTCCGCTGGCTTGCGCCCGATCCGCTGCTGGTGGGCCGGGTGGTCGCCCTGGACATCGAGGATCCCGCCCAGCACGCGCAGGTGGTCGCGATGCTGGCGGCATTCGGGATCGACGCCCCGCAGCCGAACGGCCCGCTGCCCGATGCCTGGATCACCGATCGCGTGCCCCCACGCAGCCCGCCCGGGGAAACCGTGCTGCTGTGCGCGCACGGCGATATCGCCGGGCATGCCAGCGAGTACCGCGCCTACCACGACCCACTGCTGCCGGGCGCCCTGCAGACCGTCTTGCAGAACCTGCTGGACCCCGCCCGCCACGAAACGCCCGCCCGCCCGCCGATCTCGCCATCCTGGCCCGTCGCCCCGCTGCTGGTGGTCGAGGACCATCCCACCAGCCGGATGCTGATCACGCGCCAGCTGGAAGCACTCGGCTATCCCTGCCTGGTCACCTCCGACGGCGCCGAAGCATTGGCAACGCTGGATCAGTACCCGGTGTCGCTGGTCCTTACCGACATCAGCATGCCGCACATGGACGGCCATGCGCTGGCCGCGCGCATCCGCGCCGGCGAAGCGCCCGGCACGCGGCTGCCGATCCTCGCGATGACGGCCAACGTATTGGCCGACAGCCACGACGACGTCCGCATCGATGCGTGGCTGCACAAGCCGATCGACCTGCAGGCGCTGGAGGCCGCGCTCGCCCGCTGGCTGCCGGGCGCGCCGGTGCCGTCATCCGCCAGGCCGCCGGTCGTCCATGACGATCCCGCGCTGGTCCGCAGCTTCCTGGAAACCACCCGCGCCGACCTCGACGCGCTGGCACAGGCGCTGCAGCGCCGCGACGCGATCGGCTGCGCACGACGACTGCACCGTATGGCCGGGGCACTGGGCCACTTCGGCCAGGCCGGGCTGGCCATCGAAGCGCGCGACCTCGAAGCACGCCTGCACGGCCATGCGGCCGTGCCCGCCACCGTCGCGCGGCAGATCGACGACCTGCTGGGCCGGCTCCGGCTGGCCTGCGAAGAGGTGTCGGCGCGGCAAGCGCGCCCGGGGGCAGACGCGGGCGCCTAGCGGCAACGCGCTCGGCTGGCTGGCAGCCGATGAAGCCGCATCGGCATTGGACAAATCCAATATCGGAGCGCCCTCGCCCTCGCTAGCTTGTTCCGCACGGCGGTGAGGTCACCGCCAGCCAAGCCATGCCGATGACTCATTCCTCCCCTGCCAACACGCCGCGGTCCGACGGCGCCTCCGACTCCGTGCGCGCCACGTGCCGTCCTGCCGCCGCCACGCCGCCGGCGGCGCCGCAACACTGGCTGTCGCTGGCGCTGGTGGCGCGTTCGTCCGATGCCTGGGGCGCGTTGCAGCTGTCGCCCTGCGTCATCGACGTCGAAGGCGAGATCGCCTTCTGGAACCGGCATTACCAGAGCACGGCGGCATGGCACCGCGGCGTCCTGCCATTCGCGCACTACGTGCCCGCGTTGCGCTTCGGCATCAGCCTGTTCCTGCAGTGCCACGACTACGACCTCACGGCGATCGACGAGGAACAGCTGGCCGCCCGCTATGCGCGGGTACGCCGGGATTCACGGGTGGAATGGCACGAGGCCCGCAAGGTCCTGCAGGCCGCCTACCTGCGCCTGCACGCACGCTGGCAGGCGCAACCGCCGCTGCGCCCGCAACCCGAACACGAAACCCGCCAGTACCGTCCCCCCCGCCCCGGCGGGCGCCGCCGCCCGTCGCCGACGCGGCGCATCGACTGACGCCGGGAACTCCCGCCGGCAGCCTTCCCGCGCGCGCCATCCCTCGATCGCCTCACGAATAGCCCTCCCCTGGAGCAGCACGTGAAACACCCTGAACCCAGAACCGCCATCGCCATCCGGCACGCCAGGTTCGACGGCATGGGCAGCCTGCGTCCGCTGCTGGAAAGCCGCGGCTACCGCACCCACTACCGGGATGCCGATTCCGGGCGCCTGCGCAACCTCGACCCGCTCGAGGTCGATATCCTGATCGTGCTCGGCGGACCACTGCGCATGGACGACGCAGCCACGCACGGCTTCCTGCGCGAAGAACTGGAACTGATCCGAATACGCTGCCACTACGGCCTGCCGACGATCGGCATCAGCCTGGGGGCCCAGCTGCTGGCGCGCGCACTCGGGGGCGACGTGCGGCGCATGACGCGGCCGGAGATCGGCCTGGCGCCGGTCGACCTGACCCCCGCCGGCCGGAACTCCTGCCTGCGCCCGCTATCGGACAATGCGCTGCCGGTCCTGCACTGGCACGCCGATGAGATCATCCTGCCGCCGGATGCGCTGTGGCTGGCGTCCACGCCACGCTGCGCGACCCAGGCTTTCCTGCATGGCGAGCGCACGCTCGGCCTGCAGTTCCATCTGGAAGCGGACATGGACCAGATCAGCGCCCGCCTGGTCCGCGATCGCCACGAACTTCACGCGGCCGGAGTCGATCCGGTGGTGTTGCGGATGCAGGCACTGGAATCGGCGCAACGGTTGCGCCATGCCTGCCATGCGGTGATGACGCGCTGGCTGGACGACCTCGACGGCGTCGCCGAGCCCGAGCCGTGAGCCAGCGCGATGCGCGTCGCCGTCGCGGCCGAAGCCGGCGACGGCGGCCACCTGCGTGGCTTACTCCACGGAGTAGACGAGATTGAGCATCGTCACCGTGTCGGTCTTCTTGAAGCCCGGGTCCACGTCGCTGTTGTAGCGCACCTGGTAACCGAACTTCAGCGCCAGGCGCTCGCTCATCGCCACCTGCAGGCCAAGGTCGTTCTGCACATAGGTGTTCAGGCGGCCCGACTCGACCAGCAGCGTGTCCATCAGCCGGGTGTTGTCGGTCAGCTTCCAGCTGAAATCGGCCAGGCCGCGGCCGATCGCCTCGTTCTCCACCGCGCCGCTGGACGCATCATGGCTGCGACGGAAGCCGGGGCCGATCTCGGTGACCAGCCGGAAGCGGTCGTCGTCACGCCAGCGATAGCCGTAGCTGACCGCCGCCGTGCCACGCCACAGGTAGCTGGCGAAGTCATCGTGGTCGTAGCGCAGCGTGCCGATCAGGTAGCTGCGCGGCGTCAGGTCGTAGGCCGAGGAGAAACCCAGGCCGAAACGGTTGGCGGTGTCCTCCATGGCCTGTTCGGCCACGCCATCGCCATCGGTGTCCAGCAGCACCTGGCCGCGGTTGCGCATCCACAAGGCATTGGCGGCATGGTGCCAGCGGCCCTGGTCCAACCCGCCCTTGAGCTGGGCGTTGATGTTCTGCGACTTGGTATTGCCGCTGGCAGCGCTGAAGCCGAGCTCCCCGCTGCCGGTCCAGTGCGGGTCGGCTGCCATGGCGGGGAGGCTGACGGCTGAGGCCAGGACCAGCAGGAAAGAGGTGCTTCGATAATGCATGCAGATTGCCCGGAAAACGAAAGAGCGGGCAATGTAGGCAGCGTGTCGGTCGAGCGATATTGGAGAAATCGCATGGTCTGCGCGGACCGCGGATCCGCGCGCGAACGGTTCAGGCGGGCATGGGTTCGCAATGCTCGATGATCAGCTGGATCGCCCCGCCGCCGCGGTAATCATCGCTGGCCAGCCGATAGGCCAGGCGCAGGCGCGAAGCAGGCGCATGGCCCTGCCAGCCATTGAAATGGATCGCATTGATCGGCGCGGCCAGGCCCGGCAGGCGCAGCGTGTAGCGCAGGTGGCGCTCCTTCAGCGTGCGCCATTGCAGCACTTCGAACTCGCCATCGAACAGTGGCTCGGGGAAGCCCTGTCCCCATGGGCCCGCCAGGCGCAGCGCCTCGGCATGGCGATGGTCGAGTTCGTGCGGTGCCAGCTCGCCATCGCTGAGCAGTTCGGCCTGCAGCATCTGCGGATCGACCTGCGCGCCGACCTGGGCCAGCAGCGCCTGCTCGAATGCGGGCAGCGACGCCGCCGGCAGGCTCAGTCCGGCCGCCATGGCATGTCCGCCGAAGCGCTCGACCAGGCCCGGGTGACGGGCATCGATCGCGGCCAGCACGTCACGGATGTGCAGGCCGGCGATCGAACGCGCCGAGCCACGCAGCTGGCTGCCGCCGGGCTCGGCCGGGGCGAACGCGATCACCGGCCGATGCAGCCTGTCCTTCAGCCGCGAAGCGACCAGCCCGATCACCCCCGGATGCCACTGTTCGTCGAACAGGCACATCGCCAGCGGCGGCTCACCGTCGGCGCGCAGCATCGCGTGGGCGACCGCCGCTTCAGCCTCGTCGGTCATCATCTGCTGGACCGCGCGACGCTCGCTGTTGATCTCTTCCAGCAGCTGGGCGATTTCCCGGGCGCGTGCCGGCGATTCGCACAGCAGCAGCTCGATCCCCAACGCCATGTCTTCCAGGCGCCCGGCGGCATTCAGGCGTGGCGCCAGGGCGAAGCCGATGTCGCTGGCGGTGAGCCGGCGCGCCTCGCGGCCACTGGCCTCGACCAGCGCCTGCAGGCCGACACAGCCCCTGCCCTGTCGCAGCCGGCGCAGGCCGGCCAGCACCAGGGCACGATTGTTGGCGTCCAGCGGCACGAGGTCTGCCACGGTGCCGACCGCGACCAGGTCGAGCAGCGTGGACAGGTCCGGCCCGGCATCGGCGAAGCGTCCACGCGCGCGCAGTTCGGCGCGGACCGCCAGCAGCACGTAGAAGATCACCCCGACGCCGGCCAGCGACTTGCTGGCAAAAGCGTCGCCAGCCAGGTTGGGATCGACGATGGCATCGGCAGGCGGCAGCCCGCTGCCGGGGAGATGGTGATCGGTCACCAGCACCGTCCAGCCCAGCGCCTTGGCGGCGGCGATGCCGGCATGGCAGGCGATGCCGTGGTCGACGGTGACCAGCAGGTCCGGCTGCAGCGGCGCCAGTTCCTCCACCAGCGCCGGCGACAGGCCGTAGCCGTGCACCATGCGGTTCGGCACCGCATGCAGGACTTCGCCAGCGCCGAGCAGGCGCAGGCCACGCACGCCGACCGCGCAGGCGGTGGCGCCATCGCAGTCGAAGTCGCCAACGATCAGGATCCGTCGCTGCGCCTCGATGGCATCGGCCAGCAGGCGCGCGGCCAGGGCGATGTTGGACAGTCCGGCGGGGGCCAGCAGGTCGGCCAGGCGCGGCTGCGCGGCGGCGGCATCGAGCGCACCGCGCGCCGCGTAGAGGCGCCGCAGCAGCGGCAGCACGTCCTGCGGCCACTCGCCCTCGCTGGCGCGTTCGCGGCGGACGATGCGCGGGCCGGTGCTCATCCCTGCAGGCCGGCCCAGGGCCGGCGCCAGAAGCGCCAGCGCTGCGACGGCGTCAGAACCAGGCCTTCGCCGTCCTGGAAATCCAGCACCAGCCGGTCCAGTTCGCCGCGACGCATCGCCGCCAGCAGCGGCTGCACGACTTCATCGCTGAACTGCGCCAGCGAGCGCAGGTGGCGCAGGTCGACCAGGGCATCGACCTGGCCATCGGCATCGACCGCCACGCCGGCCGCGGCAGCCAGCGCCCGCAGCAGCGGGTCGCGGCTGCGCACCTGGCCATAGTCGGTTCCCACCGCGTCAGGCAGGCGGCCGCCACCCCAGAACCACAGCGAATTGATCGCCGGCTTGCCGCGGGCGATGCGCTGGCGGTTCCAGGGATGCTGGTGCAGCAGCACCTGCGATTCGGTCAACAGGGCGCGCCAGCGGCGGCCGGCATCGCCGGCGGGCAGGTGCGCGAACAGGTCATCGCCTAGCGCATCGTCGGGTGCGGTGAACCCGGGCAGCTGCGCCTCCGGCGACAGTCGCAGGTACCAGCGCGCCGGATCCGGCGCATCGAGCACGAAGCCGGCATCGGCGAACATCGGTGCCAGGTCCGGCAGCAGCGCGGCGACATCCTCGTCGTCCATGCCCAGCGTGTCGCCATGGCCCATCATCCGCGCGCCGTTCATGTCCGGCGCCACGTAGGCTGGATCAGCGCGCAGCCAGGTCGCGCCGGCGGCATCGCCGGCGTCGAGCTGGCGGGTCAGTGCGGCCACCGGCCATTGCGCCGGCGGCAGGGTGAAATGACGGCGCAGCTGGGCCTGTTCGCCCGCCTCGCCGTCAAGGCGGTCGGCCCGGGCCAGCGCCCGCGCCACCGCATCGGCCGCCAGCGCGCCCGCCAGGCGGCCGCGCGAAGGCAACAGCAGGGTCGCCGTCGCCATGCCGGTCAGCCGATATAGGCGACGCTGACCACTTCGTACTCACGCTGTCCGGCGGGCGCGTCAATGGTGACGCTGTCGCCTTCCAGCTTGCCGATCAACGCCCGCGCCAGCGGCGAGGAGATCGCGATCAGGCCCTGCTTGATGTCCGCTTCCAGGTCACCCACGATCTGGTAGCGCTTCTCTTCGTCGGTCTCGACGTCGGCCAGGGTGACCGTCGCGCCGAACACGATCTTGCTGCCGGCGGCCAGCTTGGTGATGTCGATCACCTCGGCGTGCGAGAGCTCGCCTTCCAGCTGCTTGATGCGGCCCTCGATGAAGCCCTGCTCCTCGCGCGCGGCGTGGTACTCGGCATTTTCCTTCAGGTCGCCATGTTCGCGCGCCTCGGCGATCGCGGTGATCACCTTCGGACGCTTGACGGTCTTCAGGTGGTCCAGCTCCTCGCGCAGGCGCTGCGCGCCCTTGGCGGTGATCGGTGCCCTCATGCTTCCAGCTCCTTGTGCAGTTCCTGCAGCGACCAGACCGGGCCGGTACCGCGGAACTCGAGTGAATTCACCAGCGCGCGGGCGCCGGCAATGGTCGTCGAATAGGTCACGCGCTGCTGCAGCGCTTCCCGGCGGATCGAGAACGAGTCGGCGATCGCCGCGCGGCCCTCGGTCGTGTTGACGATATACACGATCTCGCCGTTCTTGATCGCGTCCACGATGTGCGGGCGGCCTTCGACGACCTTGTTGACGATCTCGCAGGCATAGCCGTTCTCCTGCAGCCAGGCGCCGGTACCGCGGGTGGCGACCAGGCTGAAGCCACGCTCGACCAGGGCCTGGGCCACCGGCAGCACGCGCTTCTTGTCAGGATCGCGGACCGAGACGAACGCCTTGCCCGGCTGCGGCGCCTTGATGCCGCCGGCTTCCTGCGCGCGCGCCAGCGCCGCGCCGAAACTGCGGCCCACGCCCATCACCTCGCCGGTGGAGCGCATCTCCGGGCCGAGGATCGGATCCACGCCCTGGAACTTGGCGAACGGGAAGATCGCTTCCTTGACCGAGTAGTAGTCCGGCACGACCTCCCTGGTCGCGCCCTGCTCTGCCAGGGTCTTGCCGGCCATGCAGCGCGCGGCGATCTTGGCCAGCGGCACGCCGATCGCCTTGGACACGAACGGCACGGTGCGCGAGGCACGCGGGTTCACTTCCAGCAGGTAGATGATGTCGTCGCCGTCATCGTTGGCCTGGATCGCGAACTGGGTGTTCATCAGGCCGACCACGTTCAGCGCCTTGGCCAGTTCGATGACCTGCGCGCGCAGGCGGTCCTGGGTCTGCGCGGACAGCGAGTACGGCGGCAGCGAGCACGAGGAGTCGCCCGAATGCACGCCGGCTTCCTCGATGTGCTCCATCACGCCGCCGATCAGCACGTTGCCGTCCTTGTCGGCGATGATGTCCACGTCCACCTCGACCGCGTTGTCGAGGAAGCGGTCCAGCAGCACCGGCGAATCGTTCGACACCTTGACCGCATCACGCACGTAGCGGGCCAGGTCGGATTCGCCGTAGACGATTTCCATCGCGCGGCCGCCGAGCACGTAGCTCGGGCGCACCACCAGCGGGTAGCCGATCTCGCGTGCCAGCAGCAGGGCCTCGTCGGCATTGCGGGCGATGCGGTTCGGCGGCTGCTTCAGGCCGAGCTTGTCGACCAGCTGCTGGAAGCGCTCGCGGTCCTCGGCCAGGTCGATCGAGTCCGGCGAGGTGCCGATCACCGGCACGCCATTGGCTTCCAGCGCGCGCGCCAGCTTCAGCGGGGTCTGGCCGCCGTACTGCACGATCACGCCCTTGGGCTGTTCCAGCTCGACGATCTCCAGCACGTCTTCCAGCGTCAGCGGCTCGAAGTACAGGCGATCGGAGGTGTCGTAGTCGGTGGAGACGGTTTCCGGGTTGCAGTTGACCATGATGGTCTCGAACCCGTCCTCGCGCAGCGCCAGCGCGGCGTGCACGCAGCAGTAGTCGAACTCGATGCCCTGGCCGATGCGGTTGGGACCGCCGCCGAGGATCATGATCTTGTCGCGGTTGCTCGGCGCGGCCTCGCACTCGTCCTCGTAGGTCGAGTACAGGTAGGCGGTGCTGGTGGCGAACTCGGCGGCGCACGAGTCCACGCGCTTGTACACCGGGCGCACCTTGAGGGCGCGGCGCAGGGCGCGGATGCCGGCCTCGTTGGTGCCGGTCAGCTCGGCCAGGCGGGCATCGGAGAAACCGGCGCGCTTGAGCTTGCGCAGGCGCGCGGCGTCCAGCGCATCCAGCCCTTCGGCGGCGACCTGCTGCTCGGTGGCGATGATCTCCTCGATCTGGTCGAGGAACCACGGGTCGATGTAGGACAGGCCATAGACGTCCTCCACGCTCATCCCGGCGCGGAACGCGTCGGCCACGTAGAACAGGCGCTCCGGACCCGGCGCCTTGAGCTCGCGGCGCAGCGTGATCAGGTCGTCGGCATCGGCCAGGTCAAGCCCGGTCGGATCCAGGCCGATCTTGCCGGTTTCCAGCCCACGCAGGGCCTTCTGCAGCGACTCCTGGAAGGTGCGGCCCATCGCCATCACCTCGCCCACCGACTTCATCTGGGTGGTCAGGCGGGCGTCGGCCTGCGGGAACTTCTCGAAGGCGAAGCGCGGAATCTTGGTGACGACGTAGTCGATCGACGGCTCGAACGAGGCCGGGGTCAGGCCGCCGGTGATCTCGTTCTTCAATTCGTCCAGGGTGTAGCCGACCGCCAGCTTGGCGGCGACCTTCGCGATCGGGAAGCCGGTCGCCTTGGAGGCCAGCGCCGAGGAACGCGACACGCGCGGGTTCATCTCGATGACGACCACGCGGCCGGTGTTCGGGTTGATGCCGAACTGCACGTTCGAGCCGCCGGTATCCACGCCGATCTTGCGCAGCACCGCGATCGAGGCATCGCGCAGGCGCTGGTATTCCTTGTCGGTCAGGGTCTGCGCCGGGGCGACGGTGATCGAGTCGCCGGTGTGCACGCCCATCGGGTCGAGGTTCTCGATCGAGCAGACGATGATGCAGTTGTCCGCGGTGTCGCGGACCACTTCCATCTCGAACTCCTTCCAGCCCAGCACCGATTCTTCCACCAGCACCTCGGTGGTCGGCGACAGCTCCAGGCCGCGGTTGACGATCTCGATCAGTTCTTCGCGGTTGTAGGCGATGCCGCCACCACTGCCGCCGAGGGTGAAGCTCGGGCGGATGATGGTCGGGTAGCCGACGCGGGTCTGGATATCCAGCGCTTCTTCCAGCGTATGGGCGACGGCCGCCTTCGGGCACTCCAGGCCGATCTCGCCCATGGCCACGCGGAACAGCTCGCGGTCCTCGGCCATGCGGATCGCTTCGCGCTTGGCGCCGATCAGCTCGACGTTGTACTTCTCCAGCACGCCGTGGTCGGCGAGGTCGAGCGCGCAGTTCAGCGCGGTCTGGCCGCCCATGGTCGGCAGCAGCGCGTCCGGCTTCTCCTTGGCGATGATCTTCTCGACCGTCTGCCAGTTGATCGGCTCGATGTACACGGCGTCGGCCATGTTCGGGTCGGTCATGATGGTGGCCGGGTTGCTGTTGACCAGCACCACGCGGTAACCCTCGTCACGCAGCGCCTTGCACGCCTGCGCGCCGGAGTAGTCGAACTCACAGGCCTGGCCGATGACGATCGGGCCGGCGCCGATGATGAGGATGGTCTTCAGGTCTGAGCGCTTGGGCATGGGGGTCCTCAGTAAAGTCGGTCCTGCCACGCCTCGGGGGCGAGCCAGGTGATCTGGTCGGGCGATACGGCATTGATCGCCCCGTGGTCGACCGCGGCGCGCACGTCATGCTGCATCGCGGCCCAGCTGGGAGCGGCCGCGCCGAGGCGCGCGCCGATCCGGTTGTTGTGGGCATCCATCGCCCGGCTGGCATTGCCCTGCCCGTCCCGTTCCATGATCGCGGTCACCCAGTCGACGCAGCGCGGCGACAGGGTATGGGCGACGATGGCACTGGCCAGGGAATGCCGGTACGCATCGCCCGGTCCGTTGCGGCCACCGGGCAGGTTCGCGCTGAACCAGGGCCGGTAGACCGCCACCAGCACGAAGACCGGATAGGCCGCCAGCACCAGCCCGGCCAGCACGAGCAGACGCCATGGGCGTCGACGGCGCGGCGGGGCCGGGATCAGGGTCATCAGGCCTTGGCCTGCTCGATCAGCGCGATGAAACGGTCGAACAGCGGCGACACGTCGTGCGGGCCAGGCGACGCTTCCGGGTGGCCCTGGAAGCTGAAGGCCGGCACGTCGGTGCGCGCGATGCCCTGGTTGGTGCCGTCGAACAGCGAACGGTGGGTGACCCGCAGGTTGGCCGGCAGGCTCGCCTCGTCCACCGCGAAGCCGTGGTTCTGCGAGGTGATCATCACCCGGCCGGTGTCCAGGTCCTGGACCGGATGGTTGGCGCCGTGGTGGCCGTGGCCCATCTTCAGGGTCCTTGCGCCGCTGGCCAGCGCCAGCAGCTGGTGGCCCAGGCAGATGCCGAAGGTCGGCACCTTGCGCTCGATGAACTCCTTGATCGCGGCGATCGCGTAATCGCACGGCTCCGGGTCGCCCGGGCCGTTGCTCAGGAACACGCCATCGGGGTTCATCGCCAGCACCTCGGCGGCCGGGGTCTGCGCCGGCACGACGGTGACGTCGCAGCCACGCTCGGCCAGCATGCGCAGGATGTTGAGCTTCACGCCGTAGTCGTAGGCGACGACCCTGTACTTCGGCGCCACGCTGACGAACTCGTCGCGATCCAGGTCCAGCTCGCCTTCGCGCCAGCTGTAGGCCTTGTCGGTGCTGACCACCTTGGCCAGGTCCATGCCCTTCAGGCCGGGGAACTTGCGGGCGGCTTCCAGCGCCTTCTCGACGTCGATCTCGCCGGCCATCAACGCGCCATTCTGGGCGCCGCGCTCACGCAGCAGGCGGGTCAGCTTGCGGGTGTCGATGCCGGAGATGGCGACCACGCCGCGTGCGGCCAGCCATTCCGGCAGCGGCGCCTGGCTGCGCCAGTTGCTGGGGCGGCGTGGCACGTCGCGCACGATCAGGCCGGCCGACCACACCTTGGCCGCTTCGTCATCCTTGTCGGTGCAGCCGGTGTTGCCGATGTGCGGATAGGTCAGGGTGACCAGCTGGCGGGCGTAGGACGGGTCGGTCACCACTTCCTGGTAGCCGGTCATGGCGGTGTTGAACACCACCTCGCCGACGGACAGGCCGGCGGCGCCTACGGATTCACCCTCGAACACGGTGCCGTCTTCGAGGACAAGGATTGCGGGTTGGGTCACGGGAATCTCGCTCTGGCTGCGGGGGACTCCGAGATGCACCGGCCAAAATCCGGTTGCAGCAAAGCGCGGACGCGGTGCTGGGGACCGGTCCGACGCTAGGTTCGGGCAAGCGGGAATTGTAGCGACATGCACACCGTCCCGCCAGTGTGAATACGGAATCGGGCTATGCCATCACGTTGTTGCAGGCGATTGGCCGCCTGCTTCGTCGGCTTCCGTTCAGCCGCGGCCGATACCGCGCCTTGGAGGCGCCGACCGTGCCCGCCCGCTAGCCGAGCAGATCGCGTACCCGGTAGGCGCCCGGCGCTCGGCCGTGCAGCCGCTTGGCCGCATGCAACGCGCCGCGGGCGAAGATGTCGCGGTTGGTGGCGCGATGGACCAGCTCGATCCGCTCGCCCAGCCCGGTGAACTGGACCAGGTGCTCGCCGACGATGTCGCCCGCGCGCAGGCTGGCATAGCGCGGCTGCGCGCCGCTGCCGGTGGCCGCCTCGCCGAGGGTCAGCGCGGTGCCGGACGGGGCGTCCTGCTTGTGGATGTGATGTGATTCGACGATGTCGCAGTCCCAGCCCGGCAGCGTGCCGGCCGCGCGCTCGACCAGGTCGGTCAGCACCGCCACGCCAAGGCTGAAGTTGGAGGCCCAGACCAGCGGAATCCGCGCCGACGCAGCGGCCAGCGCCTCGCGCTGCTCCGGCGCCAGTCCGGTGGTGCCGGATACCAGCGCCACGCCGCGCTGTTCGCACAGTGCCAGCAGCGGCGAAAAGCCCTGCGGCAGGCTGAAATCGATGGCCACCTCGAACGCCGGCGCACCGGCCAGCTCGCTCGCGGCGAAGTGCGGCACGCCTTCGACCACGCGCTGCGAAGGCGCGCGGCCCACGACCGCGGCGACGACCTGCAGCGTCGCATCCTCGGCGGCCAGCCGCAGCAGGGCCTGCCCCATGCGTCCGGAAGCACCGTGGATGAGCAGCTTGAGCGGCGGATTGGCGGGCGTATTCATGCGCGCAGGCTAGCGGCTGTGGGCGTTGCTGAAAAGGGGCGGTGGCCAACACGCCGGCCGCGAGCCGGATTCAGCTTCCCAGCAGCCGCTTGTCCCAGCTCTCCACCTGCCCTTGTGCCAGCCGCCGTTCGAACAGCGTGCGCCACGACGGCACCAGCGGCAGCCGCAGCACCTCGACCAGCAACGACGCCTCGGCGCCGCGCCGGTACAGCACCTCGGACAGCCGCGACAACGACCATTGCGGATGCGGTCGCTCCTGCAGGACGAGCAGGTCGCCGGCACCGACGCGGCCCGGAACCAGCACCCGGTAATACCAGCCGGTGCGGCCACTGTCCTGGACCCGGCGCGCCATGTCCGGGACGCCGAAGCGATCGGACAGCTTCCAGCACGGCTGCCGCGACTGCGACACCTCGACGATCGCGCTGCCGAGGCTGAAACGGTCGCCCAGGCAGACGTCGGCCTCGGTGATGCCGGTGCTGGAGAGGTTCTCGCCGAACGCGCCGCCGGCGGCCAGCAGCGGATGCTCGCCCAGCGCCTCGCGCCAGGCGGCGTAGTGATCGTGCGGGTAATGGTGGATGGCCTTGTCCGGGCCACCATGCACGCGGTGGTCTCCGACCTCGTCGCCGACCAGGCCGAGCTCGCCGACCTCGACCGGGCCGAACACCTGCCGCTTGTCGATCGCGCTACGCGAGCCGGGGCGGGTGAACTCCATCGCCTTGCCGGTCCGCACCTGTTCGATCCGCACTTCCATGCCCACGCTCCCTGCCCTGCCTGGCGGGAATTATGCGATGGCGGCGACCGGTGCCGTGATCGATTCGTGCAGCAGTTGGCCCAGGATGGCGATGCCCTGCTCGATGCGTTCGGCCGGCACGGTCACGAACGACAGCCGCAACGTGTCATGGCGCGGCTCGGCAGCGAAGAACGGCGCACCCGGGACGAAGGCCACGTTGCGGGCGATCGCCTCGGCCAGCAGCGCCTGGCTGTCCATGCCCGGCGGCAGCGTGACCCAGATGAACATGCCGCCCTCGGGGCGGTTCCAGTGCACCTGCGACGGGAAATGCCGCGCCATCGCATCGAGCATCAGCGCGCACTGCCGGCCGTACAGGGCGCGGATGCCCGGCACGTGGGTATCCAGGAAGCCGCCGCGGACGACCTCGTGGACGATGCGCTGGGTCAGCGACGGCGTGTGCAGGTCGGCCGCCTGCTTGGCCTGCACCAGCTTGGCGTGCACCTGCGGCGGCGCCACCAGGTAGCCCAGCCGCATGCCCGGCGCCAGCACCTTGGAGAACGAGCCCATGTAGACCACGCCATCGGGATTCATCGACAGCAGGCTCGGCAGCGGCTCGCCGGCATAGGCCAGCTCGCCGTACGGATCGTCCTCCACCAGCGGCACCCCGGCCGCATCGGCCTTGGCCACCAGCGCCTGGCGGCGCGCGACCGGCAGGCGCCGTCCAGTGGGATTCTGGAAGTTGGGCAGCACGTAGGCGAAGCGCGCCGCGTGCAGCTGGGCGTCGTCGAGCGCGTCGACCACGATGCCCTGCTCGTCCGAGCGCATCGGCGAGAACTCAGGGGAGAACAGCGAGAACGCCTGCAGCGCGCCCAGGTAGCTCGGCGTCTCCACCAGCACCTTGCTGCCCTCGTCGATGAACACCTTGCCGAGCAGGTCCAGGCCCTGCTGCGAGCCGGTGGTGACCAGCACGCGCGCCGGATCGACCGACGCCCCGTGCTTGCCCAGGTGCGCGGCGATCCACTCGCGCAACGGCGCATAACCCTCGGTGGGACCGTACTGCAGGGCCGCCTGCGGGGCGTCGCGCAGCACGCGGTCGCAGGCCTCGCGGATGTGCGCCACCGGGAAGGTCTCCGGCGACGGCAGGCCACCGGCGAAAGAAATGATCTCCGGCCGCTCGGTGACCTTGAGGATCTCGCGGATGGCCGAACTGGTCAGCGCCTGGGCGCGGCGGGCAATCGGGAATGTCCTGTCCATGCCTCCAGCATAGCCGCTCCCGGCGGCGGCCGCGGTCGCCAGGCCGGCGTCCGAAGCCCTAAGCTGTGGCTCTTTGCCCGGAACCCTCCCCATGCAGATCCAGGATCAGCTCGTCCTCGTGACCGGCGCCGGCCGTGGCCTCGGCCTCGCACTGGCCCGCGCCTTCGCCCGCGAAGGCGCCCAGCTCGTCATCAACTACCACCGCAGCCGCGACGCCGCCGTGGCCCTGGCCACCGAACTGGGTCCGCGCGCGCTGGCGCTGCAGGCCGATGTCACCGATCCGGACGCGGTTGCCGCGCTGGTGGAACGGGCACAGGCCCACTTCGAGCGCCCGGTCAGCACGGTGGTCAACAACGCGCTGGCGGATTTCTCCTTCAATGGCGATGCCCGCCTGCGTCCCGACACCATCGGCTGGGGCGACTTCGCCGCACAGTTCGAAGGCAGCGTGCGCGGCGCCCTGAACACCGTGCAGGCGGCCCTGCCCGGCATGCGCGGACAGCACTTCGGCCGCATCGTCAACGTCGGCACCAACCTGTTCCAGAACCCGGTCGTGCCCTATCACGACTACACCGCCGCCAAGGCCGCCCTGCTCTCGCTGACCCGCACCCTGGCCGGCGACCTGGGCCCGGACGGCATCACCGTCAACATGGTCTCCGGCGGCCTGCTGCGCACCACCGACGCCAGCGCCGCGACCCCGGAGGCGGTATTCGACTACATCGCCGCCGCGACCCCGCTGCGCAGCGTCACCACCCCGGTCGAGTTCGCCGACGCGGTGCTGTTCTTCGCCTCGCCCTGGTCACGCGCGGTGACCGGACAGAACCTGGTGGTGGATGGGGGCCTCGTACGAGACTGAGTCGTGGCATGTCCCGCCGCGCGGGCTGCGCCTCCGCCGCTGGCCCCGGCAATCCCCGGCTGGGAGACTCAGCGCTTGGGCGGCGTTGGCCCGCAACTGTCGCAACCACCGCAGGCGCCACTGTTGCCACTGGCCGGCGGGGCCAGCCAACGACCCAGGCGTTGCGCCAGCGGTGAGGAACGGCGCAGCAGCGGCAGGGCCAGCGCGGTGCGCGTGCGCCGCCAGCTGCCCGGGAACTGCTTCTTCCAGACCACCGCGGCACTGACCACGACGGCCAGTGCGATCACCGCGTATTGCAGCCACAGGTCCATGGCTCAGCCCGCGCCCATGGCCCGGGCCAGCTGGTAGGTGATCAGCGAGGCCACGTAGGCCAGCGCGAACAGGTAGCCCGCCGCCCAGCCCATCTGCTTCCAGGAATTGGTCTCGCGCTTGATCGTCGCCAGCGTCGACAAACACATCGGCGCGTAGATGTACCAGACCAGCAGCGACAGCGCGGTGGCCAGGGTCCAGCCGTCGTGGATCAGGGGCGACAATGCCTGCGCGGCGGCATCGTCGTCGGCCGCCGACAACGCATACACCGTCGCCAGCGAGGACACCGCCACCTCGCGCGCGGCCAGGCCGGGAATCAGCGCGATGCAGATCTGCCAGTTGAAACCCAGCGGCGCGAAGAACACCGCCATCGCATGGCCGATGCGGCCGGCGAAGCTGTAGTCGATCGCCGGCATCGTGGCGTCGGCCGGCGCGCCGGGGAAATTCAGCAGGAACCACAACAGGATGGTCAGCGCCAGGATGATGCCGCCGACCCGCTTGAGGAAGATCATGCCGCGCTCCCACAGGCCCAGCGCCAGGTCGCGCGGATTGGGCATGCGGTAGGACGGCAGTTCCAGCAGCAATGGATGCTCGCTCTTGTCGCGCCGCCAGCGCTTCATCACCCACGACACCACCAGCGCGCTGGCGATCGCCGCCGCATACAGGCCGAACAGCACCAGGCCCTGCTGGTTGAACAGCCCCCAGACGGTCTTCTGCGGGATGAACGCGCCGATCAGCAGCGCATAGACCGGCAGCCGCGCAGAACAGGTCATCAGCGGCGCGACCAGGATGGTCGCCAGGCGGTCGCGTGGGTCCTGGATGCTGCGGGTGGACATGATGCCCGGCACCGCGCAGGCGAAGCTGGACAGCAGCGGGATGAAGGAGCGGCCGGACAACCCCGCCGCCGCCATGATGCGGTCGAGCAGGAAGGCCGCGCGCGGCAGGTAGCCGGACTCCTCCAGCGCGAGGATGAAGAAGAACAGGATCAGGATCTGCGGCAGGAACACGATCACCCCGCCGACGCCGGCGATGATGCCGTCCACCAGCAGGCTGTTGAGCGGCCCTTCCGGCAGCGTCGCCCCGAGCCACTGGCCGAACGCGGTCGTGCCGGCGTCGATCAGGTCCATCAGCGGGGTCGCCCAGGCGTACACGGCCTGGAACACCAGGAACATCAGCGCGAAGAACGTCACCAGCCCCCACACCGGATGCAGCAGCCAGCGGTCCAGCGCATCGTCGATGCGGCTGGTGCGCCCGGGCATCTGCACCGCGGCGGCGAGGATGCGCCGGACCTCGGCGTGGTAGTTGCCGTCGGCCGGCGGCATGACCACCGGCGCGGCCAGGTGCGGCGCCAGTGCATCGATCTTCTCCACCAGCGCCTGCGCGCCATGGCGACGCACCGCGACCGTCTCCACCACCGGCACGCCGAGCTCGCGCTCGAGCGCCTCGCGGTCGATGGCGATGCCGCGCTGGCGCGCGGCGTCGACCATGTTCAGGGCGACGATCATCGGCCGGCCCAGCTCGCGCAGTTCCAGGGCGAAGCGCAGGTGCAGGCGCAGGTTGGTCGCATCCATCACGCAGACCAGCACGTCCGGCGCAGGCTCGCCGGGGTAGAAGCCGCGGCACAGGTCGCGGGTGATCGCCTCGTCCAGGCTGGCCGGGTTCAGGCTGTACGCGCCGGGCAGGTCGAGGATCGCGAACTCGCGGCCCGAGGGCGCGCGCAGGTGGCCTTCCTTGCGCTCGACGGTGACGCCGGTGTAGTTGGCGACCTTCTGCCGGCTGCCGGTGAGCTGGTTGAACAGCGCGGTCTTGCCGCAGTTCGGATTGCCGACCAGGGCCAGCCGCAGCGGTACCGCGATGCCGCTCACGCCGCCACCTCCGTCACCCTGATCCGGGCCGCCTCGGTGCGGCGCAGGGCGAAGCGGGTGAAGCCGACCTGGACCAGCAGCGGCTCGCGTCCGAACGGGCCGAGTGCCACCACCTTGACCTCCTCGCCGGCGACGAAACCCAGCTCGCGCAGGCGGCGCGAGATGTGGTCGTTGTCGTGACGGTCTTCCACGGAGTCGACGATGGCGGGCTGGTGCAGCGGCATATCGGACAGCGTCACGGAACGCCCTGTAGCGATAGGAATGGTTCTCAATTGTATCACCTGTGCCCCGGCCGCGCCGCGCTGCGTCATGGCGCAGCCACCGGCGCTGGTTATCATGGCCGGCATCGGTTCACGGAGCGGACTTCCATGCAGCAGGCGGCGTTGTCGATCGAGGACCGTGCCGGCGTGCGCACGCTGACCCTGCAACGCCCCACCCTGCACAACGCTTTCGACGCCGGCCTGATCGCCGCGCTGACCGCCGCGCTGGATGCGGTGGCCGATGCGCCGCAGGTGCGGGTGGTCGTCCTCGCCGGCGCCGGCGCCTCGTTCTCCGCCGGTGCCGACCTGCAATGGATGCGCGGCATGGCCGCCGCCGGCGAGGAAGAAAACCGCCGCGACGCCGAGGCCCTCGCCCGGCTGATGCGCACGCTCGATGAACTGCCGAAACCGACCATTGCCCGCGTCCAGGGCGCCGCCTATGGCGGTGGAGTCGGCCTGGTCGCCTGCTGCGACATCGCCATCGGCACCCGCGAAGCCCGCTTCGGCCTGACCGAAAGCCGCCTGGGCCTGCTGCCGGCGGTGATCTCGCCCTACGTGATCGCGGCGATCGGTCCGCGCCAGGCACGGCGCTGGTTCGCCACCGCCGAGACCTTCGACGCGGCCACCGCGCAGGCGATCGGCCTGCTGCACGAGGTCGTCGCCGCCGAGGACCTGGACGCGGCCATCGCCCGCCAGGTGCGGCTGCTGCTGGCCGCCGGTCCACGGGCCGCCGCCGCGGCCAAGTCGCTGGTGCGCGAGGTCGCCGGCCTCCATGACCGTGACCGCCTGGACCGCGACAATGCCGCGCTGATCGCCCGCCTGCGGGTATCGGCCGAAGGCCAGGAGGGGTTGTCGGCCTTCCTCGACAAGCGCCCGGCGGCCTGGGTGCCGGCCCGGCCGGGCGGAGACGGCTGATGCTGGACCATGTCGGAATCCGCTGCCGTGATTTCAGCGCCGCCCTGGCGTTCTATCGCGCCGCGCTGGCCCCGTTGGGGTTGGGCGTGGTGATGGAGGTCAGCGCCGCGGAAACCGGTGCCGGCGCCCATGCCGGCTTCGGCGGCGACCGCCCGTTCTTCTGGCTGAGCGAAGGCGCCGGCGGTGGCTGTCACGTCGCCTTCACCGCCGGCAGCCGCGCGGCCGTCGATGCTTTCCACCGTGCGGCCCTGGCCGCCGGCGGCCGCGACAACGGCGCCCCCGGGCCGCGACCGGACTATCATCCCCATTACTATGGCGGCTTCGTGCTGGATCCGGACGGGAACAACATCGAAGCGGTCTGCCATCATCCCTGAAACGTGGCGGCGGGCCTGGCCCGCGCCAGCGGAAGGCTTGCCAGCGTAAGGACTGAGCGAATGAGCGATTTCGTGCGCGTGGTCGAAGTAGGCCCACGCGATGGCCTGCAGAACGAGAAGACCCCGATCGCCACGGCCGACAAGATCGCCCTGGTCGACCGGCTCTCGGCGACCGGACTTCGCACCATCGAGGCAACCAGCTTCGTCAGCCCGCAGTGGGTGCCGCAGCTGGCCGATGCCGCCGAGGTGATGGCCGGGATCCACCGCCGCGACGGCGTGGCCTATCCGGTACTGGTGCCCAACGAGCGCGGCTACGAACGCGCACTGGCCGCCGGCGCCAGCGAAGTGGCGGTCTTCACCGCGGCCTCGGAAGCCTTCAACCGCAGGAACACCAACGCCGGCATCGACGAATCGATCGAGCGTTTCCGCCCCGTGCTGGCCCGCGCCGCGCAGGACCGGGTGAAGGTGCGTGGCTACGTCTCCACCGTGCTCGGCTGTCCCTACCAGGGCGAGGTGCCGGTGGCGGCGGTGGTCGACGTCGCTCGCAGGCTGCACCAGCTCGGCTGCTACGAGATCTCGCTCGGCGACACCATCGGCGTGGGCACCCCGCGCAAGGCCCGCGCGATGCTCGCCGCCGTCGCCAGCGAAGTGCCGATGCAGGCGCTGGCGGTGCATTTCCATGACACCTACGGCCAGGCCCTGGCCAACATCGCCGCCTGCCTGGACGAAGGCGTGCGGGTGGTCGACAGCGCCGTCTCCGGCGCCGGCGGCTGCCCGTACGCACGCGGCGCCAGCGGCAATGTCGCCAGCGAGGACGTGGTCTACATGCTCGCCGGCATGGGTATCGAGACCGGCGTCGACCTGGCGGCCCTGGCGGAAACCGGCCGCTGGCTGGCGGCCCTGCTCGGCCGCGATACCGGCAGCAAGGCCGGGCGGGCGCTGGCGGCGGCATGAGCCCGGGCCCGCGTCCGCCGGACGAGGCCGCCGCAACCCCGGCGGACGGTCCGCGCCCGGGCCAGGCGGAAGACCCCCGCGCCGGTGACGCCGGGCCCGAGGATCCGCTCGACGACATCGAGCGCTTCCTCGCCGAACACCCCGACGATCCCGCCGCGCCGCTGCTGGCGCGCTGCGCCTCCTCGCTGCACTCGGCGCATAACCGCTACGCGGCACTGTTCGATGCCGTGCCCGACCCGGTCAGCATCCTCAGCGAGGACGGCATCGTGCTGGACCTCAACAAGGCCGGCATCGCCGCCTATGGGCGTCCACGCGCGGCCATCGTCGGCCAGCCGATCGAAACCCTCAACCCGGACCTGCCGCGCGACCACCTCGATCCGGTATGGGAAACCCTCAACCGCGGCGAGACCTATGTCATCGAAGTCACCAACATGCGTGGCGATGGCAGCCGCTTCCCGGTGGAAGTGCATTCGGCCGGCTTCAAGCTCGACGGCAAGCCCTGCATCGTCGCGGTCGCCCGCGACCTGAGCGGCCGCTGGCAGGCCGAGTCACGCTACCGGCTGCTGATGGAATCCATCGACAAGGGGGTGATGCTGTACGACCGCGACGAGCGCATCGTCTCGGCCAACCCGGCCGCCCACCGGATCCTCGGCGTTCCCGGCAGCGGCCACCTGGCCGACCTGCTGCACCCGGACGACTGGGTCACCGTCGACCAGCATGGCCGCCACCTGCCCCGCGAACAGTGGGCGATCAACCGCGCGCTCGACGAAGGCCACATCATCGCCAGCACCACCACCGGCCTGTACAACCGTCCGCAGGGCCGGATGATCTGGATCTCGGTGACCGCCGTTCCGGTTTTCTCCAGCGGCCGCGACAAGCCGGACCACGTCTTCGCCCTGTTCAGCGACATCACCGAGCTCAAGCGCGACAACGCGCTGTTCGACCGCGCCCAATCGCTGGCGCACATCGGTGGCTGGGAATGGAACCGCAGCCAGCAGCGGCTGTACCTCACCGAGGAGACCCTGCGCATCATCGGCCAGCCGCAGCCACCACAGACCATGACCCAGCTGCTGTCCTGCCTGCGCGGGGAGGACCAGGCGCGGCTGGAGTCCGCGTTGATCGACGCGGTCGCCCACCAGAGCGGCTTCGAGCTGGAACTGCAGGGCCAGCGCGGCGACGGCCACTCGTTCTGGGTGCGGATGATCGGCGAGATCGAAAGCGGCGACCTGGCCTCGACCCGCGTCGCCGGCACGCTGCAGGACATCACCGAACGCAAGCAGACCGAGGAAACCCTGCGCATCCAGGCGCGGACCGACCCGCTGACCGGGATCATGAACCGCGACGCGGTGCTCAGCGACCTCGGCGCGCGGCTGTCCAACCCGACCCATGCCCGCGTGGCGGTGCTGTACATCGACCTGGACCGCTTCAAGACGATCAACGACGTGCTCGGCCACAACGCCGGCGACGAACTGCTCATCGAGGCGACCCAGCGGATCTCGCGCGCGGTCGGCACCGAGGGCCTGATCGCGCGCTTCGGTGGCGATGAGTTCCTGGTCGTGTGCGATACCCGCGACCTGCCCGACCAGCCCGAGCGGCTGGCCCAGGCGATCACCCGCGAATTCGTCCCTGCATTCCGCTTCGGCAAGGACGAGTTCTCCGTCACCGCCAGCATCGGCATCGCCCGCGCCCCGCAGGACGGTACCCGGCCACAGCAGCTGATCCAGAACGCCGACGTGGCGATGTACGACTGCAAGCGCCGCACCCGCAACGGCTGGCAGACCTTCAGCGCCGAGCTGGCGCGCGAGCAGCAGGATCGCCTGCGGATCGAGACCCAGCTGCGCCGCGCGGCCGATGACCACGAGTTCCGCCTGGTCTACCAGCCCCAGGTCGACCTGCGGCACGGCCGGGTGGTGGCCGCCGAAGCATTGATCCGCTGGCAGAACCACCAGCTCGGCGAACTGCGTCCCGACCTGTTCATCGGCCATGCCGAGAGCACCGGCGACATCGTGCGGATCGGCCGCTGGGTGCTGCGCGAGGCCTGCCGCCAGGTCCGCGAATGGCTGGACCAGGGCCTGGGCGTGGTGCGGGTGGCGATCAACGTGTCCTACCGCCAGTTCGCCGGCGAGGACCTGGCCGAGCAGGTGCGCCTGGCGCTGGATGAATTCGCCCTGCCCGGCGCGGCGCTGGAGCTGGAATTCACCGAGCGGGTGCTGATCGAGGACGCGCCCTCGACCCTGCAGACCTTCGCCGCGCTGCGCGACATGGGCGTGGTGCTGACCATCGACGACTTCGGCGAAGGCTACAGCGCGTTGAACTACCTGCGCCGGCTGCCCATCCATGGCCTGAAGCTGAGCCAGCTGTTCGTCGAGGGAGTGCCGGGCAACCGCTCGGACGTGGCGGTCTGCGAGGCGGTCTGCGGAATCGCCCGCAGCCTCGGCCTGGGCCTGGTCGCCGAAGGCATCGAATCGGAGGCGCAGCGCCAGTTCCTGCTCAAGCTCGGGGTGCCGGTCGGCCAGGGCTTCCTGTTCGCACCGGGCCTGCCGCCGGAAGAGTTCGCCCGGCGCCTGGAGGAACTGCAGCTGCCGCGCTCGATTGCCTGACCCCCGCGCAGCCTGACGCAGTGCGGGACGGACGCGCCGGGGCTTTCGGCTAGAATCGCGGTTCTTCGTTTCCCGGATCTTCCGCATGCAGCCTGAAACCGTCCGCGCGATCGTCACCGGCGGCGTCTCCGGCCTCGGCCTGGCCGTGGCCCGCCGCATCGTCGCCGATGGCGGCCGCGTGGCCCTGTTCGACGTCAACGACGACAAGTCGGCCGCGGCCATCGAGGTGCTCGGCGCCGCCAATGCACGCTACTTCCGTACCGACGTCACCGACGAGGCGCAGGTCGCCGCCCACGTGGCCGACGCGGCCGCCTTCCTCGGCGGCCTGAACACGCTGGTCAACTGCGCCGGCATCCTCGGCGCCGGCCGCGTGCTCGGCCGCGAAGCCAGCATGCCGCTGGCGACCTTCCGCGGCACGGTGCTGGTCAACCTGGTCGGCAGCTTCAACGTCGCCAAGGCCGCCGCCGAGGTGATGCAGCACAACGATGCCGGCGACGACGGCGAGCGCGGCGTCATCGTCAACACCGCCTCGGTCGCCGCGTTCGACGGCCAGATCGGCCAGGCCGCCTATTCCGCCTCCAAGGGCGGCGTGGTCGGCATGACCCTGCCGATGGCGCGCGAGCTGTCGCGCTTCGGCATCCGCGTGATGACCATCGCGCCGGGCATCTTCTGGACCCCGATGGTGGACGGCATGCCCGAAGCGGTGCAGCAGTCGCTGTCGGCGTCCATCCCGTTCCCGTCCCGGCTGGGCCAGCCGGACGAGTTCGCCGATACCGTGGCGTTCATCCTGCGCAACCGCTACCTCAACGGCGAGACCATCCGCCTGGACGGCGCGGTGCGCCTGGCGCCGAAGTAAGCCACCCGAAATCCACCCCAAGAATCTCCCGCCATGAAAGCCAGTGACATCAAGAAGGGCAACGTCGTCGAGTTCAACAACGGCGTGTACCAGATCCGTGACATCGAGCGCAGCTCGCCGCAGGGCCGCGGCGGCAACGTGCGCTTCCGCTTCATCATGTACAGCGTGCCCGGTGGCACCAAGCTCGATTCCAGCTTCGATGCCGACGACAACCTGACCGAAGTCGAGCTGCTGCGCCGCCAGGCGACGTTCTCCTACAAGGACGGCGACGCGTTCGTGTTCCTCGACGACGAGGACTACACCCCCTACACGCTGGACGCGGACGTGGTCGGCGATGATGCCGGCTACATCACCGAGGGCTTGTCCGGCCTGTACGTGCAGGTGATCGACGAGCAGCCGGTGGCGGTGCAGATGCCGCAGCACGTGACCCTGGAAGTGGTCGACACGCCGCCGGAACTGAAGGGTGGCACCGCGACCAAGCGGCCGAAGCCGGCCAAGCTCAACACCGGCATCGAGATCATGGTGCCGGAGTACATCACCAACGGCGAGCGCATCCTGGTGAACACCACGACCGGCGAATTCGGCGGCCGGGCCGACTGAGTCGTGGCACAGCCCGCCGCGCGGGCTGCGCCTCCACGGTTTGCTGCGCAAACCGCGGACCCAGACTTCTGCCTTGCCTATCCCCCGGCCTGTCGGCCCGCCCCCTTAACAAAGGGGGCTTTCCTCCAGAAGGCTTGATGCGCGCAATTGCACTGTAGGAGCGGCTTCAGCCGCGAGCGCCGACGCTTCGGGTCGCGGCTGAAGCCGCTCCTACAAAGGCACTTCAGCGCTGACCGGCGAGGACTTTGAGGCGGGCCTGGATCTGCTGCAGGTTGGCGTCGATGCCGTCCCATTCCTCGCGCTGCGTGGCGGGAAGGGCGGCGCGGGCCTGTGCACGGAGTGCCGGCCAACCGCTGGCGAGGCGGGCGTTGTGCGCGGGCAGCCGGGCTTGGAGCGCTTCGCGCTCGGCGGCCTGCGGCAGCCCATAGCCGGGTACGCCGTCGAGCAGGGCGGCCGGGCGCGCGAGCATGCCGGCATCGGCGATCAAGGCCTGCACCTGCCCGCGGGCCTCGGTGGCTTCGGCGTCGCGGCGCGACAGGCGCTGCTTGAGCCAGTCGCGTGCGCGCAGTTCCTGGCGCCGCTGCGCGGCCTGTTCCAGCAGCAACAGGGCGGCGCTGGCGCGCAGGCCGGCGCGGTCCATCCAAGTCGCGCGCGCGCTGGCCGGCAGGTCCAGCCAGCCCTGCACGGAGTCCACCGGCAAGGCGAGTTCGCCGCGGACGACGTCGAACATCGCCTGGTAGCGGGCCTGCGCCGAGGCGAAGTAATAGCCGCCGCGCTCGGCCGCGGCGCGATCGTCCAGCACGCCGGCGTCGGCCAGCCCCTGCCGCTGCAACGCGGCCAGCAGGCCGTTCGGGGTGATGCCGCGCCAATGCACCTGCGTCTGGATGCGCGGATCGGCATCGCGCAGCAGCTTCCAGGTCTCCACCGCGCAGTTGTTGCCAAGGAAGGTGTAGCGCCCGTCATAACTCCAGTGCACGCGCGCGGCCTGGGTCAGCACGGCGTCGATGCCGGCGCGGTCCAGCTGCAGCGGCACCGAGGCCAGCCCACGCAGTTCGACCTGGGTGTACTCGTCGATCACCTGCTCCAGCGGCAGCACGAACAACCGCGACGGATAGCCGCCGGTAATGCCACGCCAGCTGGAGATCTGCACGTCATCGACGAAGGCGCGGAACGACAGCACGCGGTGCCAGGCCAGGTCGAGCCGGCAGTCCGGCCCGGGCGGGCGCCCCGGCGCGCAGATGACCAGTCGCAACATGGCATGCCCCCAGCGGCTCATCGGCGCATCATTGCCTTCGGCGAACAGGTAATCGATGGCGTAGACGCGCGATGGATCCAGCGCCAGCCAGCTCACCTCGCCGTCGTTGCCCTCGGCCTGCAGCAGCGGCAGCGCCGCCGCACAGGCCACGCGGGTGCCGACCGGCGCCCCCAGCCGCGCCTGGAACCAGGACGCCAGCGCCGGACGCCGGCAGGCGTAGTCGGGATCGAGTACGTAGTGCTCGAGGTTCACCGCGACGAACTCGCGCGGATCGCTCAGCTCGTAGCGGTCCGGGCTGCGGTCGGCCATCGCGTTGTCGCCCCGGCCCGGCCACAGGCGGCGTCGCGGCCAGCCGGCCAGGTCACGCAGGCGCGCATCGCCCGACAGGCCACCGTTTGGCCCACGATCGAGCACATGGGCCAGCTCGTGTACCAAGGTCGCGCGCCCGAGCTGGCGGGTGGCCAAGGTCGCCGGATCGAGTCCGGCATCGGTGCGCGGGTCGGTCCAGGCCATGACCAGGCGGCGATCCAGCCAGACCTGGCCGGCGAACGCGCGACCGCTGACATGCGCCGGCAGGTCGTCGCGCGCCTGCAGCGTGAGCGTCCCTGGCAGCGCCGCTTGCCAAGCCGGCGGCAGGCGCGCGAACACGTCATCGCGCAGGCGCTGCAGTGCGGCCCGTTCGACATCTTCGGGCTTGTGCGCAGGCAGGGCTGCGCCAGGCACCGCCAGCCCCACGGCCGGAACGGCCGCGCAGCAGACACCCAGCAGCATGGCCAGCCATCGGCAGGCGCGTCCGCGCGGGCGCGGCGCCCTGCCCGCTGCGATCACAGCGCGAGGATGCGCCGCGCCAGGGCGAGATCGTCGGCGCCGGCACCGGATGCACGCAGCTGCCGCAGCGCCGCTTCCAGTCGCGCGCTGCGCAGCTGGCCATTGCTGGCGACGAACGCCGCCGCGTCATCGCGCGCGGCCAGCAGCACCTTGTCGTCGCCCGACGAGCTGCCGGTGGAGTTGGAAGACCCCGCCGACGATGCGCCTGCCGAAGTACCGGCGAAGCTGCCCGCGAACGCGGCGACCGGCAGGCAGGACAGGAAACACAGGGCAAGCAGGGAGCGCGAACGGTTCATGGTGCGGTGCTGGCGGTGGTTGCGATGCGGGCAAGAGTAACCGCCCCGTCCTCAGGCGTCGAACAACTTTCCGGGGTTCATCAATCCCTTCGGATCAAAAACCTGCTTGACACCCCGCATCAACGCGATCTCCGCCGGCGCGCGGGTGCAGTCGAGATAGGGCTTCTTGACCAGCCCGATGCCATGCTCGGCCGAGATGCTGCCACCGAAGCGTGCCAGCACCTGCGCCAGCAGCTTGGTGACCTGCTCGCAGGCGGTGATGAACTCGGCATCGCCGTAGCCATCGGGCTTGAGCACGTTGATGTGCAGGTTGCCGTCGCCGATGTGGCCGAACCACACCACCTCGAAGTCCGGATAGGCCTCGCCGAGCAGCGCCTGGATTTCAGCCAGGAACGCCGGCATTGCCGAGATGCGCACGGAGATGTCGTTCTTGTAGGGCTTGTAGCGCGCGACCGATTCGGTGATGCCTTCGCGCAGGCGCCACAGCTGCTGGGCCTGGGCATCACTCTGGCTGATCACCCCGTCCAGCACCCAGCCGCGCTCCATGCAATCCTCGAAGGCGGCCAGCGCGGCAGCCTCCTGGGCCTCGTCGCCGCTGGCGTACTCGGTCACCACGTAGAACGGATGCACCTGGTCGAACGGCGCCTGCGCACCATGCGCCAGCACATGGCCGAGCGCGCGGTCGGTGAAGAATTCGAAGGCCTCCAGGCGCAGGCGGTCGCGGAACGCGGCGAAGACCTGCATCAGCACCTCGAAGGACGGCAGCGCCAGCAGCATCACGTTGGCCGGCGGCGGCGGGTCGGTCAGCCGCAGCGTGGCCTCCACGACGATGCCCAGGGTGCCTTCCGAACCGATCATCAGCTGGCGGAAGTCGTAGCCGCTGGAGTTCTTGACCAGCGCACGGTTCAGGTCCAGGACTTCGCCGCGGCCGTCGACCACCTTCAGGCCGGCCACCCATTCGCGGGTGTTGCCATAGCGGATGACCCGGATGCCGCCGGCATTGGTGGCGATGTTGCCGCCGATCGAGCAGGAGCCGCGGGCGGCGAAGTCGACCGGATAGACCAGCCCATGTTCGCGCGCGGCATTGTGCACTGCCTCCAGCGCCATGCCGGCCTGCACGCTGAGGGTGCGATCGACCGGATCGAAGTCCAGCACCTTGTTCATGCGTTCCAGGCTGAGCACCAGCTCGCCATTGGCCGCGACCGCACCACCGGACAGCCCGGTGCGACCGCCCGAAGGCACCACCGCCACGCCCTCGGCAATGGCCCAGCGCACGGTCGCCTGCACCTCCTCGACCGACGCCGGCAACGCGATCGCCAGTGGCGCGGGGGGCCAGCGCCGGGTCCAGTCGCGCCCGTAATGCTCCAGGTCGGCCGGGTCGGTCTTCAGGCGCAGGCCGTGCACGGCGCGTTCCAGGGAGGCGATGCGGGGGTCGGTCATCGGAAGCGGCAGCAGGAAAGAAGGCGTGACAGCCTGCCAGTGCCGCGCGACCACGTCCAGCCGCGCCCCGGACGCGCCCATGGATTCAGCTGAAACCATTGCGCGACAAGGGCTTGCGCGATGTGGCGGCGCACCAAAAGCGCGCGCGCTCTGGCATAGTGTCGGGCCCCGCCATCGCCATCACGCCGTCGCCATGTCGCCCAAGAAGACCTCGTTCCCGAAGCAGGACATCCGCGTGCTGTTGCTCGAAGGCGTCAGCCAGACCGCCGTGGACACGTTCCGCGCGGCCGGCTATTCGCAGATCGAGGTGCACGCCAAGTCGCTGCCCGAAGACGAGCTGAAGGCGCGGATCGCCGAGGCCCACATCGTCGGCATCCGCTCGCGCACCCACCTCAGCGCCGAGGTGCTCGCCGAGGCCAAGCGCCTGATCGCGATCGGCTGCTTCTGCATCGGCACCAACCAGGTCGAGCTGGACGCGGCCGAGCTGGCCGGCATCCCGGTGTTCAACGCGCCCTACTCCAATACCCGCAGCGTGGCCGAGCTGGTGATCGCCGAGGCCATCCTGCTGCTGCGCGGCATCCCCCAGAAGAATGCCGAGTGCCATCGCGGCGGCTGGTCCAAGTCGGCCGCCGGCAGCCACGAGACCCGCGGCAAGACCCTGGGCATCATCGGCTACGGCCACATCGGCACCCAGGTCGGCGTGCTCGCCGAGGCGCTGGGCATGCAGGTGCTGTTCCACGACATCGAAACCAAGCTCTCGCTCGGCAATGCACGCCCGGCCACCGACCTGGACGACCTGCTCGCACACGCCGACGTGGTCACCCTGCACGTGCCGGAACTGGCCTCCACGAAGAACATGTTCGGCGCCACGCAGATCGCCAGGATGAAGCGCGGCGCGCACCTGATCAACGCTTCGCGCGGCACCGTGGTCGACATCGAGGCATTGGACGAAGCCCTGCGCGCGGGCCATCTCGGCGGCGCGGCGGTGGACGTGTTCCCGGTCGAGCCCAAGGGCAACGGCGATGCCTTCCTTTCGCCTTTGACCGCGCACGACAACGTGATCCTGACCCCGCACGTCGGCGGCAGCACGCTGGAGGCGCAGGACAACATCGGCATCGAAGTCGCGGCCAAGCTGGTGCGCTACTCCGACAACGGCAGCACGTTGTCGGCGGTGAACTTCCCGGAAGTCACCCTGCCCGAGCACGCCGAGAGCCTGCGCCTGCTGCACATCCACCGCAACGTCCCGGGCATCCTGTCGCAGATCAACGAACTGTTCTCGCGCCACAACGTCAACATCGACGGCCAGTTCCTGCGCACCGACCCCAAGGTCGGCTACGTGGTGATCGACATCAGCGCCGACGCCGCCCAGGCTGCCGCGGTGAAGGACGAGCTAACGAAGATCCCGGGGACTCTGCGCACGCGGATCCTTTACTGACGCAAGGGAATCGTGCCCGCCTCGCGATGCGAGGCAGGCATCCCCCTGCCATCGCCTGCGGCATGGTCATGCCCCCAACAGGGCTGCGAAGCAAGGCGCCCCGCTTCGCCCGTCAGGCTACGGAAGCCATCCGCGCCAGCCACTTCCCCGCCATCCGCCGCATCGACTCGTCCGACTCCGGGTCCTGCAGCAACCCGGCAATCTCCCGCCAGGCCAGCGCCAGCGACTCCTCGCTGACCGCGAAAGCTTCACTCGCACCGGCGTGGACCACATAGCGGGCGTCGTAATGCCAGTGTCCCGGCACCTCGCCACGCTCCGGGATCCAGTGCCGGTCCAGGTCGAACACCTGCGCCGACTCCACCGCCAACCCGGACAACCCCGATTCCTCCTCCCCTTCCTTCAGGGCGACCCGGGCCAGGTCGCGCTCGCCATCGGCATGGCCGCCGAGCTGCAGCCAGCGGCCCAGCTTGCGGTGGTGGGTCAACAGGATCCGCTGCCCGTCGCCACTGACCAGCCAGGCTGAACCGGTGAAGTGGCCCGCCAGGCGTTCGCGCACGAACGGGTCGGCCGGATCATCCAGCAGCGCCAGGAACTCGGCGGCGACCGCCGCCTCGGCCGGCCAGCGGCGGGCGTAATCCTCGAACTGGCGGCGGAGGATAGGGTTTCGACAGGTTGCCATGTAGGGAATCTGGAAAAAAAGATTCGGCATTATCGCCGCCGGATGTTGCAGCGCGCTTGTGGTCCGCCTTCAGCTTTGGCTAAGGTACGGACCACCTTCCGGCCCTGCCGGAACCCCCAACCCCAAGACGGGCACGGCCAACCCGGCCGCGCCCCCTTATCCATTCCCCGGGAAAGCACGCGCATGCTGAAGTCACTGTTGAGGGTCAAACCCATCGAACCCGCCGGCCACGTGGATGCCGGCGAACCCTTCGAGGGCAGCCTGGAAGGCGAAGCCACCCTCAAGCGCACGCTCACCGCCCGCCACCTGGTCATGCTCGGCATCGGCGCGGTCATCGGCGCCGGCATCTTCGTGATGACCGGCCAGGCCGCGGCCAACCATGCCGGCCCGGCGGTCATGCTTTCCTTCGTGTTCGCCGGCCTGGCCTGCGCCTTCGCCGGCCTGTGCTACGCCGAGTTCGCCGCGATGATGCCGGTCTCCGGCAGCGCCTATTCGTACTCCTACGCCACCCTCGGCGAGGGCATGGCCTGGTTCATCGGCTGGTGCCTGGTGCTGGAATACCTGTTCGCCGGATCCAGCGTCGCGGTCGGCTGGTCGGCCTACCTGGTCAGTTTCATCACCACCACCCTGGGCCTGCCCTTCCCCGCCGAGTTCGCCAATGCGCCACTGGCCTGGACCGGCCACGCGTTCGTGGCATCGGGGGCGGTCATCAACCTGCCCGCGGTACTGATCGTCGCGGCGGTGAGCGGGCTGTGCTACGTCGGCATCACCCAGTCCGCGTTCGTGAACTCGATCGTCGTGGCGATCAAGATCGCGGTGATCTGCCTGTTCGTCGGCTTCGGCATCTCCTACATCAGCCCGGACAACTGGCACCCCTTCATCCCGGAGAACACCGCCCCGGGCGTGTTCGGCTGGAGCGGCGTGTTCCGCGCGGCGTCCATCGTGTTCTTCGCCTACATCGGCTTCGACGCGGTCTCCACCTCGGCCGGTGAGACCAAGGACCCGCAGAAGAACATGCCGATCGGCATCCTCGGCTCGCTGGCGGTCTGCACGGTCATCTACATCATCGTCAGCGCCGTGCTGACCGGCCTGCTGCCGTACACCGAGCTGGGCACCGCCAAGCCGGTGGCCACCGCACTGGAGCACTACCCGCAACTGACCTGGCTCAAGTCCATCGTCGAGATCGGCGCCATCGCCGGCCTGTCCTCGGTGGTGCTGGTGATGCTGATGGCGCAGCCGCGCATCTTCTACACCATGTCGCGCGACGGCCTGCTGCCGAAGATCTTCGGCCGCGTCCACCCGAAGTTCCACACCCCGTACGTGGGCACCATCCTGGTCGGCGTGGTCGCCGCGGCGCTGGCCGGCCTGATCCCGCTGAACGTGCTCGGCGAGCTGGTCTCGATGGGCACCCTGCTGGCCTTCGCCACCGTGTGCATCGGCGTGCTGGTGCTGCGCTATACCCGCCCGGAGCTGCCGCGCCCGTTCCGCGTGCCGTTCGCATGGGCCGTGTGCCTGCTCGGCGCGGTGTTCTGCCTGGCGCTGTTCTTCCTGGCGTTCCGCGAACATTGGAAGGTCTTCATCGGCTGGACCGTGATCGGCCTGTTCATCTACTTCTTCTACGGCATCCGCAACAGCCGCCTGGCGCAGAAGGCCTGATCCCCGAAGCCGGCGCACGCGCCGGCTTCGCTTTAGCCCGCCCCTTTCGCAAGCCCCACCGGAAATTCCTGCATGCTCAAGCAACTCTGGGCCACCAAGCATCCCCACGCCGCCCACGCCGACGCCGGCGGCCTCGGCCTGACCCGCGCGCTCGGCCCCTGGGGCCTGACCGCGCTGGGCATCGGCGCGGTGATCGGCGGCGGCATCTTCGTCATCACCGGCACCGCGGCGGCCAACCACGCCGGGCCGGCGATCATGCTGTCGTTCCTGCTGGCGGCGATCTGCTGCGCCTTCTGCGCCATGGCCTACGCCGAGTTCGCGGCCATGGTGCCGGTCTCCGGCAGCGCATACACCTACACCTACGCCACTTTCGGCGAACTGGCGGCCTGGTTCATCGGCTGGATGCTGGTGCTCGAGTACGGCGTGTCGGCCTCGGCGGTGGCGGTCAGCTGGACCGGCTACTTCCTCAGCCTGCTGGAGCATTTCGACATCGTCCTGCCGGCGGCATTGGTCAACGCGCCGCTGGACGCCCAGCTGCGCCCCACCGGCGCGATCGCCAACCTGCCGGCGGCCGGCATCACCCTGCTGCTGACCTGGCTGTGCTACGTCGGCATCCGCAAGTCCTCGGCGATGAACATGGCGATGGTGCTGCTCAAGAGCGGCCTGATCGTGCTGGTGATCGTGGTCGGCTGGAAGTACGTCGACCCGGCCAACTGGCATCCCTTCATCCCGGAAAGCCAGGGCCCGGGCAAGTACGGCTGGGACGGCGTGCTGCGCGGTGCCTCGATGGTGTTCTTCGCCTACATCGGCTTCGAGGCGGTATCGGTGGCGGCGCAGGAATCGCACCGCCCGCAGCGCGACATGCCGATCGGCATGCTGCTGTCGCTGGTGATCTGCACCGTGCTCTACATCGCCATGGCCGCGGTGATGACCGGCCTGGTGCCATACAGCCTGCTGGGCACCGACGAGCCGGTGGTGACCGCGGTGGCCGCCCATCCGGAACTGGCCTGGCTGCGCGTGGTGGTCGAGGTCGGCGCGCTGATCGGCCTGTCCTCGGTGGTGCTGGTGATGATCATCGGCCAGCCGCGCATCTTCATGATCATGGCGCGCGATGGCCTGCTGCCGGAGGTCTTCACCCGGATCCATCCGAAATACCGCACCCCGCACATCAACACCGTGATTACCGGCATCGGCATCGCCCTGCTGGCGGCGCTGTTCCCGCTCGACATCCTCGGCGAGCTGACCTCGATGGGCACGCTGATCGCCTTCGCGGCCGTGTGTGCGGGCGTGCTGATCCTGCGCCGCACCCAGCCCGACCTGCCGCGCCCGTTCAAGATCCCGGCGGCCTGGCTGATCTGCAGCCTGGGCGTGATCAGCTGCCTGGTGCTGCTGTCGGCGATGACCGCGCACAACTGGATGCTGATGGCGTTCTGGACCGTGGGCGGTTTCGCGATCTATTTCGGCTACGGCTTCCGCCACAGCCGGCTGCGGCGCTGACGGCAGCCCGCCGGCGACGCATGCAGGCCCCCTGGAGCAAAGCCCCCTTTGTTAAGGGGGCACGCCGCGGGGGACAGGCCAGCCAGGGTTCGGGCCGCAAAGCCGCCCGCCTGCGCAGCGGGCGGCGAAAGTCCTAGAATGTGGCCATGAACGAGAACTCCGTCCCCTACAGCACCACGCGCCTGCACGAGCTGGCCCAGCTGCTGATCGGCAACGTGCGCGAACTGGCGCAGTCGGGCTGGACCCCGGCGACCAGCAGCAACTTCTCCCACCGCCTGGACGACCAGCACGCGGCCATCACCGTGTCCGGCCGCGACAAGGGCCGGCTGGTCGAGGACGACATCATGGTCGTGGGCTTCGATGGCCGCCCGGTCGGTCGCCAGCTGCGTCCTTCCGCGGAGACCCTGCTGCACACCCAGCTGTACCGCCGCTTCCCGGAAATCGGCTGCGTGCTGCATACCCATTCGCCGGTGCAGACGATCGCTTCGCGCCTGTTCGCCGGCCAGGGCCACATCCGCCTGGAAGGCTACGAGCTGCTGAAGGCCTTCGAAGGCAACAGCACCCACGAGATGGCCATCGACGTGCCGGTGTTTGCCAACACCCAGGACATGCACGTGCTCGCCGCCCAGGTCGACTGCCTGCTGGACCGGCGCACGCTGTGGGGCTACCTCATCGACGGGCACGGGCTCTACGCCTGGGGCCGCAACATGGCCGAGGCGCGTCGCCACCTGGAGGCCTTCGAGTTCCTGTTCCACTGCGAGCTGGAGCTGCGCAAGCTGCGCGTCTCCCTCTGACCCACTCCCCCACTGCGCGCCACCGCCATGAGCAGACTCCGCATCTTCGCCGACACCGACCCACGGACGCCGTCCTTCGACAGCCGTGATGGCGCCGCCATCGCCGCCGAGCTGCACAAGATCGGCGTCGCATTCGAACGTTGGCAGGCCAACCAGCCGATCGCCCCGGGCGCGGCACCCGAGCAGGTCATGGAAGCCTATCGCGCCGACATCGACCGCCTCATCGCCGAGCGCGGCTTCAAGACCGTGGACGTGGTCTCGATCGCCCCGGACAACCCCAAGCGCGAGGAAATGCGCGCCAAGTTCCTCGACGAGCACTTCCACAAGGAAGACGAGGTGCGCTTCTTCGTCGCCGGTTCGGGCCTGTTCACGCTGCACGTGGACGGCAAGGTCTACGAGATCGAATGCGTGCAGGACGACCTGATCGCCGTGCCCGATGGCACGCTGCACTGGTTCGACATGGGCGCCGAGCCGCACTTCGTCGCGATCCGGTTCTTCACCGAGCCGGACGGCTGGGTGGGACACTTCACCGGCACCGACATCGCAAAGCAGTTCCCCCGCTACCAACCCGAGAGAAAGGCGAGCTGACGATGACCCAACCGCAGGCGATCCTCACCGATATCGAAGGCACCACCAGCAGCATTTCCTTCGTCAAGGACGTGCTGTTCCCGTATGCGCGCAGGGAACTGCCGAAGTTCGTCCGCGAGCACGGCGGCCATCCGCAGGTCCGCCACTGGCTGAACCAGGTCGCCGACGAGATCGGCGAGGAAGCCGACGACGCCCGCCTGGTGCAGGTCCTGCAGCTGTGGATCGACGAGGATCGCAAGACCACCGCGCTGAAGGCACTGGAAGGGATGATCTGGGAGGCCGGCTACCGCGATGCCGACTTCACCGCCCACATCTATCCCGACGCCGCGCGCCTGCTGCGCGCCTGGCACGCGGCCGGCATCCCGCTGTACGTGTATTCCTCCGGCTCGGTGCCGGCGCAGAAGCTGTTCTTCGCCCATAGCGATGCCGGCGACCTGACCCCGCTGATCTCCGGCTGGTTCGATACCACCGTCGGCCCCAAGCGCGAGAGCGCCAGCTACCGCAGGATCGCCGAGAGCATCGGCCTGCCCGCGCCGCAGATCCTGTTCCTGTCCGACGTGGTCGAGGAACTCGATGCCGCCGGCCGCGCCGGCATGCACACCGCCCTGCTCGACCGGCTGGAGGACTATCCGACCCCACGCAGCGGCCTGGAAGTGGGCAAGCACCAGCGCGTGGAAGCGTTCGACGAAATCGTCTTCGCCTGAGGCGATGTGCCTGGCGCCCACGGGCGCCGGGCCGTGTTCGCCGCTGCCTGATGCGCCCCCCCTTCCTGCGCCGCCTGCTGTCCATCTGCCTGGCACTGCTGCCCGCGGTGATGTCGGCTGGTGCCGCACCGCCGGGGCCGGTCGCCGGCAGCACCGGAGAAGAAGCCACCGCGCCGCCCGATCCCCTCGACCAGGCCCAGCTGTCCAGCGCCCTGGCCGCGCTGCGACCACAGCGGCCCGGCGTGGTCGACCTGTACGTGCTCGGCTTCGCCGGCGACGCCACCGACCCGGTGTTCCGCAACGAAGCGCTGTACCTGCGCCAGTTGTTCAGTCGTCGCTTCGACGCCAGCGGCCACGCGCTGGCGCTGGTCAACGCCGAGGACAACCAGGGCGATCGCCGCTACGCGCCGATGGCGACCTACGACAACCTCTACGACAGCCTGGCGCGGATCGGCACGTTGATGGACCGCGAGGAGGACGTGCTGCTGCTGTTCCTCACCACCCATGGCACCGAGGACCACACGCTCTACGTCGACGCCGGCGTGGACGGCTACGACTACGTCACCCCCGAGGACCTGCGCCAGGCGCTCGATGACGCCGGCATCCGCCACCGCGTGATCGTGCTGTCGGCCTGCTACTCGGGCGGATTCATTCCCGCGCTGCGCTCACCCGACACGCTGGTGATCACCGCCGCGCGCGCGGACCGGCCGTCTTTCGGTTGCGGCAATACCGCCAACGCCACCTACTTCGGCCAGGCCTGGCTGGTCGAGGCGATGAACCGTACGGACGATTTCGTCGCCGCCTACCAGCTGGCCAGGACGCAGATCACCGCACGCGAACACAGCGAAGGTGAACAACCCTCGCTGCCGCAGGTCTCCGAAGGCAAGCACATCGGCCCGGTGCTGGCGCGCTGGCGCGCGGGCCTGCAGCCGGGGCCACCGGTGCCCTATCCGTTCCAGGCGGTGGCCAACGGCGCAATGCCACGGGATCACGATTGATGAGAGAGATTCGCATTTCCGCATGGCGTCGCGGCACTCCCTAGAATGCCCTTGCCGCGCCAGCCATCGCCAGCCGCGGCCTGATTCCAGCCCGCCAGCCCATGCTCGCCCGCCAGGATCTCCCGACCGACGCCTCCCTCGTGGAGGCGTCTGCGTTTCCGGCCCGCCCGCCTCAGGGCGCGGCAGTCGCCAACCGGTAGCGGGTCTTCGCACTGGCCTCGCCGCCCGGCAGCCTGGCCCGCACTTCGACCTGGTGCGCACCTTCGGCCAGGTCGGTCGGCAACGCGCCGCGCCACAGGTGGGTCGACGGCGTCGCCTCCGGCGAGCGATCGAAGCCGCGCAACTGTTCGGCCAGGTCGTCGCGCACGTTCTCCACCACCAGGCGCGGATCGTTCTGCACCACGCGCTTCATCGGTTTCCAGTCGCCGCCATCGACGCGGAACTCGACCAGCGTGTCGTCCTGGCCCATGTACACGTTGGCGTAGACGCCCCACGCCGGATACGCCCCCTTGCGCAGCACCTTCGGCGCATGCAGGTGCAGCTGCGCGTCGTCCGGATCGCGCGCGACGTGGTAGTCCAGCGCATAGGTTCCGCCCGGCCGCACGCTGAGCACGGCGTAGCCGTTCGGCGTGCCATCGGCCATGGTGGCGTCGGGGATGCCTTCGGCATCCTTCACCCCGGACCAGAACGCGCCGCAAGCCGCGCCGACGTTGTACTCATGCAGCGGCGCCGCACCGGCCCAGCCTTCGTCGGCGCCATGGTAGTAGTGCTGCTGGGTGTGGCTGTGGCCGCTGAGCACCAGCACGTGCGGGAAATCACGCAGCAGCGCGAACAGCCGCGTGCGGTCGGCGTGGCGGAAGGTCTCGCGGCCCGGCGCGGCATCGAACAACGGGATGTGCATGCCCAGCACCAGCAGCCGCGACTTCGGCAGCCCGCGCAGGTAGTTTTCCAGGAAGGTGAACTGGTCCTCGCGCAGGCCGCCGATGTAACCGGGCTTGGCGCCTGGGCTGAACACCACGTCATCGAGGAAGACGAAGCTGGCCCCCTGTTCGTCCACCGCATAGGTATCCGGGCCGTAGATCGCGCGCCAGCTGGTCAGCGAAGCGGCATCATCGGCGGCGTCGAAGTTGAGGTCGTGGTTGCCCGGCACGTGGAACCACGGCACGCCGAGCGTGGTGGTGACGCGGTTGAGCGCCGGGTACAGGCTGAGGTCGTCGCTGACGACGTCGCCGAGGGTGGTGCCAAGCCGGGCCTGGGTCCTGCCCTTGAGCGGCGCGACGATGTCGCGTGCGTAGTAATCCACGTCGGTCATGCTGGCGGTCTGCGAATCGCTGAAGACCAGCATCTGGAAACCATCCTTGCCCGTGCGCGGCGCGCGGCGCAGACCGAAGTCCCAGCCATCGAGCTGCCCGCTGGTCGGCGCGATCCCCGGATACTTGAGCGCCGGCGCGCCCCGGGGTGCATGGGTGCGCCAGAACGCCGGCAGGCCATCGGCGGCTTCGACGAATCGGTAGGCGTCGGGCTTGATCACGAACGCGGTCTGGCCCTCGCGCAGCGGCAGCTGGTAATGGCCCTTGGCGTCGGTCACCACGATGGCCTCGCCGTTGGAGACCTGCACGCCGGCAATGCCAGCCTCGCCGGGGCCACGGCCCGGGTGGCCATCGCGCTCTTCGTAGACGGTGCCGCTGGCGATGCCATCGGCCGCCTGCGCGGCCCCTGCGCCCAGCAGCGCCACCAGCACCGCCGCCCTGATTGCTCGCTTCATCCTCGGTCCCACGCTGCAGACAAGGGCGCGATTGTAGCGCCGGGGCGATGACAGTCCCCGGACCACCCCTCAGCGGTGGCGCGATTCCAGCACCCTGACCGCATCGGCCAGCGACAGCCCACGCGCGCGCAGCAGCACGACCAGGTGGTACAGCAGGTCGGCCGATTCGCCGAGCAGCTCGGCATCCCCCTGGGCGACGCCGGCCAGCGCGGTCTCCACGCCTTCCTCGCCGACCTTCTGGGCGATGCGACGGGTGCCCTTCTCGAACAGCGTGGTGGTGTAGCTGCCGGCCGGACGCTCGCGCTCGCGCCGGGCGACCAGCGCATCCAGGTCGCCCAGGAAAGCCGACGGCGCCTCCGGAAAGCAGCTGGCGCGGCCGAGGTGGCAGGTCGGCCCGCGCGGATGGGCCAGCACCAGCAGCGTGTCGGCATCGCAGTCCTGGTCGATGGAGACCACTTCCAGGTGGTGCCCCGAGCTTTCGCCCTTGGTCCACAGCCGCTGCTTGCTGCGGCTGTAGAAGGTCACCTTGCCGCTTTCGCGGGTGGCGGCGAGTGCCTCGGCGTTCATGTAGCCGAGCATCAGCACGCGCAGGTTGGCGGCATCCTGCACGACCACGGGCAGCAGGCCATCGCCCTTGCCCCAATCGAGCGCGTCGTTGTTGTCACTGGACATCACGCACCTCGATCTGGCGCTCGCGCAGGTAGCGCTTGAGTTCGGGAATGGCGATCGTGCCGCCGTGGAAGACGCTGGCGGCGAGCGCGCCGTCGACATCGGCCTGCTCGAAGACATCGCCGAAGTGCGCCATCTCGCCGGCACCCCCGGAAGCGACCAGCGGCACCCGGCAGCGATCGCGCGCCTCGCGCAGCTGCGTGATGTCATAGCCACGGCGCACGCCATCCTGGTCCATGCAGTTCAGGACGATCTCGCCGGCGCCCAGGCGCTGGGCCTCGTCGATCCAGTCCAGCGTGCGGATCGACAGCGCCTGGGTCTTGTCCGGATCACCGCTGTAGCGGCGCACGCGCCACTGCCCGTCGGCTTCCCGGATCGAGTCGATGCCGACCACCACGCACTGCTCGCCGAAGGCCTCGGCGAGTTCGCTGATCAGCTGCGGGCGACCCAGCGCCGGCGAGTTGATCGAGATCTTGTCGGCACCGGCATGCAGCACCGTGCGCGCGGTCTCGACATCGCCGATGCCGCCGGCGACGCAGAACGGGATGTCGATCAGGCGCGCAACCCGCTCCACCCAGCCATGGTCGACCGAACGCCCCTGGGGGCTGGCGCTGATGTCGTAGAACACCAGTTCGTCGGCGCCCTCGTCGCGATAGCGCAGCGCCAGTTCGGCGATGTCGCCCATGTCGACGTGGTCGCGGAAGCGCACGCCCTTGACCACGCGACCGTCGCGTACGTCCAGGCACGGGATGATGCGACGACTCAGCATGACAGTGCCTCCACCAGCTCCAGCCGGCCTTCCAGCAACGCCTTGCCGAGCACCACGCCGGCACAGCCGGATGCATGCGCGGTCGCCACGTCGGCCAGGTCACGCACGCCACCGGAGACCTGCACCTGCAACTGCGGCACCCACTGGCGCAGCTGTGCGTACAGCGCCATGTTGGGCCCGGACAGCATGCCGTCGCGGGCGATATCGGTGCACAGCAGGTGGCGCAGGCCGGCGTCGGCGAAGCGCCGTGCCAGCACCTCAAGGCTTTCGCCGGCGGTCTCGGTCCAGCCGTGCACCGGCAGGCGCCACTGGCCCTCGGCGTCCTGGCGGGTGTCCAGTGCCACGGTGATGCGCTCGGGACCGAACTCCCACAGCCATTCGATCACCGAAGCGCTCTCGCGCACGGCCAGCGAACCGATGACCACGCGCGCCGCGCCCGCCTCCAGCAACCGGGCGACATCATCGCGCGAACGCACGCCGCCCCCGGTCTGCACCGACAGCCCGGCATCGGCGATCTCGCGCAGCAGCGGTGCCAGCGTGTAGCCACCGGCGCGGGCGGCATCCAGGTCGACCAGGTGCATCCAGCGCGCCCCGGCCGCCAGGAAAGCGCGCGCGCGTGGCAGCGGATCGTCGCCATAGGTGGTTTCCCGGTCATAGTCGCCCTGCAGCAGGCGAACCACGCGGCCACCGCGGATGTCCAGGGCGGGATAGACGGTGAAGCTCATGCGGTGGTCTCGAGGAAATTGCGCAGGATGCGCGCGCCGGTGTCGGCCGAGCGCTCCGGGTGGAACTGTGCGCCGGCACGCAGGCCGCGCTGCACGACGGCGGTGAACAGGCCGCCGTGGTCGCAGGTGGCCACGGTGTCGTGGGTGACCGGCGCGGCATAGCCATGCACGAAGTAGGCATGCGCACGCTCGGGCAGGCCGCGCAGCAGCGCCGATTCGCGCAAAGGCAACAGGCGGTTCCAGCCCATGTGCGGCACGCGGATGCCCAACGCAGGATGCAGCCGGCGCACGAAGCCCGGCAGCAGGCCGAGGCATTCGACGTCGCCCTCTTCCGAGCGTTCATACAGCAGCTGCATGCCCAGGCAGATGCCCAGCAGCGGCACCTGCAGCTGGCGCAGCGGCTCGACCAGCCCCTGCGCGTGCAGCCTGCGCATCGCCTCGGGCGCGGCGCCGACGCCCGGCAGGATCACCCGGCGCGCACCTTGCAGCCCGGCGGCATCGCGCACCAGCCGGGTGCGCGCACCCAGTCGTTCCAGCGCGTACCGGACCGAGCCCAGGTTGGCCCCGCCGGCATCGATCAGCGCGACCTCGCTCACAGCGCCCCCTTGGTCGAGGGCAGTGCCGTGCCCTCGCGGCGGATGGCCTGGCGCAACGCACGGGCCAGTGCCTTGAAGCTGCCTTCGACCTTGTGGTGGTCGTTCTCGCCGAGCACCGTCAGGTGCAGGTTCAACCCCGACGCATCGCACAGCGAGCGGAAGAAATGCGGCACCAGCTCGGTCGGCATGTCGCCGACCCGCTCGCGCTTGAAGTCGCCCTCGAAGACGAAATACGGCCGGCCGCTGAAATCCAGCGCGGCGCTGGCCAGCGTCTCGTCCATCGGCAGCGTGAAGCCGTAGCGGCCGATGCCGCGCTTGTCGCCCAGCGCTTCGCGCAGCGCCTGCCCGAGCGCCAGCCCGGTGTCCTCGATGGTGTGGTGCTCGTCGATGTGCAGGTCGCCCTCGGTGCGGATGTCCAGCGCGAAGCCGCCGTGCTTGCCGATCTGCTCGAGCATGTGGTCGAAGAACGGCAGCCCGGTGGCCACGTGCGGGTCGGCGACGCGGTCCAGGTCGAGTTCGACGCGGATCTTCGTTTCCTTGGTATTGCGCTGGACCACCGCGCGGCGCGGTGCATCGGCCAGTTCGTGGGCGATGCCCGCCCAGTCCCACTCGCCGCCGAACTGTTCGGTGCGCAGCTGGAAGCCGCGGATGCGCAGGTTCTCGGCGAACTGGATGTCGGTCAGGCGGTCGCCCACCATCGCCGAGCGCGCCCAGTCGATGTTGCGGTCCTGCAGGTACGGCAGCATCAGGCCGATGCCCGGCTTGCGGGTCGGCGCGTTCTCATGCGGCCAGCTGCGATCGATGATGACCTCGCGGAACACGATGCCCTGGCTTTCGAACACCTGCAGCATGAGGTCGTTCGGACCATCGAAGGCGGCCTGCGGATAACCCTCGCCGCCAAGGCCGTCCTGGTTGGTGACGATGACGAACTCATAACCGGCATCGCGCAGCTTCAGCATGGCCGGGATCACCCCGCGCACGAAGCGCAGCTTCCCGTAGCTGTCGATCTGGAAATCGTCCGGCTCCTCGATCAGGGTGCCGTCGCGGTCGACGAACAGGATCGGCTTCATGCGGCCTGCTCCCGGCGGGCGCCCAGCGCGGCCAGCACGCGGGCATTCTGTTCCGGCGTGCCGATGCTGATGCGCAGTGCGTCCTCCAGCTGCGCGGCGGCACGCTGGTCGCGTACCACCACGCCGGCCCCCAGCAGCGCCTGCCATGCCGCCTCGGCATCGACGAAGCGCACCAGCAGGAAGTTGCCCTGCGAGGGATACACGCGACGCACCCCCGGCACGGTGGCCAGGCCGGCCTGCAACCGCGAGCGTTCGCGACGTACCTCGGACACCCGCTCGGCGGTCTGCGCCAGCGCCACCGGTGACAGCGCCTGCAGCGCCAGGTCCGCGCACGGCTGCGGCACCGGATACGGTGCCTGGATCGCCCGCAGTACCGCGATCAGCTCGGGCGCGGCGATGACGCAGCCGATCCGCGCCGCCGCCAGCGCATGCGCCTTGGACAGCGTGCGCAGCACGGCAAGGTTGTCGTTTCGACGCAGCAGGGCCACCGCCGAAGGCAGGTCGGAGAACTCGGCATAGGCCTCGTCGACCACCACCATCGCCTGGCCCTGCAGCGCCCTGGCCACGCGCTCGATGTCTTCCGGCGCGATGGTCGAGCCGGCCGGGTTGGAAGGCGAGCAGAGGAACACCAGCCTCGCCTGCGACTGCAGCGCAGCGGCGATGATCGCGTCGATGTCGGCCTGCAGGCCATCGCCGCCGTCGCGCAGGGGAACCTCGCACAACGGGGCTTCCTGCAGCCGCGCGCTCACCGCGTACATGCCGAACACCGGCGGGGTCACCAGCACGGCGTCACGGCGCGGGCGGCACAGCGCGCGCACCAGCAGGTCGATGGCCTCGTCGCTGCCGCGCCCGATCAGCAGCTGCTCGGGCGCGCAGCCGTACAGCGCGGCCAGCGCTTCGCGCAGCGGCTGCGGCTGCGGCTGCGGATAGCGACGGCACTCGCCCTGCGCATCGGCCGGATTGGCCCAGGGCAGCTCATTGGCATTGAGCCACGCATCGCCCTGCACCTTGGCGCTGCGCGCCGACGAGTAACCGGAGAAACCGCGCAGGTCGTCGCGAACCAGGTCCAGCACCGATCCGGCACTCATGCCGCCACCCCCATCCGCAGCGCGACCGCGTTGGCATGCGCATCCAGGCCTTCGGCCCGGGCCAGCCGCAGCGCGCAGTCGCCGATCGCAGCGATGCCGGCGCGGCTGGCGCTCTGCACGCTGACGAAATTCTGGAAACTCGCCACGCTCACTCCGCTGTAGGCACGCGCCGTGCCGCTGGTCGGCAGCACGTGGTTGGTGCCGCTGCAGTAATCGCCAAGCGCTTCAGGCGTGTAATCGCCCAGGAACACCGAACCGGCTGCTTCGACCTGCTGCAGCCACGGACGCGGTTTGCGCAGGGCCAGGATCAGGTGTTCGGGGGCGTAACGATTGCTGATCTGGAACGCCTCGGCCAGCGTGTCGACCAGGATCAGGCGCGACTGCGAAAGCGCGCGTGCGGCGATCTCCGCCCGGCCCAGGCGCGCCAGCTGCGCCGACAGTTCGCGCTGGACGGCTGCGATCAGCGCGGCGCTGTCGGACAGCAGCAGCACCTGCGAATCGGGCCCATGCTCGGCCTGCGACAGCAGGTCGGCAGCGACGAAGGCCGGGTTGGCGCCGGCATCGGCGATCACCAGCACTTCGGACGGGCCGGCCGGCATGTCGATCGCCGCCGCACCGGACTGCGCGACCTGCTGCTTGGCTTCGGTCACGAAACTGTTGCCCGGGCCGAACAGCTTGTCGCAGGCGGGAATGCTCTCGCTGCCGAACGCCATGGCGGCGATCGCCTGCGCGCCACCGAGCTTGAACACGCGGTCCACGCCGGTCAGGCGCGCGGCCACCAGCACCGCCGGATCGGCGCTGCCGTCGGCGCGCGGCGGCGTGCAAAGCACGACCTGGCGGCAACCGGCCAGGCGCGCCGGCACGCCGAGCATCAGCGCGGTCGAGGGTAGCGGCGCGCTGCCGGCAGGCACGTACAGGCCGACCCGGCCGATCGGCCGCACGACCTTCTCGCAGACCACGCCGGGGGCGGTCTCGACCGCGTAGTCGGCGCTCATGCCGGCGCGGTGGAACAGTTCGATGCGCTGCGCGGCCTCGACCATCGCCTGGCGCAGCGCCGGGTCGATGCTGGCCTCGGCGGCAGCGAATTCTTCGGCCTGCACTGCCAGCGAGGCCAGCTCGACGCGATCGAAACGCGCGGTGATCGCGCGCAGCGCGGCATCGCCACCGACGCGGACTTCGTCGATCAGCGCTGCGACCGCGGCACGGGTCTGGGCGGCAACCACCTGGACCGGACGCAGCAGCGCCGCCTCGCGCGCGGCAGCGTCGAGCCGGGTCCAGGCCAGCACCGGGCCGGCGACGGAATCGGGATTGGCGTTCATGCCAGCGAGGTCTCCACGGTCAGCACGGTCAGTCCACGCGCACCGGCGCGTTCAAGCTCCTCCAGCCGCTGCCAGGTCACCGCGCCGTGGCACATGGTCTGCAGGCGCAGCGAGCCGCTGCCGTCGTCGGGCAGGCGCTCGAGCGGCTCGGCGTCGGGCAGCAGGCGACGCAGCGCTTCGACCTGCTGCTCGCCGGCGCGGAACATCAGCAGCTTGCTGTCGCGCTGGTGCAGCACGCCATCCATGCGCTTGAGCAGCATGGCCAGCAGGCCGGCGCGCAGGTCATCCGGTTCACGCACCGAACCGGCCAGCACGGCCTCGCTTTCGAGCAGCGTCTCGACCGGCTTGAGCTGGTTGGCGGCCAGGGTGGCGCCGCTGGAGACCAGGTCGCAGATCAGGTCGGCGGTGCCCAGGCGCGGGGCGATTTCCACCGAGCCGGACAGCTCGACCACCTGTGCCTGCACGCCCTGCCGCGCCAGCCAGTCGGCGAGGATGGCCGGATAGCTGGTGGCGATGCGCAGGCCGGCGAGCTGCTGGACGCCACGCCATTCCCATTCCTCCGGCACCGCCAGCATCAGCCGGCATTGTCCGAAGTTCAGCCCGCGCAGCGCCTGGTAGGCGTCCGGCAGGCCATTGCGACGGCGCTCTGCGGCCTGCTCGTCCAGCTCGTTGCGCCCGACGATACCCAGGTCGCAGACGCCATCGGCGATCAGTCCGGGGATGTCATCGTCGCGCACCAGCAGCAGGTCCACCGGCAGGGTTTCGCCATAGCAGAAGAGCTTGTCGCGGCTCTGCCGCCAGCTCAGGCCACAGGCGGCGAGCAGGCTGCGGGCCGGTTCGGCCAGGCGGCCGCTTTTCTGGATGGCGATTCGCAGCCGGTCACGTGCCGGGCTCGCCTGGGAAGCACTCATTGCGGGGATCTCAGTGGGATTCGAGGGGTTCTGCGCGCTGTGCGCGCAGGGCGCCGGCGTAGCCGCCGGCACCGTGTTCCAGCGTCCGCGCGACGCGACCGATGGTGGTGACGCTGACCTGGGTCAGGTCGTGGATCTCGCGATACGGCACGCCCTTGATGAGCAACGGCACCACGCGCCAGCGATCGGCCATGGCTTCGAGCTCGGCGGGGGTGCACAGGTCGCGCAGGAAGGCGAGGACCTCGGCGGTCTCGTCCAGGCGCGACAGGGCATGGGCCAGGGCCTGGAGGGAGGCTTGGGCGTCCTGGTCGGCGGCGGCAGCGGGTCGTTGTTTCATCGCGTTAATGTAATAGCGTGTTAGTACGTTATTACAAGAGTGGCGGGCAGGTCAAGCCTCGGGTGCCCGGGGTTCGGCTCGGGTTCGGGGATTGCTTGGCGCCCGGCCCTGGTTTGCCCTGTTTCCTGGCCTCTGGGGCTGGGACGGGAAAGCGGCGCGCCTCGCTGCGCGGGCGCTGTTGGGGGTTATTGAGGGCGCGCCTTGGTGGGCGGATGGTTTGGCCCTGACTTACGGTGTGGGCGCCGACCCGGCGGGGGTGGGGGCGTCGTTGGGTATCAGGCTTTCGCGGTGGTGCTACGAGCTATTCCTTCCGTCCTGCCGTGGGGACGGCATCCTTTCAAGGACACGGAAAGGCTATCGGGGCCCAGCACATC
>Ga0160448_100075_pt1 | contig 59347 bp, 61 predicted proteins | sample HID1973M_E1MG_FD_108269 | JGI IMG/M metagenome (GOLD analysis project Ga0160448, IMG submission 108269) | Enriched mosquito-associated microbial communities from UW Madison campus, WI, USA - HID1973M_E1 MG | ecosystem: Host-associated > Arthropoda: Insects > Digestive system > Unclassified ...
CGCGGTAGTGCGGGGGTATGGCGCAAGCAGGCCAGGGATGGCCTGCGCTCGGCTGTCGGAGGCAGGACGCCGGAGCCAGCCGATGCGCCATACCCCCGCACTGCCGCGGCTCCCGCCGAAGCCATCCAACCGGACGCCCTGGCTTCCGGCTTCTGGTTTTGGTCTTCTTGCTGCTGGCTCCTGCCCCCCTGAGTTCGAACTGGCTCCTGCCCCCCTGAGTTCGAAAAAGAAGAGCCAAACGAAAGGCGGCGCGGAGCCCTTGCTCCGCGCCGCTGTGGCGTCCCGTCGTCACCCCGGGACACCATCGAACTCCGGATCAACGCCGGCCGGCTCAGTTGCCGGCGGAAACCACCAGCTTGCTGGCATCGACCCGGCTCACGCCCTCGATGCCGGCCGCGATGTTCTTGGCCGCATCGACCTGGGCCTGGGTGGCGGCGGTGCCGGTCAGGTAGACCACGCCGTCGACGGTATCGACCTCGATCTTGCTACCGGACACGCTGGTGTCGGCCAGCAGGCTGGACTTGACCTTGGTGGTGATCCAGGTGTCGCTCGCCGGCTGCGAGGAATCGGCTTCGGCGGCCGGCTTCTTCTGCGGCTCGTTGCCATGGGCCAGCGCCGCGCCGGAGAACAGGAACGCGGCGAGGGTGGCGGCGAGGATGGAAACGGGCTTGCGCATGGTGGACCTCCGTTGCTGGGGTGTGGCCGCAGTCTCGCCATGGCGGCATACAGCGCCGGTGAATCCCGGCGTGAAGGTTGTGCACGGTTCAGCGCCGTCGCTGCGGTTGCAAGACGGTCTGAAGGCCGCGTGTAATGCGCCGGTCCACGAGGAAACCACCGCAATGTCCACCACGCTCCGTGTCGCCCTGCTCGGTTATGGACTGGCCGGGCGCGTGTTCCATGCGCCGCTGGTCGCCGCCACGGCGGGACTGCGACTGCATACGGTCGTCTCCAGCGATCCGGGCAAGGTCGCGGCCGGGCATCCGCGGGCGCGCGTGCTCGCCGATCCGGCCGACGCCTTCGCCGATCCGGACATCGACATGGTGGTCGTGGCCACTCCCAACGACACCCACGCGCCACTGGCGCTGGCCGCGCTGGCCGCCGGCAAGCACGTGGTGGTGGACAAGCCGTTCGCACTGGACCTGGCCCAGGCGCAGGCGATGATCGACGCCGCGCAGGCGGCCGATCGGGTCCTGAGCGTGTTCCACAACCGCCGCTGGGACGCCGATTTCCTCGCCCTGCGCGCGCTGCTCGATGCCGGCGCCCTGGGCGAGGTGGCCGAACTGCATTCGCATTTCGACCGTTTCCGGCCGCAGGTGCCGGACCGCTGGCGTGACCGCGCCGGCCCCGGCGGCGGCCTGTGGTACGACCTGGGCCCGCACCTGGTCGACCAGGCGCTGCAGCTGTTCGGCATGCCGCTGGCGGTCAGCGCCGACCTGGCCCGGCAACGCGGGGACGCGCAGGCCGTCGATTATTTCCACGTGCAGCTGCGCTGGCCGCGATTGCGCGCGGTGCTGCACGCCGGATCGCTGGTGCCTGGCCACGGCCTGCGCTTCGCCGCGCACGGCAGCGGCGGCAGCTGGCTCAAGCACGGGCTCGATCCGCAGGAGGATGCGCTGCGCGCCGGCGCCATGCCGGGCGGCGCGGACTGGGGACGCGATCCGCGGCCGGGCGTGCTGTGGCGCGTGACCGGCGACGGCAGCGTGCGCGAAGCGGCCTCGCCCGCACCGTGGGGCGATTACCCGGCCTACTACGCCGGGCTGCGCGAGGCGATCCTGCATGGCACGCCGCCGCCGGTAACGGCGCACAGCGCGCTGCAGACGATGCAGGTCATCGAGGCCGGCCTGCGCAGCGATGCGCAGCGGTGCGAGATCGCGCTGGCCTGACGCCACTGCGCGAAACCCGGTGCGGCTGCGCTTTTGTATGAACCGGCGCGGATGCACCTCCTGTGGGATCCGGTCTTGCCGGCGACCCGGGGACACCGGGACTACGAGAGCGCCGCCTGTGCCGACGGCCTCGGGTCGCCGGCAAGACCGGCTCCTACAAAGAGCCCGACGCCGGCGGGAGCGCGCCGGCGCAGGTGCGCAACTCGTGGTCGATCCACCGCCGGTACAGCGTCGTGTGCAGGTTGTGCAGGCCCAGTTCGGTGGCATACGGCGTGCGCGGGTTGCGGTCCAGCAGCCGCACGATGTGGTAGCCGACCGGTCGCACGCCCTGGTGATGCACGTAGATCCGGAAACCGCGATAGAACGGATCGCCCAGCAGTTCCTCGATCCGCGCCAGCCGCTCGCGCTGGTCCGGATCGAGCGTCGCGCGCAGTTGCGGATCGCGCTCCACCAGCAGGCGTTCGAAACGCTTGCGCCCGGGTCCGCGCAACGGCTGCGCAAGTTCCCAGATCCGCCGGTTGAGCGCGTCGTAGTGTTCCAGCCCGCCATGCATGGCCAGGGCCTGCGCCGCCGCCGCGCTGACGTCGACGACCACGAAGTTCTCGGCCTGGTTGCTGAGGTCGTCCAGGTGGCTGCGGTCGAACACGTGGAACACGAACCCGGGCACGCCCATGAACGCCTGCCGGCCCATCGCCGCGGTACGCGCCGCATGGCCGTCGGCGAACAGTTCGCCGGCATGGCGGCCCAGCAGCACGCTGTCGGTGTCGTGCAGGGTCAGGAACGTCCCGATCGACAGCTCGCCGGAGGTGAACCCGGCATCGAAGCCGGCGTCGCCGTACAGCTCGCGCTGCGTGGCCAGTTGCGCGACCTGGCGGCCGACGCCGCATTCGGAGCGCACGTGGCCGCGGTAGAACGCCTCCAGCGCGGATGAATTGGCGGCCAGCGGACGGTAGCCGCGGCCGAAGCTGCGGAACCGCTCCCAGCCCTGCACCCGCGCGCCCTGCGCGCCGAACCCGATCCACCCCGGCTGCAACGCGCTGAAGCGGTAGTGGCGATTGCCGGCCAGTGCCGTGGTCGCGCGCCGGGTCGCGTCGCCGAGCACGAACATGTACGCGCAGCGCGTGGCCGGCGCATCCAGCAGCCCGCTCAGGGCCTGCCCGCGCCGCGCCGGATCCCAGCGCGTGGGCAGTTCGATGCGCAGGTCGCCTTCGGCCTGCGCCTCGGCCAGGCTCCCGCGCGCGCACGGCAGGCCCGGATGGACCTGCGGCTCGGCCAGCGCGGTGCTGCCGATGCGCCAGCCGAGCCGGCGCAGCAGGGACTCCACGCAGTCCGGCGCGGCAGGCGCCAGGGGCGACGCCGCGGCGGCCAGCGCCGGCAACAGGACCACCAGCAATGCCAGGCGCAGTCCCCGCCTGGCGCGATCGGCCATGCGCGCACCCGGGCGACGGCGCGATGGCCGCGCCGCGGGGCGCCGGTTATCCGCGCTGCACGCCATGCCCGCCGAAGCGGTCGCGCAGCGCGGCCAGCATCTTGTCGGCGAAGGAATCGTCCTCGCGCGAGCGCAGCCGCTCCAGCAGCGACAGGGTGATCACCGGCGCGGCCACGTCCAGTTCGATCGCCTCGGCCACGGTCCAGCGGCCCTCGCCCGAATCGGGCACGTATGGCGCGATGCCCTCCAGCGAGGGGTTGTCGCGCAGCGCATCGGTGGCCAGGTCCAGCAGCCAGGAACGGACCACGCTGCCGTGGCGCCAGATCTCCGCGACCTGCGGCAGGTCCAGCGCCAGCGCCTCCTTGCGCTGCATGATCGCGAAACCCTCCGCGTACGCCTGCATCATTCCGTACTCGATGCCGTTGTGGACCATCTTGGCGAAATGGCCGGCGCCGCTGGGCCCGACCCGGCCCCAGCCGCGATCCGGCGCCGGCGCCAGCGCCTCGAACAGCGGCCGCAGGCGTTCGCAGGCGTCCGCGTCGCCGCCGACCATCAGGCTGTAGCCCTCCTGCAATCCCCACACGCCGCCGCTGGTGCCGCAATCGAGGAAATGCACGCCGCTTTCCGCGCACTGCGCGGCGCGGCGCTGGCTGTCGCGGTAGTTCGAATTGCCGCCATCGACCAGCGCGTCGCCGGATTGCAGCAGCGGCAGCAGCGCTTCCAGGCTGGCGTCCACCGCGGCGCCGGCCGGCACCATCAGCCACAGCGTGCGTGGCGACGGCAGTGCCGCCAGCAGTGCGGCCAGCGCATCGAACGTCTCCAGGCCGTGCGCCTGCCGCGCCTTCTCGCGCGCGGCCGCGCCGGGATCGAACCCGGCCACGCGATGTCCGCCACGCTGCAGGCGCGCGGCCATGTTCGCCCCCATCCGGCCCAGGCCGATCATGCCGATGTCCATGCGACCTCCCTTCGCGTGGCCGGATGCGGCCGCACGCGTGTCCCCGTCAACGCAGCCAGCCGCATGCGGCGCTGCGGCGCGCATAGCGCCACAGGAAAAGCGCGATGACGAACAGCAGCGCCGGCATCGCCAGTCCGGGCGGCCCGTAGGCCTGCCACGCCGGCGTCACCAGGTAGGCGCCGCCGAACTGCACCAGCAGCGCCAGCAACGAAACCAGGAACATCGGCACCGCCCAGCGCCGGCGCAGCAGCAGGCACAGCGCGCCCAGCACCCCGCCGATGACCGCGAAGGCGAAGGCCACGTTCACCCAGGGCGGCGTCGCCAGCAGGATCTGCCGCTCCGCCTCGGACAGCGTCGCCAGCCGCGCCTCGTCCATGCCGACCTGCACGAAGAACATCGCCAGGCCGATCAGGTTCCAGACCAGCGCCAGGATCGCCACCCACCAGTAAGCCTTCGGCCGCACCGGCCCGGATTGCGTCTGCATGCCTGCCTCCCGCGCGGCGCCGATGCCGCGCGGCAGAGCGTACGCCCTTGCCGGTCGAGAGCGAAAGCACTGGCTTCGGACGGGGCCGCCGCACCCTGGGGGTCTGGCGCATCGCTCGGCTCCGCCATCCATGGCTCCGACGAGCGACCGCAGGCACGCACGGAAGCCGAGACCAGAAACGGAGCCATACCCCCAAAGCGCCGGAAAGACGCGGTAGTGCGGGGGTATGGCGCAAGCAGCACACGGATGTGCTGCGCTCGGCCGTCGGAGGCAGGACGCCGGAGCCGGCCGATGCGCCATACCCCCGCACTGCCGCGGCTCCGTCCGAAGCACGCCCAGCCCAACGCCCTTGCTCCTGCTCCTGCTCCTGCGATTCCTGCCTTTCCCTCGCCTGATCGAAGGTGCCGCATCGCGGCCCTCGCTGGCGGCAATACGCTCGCGATCGTGGGACGCGCCGGCGTGAACATCCCGTATGCGGACCGCTGAACGCGACAGTTTCCCTGCCGCACGCCGACCGCGACTTCACGCGGCATTGCGCGCATGATGAGTGAAATCGACGTCCCCACCGTCGCAAGGCAAGCCGATGCTGATCCGCCTCGGTTACGAGATCGCCTACCGTTTCGTCCAGCCCACCCCCATGGTGGTGATGCTGGACGTGCACGGCTCCCGCAGCCACGACATGGTGGCCTCGCTGCCCCTGCGCACGCTGCCGGCGGTGCCGCTGCGCCGGTACCGCGACGGCTTCGGCAACACCTGCACGCGCCTGTACGCGCCCGCTGGCCTGCTGGTCCTGGACGCAGACGCGATCGTGCGCGACAGCGGCCTGCCCGACCGCCAGCAGCCGGACGCGATGCAGGTGCCCGTGGAGCTGCTGCCCGACGACACCCTGCTGTTCCTGCGCGGCAGCCGCTATTGCGAGACCGACGCGCTGATGCAGCACGCCTGGGACCGCTTCGGCCATACCACCCCGGGCTGGGCGCGGGTGCAGGCGGTCTGCGACCACGTGCACCAGGCCATCGGATTCGGCTACGAGCACGCGGACCCGACCCGCGGCGCGCTGCGCGCACTGGAGGAAGGCCGCGGCGTGTGCCGCGACTTCGCCCACGCCGCCATCGCCCTGTGCCGCTGCCTGAACATCCCGGCGCGCTACTGCACCGGCTACCTGGGCGACATCGGCATCGCGCCGGTGGACGCGCCAATGGATTTCTCGGCCTGGTTCGAGGTCTGGCTGGACGGCGACTGGCATACCTTCGACGCACGCCACAACGTCCCGCGTATCGGCCGGGTACTGGTCGCGCGCGGTCGCGATGCCGCCGACGTGGCGATCAGCTCCACCTTCGGCCCGAATACGCTGGAACGCTTCCACATCTGGACCGACGAGACCGACCGCGCGGTACTCGACGCGCGCGAACGCCCGCGACTGGCGCTGGTCGGCTGACACACGCAGCATGCGGGCGCGAACACGGCCGCCGGAAGCGTACCGGCGATGAACGGCCGCTGCCGCCATCCGCAAGCGGCGCAGGCGAGCAGGCGCGCGGCGCCCGCGGTTTCACGCGATCTGGCCGTTTCCTTCTCGCTCCGCCCACCCGCGTCCTGGCAACGATGGCCGCACGGCGCGGAATCGCGCCCTTGTCCCACAGAAGCAGGAGCACGCACATGAACCGCAAGATCCTGGCCGTTCCGGTCCTGGCCTTCGCCGGAACCTTCGCCGCTGGCGTTGCGATGGCCGGCGACGGCAACCTGTCCAGCACCGAGAAGGTGAAGATGATGGACAGCGACGGCGACAACCGCCTGTCGCTGGCCGAATTCACCGCCGGCGGGCACAAGACCGCCGACGACTTCGCCAAGTACGACGTGAACGGCGACGGCTACGTCACCGACGAAGAGATCGAGATCGGCAAGGAGCGCGGCATGACCGCCGGCGAGAAGAAGGACGTCCGCGCCAAGGCCCGGCCGGTGCCCACCACCAATCCGAAGTCGCCCGAACCCACGCCGTGACGAGGCGCACGGGCCCCGCCACAGCGCGCCCTGCCTCGCGGGGCGCGCCTGTCGTCCGCACGCCCGTCCCTGTCAGGGCGTATGCGCCGGCAACTGGGCCAGGGTCTGCGCGGCGACCGCGTCCAGTCGCGCCTGGTCGACGACGCCCGGCCGCACGGTACCGGTGTTGAGCGCGCTCCAGACCACGCGCAGCGAGGCCGGTTCCACCATTTCCACCTGCAGGCCGCCCTCGGTGCGTTCGCTGGCGCTGTAGCGTACCGCCGGCGCGCCGGTGTCGTTGCGCACCACCAGCTGCGAGCAGTTTCCACCGGTGCATTCGACCGCGTTCATGCGCGTGCTGCCGCTGCTCGCCTCGGTCACCGGCAGCACCTCGCGCAGGTCGCGCACGCCCACACGGTAAGCGACCAGGAAATCCGCGCGGGCCATGTCGACAGGGCGGTAGCCCTTGTCCTGCAGCGAACGCTCCAGCGCCTGCTGCAGTCGCGCCCGGAACTGCTCGTCCTGCACCCGCGCATCCTTTTCGGCCGAGGTGGCCGGCAGCAGCGGCACGAAGGCGTAACCCTGGCCGGGCATTACCGAGGCCGGCATCGCCACCGTCACCTTCCCCGCCGGCGTGCTGCGCGCGGCCGTGGGCGAGAACGAACAGCCGGCGGCGGCGGCAAGCAGGCCGCACAGCAGCAGCGTTGCGGCGGTACGTGCGGTGCGGGCGTTGCGTACGATCCGGTGGTGGGCGGCGCTCAAGGGACGACTCCTGTCTCGGAAGATGGTGGCGCCAAGCATAGCCCCGCGCGCCCGCTTGCGGCCGTTTCAGGCGGCGCCGGCCCCGAGCCGGCGGCCGATGGCCTCGGCGAACATCTCCAGCGCGTGCACGGTGGCCTCGTCCAGCAGCGACGGCTCCGGGTCCAGCGCGCACAGCGTGCCGAAGAACGTGCCGTCCGGCAGCAGGATCGGCACCGAGATGTAGCTCTCGAACCCGTACATCGCCGGAGTCGGATGCCCGGCGAACACCGGATGGGTGCTGGCCCGGTCGAAATGCACGGTGTGCCGGTGCTGGCGGATCTCGTTGCAGATCGTGGTCTCCAGCACCAGGTCCTGGCCCGGGCGCAGGCCGAAGTCGATCAGGTCGTAGACCGCGCAGGCGGTCCAGCGGTCGTCGGTCACCCGCGCCACGGCGGCGAAACGCATGCCGGTGGCGCGGGTGACGGCCTCCAGCATGACGTCCACGCCCGGCATGGCGGCGATCGCGGCCAGGTCCCGCAGCACCGCCGGATCGGCCGGGGGCCGGAGCGATGTCCCTGCAGCCGCCTCGTCTTCGTCGTCCGCGGCCAGCGCGGTGAGGCGCTGCTGCAGGCACAGCCGCGAGACCCGGTGGACCAGCGCCTTGACATGCGCGGCCAGCGCGCGCACATCGCCCATCCTGCCGGCCACGCTGAGCGTGCTCCCGACCACCCGCAGTCCGGACAGGCCATGCCCGTCGCGGAACGCTTCGGCCTGGGGCGCGAAGACCACCATCCAGCTGCGCGCGGGCGCGCCGTCGAGCAGCACCACCAGCATCTGCTCGCCGCCGCGCGCATCCGGCGGCGGCAGGTCGAATCCGGTGACCTGGGGATGGAAGGGATCGGCCGAGGGCTGCATGCAGGCAGCTTAGCAGCCGCCCGTGCGCATCGAGGCCCCGGCGGATGCGACGCCTTCGGGCCATCCCGCGGGCCATTGCCTGCCGCCTGCCATGCCGCTAGCGTGGACGCCATGGCGCGCGCCACCGCGGCGGTCGCCTTTCCCGGCGTGCGATGGAGCAACGCGATGGTCTCCCCGCTCGGACAGCGCAAGGGCCTGGTCGTGGGCATCGCCAACGACCGCAGCATCGCCTGGGCGTGCGCGCGCGCCTTCCGCGAGGCCGGCGCCGAACTGGCCGCGACCTGGCAGGACGAGCGCGCGCGGCCGCACGTGGAACCGCTGCTGGAATCGCTGGGCATCGACCTGCGCCTGCCGCTGGACGTGGCCGACGATGCGCAGCTGCAGGCGGTGTTCGAGGCCATCGCGCGGCGCTGGGGCCGGCTCGACTTCCTGCTGCATTCGGTCGCCTTCGCCCCGCGCGCGGACCTGCACGGCCGCGTCGTCGACAGTTCGCGCGAAGGCTTCGCCCAGGCCATGGACCTGTCGTGCCACTCGTTCCTGCGCATGGCGCGGCTGGCCGAACCGCTGATGCGCGATGGCGGCAGCCTGCTCACGCTCAGCTACCTGGGCGCCGGCGAGGTCGTTCCCGACTACGGCCTGATGGGCCCGGTGAAGGCCGCCCTGGAAGCCTGCGTGCGCTACCTGGCCGTGGAACTGGGCCCGGCCGGGATCCGGGTCAACGCGGTCTCGCCCGGCGCGATCCCGACCCGCGCCGCCTCCGGCATCGGCGGCTTCGACGCGCTGGTCGCCGACCAGCTTGCGCGCAGCCCGATCCGCACGCCGCTGTCGATCGGCGACATCGCACCGTTGTGCGCCTTCCTCGCCGGCGATGGCGCGCGCGCCATCACCGGCACCACGCTGTATGTCGACGGCGGCTATCACCTGCTCAACTGACCGCGCGACGCCCCTTCCCGTCCATCCCCCGAGGACACGTCCATGAAAGACCCCACCGCACTTCCCCTCTCGCTGTACCAGGCCAACGCCGATCTGCAGGCGCGGATCGGCGGACTGATCCAGGACAGCGGCCGGCAGTGGCTCGACTACGCCCAGCGCCTGGTCGGCGACTGCGTCGCGGAAGGCAACGCCGAATTGCAGGGCATCCTGCTCGGCCAGGACTGGCAGCGACTGGCGGCGCTGCCGGCCGACGCCTTCTGGCGCCAGCTGCAGCAGCGCTTCGGCGACCAGCAGGCCGCCGCGCAGGCGGCGGTGGCCGCGCAGGCCGCATTCGCGAACGGCCTGCAGGAGGCGCTGGAGGATTGGCGACGGGACACCGCCACCGCGCTGGACGATGCGGGACTGGCTTATCCGGCATCCGATCCGGAATGGAGCGTGCTGTTCAGCTGGGAACCCGCGGCGGCGGTCGCCACGAGCCGCGGTGAAGCGGCGTCGAGGGACACGGCCGTCAACCCGGCGGCGAAGAAGGCGCCGGCCGGGAAAACACCGGCGAGGAAGCCAACGGCGAAAAAAGCACCGGCGAAGAAAGCCACGGTGAAGAAGGCGGCGGCGAAAACGACGGTGGCCAGCAAGGCGGCGCCGGAACGTACCGCCGCGAAGAAGGCGGCCGCAAAAAAGAAAACCGCGAAGAAGACCGCCGCGAAGCAGTCCAGGAACGCCTCGCGCAGCCGACGCTGAGGCCGATGGCCGCACCGTGATGGCCTGCGGTGCAGCCGTCCTTCGCCGCCGTTATGCGTCGCACACTCGGCCCGGCATGGCGTCGGCGCCATGTGCCCGCGCTGACATCGACCGACGCACGCCATTGACCATGCGCATCTGGGATGCGGACGTCCCCTCCCGAGTCCCCGCCTTGCCCCGGTCCATACGCATCCTCCTGCACGGCCTGCTGCTCGCCGGATTGCCGCTGCTGCCGTGCGCTCTGCACGCCACCCCGCAGTCCGCGGGCAGCGATGTGGAAGGTGCGTGGCAGGCCGATGTGGAGGAGAACCAGCGACTGGATGAAGAAGCCCAGGCCCAGGCACGCAGGACTGCGCCGGCGGCCACGACCCATCCCGAGGGCGACCGGCATGGTCCACCACCGGATGGCGGACGCGGCGGGCGCAGTGGCGGTCCTGGCGGTGGTGGTGGCGGTCCGGGTGGTAGCGGTCCGGGCGGCGGCGGACCCGGTGGTGGTGGTCCAGGCGGTCCGCCGGGGGGTGACGGTCCCTCCGGCGGGCCGCGTGGCCCTGGCGGCCCGGGCGGTCCAGGCAGCGATGCCGACACCGCGCCGCTGGCGCGCCTGCTGCGCCCGGAGTTCGAGTTCGCCGCGCCGCTGGCGCGCAGCCTGCTGATCCAGCGCACGCGCCAGACCGCGATCTTCGCCAACCACGACGGCAGCCGGCAGACGCTGGTGCCCATCGACGGCACACCGGCGGAACTGGAAGGCGGCATCCGCGCCGTGGCCCGGGAAACCGGCGGCGTGCTGACCCTGCGGCTGGAAACGCTGGACGGCTTCCATGCCGACTACCGCTACATCGCCGACCCCGCGACGCCCAACGCCCTGCGGGTGGAGATCAGCGCGCTCAATCCCGGCGATCCCGAACCCTACCGGGTCCAGCGCGTCTACCGGCAGGGCCAGGGCGGCTGACCGTTCCGCCCGGCGTCCGCAGCGTGGTTCAATCGCGTTGCCCCCCGCGGAGACGCCGCCATGCACTGCATCGGACTGTTCGCCGTCTCGCCCGTCCAGGACCTGGCCGCCGCGCTGGACTGGTACACGCGGCTGTTCGGCCGCGGACCGGACGACCGCCCCATCCCCGACCTGGCGCAGTGGTACCTGGATGGCTTCGGCTTCCAGGTGATGCGCGTCCCCGATCACGCCGGCGGCGGCATGGCCACCCTGGTGGTGGCGGACATCGAAGCCGAGCGCGCGCGCCTGATCGCGGCCGGCATCGAGTCCGGCCCGACCGTGCGCGGCGATTTCGGCGCCATCGCCAAGCTCGCCGATCCGGAAGGCAACCGGCTCACACTCGCCGAGCCTCCGCGGCGCTGAGTCGCGACGCGGTGACGCGAAGCGGCGCGATGCGTCGCTGTGCCCGGCTCGCGAAGGACGCCGCACCCTGGGGGTCTGGCGCAAGCAGTACAGGGATGCACTGCGCTCGGCCCTCGGAGGCAGGACGCCGGAGCGGGCCCATGCGCCAGCCCCCCCAGGGTGCGGCGGCCCCGTCCGGAGCCGAAGCTTTCGCTTTCAACCCCTCAGCAACTCCAAGCCCGGCGAAGAACCGGAAACCGGCCGCGACGTCAGCGGGTTTCCTTCTTCGCCGCCGCCTGCCGTGCGCGCACCCAGCGCATCTGTTCGAGGAAGGTCGCGGTCCAGTATTCGTCGCGGTGCGCGTCCAGGTACGCCAGCAGCTCCTCGTGCGCTTCGCTGGACGTGGACAGGTGGTCGCCGCCGATGCCGTGGAAGGTGAAGTTCACCATCGTGCCCTTGCGCCCGGCCTCCTCGACCATCGCGATCAGCTGCGCGCCGGTGACCCCGGACGGCGTGGCCACCGGCACCGCTGACGGATCGAGCGCGAGCATGTCCGGCACGACGTCGCCGCCGACCAGCTTGATGCCGACGAACAGGTCGGCGACCGCATCGATGTAGTTGCCGTCCCTGGCCATCACGTCGCCGCACGGCGCGGTGAAAGTGCGGCCGTCGCTGCGCCCGTCCAGCGCCTGCAGGAAGGTGTTGGCCAGCACCACCTGCTCGCGCATCTGCGCCACGGTGACGTCGTCCAGGTCGCGCTGCGGCTGCACCCATTCGCGCCCCTGGCCCTTGGCCGAGCACTGGTGGAACAGGGTGTGGTTGCCCAGTTCATGGCCGTTGCGCGCGGCCGCGCGCCATTCGTCCATGCGCAGCCGCACCGGATCGTTGGCCGCGACGAGATAGAACGTGCCCTTCAGCCGGTGCCGGTCCAGCGCCGGGATCGCATGGTCCAGCTGCGAATCCAGCGCATCGTCATAGGACAGGCTGACGGCGGCCTTCCTGCCGTCGGGCCAGGCGAAGCCGGACCGGCTTTCCGCCGCCCCGACGCGCACCGTCGCAACCAGCGCCGCACATACCGCTGCCACGAACATTGCCGATCGCATGCCGTCTTCCTTGCCTGAGCCTGGGCCAGCGCCCAGTATGCCGCCGGCGGCGGCTCCGGCGCGCGGGTCGGCTCGGCCTCGCCCGCGCCGACGTGACGGAAGCGATGCAGCGATGACTTGTCACCACGCCGGTGCTAGTGTGACCGGGCACGCAAAACCCGTCCGGCACAGGGGGCGATGGCCGGACGCCATCCACGTCGTCACTTGTTCCGGGGCACAACGCTTATGAGCAATTTCTGGGATACCGTGTGGTTGATCCTGATGACCTTCGTCCTGGTCGCCTACCTGCTGGTGCTGTTCCAGATCATCGTGGACCTGTTCCGCGACAAGAACCTGGGCGGCTTTTCCAAGGCGATCTGGTTCCTCGGCCTGATCTTCGTGCCGTTCCTGACCGCGCTGCTCTACATCGTCTTCCGCGGCCGCGGCATGTCCGAGCGCCAGGTCGCGGCGGTGCACGAGGCGCGCGCGGAAACCGACGCCTACATCCGCACCGTCGCCGGCAGCAAGTCCGCGACCGAGCAGATCGCCGAGGCCAAGTCGCTGCTGGATTCGGGCGCGATCACCGCCGACGAGTTCGCCAGGCTGAAGGCCAAGGCGCTGGGCTGACCCGGCCCGCGATGCGCTGAACGCAATGCGCTGAAACAGCGGCCCGGCCCCGCACTGCGGAGCCGGGCCGCTGCATTTCCGGCATCGGGGAATGCGGGGAACGAACGCCGCGTTGCGCATGCGCGTCACGGCAGCCGGTCCGGCACTGCGGCTATGCTGGACACCCGCCGTTCGCCTGGAGGCTCCATGTACCTGCCCGGCGCATGCCGCATCCTGCCGTTGCTGGTGGCCGCACTCGCGTCGTACCCCGCGTTCGCCGGCGGCGCGCCGGCCGCACCCGAACTGCTGTGGACGGCCGACGGTTTCGCCACGCCCGAGTCGGTGGTGCTCGACCGGCAGCGCGATGTGTTCTACGTCTCCAACATGGGCAGCTGGGGCGAAGGCGCCACGCCCGGCGACGGCTTCATCAGCCGCGTCGATGCGGCAGGCAACATGCTCGACCTGGAGTGGATCGCCGGCCTGCAGAATCCGAAGGGACTGGCGCTGGCCAACGGCTGCCTGTACGCGGGCGACGACGACGCGCTGGTCGAGATCGACCTGGACGCGGCGAAGATCGTCGCGCGGCACGCACCCGCCGACGGCGGCCCCGGCCAGTTCAACGACGCCACCGCCGATGCCGACGGCAACGTCTACGTCTTCAGCCGTCGCCTGGACACCGTCTACCGCCTGTCCGGCGGCCGCTTCGAACCCTGGGCGAAGATCGACACGGCCGTCACCGGCAAACCCAACGGCCTGCGCGTGGACGGCGGGCACCTGCTGATGGGCAGCTGGCAGGTCCCCGGACCCGACGGCGAACAGCTCGGCCACCTGTCCGCGGTCGACCTGCGCGACCGCAGCGTCGGCCGCATCGGCACGCAGCCGATCGGCCACATCGACGGCATCGAACCGGACGGCCGCGGCGGCTGGACCGTCACCGACTGGACCCGCGGCGAACTGCTGCACGTGTCGGCCGCCGGCGAACCGGTGCGGCTGCTGGCGCTGTCCAGGGGCTCGGCCGACCACCTGTACCTGGTCGACCGGCAACTGCTGCTGGTGCCGATGCTGTTCGACGACCAGGTCCGCGCGTACCGCTGGGCGCCGGGAGGCGACGAATGACGCCGCAGGCGGGCGACGGGAGCGGACGCCGGTGAGCGCCCGCACGCCCGGCCCGCAGTCGCCGCACGGCCTGCTGCGCGCGGTCGGGCGCTGGCAGATCCTGGGACTGTCGATCAACAGCGTGGTCGGCAGCGGCGTGTACCTGCTGCCGGCCGCCGCGTTCGCGCTGCTGGGGCCGTGGAGCGTGTGGGGCGTGATCCTGGCCGGGGCGACCGTGGCGCTGCTGGTGCTGTGCTACGCCAAGGCCGCCAGCTACTTCGACGTGCAGGGCGGCAGCGCACTGTATGCGCGCGAGGCGTTCGGCCCGTTCGCCGGCTTCCAGGTGGCATGGACGATCTGGCTTACCCGGGTCGCCACCGCCGCTTCGCTGGGCAACGGCCTGGCCGACGCGGTGGCGCGGTTCTGGGCCCCGGCCGGCAGTGGCGCCGGCCGCGTCGCGGTCATCGCCGGTTCGCTGCTGGCGCTTGCCGCGCTCAACATCGCCGGCGTGCGCGGCGCGGCGCAGGTGTCGCTGGCGCTGGTGGTCGGCAAGCTGCTGCCGCTGCTGCTGTTCGTGTCGCTGGGCGTGTTCCATGTCGACTGGCAGCTCGCCTTCGGTGGTGCGACCGCCGGTGGCGGCGACCCGCGCCAGGTGGGCGAAGCCGCGCTCCTGCTGCTGTTCGCCTACGCCGGGTTCGAGAACCTGTCGGTGGCCGCCGGCGAATTCCACAACCCGCGGCGCAACGTGCCGTTCGCGCTGGTGGCGATGATCGTGCTGGTCACCGTCCTGTACGCGGCGGTGCAGCTGGTCGCGCAGGGCACCCTGCCCGGCCTGGCCGATTCCAGCGCGCCGCTGGCCGACGCGGCGGCGGCCTTCGGCGGCGAGGCGCTGGCGCTGCTGGTGACCGTCGGTGCGGCGTTGTCGATCCTCGGCACCGGCAACGCGACCATGCTGCTGGGCCCGCGCTTCCTGCACACATTGGCTGCCGACGGTTACGGACCGGCAGTGCTGGCGCGCGTGCAACCGCGCTTCCACACCCCGGCGGTGGCGATCGCGGTGCAGTGCACGCTTGCCTTGGCCCTGGCGCTGAGCGGCTCGTTCGTGCAGCTGGCGCTGCTGTCGATGGTCACCCGCCTGCTGGCCTACCTCACCACCGCCGGCAGCGTGCTGGTGCTGCGCCGTCGCCACGGCGACCGCGCCGGCGCGTTCCGCCTGCCAGGCGGCGCGCTGGTTCCGGTCGCAGCGCTGGTGCTGACGGTGGTCCTGCTGCTCAGCGCCAGCCCGGCGCACCTGCTGGCGGTGGCCATCGCGATGGGCGTGGGCAGCGTGGTCTACCGTTTCCCGCGGATGCGCTGAGTGTGGCCGATGGAGCTCAGCGGCCGAACCCGCCATCCGAACGGGCCGGCCACGGGCCCGGCCAGGGACCCGATCCCGGGCGCGGCTCCAGCGGACGCACGTCCGGACCCTCGTAGTTGCCCACGTTCAACTGCACGTTGACCATGCCGCGGTCGCCGTCGTAGGACTTGCACCAGTTCAGCGTCCCGGCCTGGTAGTTGCTGTTGCCCAGCTGCGAGGAGTAACCCACGCCGGCCGAGACGCTGCCGGTGAGGTCGGTGGCCCGCCCGTCCGGCGTGGTCGGGCAGGCCGGGCGGATGAGGCGCGCCGTCGTGTCCGCCAGCGCGGCGGTCGCCGGGACGCCGGAGGTATCGCCGTAGAACGTGCCGGGCGGATCGTTGCGGTGGGTGGACGCCTGCGGCAGCGACAGGTCCAGCCCGTCGTCGGCCGCGTGCGCGCCGGACGCGAATGCCGCAAGGCAGGCGAACACGGCGGCGATCGGAAGCGGATGCATCGGCATATCCTCGCACGCCCGACGGGCGGCATGGATCCACGCTAGCAAGCGCCGGTTGAACGCCGACTGGCTCGATGCCCGGTGGTCATGGGCGCCATCGCATGGCAAGACCGACACTCGCGAGCCGGGGCATCGACGCCACGATCGCCCAGCGACGGCCGCGGATCCGTCGCATGAGCGCGAACACGGCACACCAAGGCATTCCGCCGTGGCTTCGGCCCCGGGTCGCGGATCGTGCGGCCCACCGCCTTCAATGCGCGAGCGGGTAGGTCTTCTCGCCGGCGGCGATGCGCAGGTCCAGGCGGTTTTCCGGCGGCGCGGTCGGGCACACGACGTGGCCGTTGAGCGCGCACGGCGGGTTCTGCGCCTTGTTGAAGTCCAGCACCACCATCGACTCGCCGTCCTTCGGCGGCGCCACGTACAGGAAACGCGCACCGCCGTACGTCTCCTTGCCGCTGGTGCGGTCGGCGATTATGAAGAACAGGTCCTCGCCAGCCTCCTCCTGCACCGGCAACAGCGTGTAAAGGCGGCCGTCGCGCTCGAACTGCGCCTGGCCCGGCACCCGTGCCGGCTCCAGCGTGCCGTTGCTGGTCACCAGTTCCAGCGTCTTCGGTTCGGCGAAGGCCTGCCAGCGGGCCTGGATCCGCCAGGACGGATCGACCGGGAAATGCGGCACGCCGGCGAATGCCTTGAGCGCCGGCGCGTCCGGGTCGCGGAATCGCCAGCCGTACACCTCGCCGGTCCGGACCACGTAGAAGCGCTGCTGCCCGGCATGGACGGCGGTGGGACCGCCTTCGTCGAGCTGGGTCAGCAACGCGCCGCCGTGGAACGGTTTGCCGTCCACGCTCAGTCCCGCGTCCGCCGCCGGTTCGAACACCGGCGCGCCTCCGGCCTGCAGCCGCAGCACGCCCCACTGCGCCGGCCCGCCGGGCACGACGATGGCGTTGCCGGCCGCGCTGCCGACCGTGTGCGTGCCCGGTTCGACCTGGCCCGAGCCGGTGAAACTGAGCCAGCCGTCCGGATCGCGCAGTTTCCGCGCGCGTTCCTCGCGCCACTGTTCGATCGAGGCGAGGTAGGCGCTGTCGCCGGCGGTCTGCGCGGCGGTGCCGGTGGCCGCGGCATCGGTGGCCGGCGTCACCGGCGAGGGCGAACACGCCGCCAGCGCGAGCGTGGCGGCGGCGAGCAGGGGCGGCAGGATCGGATATTTCATGGCGAAGGAACCATCGGGCATGGAACCGCACCATAACCGCTATGCCGTTCACGCACCCGACCCGCTGATGCCGCTACGGAATGACCTGCCGCCATGCAGCCACCACGTGGCGCTTTCGCAGCGGCATCCTGGAGGCTGCCCGCGATTGTGCATTTGCGATTGCAGCGCAGCGTCGCCGGCGCGCTTCTATTCCCCAATGCACGCAGCGCTATCCCGCCTTTTCATACGACGCGCGGTAATGAAGCACCCGCCTGCCGCTATCCTCGTTCCCCGGCCCGCTCGGCCGGCCGTCACCATCGCAATGGAAGCCCCATGACCCACCCGATGATCGTGCGCCTGGCCCTGTGCTCCGCGCTGTGCCTGTCGGCGCCCGCGCTGGCGCAGAAGTTCGAACAGCCGGCGCGCACGCCGCAGATGGGCTGGAACAGCTGGAATACCTTCGGCTGCAAGGTCGACGAAGCGATGATCCGGCAGATGGCCGACGCGATGGTGGCCTCGGGCATGAAGGACGCCGGCTACGAATACATCAACATCGACGACTGCTGGCACGGCCAGCGCGACGCCAGCGGCTTCATCCAGCCCGATCCGAGGACCTTTCCCTCCGGCATGAAGGCGCTGGCCGACTACGTGCATGCGCGTGGGCTGAAGCTTGGCATCTATTCCGACGCCGGCGACACCACCTGCGCCGGCCGGCCCGGCAGCCGCGGCCACGAGTACCAGGACGCGATCACGTATGCGCGCTGGGGCATCGACTACGTCAAATACGACTGGTGCGACACGAAAGGCCTCAACCCGCCGGCGGCCTACGCCACCATGCGCGACGCCATCCACGCCGCCGGTCGGCCGATGCTGTTCAGCATCTGCGAATGGGGCGACAACCAGCCATGGGACTGGGCACCGGAGATCGGCCACTCCTGGCGCACCACCGGCGACATCTACCCGTGCTGGGGCTGCGAGCACAGCCACGGCTCATGGTCCTCGCTGGGCGTGCTGCCGATCCTGGACAAGCAGGCCAGGCTGCGGAAATACGCCGGCCCGGGCCACTGGAACGACATGGACATGATGGAAGTGGGCAACGGCATGAGCGAGGAGGAGGACCGCTCGCACTTCTCGCTGTGGGCGATGCTGGCCTCGCCGCTGATCGCCGGCAACGACCTGCGCGGCATGTCCGACGCCACCCGCCGCATCCTCACCCACCGCGACATGATCGCGATCAACCAGGACCGCCTCGGCATCCAGGCCATGAAATGGCTCGACGAGGGCGACATCGAGGTCTACATCAAGCCGCTGGACCAGGGCGAATACGCGGTGCTGTTCCTCAACCGCGACGACGCGCCGCGCGACTACACGCTGGACTGGGCCTTCCACGAAATGAAGGACGACATCAGCGGCCGCGCGATCGACTTCCGCGCACAGCGCTTCGACTGGCACGACGTGTGGAACGGCGGCACCGGTTCGACCGCCGCGGCCTTCGCCGCCACGATCCCGGCCCACGGCGTGGTGGTGCTGCGGCTGTCGCCGCAGTGATGGCAGCCGCACACCGGTGAGCGGCTGATCCGCCACCGGATTCACGGCTGCCAGCAGATCCCGCGTGCACCCATCCGGACCGCATCGCCGAGCCGCGGCCGGCCCACCCGTGCAACGCGGAATAAATTCAACCAGATGGTTGACATTCGTCCGGCGCGGCGTATATTCAACCACATGGTTGACAACTATCCCGAAGGCCTCGACGCGGTCTTCCACGCCCTGGCCGACCCCACCCGCCGCGCCATGCTGCGCGAGCTGGCCGACCGCCCGCGCACTGTCGGCGAACTCGCCGCGCCCTTCGCCATTTCCCTGGCCGGCGCCTCCAAGCACATCCAGGTGCTCGAACGCGCCGGGCTGATCGAGCGCCAGGTGCAGGGCCGGGTGCACACCTGCCGGCTGGACCCGCGGCCGTTGCACGCCGGCGCCGAATGGATCCGCCACTACGAACGTTTCTGGACCGGCCGGCTCGACGCCCTGGAGGCGTTGCTCAAGGCCGACGACGCGGGCAAGCCCGCCCGCAAGACTGCGCGCCGCACCGGCGCCCCACGGAGGAAGCCATGAACCCCGCATCGTCCCCAACCCCCTCGGACTACGGCACGCTGACCGCTGCCGACACCCTGCGCATCCAGCGCCTGCTTCCCGGCCCGGTCGAACGGGTGTGGGCGTTCCTCACCGACGGCGAGCTGCGCCGGCAGTGGCTGGCCGGCGGCGACATGACCCTGGCCGAAGACGCGCCGTTCGAACTGGTCTGGCGCAACGACGAACTCACCGATCCGCCCGGCCGGCGTCCGCAAGGCTTCGGCGAGGAACACCGGATGCAGAGCCGGATCACCGGACTCGATCCGCCACGTCGCCTGGCCTTCACCTGGGGCGCGGGCGAAGTGGCGTTCGACCTGCAGCCGCGTGGCGACCAGGTGCTGCTCACCATCGTCCACAGCGGCATTTCCGACCGCGGCAACCGGGTCATGATCGGCGCCGGCTGGCATGGGCACCTGGACGTCCTCGGCGCGCGCCTGCGCGGTGAGGTGCCCGAGCCGTTCTGGGACCGTTGGGCCACGCTGCGCGACGAATACGACCGACGGGTGCCGCAGGCCTGACGGCGCGGCCCCGATGACCGTTCCTCCTACGGCCGCGCCTCCAGCACCAGGTTGAACGGCGTCTCCGTGGCGCGGCGGAAGCGGCTGAAACCGGCCTCGGTCATCACCTGGCGCAACCGCGCCTCGCCGGCCTGCGCGCCCAGCGCCGGGCCGTTGCGCGCCAGCGACACCGGCACGCAGATCTGCGACGACGCACCGTAGTACACCCGGCCGACCGGATTTAGGTTGTCCTCGACGCGGTCGCCGGCGAACGGCTCCACCAGCATGCAGGTGCCGTCGGTGGCCAGGGCCTGGCGCGCGTGCCGCGCCGCGCCGACCGGATCGGCCATGTCGTGCAGGCAGTCGAAGAAGGCGATCAGGTCGAAGTCGCCTTCGCCGTAGCCGGTGGCGTCGGCCGCCTCGAAGCGGGCATTGGCCGCGCCAGTGGCCGCCGCGCGTTCGGTGGCGATGCGTATCGATTCCGGGTGGTAGTCGTAGCCGATGAACTGCGACTGCGGATACGCCTGCGCCATCAGCACCGTGCTGGCGCCATGGCCGCAGCCGACGTCGGCTACTTTCGCACCGCGCTCGAGCTTGCCGGTCACCCCCTCCAGCGCCGGCAGCCATTCGCCCAGCAGGTGCGCGTTGTAGCCGGCGCGGAAGAAGCGTTCGGTGCCATGGAACAGGCAGGCGTGATGCTCGCCCCACTCCATGCCGCGTCCGCTGCGGAAGTTGTCCACGGTGCGGTCCAGCGCGTGGAACGCGGCCTCGATCAGGTAATAGGCGCCGGGAAGATCGACCGGGCCGCCGGGATCGGCCAGGCACAGCGCCTGCACCTCGTCGAGGCGGTAACGGCCGCTTGCGCCGTCGTAGCGCACGTAGTCGCCGGCGGCCTGGTTGGCGAGCCATTCGCGCACGTAGCGTTCGTGGGTGCCGGTGCGCGCGGCCAGCTCCGCGGGTGTCGCCGGGCCTTCGGCGAGCGCGCGGTACAGGCCCAGCCGGTCGCCGACCAGCACCAGCGTGGCGCTGATCGCGGCCCCCAGGTCGCCGACCGCCGAACCGAGGAACTGGTTGAGCCGGTCCTGGTCGAGGGGAGTTGGCTGACTGCTCATCGCACTGCTCCGGAAAGATTCCCCGGGCACGCCACGGCAAAATGCCGTGACCATCATTGATGGCAACGGCACGCCTCGTGCGCAGCGGACAGTGCCCGCATGAACCGGGCCGGAAACCTGAACCGGGGAAAGGTGCGGCCTGCGTGGCGCAGCGGCCGCCTTGGCCTATCCGCCGGCGCCGTCCTTGTTCTTCTTCTCTTCCATCTCCGCGACCTTGAACAGCACGCGCGTGGTGCCGAGCACTTCGATGCGGCCGCCGGCACGCTCGAACGCGGCCAGGTCGTCGGAGATGCGCTCGCTGGTGAGCGAGCCGCTCGCCTTGGTGGAATCCCCGGCCGGCTTGCGGGGAGAAATGCCCTTGACGGGCTTGCGCGTGGCCATGGTCCGAATGCCTCCGGTCAGTACAGCGTCAGTGGAATGCCGCGCAGGCGCTGGTCGCGGTAGGTCGCGCGGATGTCCAGGCAATACGGCCCGCCCATGGCGAACTTGCGGCAGATCGCCGGGCGGTCGGCGTAGATCGAACAGCACAGGCGCTGCGGATCGACCGCCGCACACCAGCCGTCCTCGTCGCGGGCCATCACTTCCACGCCCTGCGCGTTGCGCACGATCAGGTGGCGCGGCACGTCCCGGTCCTCGGGCATCAGCACCACGGTCAGCCGGCAGCACACCGCGTCGCAGCGGCTGCAGGACACGTTGGCCTCGTCGGGGACGGAAGACAGGGCGAGCGAACGGGACATGGGCTCCCTCCCGCACCGGTGCCGGCGCGGAAAGCATTGCGATGAAGGGAGCGAAGGGCGTCCGGAAGACCGGACCGCGGGTCGCGCGGGAAAGCGGTTGCGGCCCATCTTACGCCCCGGGGATGAACGCAGCGGTGGCGAAGGCCGCGCGGCGCGAGGGACAGCGCGGCGACCAGGACGAGGCGGAGGCGTCCGACCCGTCACGTCGCCTGGGCGGATCACATTACGCATCCGCTGGACCAAGATCGCCTTGCCCGGCCACCGACCACCGGCCACAATCGCCTCTTCGCGACAGCAGCGATACCGCATGTCCACCACCGATCCACGCCAAGCCCGCCGTCGCAAATTGATGCTGGCCGCGACCATCCTGGTGGTGGTGCTGCTCGCGATGCATCCGGAACTGCGACTGCTGGCGCCGCTGGTCGACCTGCTTGGCATCGACGTGCTGGTACTGCTCGTCGGTGCGCAGGCCTGGGATCTCGCCGGACCGGCTGCGATCCTGCTCCGCGACCGCTTCGCCTTCCCCGTGTTGCGACGTGCGTACCGGCTGGGCATCTTCATGCTGGGATGCATGGGCACCTACGTCGATGCCCATCTGACGATGCGCTTCGGCTATGCAATGCGCGCCGGCTGAGGTCCGGTTGGCCGGCGCGTTGCGTGCAGGCGCCAGTCCTGGCGCCTGCACGCAACGCGTGAGGATCACTGCGGACGGGGCCGGATGTCCACCGCGACCGCTTCGTTGAAGGTCAACCGCAGCAGTTCGCCCACATTGAGCGTGCGCAGGCGGGCGCGCATGTCCTCGCGGACCACGTCCAGCGTGACCACGTTGCCGCGCGGCCCCTTGACGGCGACCGTGTTGGCGGCGGTGTCGATCGCCACCACCTCGGCGACGATGGTGACGGTCCTGGACATCGCCCCACCCGGCCGCGCGCCGGCCACCGGGGTCGAACTGCCCTGCTGGACCGTCGCGCCGACTTCGCCGCTGCCAGCCGGCTGGATCTCCACCGCCACCGCGCTGTTGTAGTCCAGCGCGACCCGGTCGCCCACCTGCAACCGGTCGAAATTGCGCACATGGTCGCCAGCGAAGAAATCGACTTCGTTGCCTTCCGGACCGCGGATGGTGACCATGCGGTTGGCGCGGTCGACGCGGGTGATCGAGCCTTCCAGGGTGACCTGGTCGGAGCTGATGGTGACCGGGCCCGACGGCTCCGGAGGCGTGCTGTTGCACGCGGACAGGGCTGCCACCAGGGCGATGGCGAGGACGGACGACGGACGGATCAGATGCATGGCTCAACCTCCGGGGGTGGTCCGGACCGCGGGAATGCGGTGTGCGCGTACAGCATCGTCACGGATGCGTTAAGGGGATATGCACGCCGGCGCGGCCGATACCCTGGCCCACGTTGATGGCGGCAAAGGCCGCGGATCATTGCGGCGCGAGCGACCCCGGCCCCCTGGCCGCGCGCGAACCCGCCGACGGAAACTGGCTGACGATGGCCGCCGCGGCCAGGCCCAGCATCAGCGCACCGATGTACATCCACGCGTAGCTGCCGTAACGGTCGAACAGCCAGCCGCCGAGCAGCGGGCCCAGCGCCATGCCCAGGCCGGACAGCAGCGTCATCGCGCCGATCACGCTGCCGAGGATGCGCGCCGGAAACGCCTCGCGCGCCAGCGAGGCGTACAGCGGCATGGTCCCGCCATAGGCCATGCCGAACACCAGGGCGACGGCGTAGAAGTCCCCCAGCCCGCTGGCGGCGAGGTAACTCACCGCCGCCACCGCCTGCAGGCCCAGCCCGGCCACCAGTACGGGCTTGGCGCCGAAACGGTCGCCGAGCACGCCGAACAGCAGCCGGCCGCCGAGCCCGGCCGCGCCTTCCATGCTGTAGATCGTCACCGCCGTGGTTACCGACAGTCCGCAGCCGACCGCATAGCTGACGGTGTGGAAGATCGGCCCGGAATGCGCCGCGCAGCAGGCGAAGAACGCCAGCGCCAGCACCACGAACGCTTTCGAGCGCAGCGCCTGCGGCAGGGTCATGCCCGGCATCGGCACGCCGGCGTCCGTGGCAGCGGCAGCGGCGGCCGGCACCGTGCGCACCCACCAGGCCGCCGGCAACGTGAGCGTCCACGCCAGCACGCCGACGACGAACAGCGTCTCGCGCCAGCCGTAGTGCGTCAGCAGCCAGGCCACCAGTGGCGACATCGTCATCGGCGCCACGCCGACGCCGGCCGACACCAGCGACACGGCCAGGTTGCGCCGGCGCTCGAACGCGGCCGCCGTGGCCGCGATCACCGGCGCGAAGAAGCTGGCCACCGCCAGCCCCAGCAGTCCGCCGAACGCCAACTGGAACTGCAGCAGCGTCGTGGCCCGGCTCGCCAGCACCAGCGCCAGTCCCAGCAGCACCGACCCGGCCAGCACCACCGGGCGCGTGCCCACCCGGTCGCTCAGCATGCCCCAGCCGAACCCGGCGAAGCCGCTGACCAGGAACGCCAGCGTCATCGCGCCGGACAACCCGGCGCGCGACCAGCCGGTGGCGCTGCCCATCGGCTGCAGCAGCACCGCCAGCGAGAACAGCGCGCCGATGCCCACGCAGCCCAGCAGCGCGCCGGCGGCGACCAGGGTCCAGTTGCGGTCCAGCGCGGGAGCGGGCGTGGCGGCGGGAGGCGGCATGGGGCGGTTCCGTGAGGGTGTCACTGGCATGACGCGCGGCGGCGCAGGGAATCGACAGTCCTGCACGCCCGGCGCCCTGCAATCAGGGCGCGATCAGCACGGGCGTGTACTCGAACACCGCGACGAGGAACAACGCCAGGTAGACCGCCGCCATGACCGTCTGCGTCCGGATTTTCTTCGACGCGATGCCGACCACGACCACCGGCAGCGTGACCAGCGCCACAAGATTGTTGAACGGCCCCATGCCGACGACATAGGCCCAGCCGCCCTTCAGCCAGGCATCGGCCACGTCGGCGACGTTGGCCACCAGCAACGCCATGAAGAACCAGCGCCGGTTGCGCATGAAGTATTCGGGATAGCGCTTGATCGCATCCCAGTTGCGGGGGACCAGGATGACCGCAAGGGTGTACAGCGCCACCGAGTACAGGATGATGAAAAGATAGCGCCAGATCGTCCATGCGCCGACCAGCGACAGCAGCCGGAACTGGAACCACCAGAAGTTGACCATCCAGAAGAACACGGTGGCCGCCCACAGCGCGCCGAGCGCGCTGGCGATCTCCGGTTCGTCCTCGTCGTTGGCGCGATCCACCGCGTCGACCACCCCGGACAGCAGGTGGGTGATGGCCAGGCCGATGATGATCGAAATCAGCACCATGACGTGCTGGAACTGGTCGTTCAAGGCAGCCTCTCCGTACGGTCCGCGGATGGACCGGAGTGTAGGGCAGCGGCTGCGGGGCGGCGACGACCCGGATACCGGCGGGACGCGGGCCGGCGCAGTCGTCGGCAGTCCTGTCCCGCAGCGCCAGGCGCTAGACTGCCACTCCGGCCGGATCGGTCCGACGACCGAGGATGCCTCCGATGATCAACAACGACGTGCTGCGCAGCATCCGCTACATGCTCGACCTGAGCGACGGGCGGGTGGTGGAGATCGTCCACCTCGCCGATCCGGATTTCCCGCTGGACAAGGCCGACGTCCCCGCGCTGCTGAAGAAGGAAGACGAAGCCGGCGCGATCGCCTGCAGCGATGCGCTGCTGGCGCGCTTCCTGGACGGCCTGGTGCTGCACTTCCGCGGACGCGACGACAGCCAGCCGCCGCGCCCGGTGGAGTCGCGCATCACCAACAACCTGGTGCTGAAGAAGCTGCGCGTGGCCTTCCAGCTCAAGGACGTGGACATGCATGCCATCTTCGAAGCCGCCGGCTTCCCGCTGGCCAGGCCGGAAATGACCGCCCTGTTCCGGCAACCCGGCCACAAGAACTACCGCCCCTGCGGCGACCAGATCCTGCGCAACTTCCTCAAGGGGCTGACGCTGCGCCTGCGCAGTGGCGAATAAACAGCGGAAAGCTTCGGCTCCGGACGGGGCCGTCGTGCCCGGCCGCGGCTCCCGCCGAACTAACCACCAGGCCCACCCATCACCGGCAGGATCGCGCCGTTGACGTAGGACGACATCACCGGCGAAGCCAGGAACACGAACGCCGGCGACAGTTCCTCCGGCTGCGCCGGCCGGCGCATCGCGCTGTCCCTGCCGAACTTCGCCACGTCCTCCGCCGGCCGGTCGGCCGGGTTCAGCGGCGTCCACACCGGCCCGGGCGCCACCGCGTTCACGCGGATGCCGCGATCGAGCAGATTGGCCGCCAGCGCCTTGGTGAACGCGTGGATCGCGCCCTTGGTGGCCGAGTAGTCGATCAGTTTCGCGCTGCCGAACAGCCCGGTCTCCGAGCCGCAGTTGACGATCGCCGCGCCCTGGCCCATGTGCGGCAGGCACGCCCGCGCCATGTGGATGTAGCCGGCGATGTTGGTCTGCAGCGTCTGCTGCAGGTGCGCGTCGCTGATCTCCTCCAGCTTGTCGGCGTGCAGCTGGAAGGCCGCGTTGTTGACCAGCACGTCCAGCCGGCCGAAGCGCCTGGCCACGCGCTGGACCGCGCGCCGGCAGAAGTCGGGATCGCGCACGTCGCCGGGCACGAGGATCGCCTGGCGTCCCTCCTTCTCCACCCAGCGCGCCGTCTCGCGCGCGTCCGCGCGCTCGTCCAGGTAGAAGATCGCCACGTCGGCGCCCTCGCGCGCGAACAGCACCGCCACGGCCCGGCCGATGCCCGAATCGGCGCCGGTGACGATCGCCTTCATGCCCGCCAGCTTGCCGCTGCCGGCGTAGTCCGGCGCCAGGAACCGCGGCGCCAGCTCCAGGTCGGCCTCGCGTCCCGGCTTGCGCAGGTGCTGCGCCGGCAGGCGCGTGGGCTGCCGGCGCGCGCCCGCCTGCACCGCCTTCTTCTTCGGACTGGCACGCTTGCGGCCGGCGTCGGCGGCATCGGTCTTCGCCTGCAGTCTGCGCTGCTCGGCCGCGGTGCGGCCGGCGCGGCGGGCGTCGCCGGTATCGGTCCTGGTCCTGGTCCTGGTCGCCATCGCTGTGCTCCGCATGATTGCGCGGCGGAGTGTTGCGCGGTGGCGGTCGTGGCGACGTGAGCCGTGGCGAACACCCGCATCGCGCGCCGCTCACGGTCCGGCAACGGATGCGGGTATGGAATCGGGGACTCCGAGGAGACCATCGCGATGGGCAATCCACGCAACCAACCCAACCACCGCAGCGAGCAGGCCCGGCCAGGTACGCCGGACCGCCTGCGCAACGACCATGCACGCTGGAAGGACCACGACCAGCCCGACGTACCGCGCGGCGGCCGGCCCGATCCGGACCGCGACTATCCGGATGCGGAAGTGGGCGCGCCTGATCCCGATGCGACTCCCGCGCCGCGGAAGCCGCGCGGCGGCTGAGCGCCGGTCAACCGGCAGGCGGCTGCGACGGGCTGTGTCCGACGACGATCGCCGCCGCGCGGCTCAGGGCGCGGCAGTGGCGGTGGCGGTGTCGTCGTCCACTTCCTGCCAGCTGCTGTCGGGGTCGAACGCGGTGGTCGCCAGGGCGATCTTGTCGCCCTCCGGCCCGAGGTCCTTCTCGAAGACCTCGCCGTCATGGCTGACCATGAAACTCATCACCCCGCTGTCGCCATAGCGCGCCGGCCAGGCCACCAGGGCGAAGCCGCGGCTCATGTTGTCGCCCAGCTTGTAACCGTACGCGCCGCGCGGCGCCGAGACGCCCTGCGCGGTGAGGATCCGGTAGTGGTAGCCGTGCCATTCGCCTTGCGGCGTGTCGTCGCCGAACAGCGGGCCGAGCGGGCTTTCCACGTCGCCCTCGCCGTCCCAGTACAGGCCGTCGTGCTTGCCGTCCGTGCTGACGAACTTCTGCGCGTACTCGAGGATGCCGTCGCCGTCGCGGTCGACGCTGGCGTAGTCGATCTGCGCGTCGTAATAGGCCAGCGCCGCCTGCGCCGCATCCAGTTCGTTGCGGCCTATCCGCCGCGCGCGCACCTCCGGCTCGCCGGCCTTGAGGTCGAACGCCCAGCCGGCGGCGCCCTTCACCACGGGCACCGGCAGGGTCCATGCGTCCTTGCCCACGGCCAGGACCGCATGCGTGGCATCGGGCTTCTGGAAGGAATGCGCCTCGCGGTAGCGCGCGAGGAAGGCGTCGGTGTCCTCGCGGGCGACGCTGTCCTGCGGGATGAACTGCTCCCAGTCGGACCCGAGCACGGTGGCCAGGCGCGCCGGATCGGCATGCCCGGTACCCAGTGCGGCGACCAGCGCCTCCGCGGCCGCTTCGGGGGTCGGATAGGCCTGCTGCGCATGCACCGGCAGCGCGAGCAGGGACAGGCAGAGGATCGGGAGCAGGCGAAACGATGCGGTCACGGTCATGTCGGGTCTCCTGGTCAACGGCGCCGGCCACCGCCGCCGCCACGCGGCGGCGCCGAACGCGGCATCGGCCGGCCGGCACCGCGCGCGCTCGACGGGCGCTGCGAGGCCGAATAGCTGTTGTGTCCGCGGTTGGACGCGGCACGCGACTGGCTGGGATTGCTGGCGCCGGAGAAGGCGTTGTTGTTGCGCGCGGCCTGGGTGGTGGATGCGCGCTGGCGGGCATCCTGCTGGGCGCGGGCGTTGTTGGACGTGGCGGGCCGCTGCCCGGCGGCGGTACCGCGCTGGCCCATGTCGCGCGAGGCCTGGCCGGCGCGGTCGCGCGCCTCCAGGTTGCTGGTCGCCGGCGCCTGGATGCCGCGCTGCTCCAGCGACTGCCGGGCGCGGTCGCGGTCGGCCGCACGCGCCTGGTCGTGGCCGCGATAGCCGTCGCGCTGGCTGGCGCCGCCGCGCTGGTTGCCGTAGCGCTCGCGGCTGGCGTTGTCGCGGTACGGCACGCCGTCGCGGTTGGCCGCGTTGTGGTTCCACTTGCCGTTGCCGCGGTCGATCTGCCGGTTGGTGTTGATGTTGTTGTAGCGGTCGATATCGATGTCGATGTCGCTGTGGCCCCAGTCCAAGTCGCCCCAGAGCGCGCCGCCCACGGCCATGCCGATGCCGAAGCTGATCAGCGCGCCGCCCGGGTAGTAGTACGGCGGCGGCGGGTAGTAGTACGGCGGATACGACGGGTAGGCCCAGCCGCCGTACACCACGCTGGGGTTGTAGCTGGGCACGTACACCACTTCCGGATCGGCCGACTCGATGACGATGGTCTGCGCGGCCGGCTGCGTCGCGCCGGTCGTCGCGGCCGCCGCGGGCGCGGGCGGCGTGGACTGCTTGCTGACGACCTGCTGTTCGTTGGACTTGAGGTTGCCGGCCGCGTCGGCCTGCCGGCGCAGGCGCTGCGCCGAGTCCATCACCGCATCGGGCTGGGCCAGGAACGCGTCGCCCAGCTTCTGCACCCACGCAGGGTCCTGCCCCAGCACCGCCAGCAGCTGCGGGAACGCCACCAGCGACTGCACGCTCGGATCCCACGGCTGGTCGGCGACCTGGCGCACCGCGTCCTCGCCCTTGGCGTCCTTGTGCCTGGCCGACCACTCCACCGCGTCGGCGACGTCGCCGGGATAGGTCGAGGCCATCAGCACCTGCGCCAGCAATGCGTCCGGATACAGCGCGATCGGCGCCATCATCTGGTCGAGCTGCTCGGGCTTGAATGCCGGCTGGGACGATGTGGCGGCCGTCGGCGCGGCGGCCTGGGCGGGCGCGGCCCAGGCCGTCGCCGGGCCGGAACCGTCGGCCATCGCGAGCAGCAGTGCGGCGGCCAGCATCTGGGGCGCGGATATGCGCATGGGATTCTCCAGTCTCGCGGAGGGCGGGTCCGGCTGGACCCGCCCGGACGGCCTCGGTCGGCTACTTCGACTTGCCGGCCTGTACGCCCTTGTCGACCACCAGCTTCACCACGACCTTGCGTGCTCCGGCGTTGTCGCCGCTACCCGCATCGGGCGCAACGCCCATGCCGTCGCCGGCGCGTACGCGGCCCGGCGCCAGGCCGGCCTGCTGCTGCAGGTAGTCGGCGACCGCGTCGGCGCGCTGGTCGCTGAGCCGCTGGTTGGCCGCCGCATCGCCGGTGGAATCGGTGAAGCCCTGCAGCACGACCTGGTAGTTCCCGGTTTCCTTGGCCTTGCCGGCAAAGGCGGTCAGGTCGGACTTCGCATCCGCGGAGAGCTTGGCGCTGCCGCTGGCGAACAGCACCTCCACGGTCTCAAGCGCCTCGTAGCTGCCGAACTCGTCCATGCGGTTGGCGGTCGGCGCCAGCCCGGCCTCGACCTGCTGGGCGACCTTGTAGTCCTCGGACTTGAAGCTGACCTCGGTGGCGTCGAAGCCGCTGCCGGCGGCGACGGCGTCGATGTTGACCGGCAGCCCGGGCATGAGCGCGCCCTGCTCGACCTTCTCGTGGACCACGCCGCTGAGGCCCTTGGTCTTCTTGTAGACGGTGTCGGCGGACAGCGTGACCGTCTGCTCGACGTTGTTGGCGTCCTTGACCGTGATCGTGTCGCCCTGCACGGCGGTGATCAGTCCCTTGATCTTGGTCTTGTCGCCGTCGGCCGCGGCGGCGGGCAGCGCCACCAGCAGGGCGCCGAGCACGGCGGCGCGCAGCAGGCGGTTCGGAAGCAGCGTGGTGTTCATGGCAACAATCCCTCCAGTTCGCAGGTTGACCCGGATCGCGGATGCGTACTGGAGCGTCGTCGAGCCCAGGGCCCGGTGGCCGTCGCCAGGCGCATCCGCGTCGGGATGTGTGTCCGGATGAAACGGTCAGTGGTCCACCCTCGTGGCGTGGCCGCCGGTCGCGGCCGCAAGGCTGCCAGGGGTCGCGCGCGGGCCGGTCGTCCGGCGGGCGCACCGCGGAACATGCCTGCAGGTCGAACCTCGCGATCCCGTCACCACCGCCTCCCTGGCAACCGCCTGACCGGGCGTGCGGGATCCCGGGGGAACTCCGCATCCCGTCGGCATGACGGGTCTTTGGCGCCGGACCGTGCCGACGCTAACCGCCCAGCAGGAATGGCCTCAATTGGCCTTTGGCCCCACGCAGCGGTGACCCTTGGCTGCTGCCGGCGCCGGGACCGCGCCCGGGGCCGGCGTTCCGGCCCGTCGCCGCCGGCGCAATCCGCGCCTACCGCGACTGCACCGCCGTCTGCAGGCTGACCAGGCGCGCGACCATGATGGCCAGGTACAGCTGGCCGATGATCGCCTCGAACACGGTCAGCCCGCGCACCACCGGCGTGGCCGGGGTGATGTCGCCATACCCGAGCGTGGCCAGGGTGACGAAGCTGAAATAGATCGCATCGCCCATGCCCAGCCCGTGCTGCAGCGGCGCGCCGCCGACCAGCAGGCCACCCGGATGCACGTAGGAGACCGCCACGTAGATCACGCCCCAGCACACGCCGATCAGCAGGTAGGCGCTCAATGCCGCATACAGGTGCTCGGCATCCACCTGCACGCTGGACAGCGAATAGCGGATCGCGCCATAGGCGGCGATCACGGCCACCAGGCACCACAGCACCGCGCCGGCCACCGAGACCGGCGCCGACTCCACCTGCGAGGAGAACGCGCGCAGCAGCAGCGCCAGGGCGACGATGCCGAACAGCACCCGGCGCCGCTGCATCACCCCGATCGGGAACACCGCCGCCAGCAGGCTCAGGGTCAGCAGCGCCTCCATCGCGACGTCGCCCACGTCCAGCGCCTCCAGCAGCGGGCCGATGGCGATGGTCGCCAGCAGCGCGAAGAACAGGACCGCGTAGCGGTGGCGCGTCAGCACGTCGGGGCCGAGGGCGCGGAACGGTGCCACCCGCTCACCCGGCCGCGTCGGGCACGAAGAAGAACACCGCCGCCAGGATCAGGTACACGGCCAGCAGCTGCACGCCGCGCAGCCAGTCGGCGCGGCCGTCGCTGGCGACCTGCCCGGCGATGATCACCGCGAACAGGATGGTCAGCACCAGCCCGGGCCCGAACACCAGCCCCATCGGGTGCGGGCCGATGAAGTAGCTGAGCAGGACCAGCAGCGGCGCCACCAGCAGCGCCAGCTGCACGCTGGCGCCCAGGCTGATCGACATCGACAGGTCCATGCGGTTCTGGCGCGCGGCGACAATGGCCGTGGCCTGTTCGGCCGCGCCGCCGATCACCGCCAGCACGAACACGCCGGTGAACGCGTCGGAGAAGCCCATGGCCTCGCTCGCCGCCTCGACCGTGCCGACCAGGATCTCGCTCAGCCAGACGATGCCCAGGGTCACCGCGCACAGCACCAGCAGCGCCTTGCGTGGGCTCCACTGCGGCGCATGGTGCCCGCCGCCCGCATCGTGCGCCTGGCCGGCGGCGGCGGCGGCGGCGACATCGGCCCGGCTCCGGACCAGGGTGAAGGCGACGTTGGCCACGTACACGGCCAGCAGGATGCAGGCGATCAGGGCGCTGATCGAGTTCATCTGCGGCTCGGCCTGCGGGACGATGTTCAGGTAGGCCGCCGGCAGGATCAGCGCGATCGCGGCCAGGGTCAGCATCGTCGCCTGCGTGCGCGCGGCGCGCGCATCGTAGGTCTGGTCGCCGTGGCGGCTGCCGCCCACCACCATCGCCACGCCCAGCACGAACAGGATGTTGCCGATGATGGTGCCGGCTATCGAGGCCTTGACCATCTCGTGCAGGCCGCCGCGCAGCGCGGCGAGGGCGATGATCAGTTCGGCGGCGTTGCCGAAGGTCGCGTTGAGCAGCCCGCCCAGTCCGGCGCCCAGGCGCGTGGCCAGCGCGCCGGTCGCCGAGGCCATGATCGAAGCCAGCGGCACGATGCCCAGGGCGGCGACCGCGAAGATCAGCAGGTCGTTGCCGGGCGCCAGGTGCTCCAGGGCGATGGCGAGCGGCACGAGTACCAGGAGCCATTTCATCGTCGATTCCCCGCGCCTGCCCGTCGTGGGCGCCGGTAACGTCGCCCACGCACCGGAGGCCGGCAATTGGCCCTTGGCCCTACGGCGATTCCACGTTTCCAGCGGATACCGGAAGTGGAGCTGGCGGCATGCGCAGGCTTCCAATTCGACGTGATGCTTCCGCGCCCCGTCCCGGAATCCGTGCCCGCGCGCTCGAACCAGCGGCAGGCATCGGCACGCCGCGCCTCAATCGGCCGGCGAATCCGCGGGCTTCACCGCCAGGACACGTTCCAGCTCCCGCCACAGCCGCACCGCTTCTTCGGCGTCGAGCAAGCCGTCGCCGTCCGCGTCCACCTCGACCAGTCCCTTCGGATAGCGCGCATCGGCATTCTCCATGTAGAAGACGATGGCTTCGTGCAGGCCGGCGGCATCGGCCACGCGCGCGAGCCGCGCCACGTGCCAGTAGCGCGGCGCCTGCAGGCCGGCGGCGGCCAGCGCCGCCCGCGTCCTGGCCGCCTCGAATGCGGGCGCACGCGCGGCCGCGAGCACGTCGTCGTAGGCGTAGGTGCCGGCCCGGTATACGTGCGGGCCGAACTGCCGCGGCGGCGACGGCGGAAACACGAACCGGAAATCCGATCCGGCCTGCACGGTCTCGAACTGCAGCACCAGCATGCGCCGCACCACGCCACCGGGTGCGTCGACGAACAGATGCCGCTCCGCATCCGTGCTGTCCGCGATCGGGAACCGCAGCACGGGCAGCGCCTCGAATCCGGCATCCACCTCGAACACCGCATCGGGCACTGCGGGCGACACGACCCGTTGCGCAGCCGCGGCCGCGAACGCCGCCAGGAGAACGAACACGCTCGACAGGAGGACCAGCCGGATCTTCATCGCCGCGCCCCGCGGATATACCGGCGCCAGACTGCCCGCCCCGCCCGGGTCCGCCGCGTGCCGGAAGTCACCTGCAGTGCAACGGGATCCCGGGGGTGGCCGCGTTGCGCAAGATCTCCCCCGGAATGTCCCTGGCACCTTTCCCGCCGGCACTTTTGCCGGCCGCGTTTCCCTCAGAGAACGCCGGGAAGCGGAATGGCCAGCGCCGCCGCCTCGGCCGCGCAATCACGGGTCGGCGTGAGGCCTGCCGCGCGCGCCCTGGCCACGTCGTCGGCCGCCAGCTGCACGTCCTGGCGGAAGGTGGCGTTGCTCTGCAGCAAGGCGAACGTGGCCGACGCGATCACCTTGCCCTCGATGATGTCGCTCTGCCAGTGCGCGTTGCAGACCAGCCGGCTCTCGGCGAACGCGCGGCCGCGCGCGAACAGCGCGTTGGCCTGTGCGGGCGCGACCTGCGCCAGCACCAGCGCGTGGGTCCAGCCGATGGCGGTGTGGCCGGAGGGATAGGAGCCGTCCTTGCGCAGGCCGTCCTCGTCCCTGGGCAGGCAGGTGTCTTCCTCGTGGACCACGAACGGGCGCGTGCGCTGGTAGTGGTTCTTGGCGCCGTAGGTCGACAGGCCGCCGTCCACCAGCGTGCGCTTGAGCAGGCGCGCCAGGTTCGGCGTGTCGGTGTCGTTGACCGGCACGCCCAGGGCGCAGCTGAAGGTCTCCAGCGCGCTGGGCTTCATCAGCTCGGCATCGACCGCGGCCTGGTCCCAGCGCGGCGTGCCGCGCAGCTTGCGCGCCGCCGCGTGCACCGCCTCGTCGTTGGCGAAGGCCGGCGTGCCCGGCGCCGGCGGCGAGGGCAGCAGGGCCAGGCTGTCCGGCAGCTGCTTCGGGTCCAGGTAGCCGGCCATGATCCCCGGCCTGATCTCGGGAATGGGCGCGCTGGCGGGCGCTGCCGCGGCGGCTTCCGCCCCGCCCTGTGCCGGCGATGACGCACATCCGGCCAGTCCCAGCGATCCGGCCGCGAGCACCGCGGCCAGCCACATCGTGTTGCGGTTCGTGCGTCGCATTGCCGCTCTCCTTCCTTGATCGGTCGGGGCGAGCATAGCGTGGCGGAGTCGCGTGGGAAGTCGAGGCCGGTCGCCCTCCCCGCACAATGCGACCGCCCTCGCCGGCCGGGCCGGCTCAGCGCGAAGCCCCCGTCGGCGGCAGACGCAGCACCAGCGCCCGGCTCAGCCGCTGCACGGCCGGACCGGACAGCAGCACGACCGCGAACGCCGCCGGCCAGGCCGACAGGAAGGCATGCCGCCACTGGCCCAGGTAACCGGCGCCGAAGCCGGCGTTGAGCCAGACCACGAAGGCGGTCATCAGCAGCGACATCCAGGCCGACATCAGGGCGGAGAAGACCAGGCGGAAACGGTCGAAAGCGAACATCCGGAAGACCTCGCGGTGGGATGCCGCGCAGTCTGGATGCATGACAGAAAAGGAAATAGACTCGATCCGTCAGACTTCAATTGCCGGATTCGCAATCATGGACCGCCACTTCGACGACCTGGCCCTGTTCGTGGAAATCGTCGAGGCCGGCGGGCTCGGCGCCGCCGCCGACCGCCTCGGCCTGCCGGCCGCCTCGGTCACCCGGCGGCTGCAGCGGCTCGAGCACGCGCTCGGCTGCCGCCTGCTGCACCGCACCGCGCGGCGGCTGCAGCCCACCGCCGAGGGCCAGCAGTACTACGAACAGTGCCGTCCGCTGGTGCGCGCGCTGGAGCAGGCCACGCATGCGCTCGACGCCAACCTGCGCCGGGTCGCGGGCCACGTGCGCGTGCTGGCGCCGATCAACCTCGCCAGCGGACCGCTGTCGCCGGCCTGGACCGGCTTCCTGCAGGCCCATCCGCAGGTCAGCCTCGAGTTCCAGCTCAGCAACGCGGTGCAGGACCTGGTCGGCAGCGGCGCCGACCTGGCCCTGCGGGTCGGCGGACAGGCCGATTCGCTGCTGACCCAGCGACGCCTGGGCGAGGTGGGCGTGCACCTGGTCGCGTCGCCGGAGCATCTCGCACGCCGCGGCATGCCGGCCGACCCGCAGGCGCTGGCCGCGCACGAAGCGATCGTCGCCACCCCGCTGCGGCAGTGGACGCTGCGCGACCCGGCCAGCGGCGCCGAAACCGTGCTGCAGCCCGAACCACGGCTGCGCACCGACGAGATGCGGCTGGCGCTGGACGCCGCCTGCGCCGGCCTGGGCGTATTGCTGTGCCCGACCACGCTCACCCGCGACGCGATCGCGCGCGGCGCGCTGGTGCCGGTGCTGGAGGCCTGGACACCGCAGCGGCGACCGGTGTTCGCAGTGTGGTCGCAGCAGCGCTACCTGCCGGCGCGGGTGCGCGCGCTGGTGGACCACCTGCAGGCGTTCATCGCCGCCGATCCGCTGCTGGCGCCGGCACCGCCTCCCCGTAGCGCGGCTGCAGCGGCCGGCCGCGGATGAAGTCGGCCATCAGCCGGAAGTAGCCGTCGGGCTGGCGGGTGGAGAGGCGTTCGCCGTCGGCGGCGGTCTCGAATTCGTACATGCCGTGCTCGGCGCCGGCGAACACGGCGGTGGTGACCGGCCGGCCGTCGCGCTGCAGCGCGGCCAGGCGGCGCAGCGTTTCGCCCGGTGGCGCGTCGCGGTCCTGGCCGCCGAACAGCCACAGCTGCGGCACCTCCAGCGTCTCCAGCACCGGCATCGGGTCGTAGCGCGCGGGCACGCCACGCACCAGTTCCGGCGCCTCCCTGCGGATGGTGCCGGCATCGTTGGCGAGCAGGTACCCGGTGAAGTTGCCGCGCACCGACCGGTACCAGGGCGCATCGCGGTATTTCGCCTTGGCCGCGTCCAGCTGCGAATAGCCGTCGCTGAACCCGCTTTCGATCAGCACCGCAGTGGCGTCCGCGATCTCCATGGCACCGGCGAGCGCATCCGCGCCGAAGCCCGCGCGCGCGATGTCGGCGGCGATCGCCTCGCGGTCCTCGTCCAGCGGCGACACCGCCAGCCCGAAGCCGACCACCACGAAATCCACCGGTGCGATGCGCGCGGCCAGCGGCGCGACCCAGCCGCCCTGGCTGCCGGCCTGGTAACCGATGCGGCCGGCGCGCGCACCGGCCAGGCGCCGGGCCTCGCGCGCGGCGTGGACCGCATCGACCGCCAGGGTCAGGTAATCCTGCGTGTAGCGGCCGCCCGACGCGCCGGTGCCGCGCTTGTCGTAGGCGAACACGCCGATGCCGGCGCTGCCGAACTCGCGCTGCAGCGAATAGCGCTGCAGCGCCGAGTCGTGCTCGGCGCCGTGGACCAGCACCACCAGCGGCACCGGGCCGTCGCCGGGCGGCAGCGTCAGCCGTCCGGCCAGGGTGACTCCGCTGCCCTGGAAGCGCGTGTCGACCTGCACCAGCGGGATGCGCTGGCCGGCGATGCCGTCGAAGCGGATGCCACCGCGTCCGCAACCGTCGAACGCCACGCGGTGACCGTCCGCGCGCCCGGTCCAGCCCAGCGTGCTGGTCCAGGTGCCGTCGGCCGCCGGCGCCAGCGCACCGGTGCGTCCATCGGCCGTGCGCCAGCGCAGCTGGCCTTCGGCGCCCGGAGCGATGTCCAGCGCGCGGCCGTCATCCAGGCGGTAGCCGCCCACTTCGCAGGACGGGGCGGGTGCCGCCGCCGCCGATGCCGATGCCGATGCCGCCCACAACAGGGCTGCGAGCGCGACGACGCCGCGCCATGTCGTCTTCGAATGTTCCACCGGAATCATGGCCGTACCTGCATTGCCGAACCGGACCCAAGGCTGGCATGGAAGGCGGGCACCGGCCACCGGCATGCGACGGAAAGCGCGATGGAGCGATGGAAGCGGGATGCAGAGGAGCGGAGGCCCGGCCACTCGGGGAACGGGAGTGATGCGCCACTCGGGAAAGGCACCCGGATCGCGTGTCCCGCCGGTCAGGCCACCCAGGCCAATCTCCAGGCGGCGCAAGGTTCGCCCATTGGATGGATGACCTGCCCTCCGTCCGATTTACCTCGCCTGCTCCACCCGGAACGGGATGTTCGCGTATGCGGCATGCCCCTTCCCGTCGCGCACCTCCACGAACAGGCGGTAGTTGCCGGCCTTGCCCGGCGCAGTGAAGCGCAGGCGGCCGTCCTCGTCGATGCCGGCATGCAGGTCGATCCGCGCCGGCACCGCTTCGGCGTCGCCGCCGATGGAGGTGGCGGTGCTCTCCTCCAGCGCGTACCACTGCCATTGCAGCGCGTCGCCGTCGGCGTCGCGCGCCGGCGCGGTGGCCGCGTGCGTGGACCCGGGCGCGAGCACGACGCTGTCGGTGGCCAGGCGTCCGTCGATGCGGGCCGGCTCGATCGACGGGGCGCGGTTGTCCGGCCAGTGGCCGGTCCACAGCTGCTGCATCGCATCGACGGCCGGCGTGGATTCGCCGGTGGGCAGGAACAGGCCGTACCAGGTCGGCGTGCGCTCCTGCTTGTTGCCCCACAGGAACACGTACGAGCCCAGGCCCTGGCGGGTGTCGGCGGCGATGACTTCGCGGTAGCGCTGCTGCAACAGCGCCGCCTTGCGCGAAGCATCGTCCTCCACCGGCGCGCCCCACGATGTGAGCGGGCTTTCCCAGTGCCCGGTCGGGCCCCACTCGGTGACGATGTACGGCCCGGTCCAGCCGGCCGCTTCCAGCTTGGCCGGCAGCTCGCCGATATCGCCGTAGAGCTGCACGCCGATCAGGTCCAGCGACGGCGCGCGCGCCTTGATCCGGTCGATCAGTTCGCGGTCGAAGCCGGCCAGCGGCGTCATCACCGGATGGTTGGGATCCTCGGCGTGGATCATGTCGGCGATCCGGCCGACAGCGTCCCACACCTTCGGGTTGCTGTATTCCAGGTTCAACTCGTTGCCGACCAGCCACACCAGCACCGCCGGGTGGTCCTTGTACAGGCGCACCTCCTCGCGCAGCGCGGCCAGCTGCGCGGCGACCGCCTCCGGATCGTCGTAGTCGAAGCCGTGGCGTTCCTTGCCCACGGCCAGGCCCATCGCCACCGTCAGTCCGTTGCGCCGCGCGCGGTCGAGCATCGCACGCACCTGCGCTTCATCGGTGCCGGTGCTCCAGGTGCGGAACGAATTGCCGCCGCGCGCGGCCAGCTGCTCCAGGTCGCCACTGGCCGAACCGGCGCCGCGCACGTAGTACGGCTGACCATCGACGGTCATCCGGTAGCCGTCGGCGTCGTGCACGATGCGCACCTGCGCCGGGCCCTGGGCCTTGCTGGCGTCCTGTGCCTGCGCCGTGGACGACAGGCCGATTCCCAGTGCCAGCAGGCACCCGATGACTGCACGCATGTTCCCTCCCGGGGAGACGTTGGAGGGGCGATGGTAGCGTTCTGTGGAACATTCCGGCAGCGGCTTCACGGCCGATGCGCTCGTCCACGACGAGGAACACCGCGGCCTGGACGCCACCGGTGCGTGGCTGCCCGGAAATCCGACTCCGAATCCCTGTTTCTTCTAGGGCAATGCCGATTCGCGGAGCCCATCCAACGCGGCCGCGTCGTAGACCACGCCCGCACGCACCACCGCGACGACACGGTGCAGGTTGGCGACGTCCTCGAGGGGATTGGCGTCGAGCAGCACCAGATCGGCCTGCCTGTCTTCCTCCACCGTCCCCATGGTCCGTTCCCGGCCGAGGAACTGCGCGGCGTTCAGCGTGGCGCTCTGCAGCACCTGCAGCGGGGTCAGTCCTGCCTGGGCGAGCAGGTCGAACTCCTGGTGCAGCGACGCGCCGGGCACCACCCATTGCGACCCGCCCGCGTCCGAGCCGGCCAGCAGCCGCACGCCCGACTGCTGCAGCAGCCCGGTGAGCCCGAGCAGCAGGCGGAAGTATTGCTCCAGCATCGCCTGGTCGGCGGGCGCCACGCGGGCGGCGAACTCGTCGGCCAGGTCGGTCCACATCGCGCGGGTGGCGGCGGGCACGAACCGCAGGTTGGGATCCTCGCGGTAGGCCGGATCGGTGGGAATCGCCATGGTGCGCAGGCGCAGCAGCGTGGGCACGTGCCAGGTGCCGTCGGCGACGAACCCGGCCGCCAGTTGGCGGCACTTGCCTTCGTCGTAGGTCTCCATGACCCGCTTCTGGATCGCGAACTGCGCCGGCGTCGTGCCCTGGATGGGATTGGCGATGAAGCGCGCCAGCACCTGCGCCATGTCCGCCGGCCCCGGCCCGGCCTGCGGCGGCTCGGCGTCCAGCCGCAGCACGGCCTCGCGCAGGGCCGCCTCCTCGCTGGAACAGCTCAGCAGCAGCGCTTCCATCGCGCCGAGGTGTTCGATCGAAGCCATCCCCCTGGCCTCGCGCACGTCCATGTCGGTGTGGATGTGCCCGGCGAAGGGAATGCCGATCCTGTTCGCCTCCTCCAGCGAGGCCAGGAAATTGGCGCGGCTCTGCCCCACGGACTTGATGAAGTCCGCCCCTTGACCCTTCTGCCGGTCCACCTCGGCCGCGGCGGCCTGCGGAGTGGACGCGAGGGCATCGGTGAGGATGGTGCCCGGCAGCGCCAGCAACATCGGGGCCGGCGCATGTTCCAGCCGGCCTTCGCGGCGCGCCTGCAGCAGGTCCGGCGACCCGGACATCTGCCGGTAGCCGGTGATGCCGGACGCGAGCATCAACGCGAGGTTGGCGGCGGGGTCGGGCGGATTGAGCGGGTGGGCGTGCATGTCGACATACCCCGGCACCACGAACCTGCCGCGGCCGTCGACCACCTGCGCCTGGCCACCGGCCACGACCGACGCGGCCGGCAGGATCCTGGCGATCCGTCCGCCTTCGAGCACCAGCGTCCGCTCCGGCGCGAGACTGCCATCCCTGACATCGACCACGGTCACGCCCTGGATCACCACCCCCCGGTCCACATGCAACGCCGGCGCAGCGGGCGCGACCACCGGCACGCCGAGCGCAATGAGCAGGAACGAGAGCAGCAGGCGATGCGGGCGGTTCATCGACGTGACTCCGGGTTCGGGAAGGGCCGGACCGTCCGAGGTTAGCAGGTACCACGTGGCCCCCACGGAACACGGAGCCGCAGGCTCACTGGAAATGGCGGCGCGTGGCGTTGAGCACCGGCTTCCGCGGTCCGATTGATCCGTCGCGTCATTACTTTGCATGCAATAGCTGCGATGTGTCGTTCGCTTGCGTGTTCCTCTATCCGGAAGAGAGCCCGGGCCTGCCCGTCAGCCGCCGCGCCCGGCTCCGGGCGCAGCGGCATCCCGCCACAGCCACCGCAGGATGTCCGGCAGCAGCGAGCCGCCGTGGTCGTCGGAGTGGCCGCCATCGCCCCAGGCATGGGCGAGGTCGTAGCGTGGGCCGGGAAGACCCTGGCTGTCCGCATGGGCGTTGGCCCATTCCAGCGCGGCGAGCATCTGCTGGTTGGCCAGGAACCAGTTGCCGTGCTCGTTGTCCAGGTCGTTGGAACCGTCCTGCAGGAAGATGCGGATCGGACGGATCGGGCTCTTGCGGACCAGGCCGGGATACAGGTCCCCGCCGGGCACCATCGGCTGGCCGTCGTGCGCGGGCCGGTAGCCGATCGACGTGTAGCTGCCGATCATGCTGACCACCTTGCCGAACACGTCCGGACGATGCCAGGCGACGGTGAACGCGCAGATGGCGCCGCTGCTGGTCCCGCCGATCGCCCGCTGCGCGGGATCGTCGCTGAGCCGGTACCGTGCGCCGACCAGTGGCAGCAGCTCGTCGATGAGCATGCGCGCGTACGTGTCGTCGAGGGCGTCGTATTCCTCCGCGCGGTGGTCTGGGTTGCCCATGCCCAGGTCGTCCGGATAGTGCGCGGAACGGTTGCCCGGAGTGACGAACAGGCCGATGGTGACCGGGATGTCGCCGCGATCGATGAGGTTGTCCAGCACGTTCTGCACGCGCAGCGGGCCCTGCGGGTTGGTGGCGCGCTGGCCGTCCTGGAACACCAGCAGGCTCGCCGGCGCGCTGCCGTCGTACTGCGCCGGCACGTAGATCCAGTACCGGCGCACCGTGCCGTCGATGATGCGGCTGTGGAACTCGAACGGCCCCTCCAGCCGGCCATGCGGCACGCCGGGATGGCTCAGCGAATCGGCGCTGAGCGGATAGTCGCCGGGTTGCCTGGCCTCCGGTTCGGCGGCTTGGCCGGCCATGCACAGGGTCATGGCCATCAGTGCGGCCAGCACGCGGGCGAGCGGAGCGATGCGGGTGCTTGTTGCCATGTCGGTTGTGTTGCTCCTGAGCGGAAACCGGGGCTGTCCGGGCGAGGCTATCGCGAAAACAGGTCCCGGGACCTTTGCCCTCCCCTGTGGAACCCTGCGATCGCACCCTCGTGGAACAGCGGCGACGACAGCGCGACCGGCCCGATGCGCCTCCATCGCCCGGGTTATCCGCGGAACCGGGCTTTCTTGCCCGCGTGCAGGAATCAAAGCTCGAACGGTGGAGTCCAGGACTCGGGCGATGGAGTTCCAGGCTCGGCGTGTCGAGTCCCGAGCTCGGGCGATGGAGTTTCAAGCTCGGCGTGTCGAGTCCCGAGCTCGGGCGATGCAGTTCCCGGCTCGGCGTGTCGAGTCCCGAGCTCGGGCGATGCAGTTCCGGTCTCGGCGCGCCGAGTCCAGGGCCCGGGCGATGCAGTTCCCGACTCGGCGGGTCCAGGGCCGGGCGGAGCTTTGACCCGGCGTATCAGGCGTGGAACAGGATGAGCGCCTTGCGTGGAACGCGCGTGGACCTCGCTTCTGCGGAAAGTGCGCGCCGCCTCACCGCCTTGTCGCTGTCCTCAAGACGCCGGATCAAACCCGAACACCCGCAACTCCTGGGCGCAGCGGCAGGCCCTGGCGATGCGCGCGGCCCAGGCAATGGCGTCCTCGCGCGAGGGCAGTTCCAGCACGGCGAAGCCGCCGTCGAGACGGGGCGCCCACGGATAACCGCCCTCGGCGAACGTGCCGTCGGCCGAGACCAGCACGGGCGGCACGCTTTCGTCGATGCCGCCGCCGAAGACATAGACGCCGGCGGCTTTCGCTTCCTCGATCACCGCGTGCGAGTCGCGGGTGACCGCCTCCCACTCGCCGTCGGGCACGACCATCGCTGCGCTGGGGAAGGAGATCAGGTATTTGGCCATGGTGTTTTCTCGTCGGGGGAATGGAAGCGCGGGCCCATCGGGCTCCGCCTGACCGGGCCGGCATCCTGTTGCCGTTGTGCCGTTTGAGCCAGGCCAACAACGCGCTGTGGCGAATCACGCATCCATGGAGGAACGGATCGTGTCCGATGAAAGCTACCGCGGCCGGCTGTTCACGGTGGCCGACCCGGACGCGCGGCTGCGCGATGCCGACGACCTGATGAAATTCCTCGATGCCGGCCGTGGACAGCCCAAGCGTATACCCCGGGGATCGCGGGTGGCCGTCGACGCCATCCGCGAAGTGCCGGCCGGTGCCCGGCAGGTCGCCCTGTTCGCGCATGCGCTGTCGCCGGAGGGCGACCGGGCGCATGGCTGGACCTCGGTCGGGAATTTCGCGGGGCTGTTCCTGTCGGAAACCCTGGGCAGGATCGGAGTGCCGGCCGGGAGCGGGCAATACGGTCCACACGCGGTCTGGGTGAGGGGCACGTACAAGGGCCAGGTCGATCTGGTCCGGGTGGTGGGCACCCACCGCCAGATCGAGGTGGTGTCGGCGCAGACCCGGGACGCCTTCCTCGGCCTGGTGGGCGCCGCCCGCGCCGATGGCGTTGCGGTCGGCCTCAACAGCGGTTTCCGCTCGTGGCCGGAACAGAAGCAGCTCTACGATGGCTACATGCGCGGGCTGGCCGGGTACAACCTCGCCAGCAGGCCCGGCAACTCCAACCACCAGAACGGCGTGGCTTTCGACTTCGATGTCGGCGGCGGCGGCAGCAACCCGACCTACCTGTGGCTGCAGAAGCACGCGACAAAGCACGGTTTCGTCCGCACCGTGAAGAGCGAGGTGTGGCACTGGGAATACCTGCCGGACAAGGCCGCCCAGGCACGCTCCCGCGCGGCGTCGACCACCTGGTGACAGGGAAACGGGTGGCCCTCTTCCAGCGCGCCGCGATCACATCGGGCAGTACAGTCGGGACGAATGCCATGGCCGTGGACTGGAACTGGAACGTGCGGGGACTGGCTGTGGCGGGGTTGTCCCTGGCCCTTGTGCTGCATGCGCCACCGTCGCGTGCATCCCAGGACGGATCCGGGGCGGGACCCGCGACCACCCGCACGGAGGATCCCTGTCGGGGGAATACCTCCGACCGTGGCCACAGGGCAGGGCAGGATGCGCGCGCCACGGACTGCCCGCCGGACGAAGAACCCGAGTCGAGGGATGCCGGGCCTCTCATCGAGTTCGTCAAGGCCTTGATCTCCGGCAGCCGCTCGGAGCCGGGCACGGATCCGCCGCCGCCGCCGCCGCCTGCGCCGCCGCTGCCGGAACCCGCAAGACTGCAGGTCACGTCGCTGCACGGGCCAGGCGGCCGCAGGCTCGCGGCGGGAACCGATGCCCGTTTTCCCTTCCGCATCCACAATGCCGGCACCGGCCGCTCGGGCCCGGTGACGGTGGAGATCGAAACCAACCTCGGCACGCCCGTCATCCTGGAGGGCGGCTGCAGCGCCCTGCCCTGCACGCTGCCGCCGTTGGGACCGGGCGATTCCCGGCAGGTCGACGTCACCGGCCGACTCGTGGCGCCGGGCCATTACCAGGTGCTGCTGACGGCACAGGGGCCGGATGGAACCGCGCATGGATCGACCCGTGCCCGCGATGCCAGCGACGCCATCGCCGTCGCCCGGGAACCCGTCGTTGAAGAAAAACCCGTCGTCCAGCAAACGGACCGATCCGACGTGCAGGTCACGCTGGTGAGCGACCCCCACCCCTCGGTGGAAGCGGGCCATCCGGTCGCATTCCGCTTCCGGATCCGCAACGCCGGCCAGGGATCCTCGGACGGGGTGGACATCCGGATCACGTCGGAAAACCTCGCCGCCGTCTCCCTGCGGGATGGCTGTGCAGCAGGCCTGTCCTGCAGGCTGCCGCCGATGGCACCCGGCGAAGAACGCTATGTCGCCCTGGAAGGCCGGGCCGTCGCACCCGGAGCGTTCACCGCCACGCTGGCCGCGGACTCGGAAAACGACGGCAACCCGGACAACAACCGGGATCACGGCTCGGGCCTTGCAGACGTCGCCCCTCCTCCGCCTCCCCCGCGCCATGCCGACCTGGAGGTGGCGGTGTCGGACGCCGGAGAGCGGACGGGCTGGCGCAGGGAACGCGAAATCGCATTCGCCATCCGCAACGCCGGGACCGCACGATCCCGGCCCGTGCACATCGAGGCCGAGCTGCAGTATTTCGACCTGCGCACCGTGTCGGGCGACTGCGACGCCCTGCCGTGCGACCTGGGCGTACTGGAACCCGGACAGATGCGGATCATCCGGCTGCAAGGCAGCGTGCCCGGCCCGGGGGACTACCAGGTCACGCTGGCGGCGCAGTCGGCGGACGATGCGGCAACCGGCAACAACCGGCAGCGCGCAAGTGGACGCGTCGATCCATGGCCGTGGCAATGGCTGGCGGCCCTGGCGGCCACGCTCGCGGCGGTCGCCGCCGGCGGATCGATCCGCCGCTGGCGATGGAAACAACGCCTCAGCGTCACGGTCGAGCCACATCCCGCCGCCCAAGCACGCCTACTGCACGGAGAACCCGGGATGGACGCACCGGCCCTGAGCGTGCAGGTGCGGATCGTGGGCGTCGATGCCGCGCCGGTCGGGCCCGTCACCGCGACGAGACTGGAGAATGCACATGGCCACATCTGAGAGCGGCACGACTATCCGGCGCATGCTGCCGGACCGGTTCGAACACATCGACGCCGCGCTGCGAGAACACGCCGCAGAAGCGCCGGCATTCGCCGGCAAGGGCGTGCCGGGATTCCTGTGGGGGATGGCCGGCGAAAAAGCCACCTCGGCCCTGCAGGAGGCGCTGGACATGAACCTGTTCGGGGTCCTCGCCCTGGGCTGGCGCAAGGTGGCCGATATCCGCAAGCTGGCAAGGGAAAGCATGCAGACGCCCGACATCCCCATCACCTGCAGCCTGTCGAAGCACGACATCGGCGCCAACGTGCTGCCCGAGGTGAAGGTCGACCTCCACGGGCTCGGCGTGCATTCCATACCGGTCACGCTGGATCTCACGGCCGAGTTCGAATCGGCCCGCCTGGTCCTGCGCAACGGCGCCATCGAGGCCATCGATTCCGGGACGTGCATGGTCACCGCCCAGCTGAAGTGCGCCGGCCGTGCGCTGCACGATCCGAGGAAGACCCCGGTGGTGCCGGTGGGACGCAGGCTGAAAGTGAAGCTGGAATCCCCGGTCAGGGTGGTCGAGGCCAGTCCGCCGGATCCCCTGCCACCCGGTCTCCCGTCCGTGGCCGGTTTCCCCGCCACCGGCCAGGAACCCGTGGTCGAAGGCGACCGATGCGATCCCGCCATCGGTGTCGATGATCGATGAGATGCTGGAGAACGCCTGTTCCAGGCGCTTCGGCCCGGCCACCACGTCATCGATCATGCGGATGGAATCGCGGCCCGGAATCTATGGCGCCTCGATCGCATCCCGGGTCCCCGCCGCGGCCGCTGGCACCGTGGCGGAGTAGCGCCCCACCCGGCTGATGATCGCGTTCTCGACCGAACCATCCGCATCCCGGACGGGTTTCCCCGCGGCGTCCTTCGCCCATTCGAAGCGCACGCGCCGCACGTCGAACCCGAGCGTGCCGTCGCGCTCGGTCATCGCTCCCTTGTCGAAGGCGATGAAGGTATCGAAGGCCTGCGCAGGCACCCTGACGCGCAGGTCCGCAGTGTGCTGGCCGGTGAGGCTGTAGCGCGCCAGGTCCAGCACGTCGGGCTTGGTGCGCCCGTAGCGATGCACGTAGACCGCATCGCCCGCGCAGATGAGGCTTTCCGTGCCGATCCTCAGCTGCGGGCCGGACTGCGGCGCGGCCAGGAAGGTCACGTAGTAGTCGGCGAAGCCCGGGCGGCCCTCGACCGACAGCACGCCCTCGCAGCGCGGATCCCGGTCCGCCCACCACCAGCCGATGTAGCGCGGATCCTTGCGGTCGACCGTCAGCGGCGGGACCAGTGCCTGGCTGTGCAGCTCGATCGCGTCGATCTCGAACCGCGGGGAGGATCCGGCGGGCTGTGCCGCACGGATCGCCGAACGCAGGAACGCGCCGAGGGCGTGGCTGCCCAGCCGGGGACGCGGCTTGAGCATCGCCACCAGCGGATTCTCCTCGAGCCAGAAGTGCACCCACGGCGGCAGCGTGGAATCGCCGGGACGGTCGTACGCCGGCAGGCTCGCGTCCCAGGTCGCGGTGGGCGTGCCGGACTCGATCACTTCGGCACGGACCTGCAACCGGTCGCCGCGGCTGGCCTGGGTCACCCGGACCGACAGTCTTGCCTCTTCTGAAGGCGGCGCCGGCTTGAGCCCCATGCCCTCGAGCACTTCGGACGGGAATTCCTCGACACGGATGCGCTTGGGCCGGAGCCCGGCGATCACGAAGCAATGCGCGTCCTTGCAGGCCGGCGCGACCGCATCGAACAGCCCCTCGTCGTAACGGAGCATCCGCTCCGCCTCCAGCGAAACCGGCTCGCGCAGCCCGGCGGCGGCGACGCGGGCGACCTTGGCGCGCTGGTGGACGTCGGCCTTGCCGGAGACTTCTGCCTGCTGGCGCAGGTAGAGCCCGGCGGCGGTCAGCAGCGCGAGCGTGCCGATCACGGCGCCGCAGTAGACGGCGCGGCGCTGGCCCCGGCTCGCGATGGCGCCGATGCCCAGCGCGACCATGGCGGTTCCCGCGGCGGGAAGCAGCGCGTAGCAGAAGATTCCAACGATGGGGATGGGCGCGCAAAGCGACATCAGGACGACCGCGACCACCATCACAACGAACGCTGTCCATGCGTGTCGCATCATCCTGGTGCCTCGTGACGTACTTCCCCACTGCGGGAAGCGGAGTTGCACTCTGACCCCTGCTTCTGTCGCCTCAGGTGCCCAGCAGCTCCACTTCGAACTTGAGCGTGGCATGCGGCGGAATCACGCCACCTGCCCCGCGCGACCCGTAGCCCAGGGTGGCCGGGATGATCAGCGTGCGCCGGCCGCCGACCTTCATGCCCCGCACGCCCTCGTCCCAGCCCTTGATCACCATGCCGGCGCCCAGCGGGAAGATGAAGGGCTCGTCCCGGTCCTTGCTGGAATCGAACTTGGCGCCCTGCTCGCCGTCCACGTACAGCCAACCGGTGTAGTGCACGGTGACGTTGCGGCCGGGCGCGGCCTCCGGGCCGGTGCCGACGACGGTGTCTTCGAACTGGAGGCCGGAAGGGGTGGTGGTGAAAGGCATGGGCGGAGTCCTTGTGGTGCGTGTAGACAACGTGGGTTGCCTAGTCTAGTCACGGTGCGTCCGGAATGCCCTCCACTTGCGTGAACCTGACCCGGTGACCCAGGCGGACGGCGAACCCGACCCCACCGGCCGTGTCATGGGCGAAACTGTCCGCGCTCCACGCCTTCCTTCCACCTCTCCGGACGCGGCTGCCAAGGCCCTTCGCCCAGCACCGCTTCCAGCAGATTGGCGATGGGATAGCCGAGGTGATGCTCGGCTGCCAGGCCGCCGTCCTGGCCCTGGGCTTGAGCGACAAAGGCACGGAATGCCGGCTCGTCATTGGCCGCCAAAGCGGTGATCTTCTTGGCCAGGTCGTAGGACAGCCGGTTGCCATCGTCGGTCGCCAGGAACGACTTCCCGGACCAGAACGTCTGGATGCTCTCCTCGTTCCAGTAGGCGGCATGCTGCTCTGCCAGCTCGCGCGGGAAGTACATCTGCGCATGGGGCGAGGCCAGATGCGGGAACAAGGCGTGCTCGGTATTGACGGCCAAGCCTTCGTTCAGCCATGCCGGAATTGGCAGGTGCGTCAGCAGGCAATGGGTGAGCTCATGCACGATCACCGGCTCCATCGCATCGATGATCTCCAGCGGCATGACGAAATGCCCGTAGCCGGCCTGGATGAACATGCCCGATGAAGTCGCGTACTCGCCGCCTTCCGGGTAGTAGTGCGAGATGTAGGCGTAGTAGTCGTCCGGATCGTCGAAAACCACGACCACATGCTTGCCACGCGCATCCGTGTTGGCCAGCGAGCCCAGGCTCCGGCCGATATGCGCTAGCGCACGCTGGCACGTTTCCAGGAAGACCCGCGCCGGGCTGCGCTCCATATTGGAGAGCAACAGGAAGTCCGGGGACTGGTAGAGATGGTAGTGCGAGCCCAGCGTCTCCTGGAGCGACTCCAGCCATTCCAGCGCGGCAGACGTCCAGTACGCATGTGTCGCCGCGCCCTGCAGCCCGGCCACCTCGCCAGCGCCGATCCGCTCCCAGTTCGGGATCGGCATCTCCGTGCCGTCGTACCAGTGCATCTGCACTGGTACGCGATGGAACTGGACGGCACGGGCCATCGGCTTTGGTCGCGCGAACAGTTGCGCAAATTGCTTGATCATGCAGGGTCTCCAGCCCGTTCTATTGTGTGTTCGATCGCGCTTCCGCTGACGCCCTGGAGGCCTTCAGCGACAGCAGCCGGTCCACGATCTCCTGGGCGTGCTTCTCGATCAGGCCTGCGCTCGTGCCCCAGGCGGTGGGATTGGTCGACTCCACCTCGAACAGCGCCACCTGCTCACCGTCCGACTTGCGGACCGTGACCGTGCTGCGGATGTTGTCGCGCCCGGCCATGATGCCGACCAGCGCGCGGGCCGCGCCGTGACGCATGTAGTAATTGTCGATGGCGATGGTCACGTTGGCCGGCACGTCGGTGGCGCCTTCCTGGACCCGCAGGTTGGCCTCGACCAGCGCGGCATCCAGGCTCTTCCGGAACTCGTCCAGGCCCGCCACGCTCATATCTTCGGCGCGGTCGATCGTATAGGTGTAGGTCTGCTCGTCGGGAACGCTCCTGGACGAATGCATGACACTGTTGGTCGCACAACCGGTCGTGACCGCCATGACGGCAGCCAGCACGAAATAACGCATGGATCCCCTCCCCCTGTGGAATTCAATGCGAGCAGGTCAATGCCTGTCCGCACCTGGCACTGCATGAACAGGATGCACCCCTGCATCCCTACAACTCGATTGAACCTATCCCCGTTAGGCCAGCTTCTGGAAAAGCACTCTGACCCCGTTTTCTGCCGTTTTCTGGTTTTCTGACTGACCCACCAATCACTCAGTCTTTAGCCGCTTGTTGTTACAAGATTCCCCGGTCAAAGTCAGATCGCCCACAAGCTTGCCATTTCGATCGACGTAGATGAAGCGCGTAACGAGTCCTCGTCCTGCAAAATCCGCAGACGCTGCGTACAGATTGCACATCGCCTTGGTGACGTACGGGACTGTATTTCTATGGAAAGATCGAACGAGAGCGTCTGAATAATCGTGATTCACGAACGTTCCCCTGTAGGTCCAAGAGAAGCCTGGACCGACGACGATTTTCTCCAATCTCAAATCATCGTTCCGCATCCGCGGGAGCGATTCGTTCATCGCATCCGCCATCTGAGTTAGTGTTGCCACATCCGCTGGCGCAGCCGTAGGGTTTGCCGCAGCAATCTGAAACGCTGAGAGGAAGATAATTCCGATAGCACTCATGCACAGTCCTCACACTAGAAGCATCTGCACTTCCGAAGTGGATCAACTTTCCAATCAGATCAAGTGCCGCTCGCAGCCCTTGTCGCCTTTAGCGACAACAGCCGATTCACGATTTCCTGGGCATGCTTCTCGATCAGACCCGCGCTTGTTCCCCAAGCGGTGGAATTGGTTGTAGGCCTGCTCGTCAGGAACACTCTTCGACGAATGCATGACGCTGTTAGTCGCACAACCGGTCGTACCCGCCATAACGGCAGCCAGCACGAAATAACGCATGGATCACCCGCACTTGCTATACCCGCAATTCAAGCAAGTCGCACACCCATCCATGATCACCAGCGCCTTGGTGCTGCACTTGTGGCACATGGTGGCGCTGGGCGGGAAGCTGGTGCCGTCGCCGGTCACGGCGATGTCTTCCTGGGTGCCGGCGGCGCTCGCCTGGGCGGCAATGCCCGCCGCGGTCACGTCACTGTTTTTTTTTGAGCGCTCTTCGAACTGCTTGCGCTTCTCGGCGATCAGCGCCTTCTGGTGGGCGCTCATCTCCGGGTCGACGATCAGGCCGATCGACTTCATGTGCTCTTCGACCACCGCGCCGATCTCGGCCACCAGCGAAGGCATGTACACGCCGCCGGCCTTGAAGTAGCCGCCGCGCGGGTCGAACACGGCCTTCATCTCTTCCACCAGGAAGGTCACGTCGCCGCCCTTGCGGAACACGGCCGACATGATCCGGGTCAGGCCGACGATCCACTGGAAGTGGTCCATCGACTTGGAGTTGATGAACACCTCGAACGGGCGGCGCAGTTCGTGCTCGGTGCCGGCGTTGAGGACGATGTCGTTGATGGTCACGTACATGGCGTGCTCGACCATCGGCGACTTGATCTTGTAGGTGCTGCCGATCAGGACTTCCGGGCGCTCGATGCGCTCGTGCATGTGGATGATGTTGTCCTTGGCCGCCTCGGCCTCCACGGCGGCGCGATCGACGGGCGCGGCCGGCACCGGCGGCGCCGCTTCGCGGGCCTTGTCTTCCGGGGTGACCACGGCGTAACCCTTGATTTTCTTGTCGATCTTGACGGCCATCTGCGTGTCCTGGTGTGCGGTTGCGTGGGAGCGGCGGGGACGCCGCCGCCTTCCCTCCCCGCGCGGGGAGGGAAGTCAGTGCGGTGGTGGGTGTTACTTCTTCGCCGTTTTCCTGGCGGGCGCCTTCCTGGCGGGCGCACGCTGGGTGGCGGCCTTCTTCGGAGCGGCCTTCTTCACGGCCTTCCTGGCCGGGGCCTTCTTCGCGGTGGCCTTCTTCGCTGCCTTCCTGGCCGGCGCCTTCTTCACGGCCTTCCTGGCAACGGCCTTCTTGGCCGGTGCCTTCCCGGCGGCAGCCTTCTTCGGAGCCGCCTTCTTCGCGGTCTTCCTGGCCGCCTTCTTCGCCGGCTTCTTCTTGCCCAGCTTCTTGCGCAGGGCATCGGCCTCGGCGGTGGCGCTGTCCTTGGCGGCGGTCAGCTTCTTCCTGGCCTTGGCGACGGTCTTCTTCACCGCCTTGCCGACCTTGGCCGTTTCCTTCCTGACGGCCTTGGTCACCTTGGCGCTTTCCTTCCTGACCGCCTTGCTGGCCTTGGCGACGGACTTCTTCGCCGCTTTCTTCGCCCTGGTCACGGTCTTGCCGGCGCTGGCGACTGCGCCGCTGGCGCTGGCGCTGATCGCATGGCCGACTTCGGCGGCTTTCTCTTTCACTGTATCGGCGGCCTCGGAAAGGGTCGCCGTCACACCATTGCCATTGCTCATGGGGAGCCCTCCTGGGGGCGCTCTCTGTGTGGTAGTCGGGACAACTTCTGCAGCTTTCCGGGCGCCGTGGTGCGGTAACCGGTCGCGGCGGGCGCCCGGAACAGCGCGCGCCACGACCCTGGCAAGTCAGGCTTGCTCAGAACTTGCCGTAATACCCTTCCTTGAGCGCATCGAAGAGGTTGGCGGCGGTGTGGGTCTCGCCGTCGTACTCGATCTCTTCGTTGCCCTTGACCTCCAGCACCGAGCCGTCCTCCAGCTCGAAGCGGTAGGTGGTGTTCTCCAGGTCCTTCTCCTTGACCAGCACGCCCTGGAAGGCGGCCGGGTTGAAGCGGAACGTGGTGCAGCCCTTCAGGCCCTGCTCGTAGGCGTAGCGGTAGATGTCCTTGAAATCCTCGTACGGGTAGTCCGTGGGGACGTTCGCGGTCTTGGAGATGGAGCTGTCCACCCAGCGCTGCGCGGCGGCCTGCACGTCGACGTGTTCCTTGGGATGGATGTCGTCGGCGGAGATGAAGTACTCCGGCAGTTTGGCCGCGGCGTCCTCGGAGAACGGCATCGCGTCGGGGTTGACCAGGTGGCGGTAGGCCAGCAGCTCGTAGCTGTAGACGTCCACCTTCTCCTTGGACTTCTTGCCTTCGCGGATGACGTTGCGGCTGTAGTGGTGCGCGAAGCTGGGCTCGATGCCGTTGGAGGCGTTGTTGGCCAGCGACAGCGAGATGGTGCCGGTCGGGGCGATGGAGCTGTGGTGGGTGAACCGCGCGCCGACGTCGGCCAGCTCGTCCACCAGTTCCGGCGCGACGCTGGCAATACGCTGCATGTAGCGGCTGTAGCGCGCGTGCAGCACCTTGCCCTCGATCTCCTGGCCCACGCGCCAGCCGTCCTTGGCCATCTCCGGACGCTTGCGCAGCATCTCGGCGGTGACCGGGAAGCGCTCCTCCATGATCGGGGCGGCGCCCTTCTCCTTGGCCAGGGTCAGCGCGACTTCCCAGCCGGCCACGGCCATCTCGCGGGCCACGCCTTCGGTGAACTCCAGGCTGGACGGCTCGCCGTACTTCATCTTCAGCATGGTCAGGGTGCTGCCCAGGCCGAGGAAGCCCATGCCGTGGCGGCGCTTGCGCATGATCTCGTCGCGCTGCTGCTGCAGGGGCAGACCGTTGACCTCGACCACGTTGTCGAGCATGCGGGTGAACACGCGCACGACTTCCTTGTATTCCTCCCAGTCGAAGCGCGCCTGGTCGGTGAACGCGTCGCGCACGAAGGTGGTCAGGTTGACCGAGCCCAGCAGGCAGGCGCCGTACGGCGGCAGCGGCTGCTCGCCGCACGGGTTGGTGGCGCGGATGTTCTCGCACCACCAGTTGTTGTTCATCTCGTTGACCTTGTCGATCAGGATGAAGCCCGGCTCGGCGTAGTCGTAAGTGGAGACCATGATCATGTCCCACAGGTGGCGGGCGCGGATGTGCCCGTACACCTTGCAGGCCACCAGGCCGTCGTCGCGGACCACGTAGTTGCTGTGGGTCGGCCAGTCGCGCCAGACCACCTTGTCCGCGTCGGCCAGGTCGATGTCGCCCTGTTCCTTGGCGTTGACCGGGAACACCAGCGGCCAGTCGGCGTCGTCGGCCACCGCCTGCATGAAGCCGTCGGTGATCAGCAGCGACAGGTTGAACTGGCGCAGGCGCCCGTCCTCGCGCTTGGCGCGGATGAAGTCCTTCACGTCCGGGTGCGACACGTCGAAGGTGCCCATCTGCGCGCCGCGGCGGCCGCCCGCGCTGGACACGGTGAAGCACATCTTGTCGTAGATATCCATGAAGGACATCGGGCCGGAGGTGTAGGCGCCGGCGCCGGCGACGAACGCGCCGCGCGGACGCAGCGTGGAGAACTCGTAGCCGATGCCGCAGCCGGCCTTCAGGGTCAGGCCGGCCTCGTGGACCTTGTCCAGGATGCCGTCCATCGAGTCGGTGATGGTGCCCGAGACGGTGCAGTTGATCGTGCTGGTGGCCGGCTTGTGCTCCAGCGCGCCGGCGTTGGAGGTGATGCGGCCGGCCGGGATCGCACCGCGGCGCAGCGCCCACAGGAAGCGTTCGTACCAGTAGGCGCGCTGCTCGTCGCTGCCCTCGGCGTCGGCCAGGGCCCGGGCCACGCGCTGGTAGGTGCCGTCGATGTCCGCGTCCAGCGGCACGCCCTGCTTGGTCTTGAGCCGGTATTTCTTGTCCCAGATGTCCTGGGAGGCCGGCTGCAGCGGGATCCCGCCGCCGCGGGAATTGTTCCTGTTTTTGTCCTGGACCACTTCGAGGCGCACCGTGCTCATGCTGTGGGTATCTCCTTGCCGCACCTGGATCTGTCTTGACGCCGGGCCGACGGGGTGGGACGAGGACGGGGACGGCAAGGCCGGCGGGTCGCGTGGCTGCGCGCCGCTCGCCGGTCAGACGGTGGTTGGTTTGCGGCCCGCGAGGCCGCCTCCGACTGTGTTTTCCTGCCGCATCCGCTCGCCACCCCCCGGGCGATTGGGGCCCGGCGGAGCGTGTTCAGGAAGCACTTCCATGAACCACCATCGCTTGGGCCTGGGATCTGCTGGACCGCTATATCTAGTGGCGCAACAGGCCGTCACGCTACCCCCGGCCCCAAGGGCTGTCAACACTTGCGTGACAGCCCGCACATCGTTCCCGTCGGGGTTGCGTGGAACCCCCGGGCGGGGCCGGGGAAGCGTGTGGCCGACACTACTTCACCGGCCGTTAAATCCAGGCGCAGCAGACTCGTTCAGCTTCATGATCGCCCGCCGCGCAACACCGCGTGGCGGACGCGTTGCCAGACCTGCCGCCAAGGATTCCTGCCCGCCATGCGCCCCGCGACCCTGTTGATCGCCCTGACCGCCGCCGCCGCGTTCGGCGGCTTCGCCGCCACCGCGGTGAACGAACTGCTGGACAACCGCGCCGAAGCCGCCACTGCGGCACCGGCCGCGCCGCCGTCGGCCGACCTGCCGCCGCTGGCCACCGCCGCCAGCCTGCCGCCGGCGGTGGAAGGCCAGGCCATGCCCTCGCTGGCGCCGATGCTGCAGCGGGCGATGCCGGCGGTGGTGAGCGTGCACACCCAGCAGCGCGTGCGGATCAACAATCCGTTCTTCGACGACCCCATGTTCCGCCGCCTGTTCCCGCAGGTTCCGCAGGAGCGGATCAACGAATCGCTGGGTTCGGGCGTGATCATCGATGCCCAGCGCGGCTACGTGCTGACCAACCACCACGTCATCGAGGGCGCCGACGACGTGTCGGTGACCCTGGCCGACGGGCGCACGCTCAAGGCCGAGTTCCTCGGCTCGGACGCCGACACCGACGTGGCCCTGATCCGGATCCCGACCGGCAACCTGACCGAACTGCCGCTGGGCGACAGCGGCCGGCTGCAGGTGGGCGACTACGTGGTGGCGATCGGCAATCCGTTCGGGCTGAGCCAGACGGTGACCTCCGGGATCGTGTCGGCGGTCGGCCGCAGCGGCATCCGCGGACTGGGCTACCAGAACTTCATCCAGACCGATGCGTCGATCAACCCGGGCAACTCCGGCGGCGCGCTGGTCAACCTGCGCGGCGAGCTGGTCGGCATCAACACCGCCAGCCTCAACCCGCGCGGCAGCATGGCCGGCAATATCGGCCTGGGCCTGGCCATTCCCTCCAACCTGGCCCGCGACGTGGTCCAGCAGCTGGTCACCACCGGCGAGGTCAGGCGCGGCACCCTGGGCGTGGATACGCAAGCGCTGGACGCACGGCTGCTGGCCAGCCTGGGCCTGGCCGAGGGCCAGCAGGGCGCGCTGGTGACCCAGGTCTATGCCGGGTCCGGCGCGGCCGCCGCGGGGGTGAAGCCGGGCGACGTGATCGTCGAGGCCGGCGGCCAGCGCGTCACCGACCCGCTGTCGCTGCACAACTACGAGGGCCTGCAGCCGGCCGGCGCCAAAGTGCCGCTGGTGGTCCTGCGCGACGGCAAGCGCCTGCAGCTCACCGCCACCCTGCGCGAACAGCCGCGCAGCCTGGCCGGCGCGTCGATCGACCCGCGCCTGGGCGGCGCCAGCCTGGCCGAACTGCCCGAAGCGCAGCGCCAGGCGCGCGGCCGCGGCGTGCTGGTGGAGGACGTGCAGGCCGGCAGCCGCGCCTGGCAGAGCGGACTGCGCAAGGGCGACGTGATCGTGGCCGCCTCCGGCGGGGCGTTCGACGACCTGGCCAGCTTCCGTGCCAGCCTGGCCGACACGCCACAGCAGTTGGTGCTGCGCATCGTCCGCGGTAACGTGCAGGGCACGCTGGTCATGCAGTGATCCGGAGTCCGGATCGCCATCGCTCGCGGAGGCGCGGCAATGCCGGCGTTTCCGTCCGCACCGCGTCCTAACGGAACCTGCACCCGGCCCGTGCTTCCATGGCCTCGTGACGCCGCACGGCGTCGTCCCCTGCCGCAGTCCATTCAAGGAGAACCACGATGACCCCGACCTCCACCGAGAACCTGAAGGACAACCTGGCCGAAGCCGGCTCGCACCTGAAGTCGGCCGCCGGTGCCGCCGGCGAGGCGGTCCGCGGCGCCGCCGGGGCGGCCGGCGACGAACTGCGCCTGGGCAAGGCCAACGTCAAGGCCGAACTGGCCGACAGCGCGCTGGCCGGGCTGGCCGCGGCCGAACTGGGCGGCGATGCCGCGCGCGAGCAGATGGACGCGCTGATGGACAAGGGCCGCGACCTGGTCGACAGCGCCGCCGAGCTGATCCGCGAGCGTCCGCTGGCCTCCTTCGGCGTGGCCTTCGCCGCCGGCTGGCTGGTCGCCGCGCTGAGCCGACGCGACCGGTAATCCCGACGTGAGCGAAGGGGAGCGCACGGGGCCGGACGCAGCCCCCGGCGACGGCACGGGCACGTCCCCGCCGCCGCTGGACGAGAGCCTGCGCGCGGTCGGCCAGGCTGGGCGCGCCTCGCTCGGCGCCACGGTCGATTCCCTGCGCGCGCTGCGCAGCCTGTTCTCCGCCGATGTCGCCCTGGCCCGCAGCGCGATGGGCCGGGCCCTGGCCTGGACCGGCGTGGCGGTGGTGTTCGGTGCCACCGGCTGGCTGCTGGCGACCGCCGCCGGCGTGGCACTGCTGCAGGGCATGGGGCTGTCGTGGCTGGCCTCGTTGAGCATCGCCGCGCTGTTCAACCTGGCCATCACCGGCCTGGCCGCGTGGCGCACGGCGCGCTTCTTCGACCACATGGGCCTGCACGCGACCCGCCGCCAGCTCAGCCGCCTGGGCCTGTTCGACGAGGACAACCCGGACGAAGACGACGATGCGGCCGCCACCGCGATATCGCCAGTCCCGGCGTCGACGGACGGGGAACCACGGCCATGAGGTTCGAGCTGCTGCGGCACCGGGTCGAACGCGCCGAACGGCGCGTGGCCGCGTGCAGCGACCGTGCCGAGGCGCATCGCCACGAGTTCGTCGACGCCTGGCGCCGCGGCTGGACACCGGGGCGGATCGTGGTCGCCGGCTTCCTCTCCGGCTTCCTGGTCGGCCGTGCCGAACCGCTGTCGCGGGTCGGCGGCGCGCGCTGGCTGCAGGTGCTCGGCACGCTTTCGACCATGTTCGCGTCGCTGCGCGCGGCGACGGCCTCGGAGGAGGCGGGCGAAGCGGCCGACGCGGCCGCGCAGGACGCGGCGCAGGCGGACGCCGAAGCCACCGCCGCCACCCATGCAACCGGCGCACCGGCCATGCCAGACCCGCAGGCGCAGACCCGGGCGACCGCAGCGACCGCAGCGACCGCGACGGCGCGGCAACCTGCACCGGCCGAAGCGGCCACCGAGCTGTCCGAGCGCTGACCGCCGCCACCCGATCGCCCACCGGCGCGACTGCGCCGGCCCGCCGCCGCCATCCGACGCCGATGTCCACGCCGCCCCTTCCTCCGACCGACCCGGCACCTGCTTCCCGGCCCACCGCGCCGATGCCGCCCGAGGCGCAGCCGCGGCCGCGTGCATCGGCGGCGGTGCTGGTGCTGGCCACGCTGGCGGTGGGCTATACGCTGTGGGCCGCGCAGGAAATCATCCTGCCGGTGCTGCTGGCCGCGTTCTTCGCCCTGATCGGCAATCCGCTGATCCGCGGGCTGCGGCGGCTGTACGTGCCGCGCTTCCTGGCCGCGCTGCTGGTGCTGTGCACCGGCCTGGCCGGCGCCGGCGCGCTGGCGGTGCAACTGGTCGGTCCGGCCACCGCCTGGGCCGAACAGGCCCCGCGCGAGGCGCGCAACCTGGCCCGCCAGCTGCAGGACCTGACCAAGCCGATGCACGAGGCCAACCGCATCGCCGAGGACATGGCGCGCGCGGCCGCCGGCGAGACCAACCGCAAGGTCGAGGTGGTGCGCACGCGGGTGGACGATCCGTACGCGGCGCTGACCCGCACTCCGCGCCTGGCCGCCTCGGTGCTGGCGGTGGTGCTGCTGACGTTCTTCTTCATGGTGTACGGCGAGAACCTGCAGCGCAATGCGATCGCGCTGCTGCCCGGGCGCGCGCAGAAGAAATTCACGGTCGACATCCTGCATTCGATCGAGCACGAGGTCTCGCGCTACGTGCTGACCATCAGCCTGATCAACGCGGTGGTGGGCCTGGCCTTCGCCGGCGTCCTCTACCTGCTCGAGTTCCCGCTGCAGGAGGCGCTGCTGTGGGGCACGGTGGTGATGCTGCTGAACTACGCGCCGTACGTGGGCCCGCTGCTCGGCATGTGCCTGATGCTGCTGGTGGGTTTCGTCGCCTTCGACGACACCTGGCATTCGCTGTTGCCGGCGGCGCTGTACCTGCTGCTGCACACGATAGAGGGCCAGATCGTCACACCGATCGTCCTCGGCAGGCGCATGGCGCTGTCGCCGCTGGTGCTGATCCTGGCGCTGATGGTGTTCGGCTGGCTGTGGGGGATGATCGGCCTGCTGCTGGCGGTGCCGCTACTGGTATGCGTGAAGCTGGTGCTGGCCCAGGTCGAGGGCATGGGCGGCTGGGCGCGGCTGCTGGAGTGAGGGATGCGGGCGTTGGCCCGTGTGCGTGTTCGGGACGATGGTGTTGACGGCAGTGGCAATCCGCAACAGCCAACAACGCAATGGCAACGGCAACGGCGTCAGGTTGCGCCGGCTTCGGCGGGGGCCGCCGTGCCCTGGGGGTCTGGCGCATCGCTCGGCTCCGCCATCCATGGCTCCGACGAGCGACCGCAGGCCATCCCTGGCCTGCTTGCGCCAGACCCCAGGGCACGACGTCCTCGGGCGGCGTTGAGGTGGTGGCTTCGATCGGAGGAAAGCGAACCCTCGGGACCCGGACTTTCATAGAGCGGGGCCTGCCCCGCTGCTTCTGTCCCGTAACCCTAAAGGCAGCGGGGCAAGCCCCACTCTACGAGAGCAACGGCAAAGTCAAAGCGATGGCGCGCACACAGGCGAGCCGAGCCAGGAACGAAGCCACGCCCCAGAAGCGCCGAAAGACGCGGTAGTGCGGGGGTATGGCGCAAGCAGGCCAGGGATGGCCTGCGCTCGGCTGTCGGAGGCAGGACGCCGGAGCCAGCCGATGCGCCATACCCCCGCACTGCCGCGGCTC